>Ga0302314_10012231_pt1 | contig 14874 bp, 13 predicted proteins | sample III_Palsa_N2_3_FD_200533 | JGI IMG/M metagenome (GOLD analysis project Ga0302314, IMG submission 200533) | Peat permafrost microbial communities from Stordalen Mire near Abisko, Sweden - III_Palsa_N2_3 | ecosystem: Environmental > Terrestrial > Soil > Palsa > Peat permafrost | place: Sweden... | reverse complement strand
CGGGCCGATGATCAGGCCGATCTCGCTGGTGTAGCGGCGCGTCATGCGCTCGAGTTCCTTGGTCGACAGCAGCTTGGGGTCGACGCGGATGCCGCCCTTGGCGCCGCCGAACGGCAGGTTCACGGCGGCGGTCTTGACCGTCATCCAGGCCGACAGCGCCATCACTTCTTCCAGCGTGACGTCCGGGTGGTAGCGCACGCCGCCCTTGCCCGGGCCGCGCGACAGGTTGTGCTGCACGCGGAAGCCTTCGAAGTGGGCGACGGTGCCGTTGTCGAGCTCGATGGGCACGTCGACGATCAGCGCGCGCTTCGGGCGCTTGAGGGTCTCGACCCAGCGCGCCAGGTTGCCGAGATAGGGCACCACGCGATCGACCTGCGACAGGTACGTGCCCCAGGGACTGTCACCGGTCGGCGAGACGTACGACAGATTGCTCATGACGAATTTCCTTGTGTCTGATTGAGGTTCGCGGGTCGCTCGGGCCTCGTGAGCGGCGACTCCGCAAGATCCTTGGGCGCGGCGGTCTCGATCGGAAACGAGCTCGCGCCGGGAGTGGCCGCACTGTAGGCCGGACCACGCCGAATTAGTCACCGAGGCTCATGCAACTTTTGCATGAGCCCTGCGCTTCGGTTTCATGCCGGTTACGGCACCGACCGGTTCTACACTGCCCGGATGATGAACTCGACGCCCCAATCCGCGCCACCCGCGGGGCCTTCCGGCGCCTCGGCCGCCCCGCTGCTGGCCTTCGTCGGCGGCGGCAACATGGCCTGCGCCATCCTGGGCGGATTGATCGCCGCCGGACACCCGGCCGACCGCGTCGTCGTGGTCGAGCCGCACGCGCCTCAAGCCGACATCGTCCGTGACAAATTTGGCGTCCGCGTCGAGGCCGCCGGCGGCGGCGCGCTGGCCGGGGCGGACATCGTCGTGTGGGCCGTCAAGCCGCAGGTATTCGCCGAGGCCGCCGCGCCGTGCGCCGCGTTCGTCGGCGGCGCGCTGCACCTGTCGGTGATGGCCGGCATCCGCAGCGACGCGATCGCGCGCGCCAGCGGAGCCGAGCGCGTGGTGCGCGCGATGCCCAACACGCCGGCGCTGATCGGCGAAGGCATCGCCGGCCTGTTCGCGCGCGCCGCGGTCACGGCCGACGACCGCGCCGCGATCGAGCGCGTGCTGGCGCCCACCGGCGAGACGCTGTGGGTGGCGCGGGAGAGCGACCTCGACGCCGTCACCGCGCTGTCCGGCTCCGGCCCGGCCTACGTGTTCTTCTTCCTCGAGGCGATGATGCAGGCCGCGGCCGACATGGGCTTGAGCGCAGAGCAGGGCCGGCGCCTCGCGCAGGCCACCTTCAAGGGCGCGACCTCGCTCGCTCGCGCGAGCGACGAGTCGCCCGAGACGCTGCGCTCGCGCGTGACGTCCAAGGGCGGCACCACCCACGCCGCGATCGGCGCGATGGAGGCGGCCGGCGTGAAGCCCGCGATCGTGCAGGCGCTGCGCGCGGCGCAGGCGCGCGCGAAGGAACTGGGCGACGAGTTCGGCGCCTGAGCTTCAGGCCAGCGACCAGACCTTCTGGTACGACAGCACCACGCCGACGAACACCGCCGCGCCGACCCAGTGGTTGGCGCGGAACGCCCGGAAGCAGCCGTCGCGCATGCGGCCCCAGATCAGCGTGAAGTGCCACGCCGCCTGCAGGCCGCCGGCGACGATGCCCACGGCGTAGATCGGCCCCAGCCCCAGCTTCAGCCCCAGGTACAGCCACGACAGCAGGTAGATCGCGTAGAACGCCATCACGCCGGCGACGTCGAAGCGTCCCAGCGTGATCGCCGAGGTGCGCATGCCGATCTTCAGGTCGTCGTCGCGGTCGACCATCGCGTACTCGGTGTCGTAGGCCAGCACCCAGAACAGGTTGCCCGCCAGGAGCCACCACGCGAGCGCGGGCACCGAGGCGGGAATCGCGGCAAGCGACCAGTCGCGGCCGCCGGTCGCCGCGGCGAACGCCATCGGGATGCCGAAGCTGAACGCCACGCCCAGCACGGCCTGCGGCATCGAGAAGAAGCGCTTCGTGTACGGATAGAAGATCGTCACCGCCAGGGCCGCGAACGACATCAGGATCGTCGGCGGATTGGTGGTCAGCACGAGGCCGAAGGCGAGCAACACCAGCACCGCGCCGAAGGCCAGCGCCGCCTTCGCCGAGATCGCTCCGCTGGTCACGGGCCGTTGCGCGGTGCGCTTGACGTGCTTGTCGAACTCGCGGTCGGCCACGTCGTTGACGCAGCAGCCGGCGCTGCGCATCAGGATCGTGCCGAGCGTGAACACCGCCAGCAGGTGCCAGCCGGGAAAGCCGTCGCAGGCGATCCACAGCGCGGCCAGCGTGGGCCACAGCAGCAGCAGCCAGCCGGCGGGGCGGTTCCAGCGGATCAGGTCGAGGTAGAGGGCGATGCGACTCGGGGACATGGCGGCATTGTCGCCCGGTCCCGAGCGCGCGCCGGCCGCCGCGCGAGCCCGTCAGCGAGCGCCGAAGATGCTCTCGAGTCCGCTGGCAGGCATGCCGCCGAGCGCGACCGTGCGGCCGTCCGGCCCCTGGAAGACGAGGCCCGGCGTGCCGCGCAGGTTGAGCGCGTTCATGAAGCCTTCGTTGGCCTGGAGCATGCGTGCCACCTCCCCGGAGACCGCCGTCGGCACCAGGTTCGCGTCCTCCATCGAGGCGTGCGGGCCGCCCTGCATCATGCGCGCCACGCCGAAAGCGTGCGAGCGCTCGTAGGCGGTCAGGCGCCTGGCCGGGTCGGGATCGGCCAGCAGCGTCGCGGCCTTGCCGGCGCTGGTCGGCGCGATGACCGCCACCAGGAGGTAGCGCAGCTGCACCTTGCCGCTGTCGACCCACGGGCGGGCATCGGCCCAGAACTTGGCGCAGTAGATGCAGTTCGCATCGAGGAACACGTAGACCTTGTGCGGCGCGTCGTCGCGGCCGTCGGCGATCCAGCGGGCCTGCTGCAGCACGTCGAGCGTGACGGGCGCGCCCTGGCGCTGGGCGACGCCGGTCCACTGCGCGGCGGACGCGTCGACCGATGCCGATGCCAGCAGCGCGGCCGCGGCCAGGGAGATCAGCGGGAACTTGTTCATGGCGCAGCGCGAGTGACGGGGCCTGGATGGACGCGGCGCATCGGACAAGGTTCCGTCAGTCGTCCATGCGCTTCTGGAAGATCAGCCCCGCGTGCTCGCGCAGCGCGTGGAACTTGATCTTGGGCCAGTTGGCCTCGACGGCGCGCAGCTCGGGCGAATACTCGACCAGGATGGCCGGTGCGTTGACCGCATCGTAGGCGATGCGGTGGGCGTTGTTGTCGATGAAGCGTTGCAGCTCCTTGTCGCCGCCGTCGTCGGGGTCGCAGGTGACCCAGCGCGCGAGCGCGTAACGCGCGGGCTGGATGCGCGCGCGCACGCCGTACTCGTGCTCGAGCCGGTGCGCCACCACTTCGAACTGCAGCTGGCCGACCGCGCCCAGCAGCAGCACGGTGCCCAGCACCGGCCGGAAGACCTGGATCGCGCCTTCCTCGCCGAGCTGCGTCAGGCCGGCACGCAGCTGCTTGGTCTTGAGCGGATCGGCCACTTCGACCGTGCGGAACAGTTCCGGCGCGAAGAAGGGCAGGCCGGTGAACTGCAGCTGCTCGCCCTCGGTGAGCGTGTCGCCCAGCTGCAGCACGCCGTGGTTGGGGATGCCGATGATGTCGCCGGCGAAGGCCTCGTCCAGCAGCTCGCGGCGCTGCGACAGGAACGACACCACCGTGTTCGGCCGCAGTTCCTTGCCCGAACGCACCACCTTCAGCCGCATGCCGCGCTCGAAGTGGCCCGAGGCCACGCGCAGGAACGCGATGCGGTCGCGGTGCGACGGATCCATGTTGGCCTGGATCTTGAACACGACGCCGGTGAACTTGGGCTCGTCGGGCTTGACCTCGCGCTGCATGGCCGGACGCGCGCCCGGCGCGGGCGCCAGGCTCACGAGCGCGTCGAGGATTTCCTGCACGCCGAAGTTGTTGATGGCCGAGCCGAAGAACATCGGCGTCTGCCTGCCTTCGAGGAAGGCCTCCTCGTCGAACGCCGGCGCCGCGGCGCCCAGCAGCTCGATCTCGTTGCGCGACTGATCCCAGCCCATGCCGAAGCGCTCGGCGTAGGCCGGGTTGTCGAGGTCGGTCAGCACCTCCTCGTCGCCGCCGGCGCGATCCTCGCCCGGCGAGAACACCCGCATCTGCTTCTTGCGCAGGTCGACGACGCCGCCGAACAGCTTGCCCATGCCTACCGGCCAGGTGAACGGCACGACGCTCATGCCCAGCTCACGCTCGATCTCGTCCATCAGCGCCAGCGGCTCCTGCACTTCGCGGTCCATCTTGTTGACGAACGTGAGGATCGGCGTGTTGCGCGCGCGGCAGACCTGCAGCAGGCGGCGCGTCTGCGGCTCGACGCCGTTGGCCGCGTCGATCACCATCAGCGCGGCGTCGACGGCGGTCAGCACGCGGTAGGTGTCTTCGGAGAAGTCCTGGTGGCCGGGGGTGTCGAGCAGGTTGATGACGCAGTCGCGGTATTCCATCTGCATCACGGACGACGCCACCGAGATGCCGCGCTGCTTCTCGATCTCCATCCAGTCCGACGTCGCGTGCCGCGCCGCCTTGCGCGCCTTCACCGAGCCGGCGATCTGGATCGCGCCCGAGAACAGCAGCAGCTTTTCCGTGAGCGTGGTCTTGCCCGCGTCCGGGTGGGAAATGATGGCGAAGGTGCGGCGGCGGCGCACCTGGGTGGCGAGATCGGCGGACATGGCGGTGTGCGCCGGCCCGGGATCCGGGCGGACGCTTGTTGAGTGCGGGGGAACCCGTGATTATCGCGGGTCGGCCGCCGCCGGGTGTGGTGCGCCCGATCGGAGCGTCGAATTTCTGGCATCGGCGACGCCGCAGGCGGCGAAACGGCCGATTTCCTGGCGCCCGGCCGCCGGCGGGGCGGTCGACGCGGACTGGCGAGCTGGCTATGCTTTCGAACGACGACTCGCGGCGCGCCGCCGCCGAACCCCGCTTCGCCAGCAGACCATGCCCGACGCCGTGCCGCTCACGCTCCTCGACACCGCCTTGCGCGCCGCCGCGCTGGCGCTGCTGTCCGTGCTCGGCCTGCTGGCCTTGCGCGGCCGGGTGCGCCAGCCGCTGGGCCGGGTGACCGCGGCCCTGGCGGGCGGCCTCGCGCTGCAGTTGCTCGCCACGGCGCCGGCCTTCGCCGCTGCGGCGCCGGTGGCCGTCGCGATGGCGCTGGCGGCCGTCTCGGTCGGCAACGCCGTCGTCTTCTGGCTGTTCGCCCGGGCGCTCGTCGACGCGCACTTCGTGCTGCGCCGCGCCGACGCCGCCACCTGGGCCGCCGTGGCCGGCGCGGCGGTGCTGCATTGCACGCTGACGCTGCGCGGCGCCAGCTCGTTCGCCGCACCTGCGACGCTGGCGCTGCGCCTGCTGCCGCTGGCGTTCGCCGCGCTCGCGCTCAGGGCGCTGCTGACGCGCCGCACGGACGCGGACGACGCCGCACGCGGCCTCGGGCTGCTCGTCGTCGGCGGCGGCCTCGCCTACGCGCTGGGCCAGCAGCTGTTGCGCCTGGGCCAGCAGGGCGGCCGGCTCGTCGGGCCCGAGGCGACGGCCGACGCAGGCATGCTCCTCGCGCTGCTGGCGATGGTCGCATGGCGGGCACTGCGACTCGATGCAGCCGGTCCGTGGGCGGCACGGCCCGAAGGCAACGGCGCGATCGCAGCCACGCCCGAGCCCAGGCTTGTGCCCGCGGCCGCCGGGCGATCCGGGGCTGCCGCGCCGGAACACCGCGGACCGCCCACGCGCGCGAGACGAGTCCCCATCGCCACCCGCCCCGTCGACGGCGCCGACGACCGGCTCCTCGCCGCCCTCGAACGGCTGATGGCCACGCATCACGCCTACCGCGACGAAGGCCTGGGCATCGCCGCGCTCGCGTTCCGGCTCGACGTGCCTGAGTACCGCCTCCGCAAGCTGATCAACGGGCGGCTGGGGCATCGCAACTTCAGCGCCTACCTCAACGGCCTGCGTCTGGCCGAGGCGCGGGCCGCACTGGCCAATCCCGCCCGCCGCGGGCTGCCCGTCCTGACCATCGCTCTCGGCGCCGGGTTCCAGTCGATCGGCCCCTTCAACCGGGCGTTCAAGGCCGACACCGGCCTCACGCCGACCGAATTCCGGCGCCGGAAGCTGGCCGATTCCTGAAATCGGGCCGGACAACGCGTGCGCTTGCGGGATTCGGCAAGACGCCGGCGCGGCGCATCCGCATCGTCGAGGCCTCGCGGCCCGCCCCGGGCCGCATTGCCACGGGAATTCGACGATGCGCCGCTTCTTGATCCTGCTGTCCGCGTTGGCGGTCGCCGGAACGACTCTCGCCCCCGAGTGTGCCGCGATGGGCCTGACGGAGCTGCCCGGCGCCGACGGCTGCCCGATCACGGTCTACTACCCGTCCGACGCGCCCGAGCAGACGATCGAGCGCGGACCGCGCGCGCTGCGCCTGAGCGTCGCGCCGGAAGGAGCGCCGCGCGCTGGAAACGGGCGGCTGGTGGTGATCTCGCACGGATCGGGCGGCGCGGCCTGGGTGCACGCCGACATGGCGCGGCGCCTCGTGGACGATGGCTACGTCGTCGCCGTGCCGGAGCATCGCGCCGACAACTGGCACGACGACCGGGACGCCGGGCCGGACAGCTGGGCGCGCCGGCCCGCCGAGGTTTCGCACGCGATCGACGCGATCGGCGCCGATCCGCGCTTCGCGCCGTTGCTGGCGCTGGACAAGGTCGGGGTCTACGGCGTCTCCGCGGGCGGCCATACCGCCCTGGTGCTGGCCGGCGGACGCTGGTCGCGCGCGGGCTTCAAGACGCATTGCGACGCCGACCTCGCCGCCGACTTCGCCTCGTGCGTGGGCCTGGCCACCGAGCTGACCGGCGGTTGGCTGGACGGCCCACGCCAATGGCTGGCCCGCCGGATCATCGACGCGCGTTTCGCCGACACGGCGCCGATCTCGTACGAGGACAGGCGCGTCGCCGCCGTCGCCGCCGCCGTGCCCGCGGCCGCGGATTTCGACATGGCCTCGCTGGCGACGCCGCGCGTGCCGCTGGGGTTGGTCACGGCCGGCGCCGACCGCTGGCTCGTTCCGCGCTTCCATGCCGACCGCGTGCTGCGGGCCTGCCAGCCCTGCGAGCTCCTCGTCGCGCTGCCGGACGCGGGCCACGGCGCGGCGCTGTCGCCGCTGCCGGCCAGGCTTCCCGGCCTCCTCGGCCGCCTGCTCAACGACCCGCCGGGCTTCGACCGCGCCGCGAGCACGCGCCGGATCGACGACGCCGTGGCGGCCTTCTTCGACCGCCACCTGCCGGCGGCGGCGCGTTGACCAGGCAGCGACTCAGCCGGCCCGCTGCTTCGTCGGCACCGGGGGCGGCAGGTCCTTGGCCTGCAGCGCCCGCAGCTGCGTCACCAGCTGGTTGTGCGCATCGAGGAAGGCCGCGGCGATCACCTTGCCTTCGTTGGTGTTGCTCCAGCCCGCGCCCGCGGCGCCGCCGGCGCGGCCGAGCATCAGGCCGGCCATGCCGAGGTCGGTGACGCGCACCGAGCCGGTGGCGGCGGCGATCTGCTCGGTCGTCTCGTTGTCGGTCAGCAGCAGGGCGACCTGGGCCTCCTTGAGCTTGACGCTGTCGGCCAGGCCGACGAACTTGTTGAGCACGGGGATGTGGCTCATGACGCCATCGAGCTGGCGGCCGGCGTCCTGCTCGCTGAACGTGAGGCTGGGCGTGATGGTGTATTGCGCGGCGTAGCCCTGGCCCTTGCGCACCGTCACCGCGTTCCCCAGCACGCCGGCGTCCTTGAGCTTCTGCTCCTCGATCGTCGCGTTCAGGCCGGCGGCGCGGTCGACGATGCGGAAGCACCCGCTCTGTTGCGCGATCAGTCGCACCAGCGGCACCGGCGAGCGGGGTAGGTTGTAGCCGCCGGCCATCGTGTAGCCGTTCGGGTTCTCGACCAGCGCCATCGTCGCGACGGGCGCGTCGCACCTCAGCAGCTCGTGGCTCGCGTTCTGCGCGCCGGCCGGGCCGGCCGAGCCGCCGATCACCGAGCCGCCCTGGCCCAGCTCCGTCTTCTTCTGGCCACAACCAGCGAGTGCCAGCGCCGCGACGGCGACGCAGGCAAGCGCCACGCGCGCGCCGGATTGCAGGGGCTTGTTGTGGGCTTGGGCCATGTCTGGAAACCTCTCCGCTCGACCTTGGAAAGGCGCGATCATGCCAGCGCCGCGGGCCGCTTTCCGACCGCAAGCTGTCGTTCCCCCACGCTTGTAGCGGATCGAAACAATTCAGGGCGTCGCGGACTCGCCCAACGTGTCGCCGACGACCTTCAGCGCGTGGTCGACCCACGCGTCCTTCTCGCCCACCGGCGCGGCGTAGTGCAGCGCCTGGCGCGTGGCCTCGCGGCCGGCAGCGCGCCACATCACCCAGGTGGCGAGATACGCCGACGCCATGCAACCGCCCGCCGTGGCGATCGGCCCGCGGGCGACGAACGGCAGGTCGGCCACGCGCACGCCCGCCTCGATCACCCACGGCTTCGTCGTGAGGTCGGTGCAGGCCGGCGCGTCGCCCAGCAGGCCCAGGCGCGCCAGCAGCAGCGTGCCGGAGCACTGCGCGCCGATCAGCTGGCGCGTCGGGTCGAGCACGATGCGGTCCATCAGCGCGGCGTTCTCCGCGATCGCACGCGTGTAGATGCCGCTGCCGAACAGCACGGCGTCGGCGTCCATCACGAATTCGAGCGGCTGCTGCGCGGTGATGGTGACGCCGTTCATCGACGTCACCTGCGCCGACGGGCTGGCGATCTCCGCGTGCACGCCGGCCGCGCGCAGCCGGTTGATCAACCCCAGCGCGATGAAGGAGTCGAGTTCGTTGAAGCCGTCGAACGTGACGATCGCGACGCGCATGGCAGTCCTTGGTGTCGAAACGCCCGACGATGGGCTTCTGGTCACTCTTCCAGGAGGGACCGCAGCATCCACGCCGTCTGCTCGTGGACGGTCAGGCGCTGCGTCAGCAGGTCGGCGGTGGGCTCGTCGCCGGCCTTGTCGGCGAGCGGGAACAGCTTGCGCGCGGTGCGCGCGACGGCCTCGTGGCCGGCGACCAGCACGCGCACCATCTCGAGCGCCTTGGGCGGCGTCTCGGGCGCGTCGGGCAGCGAACTCAGGCGGCCGAACTGCGCGTACGAGCCGGGCGCGTGGTGGCCCAGCGAGCGGATGCGCTCGGCGATCGGATCGACCGCGTTCCACAGCTCGGTGTACTGGCCCATGAACATCACGTGCAGCGTGTTGAACATCGGCCCGGTCACGTTCCAGTGGAAGTTGTGGGTCGTCAGGTACAGGGTGTAGGTATCGGCCAGCAGGTGGCTGAGGCCGTCGGCGATCGCGGCGCGATCCTTCGCGCTGATGCCGATGTCGATCTGGCTGGAGGCGGCGGCGATCTTCGCGCCGGATGTCTTCTTGGGCATGCATTCCCTCATGGTGGAACGCGCAAGCTTAGGCAACGGGCCGCGAACGGCCAATCGGAACGGCAAAAGACCCCATGCCGGAGTCGGATGGGGTCGTCTCGCGCGCGCGGCGCGCGGGCGCTCAGGCGTGGGCGTCGAGCAGGCTGCCGGCGCCGCCGTAGGTCTCGGGCTTGGCGGCGGCTTCGGCGGCCTTGGCCGAGGTGGCGACCTTGGGCGCGGCGGCGGCCGCGCTCCTGGCCGCGGCCGGCTTGGCGGCGGCGGCCGGGACGGACGTCGAAGGCTTCATCGCCGGCGTGTGCGCCGTGCGGCCGGACTTCGCAGCGGCTGCCGGCGCCGCCCTCGCGGCGGAAGAATGAGGTTGGATGCGCATGGCGGGTTCCTGATGGGTCGGGTGCGATGCCAGCCGACAGGCTCTCACCACACCTTCATCGTAGACAGCCGCCCGCGTTCCTAAAGCCCGATCAACGGGCCGGAACCCGGCCAGTTCCGGTCCGGCGCCGGGACGCTCACTGTGCCGACTTGAAGGTCTGGAACGTGCGCGTCTGCACCCGCTTGATGTCCTGCGGCAGCGTGTCGGGCACCGTCATCCGGGCCAGGTCTTCCGGCTTCAGGAACACGCTCGGGTTGGTCGCCACGTCCTTCTGCACGAACTTCAGCGAGGCCTTGTTCGGGTTGGCGTAGAACACCTTGTTGGTGAGCGACGCGTGCACCTCGGGGCGCAGGATGTAGTTGATGAACAGCAGCGCGTTCTGCGGGTGCGGCGCGTCGGCCGGGATGGCCATCGAATCGAAGAACAGCGTGGCGCCGGATTTCGGGACGAACGCGACGATGTCGTTGCCGTTCTTCTCCTTGATCGCGCGGGCGCGGGCGATGTTGATGTCGCCCGAGTAGCCGAGCACCGCGCACACCGAGCCGGACATCAGGTCGTTGATGTAGCCCGACGACGAGAAGCGGCCCACGTCCGGGCGGATCTTCTTGAGCATGTCGGCGGCGACCGCGTAGTCGGCCGCGTTGCGGCTGTAGGCCGGCTTGCCGACGTAGCCGAGCGCGATCGGCATCACCTCGGACGGCGAGTCGAGGAAGCTGATGCCGCAGCTCTTCAACTTGTCGGCGTACTTCGGGTCGAAGATCAGCTGGAACGGGTTGTCGGGCATCGGCATGCCGCCGAGCGCCGCCTTCACCTTGCCGGTGTTGACGCCCACCGTGATGTAGCCCCACAGCCAGTCGACCAGGTACTGGTTGCCCGGATCGACCTTGGCCATCAGCGACAGCAGCGCCGGATCGAGGTTGCCCCAGTTCGTGAGCTTGGTCCTGTCGAGCTTCTGGAACAGCCCGGCCTCGATCTGCATCTTCGCGAAGTGCGCGCTCGGCACGACGATGTCGTAGCCCGTCTTGCCCGCCACCAGCTTGCCGTGCAGGATCTCGTTGGTGTCGTAGTTGTCGTAGTTGACCTTGATGCCGGTCTCCTTCTCGAAGTTCTTCAACGTGTCGTCGGCGATGTAGTCCGACCAGTTGTAGATGTTGAGCACCTTGGGCTCAGGCGCGGCGGCGTGGGTCGCGGGCGCGAGCAGGGCGGCGGCGAGGCTGGCCGTGGCGGCGAGAAGGCGGGGCAGGCGAGTCGGCATTTGGTCAGTGGCTCCAACGGAAATAGTGACGCTCGAAGAGCCGTATTGCACCACGGCATCGGCCGCCGCGGCTGACGGAACGCCCGGGCCGAACTACCATCGCCCGCAACGTCCACTCCGCCACGAGGAATCCTGCCCATGGTTTCGCCTTTGTCCCGCACGTCCATCCGCCGGGCGCTGCCCGTGTCGTGCCTTGTCGCCGCGCTGGCGGCCGCGCTCGCCGCGACGTCCCCGGCGGCCAGCGCGCAGTCGGGGCCGACCGCGACCGGCTTCATCAACTACGACCTCGACAACACCATCTTCCACCCGGTGTACGCGCGGCACGGCATGGTCAGCTCGGCGAGCACGCTGGCCACCGACATCGGCGTGGACGTGCTGCGCCACGGCGGCAACGCCGTCGACGCGGCGGTGGCGGTGGGCTTCGCGCTGGCGGTGTCCAAGCCCAACTCCGGCAACATCGGCGGCGGCGGCTTCATGATCCTGCACGACGGCAGGACCGGCAAGGACACCGCGATCGACTTCCGGGAGACCGCGCCCGCGGCCGCCACGCGCAACATGTACCTCGACGCCGACGGCAAGGTGATCGTCGACAAGTCCCTGTTCAGCCAGGCCGCGATCGGCGTGCCCGGCACCGTGGCTGGCCTCGCCTACGCGCTGGAGCACTACGGCACGATGCAGCGCTCCACGCTGATCGCCCCGGCGATCGCGTTGGCCCGCAACGGATTTCCGGTCTACGAGTCGCTGTCGGACGCGTTCGCCGCCGAGCACGACCATCTCGGCGCCTGGGACAGCACGCGCAAGGTCTTCTTCCACGACGGCCACGTGCCGCGCATGGGCGACATCCTGCGCAACCCCGACCTCGCGAAGAGCCTGGCATTGATCAGCCGCGACGGCGCGAAGGCGTTCTACGACGGTCCGATCGGCGCCGCGATCGTCGCCGAGGCGAAGGCGCACGGCGGCCTGATCACCGCGGCCGACCTGAAGAACTACAAGGTCGTCGAGCGCGTGCCGGTGCGCGGCAGCTACCGCGGCTACGAGATCGTGTCGATGCCGCCCCCGAGCTCGGGCGGCGTGCACGTCATCCAGATCCTCAACATCCTGTCGAACTTCCCGCTGCGCGACTGGGGGCACAACAGCGCGAAGACGATCCACGTGATGGCCGAGGCCGAGAAGCGCGCCTACGCCGATCGTTCCGAATACCTCGGCGATCCCGACTTCGTGAAGGTGCCCGTCAAGGGCCTGACCTCGCCCGACTACGCCAAGGAGCTCGCCGGCCTGATCGACATGGCGCACGCGACGCCGTCGTCGCAGATCAAGCCGGGCCGGCCGCAGCCCTACGAGAGCGACCAGACCACGCAGTTCACCGTGGCCGACGACCACGGCAGCGTCGTCAGCGTCACCTACACGCTCAACACGAACTTCGGCTCGGGCATCGTCGCGGCGGGCACCGGCATCCTGTTGAACAACGAGATGGACGACTTCTCGGTCAAGCCCGGCGTGGCCAACGCGTACGGCCTGGTCGGCGGCGACGCCAACGCCGTCGGCCCGCTGAAGCGGCCGCTGAGCTCGATGTCGCCCACCATCGTGCTGAAGGACGGCAAGCCGTGGCTGGCCACCGGCTCGCCCGGCGGCGCGCGCATCATCACGACGACGCTGCAGGTGCTGGTCGACATGATCGACTTCGGCATGAACCCGGCCGAGGCCGGCTCAGCCGTGCGCTTCCACGACCAGTGGCTGCCCGACGAACTGCGCATCGAGCGCGGCCTGAGCCCGGACACGATCGCGCTGCTGCGCGGCATGGGCCACAACGTCGTCGAGCGCCAGGCGATGGGCGACACGCAGACCATCGAGATCACGCCGGCCGGCTTCTACGGCTACGCCGACCAGCGCGACCCGAACGGCGCGGCGCGAGGGTTCTGACGAGAGGGTCGTCGGCGCCGGACGGGTCAGTTCGCGATGCTGAACGCGATGGTGGTGATGCCGTCGTCGCTCGTGGCCAGCGTCGCGCCGCCGTGCATCGACGCCACCGCCTTGACGATCGCCAGGCCCAGGCCGTGGCCGTGGATCTCGCCGGTGTCGTGGCGCGACGAGTCGACGCGGTAGAAGCGGTCGAACAGGCGCGGCAGGTGCGTGGCGGCGATCGTCTTGCCCGGGTTCGCAACGGAGATCCACGTCGCGCCGGCGCGCGGCGTGATCGTCACGACCAGGCGCGCGCCCGCGGCGGAGTGCTCGATCGCGTTCTGCAGCAGGTTGGACAGCGCGCGCCGGAACAGCGCGATGTTCATCGTCGCCTGCGCGCGCAGCTCGCCTTCGATCGCGACGGTGGCGCCGGTCTCGTCGAGCAGCGGCTCGAAGAACTCGATCGTCATCTCGACCTCGTGCGCGACGTCCGCCGCCGTGACGCCGGTGGCCGCCTCGCCCTGGTCGGCGCGCGCCAGGAACAGCATGTCGTTGACGATGGAGCGCAGCCGCTCGAGCTCCTCGAGGTTGGACTGCAGCGTCTCCTGGAACTCGCTCGCGCTGCGCGGGCGCGACAGCGCGACCTGCGTGCCGCCGATCAGGTTGGCCAGCGGCGTGCGCAGCTCGTGCGCGACGTCGGCGTTGAAGCCTTCGAGCTGCTGGTAGGCGTCCTCGAGCCGGCCGAGGGCGCCGTTGAAGGCCACGGTGAGGTCTTCCAGCTCCACCGGCAGGTGCTCCAGCTGAAGGCGCTGCGACAGCGTCTTCGGACGCAGCGCGCGCGCCTCCGTCGACAGCCGCTGCAGCGGACGCAGCCCGATGCGCGCGATCCACCAGCCCATGCCCATCACGACCGCCATGGCACCCAGCAACAGCAAGGTCAGCGCGACGACGAACGCACGCATCGTGTGCTCGAAAGGCGCCATGTCGACGCCCACGATCAGACGCACGGCGGGACGTTCCTGCAGCGGCGCGATGCGCATCGAGCGCGTGCGGTAGGTGCGCTGGCTGATCGGCAGCGTCAGCTCGCCGTAGCCGGCTTCGCCCTGGTTGACGCGCTCCATCTCGTCCAGGCCCTTGCCGTAGTTGAAGCGCGCGTCGTCGCTCATCACCCAGAAGCGCAGGCTGCCGTCGGCCGGGGTGATCGCGTCGAGCTTGGTCTCCAGGCGGTTCCAGTGGTCGACGCTGTCGGTGAAGCGCTGGATCGTGTAGCCGACGTTCTGCAGGTTGGTGTTCAGGTCGTCGTTCTGGTGGCGGATCAGCTCGCGCTCCAGCACGCAATACAGCACGACGCCGATGATGCTGAAGGTCAGCAGCGTCGCCAGCGCGAACATCGCGATGAGACGCGCCGTGATCGACCGCCTCATGGCGCGGACTCCTCGTCGAATCCACCCGCCGGGGCGTCGTGGCGCGCCTCCATCACGTAGCCCATGCCGCGGATCGTGTGCAGCAGCTTCGGAGTGAACGCGGCATCCACCTTCGCGCGCAGCCGCTTGATCGCGACCTCGACGACGTTGGTGTTGGAATCGAAGTTCATGTCCCACACCAGCTCGGCGATCGCCGTCTTCGACAGGATCTCGCCCTGGCGGCGCGCCAGCACGGCCAGCAGCGCGAACTCCTTGGCGCTCAGGTCGATGCGCTCGGCGCCGCGCCAGGCCTTGCGCGCGATCAGGTCGATCTGCAGGTTGGCGATCTTCAGCTGCGTCGGCTCCTGCGCGCGCCCGCGCCGCTGCAGCGCCTGCAGGCGCGCGAGCAGCTCGAGGAACGAGAAC
>Ga0302314_10012229_pt1 | contig 14876 bp, 12 predicted proteins | sample III_Palsa_N2_3_FD_200533 | JGI IMG/M metagenome (GOLD analysis project Ga0302314, IMG submission 200533) | Peat permafrost microbial communities from Stordalen Mire near Abisko, Sweden - III_Palsa_N2_3 | ecosystem: Environmental > Terrestrial > Soil > Palsa > Peat permafrost | place: Sweden... | reverse complement strand
GATCAACTCGGTGTCGTGCGCCTCGGCGGGCAACTGCAGCGCCGGCGGGAACTACTACGACGACGCCTCCGGCGATCAGGCGCTCGTCGTCAGCGAGGTGAAGGGCACGTGGGGCAAGGCCGAGGAGGTACCCGGCACGGCGGCCCTCAACGCCGGCGGGGACGCCGGGGTCAACTCGGTGTCGTGCGCCTCGGCGGGCAACTGCAGCGCCGGCGGGGACTACTACGTCAACACCTCCGGCGTCTCCGGCTTTCAGGCGTTCGTCGTCAGCGAGGTGAAGGGCACGTGGAGCAAGGCCGAGGAGGTACCCGGCACGGCCATCAACGCCGACGGGGGCGCCGAGGTCAACTCGGTGTCGTGCGCCTCGGCGGGCAACTGCAGCGCCGGCGGGCAAGACAATGGCGCCTCCGGCGTCTCCGGCTTTCAGGCGTTCGTCGTCACTGAGGTGAAGGGCACGTGGGGCAAGGCGGAGGAGGTGCCCGGCATGGCGGCCCTCAAGGCCGGCGGGTCCGCCGCGATCAGCTCGGTGTCGTGCGCCTCGGCGGGCAACTGCAGCGCCGGCGGGGACTACTACGTCAACACCTCCGGCGACGGCGAGAACGCGTTTGTGGTCAGCGAGGTCAGGTGATCGCTGCCATGCGTCCTCCGCGGCCGCGCCTTACCTGCGGGGACGGCTGAGCCTCAGCCCGACTCGGCGACATCGGCCGCATCGGGCGTCCCAGACTCCGCCCCCGCTTCCTGGGCGTCGTAGCTGGCGGCCACCTCCTCCGGGGTCATCGGCAGCCGCGCGAGGGACGGCGGTGCGCCGGAGTCGAGGGCCTCCCGGAGCAGCACCGCCATCGAGTAGTGCGGATTGTCGGCAAGTGCGCGGTCAAGTGCGATATTGCCGAGCGCGCCATCCCCCTGCTGCCAGGCGACGAAGGCAAGCAGCGACGCCGGGGCCGCCACGTACCCCGGCCGCGCCAGCCGGGTCACGTCGGCCCAGAGACGACGGTGCGCGTCCCGGTACTCGGGCGCCATCCTGGCCCACGCGTCGTCGCGCACCCGCACCTCGCGCAGCGCGACGGTAAGCCAGGCCGCGAGCTTGATGTCAACGGTCTCCCCCGCGCGGTAACGGCCGATGGCATCGGCGACCGCCAGCCGGCCGATGACCGCGATCACGCGGCGTCTCGCGATCCGGTGACCGGCCCTGGCCACCCGGGCCACGGACTCGGCGATCAGCTCCTCGGCCACGCCGACCGCATGCCGCATCTCCTCGTCCGCGGGAGTCCCGGCCGCCGCGAGGCTGTCCCTGAGCTCGTCCCGGCTTGCCAGCACCTGCCGTCCGGTGGCCGCAAACGCGCGGGCCGCCGGGTGATCGGTGACGTCGAAGGCGGTGCCATCAGGCGGGCAGCACGACGGCTCGGTGCACACGTAGGACCAGTAGCGCTGATTCTCTACCCGGAGCAGCTCGGTCAGCGTGAGCTGAGCCCGCGACGCGCGCTCGCGCAGCGCGCTCATGACCGGGGAGACCGCTTCTTCTGAGCCATAGCCGACCGCGACCGCGGCGGCGAGGCGCTGGGCGCCGAGCACGGCCATCGCGTCGTCGGCGACCCCGGCGACCAGCCGCGGGTCACCGGGATCCGGCAAGTCGAAACGGAGGGTGACCCGGACCAGGCCGCGCGGCTGCTCCGCGCCGAGCACGACGAGGCTGCGTCCCGGCTCGAACCCGAGGATCGGCGGTATTACCGCGAGGATCGACGTGGGCGAGCCGATCCGCACGCGGCGATCGGGCAGCTGGGCATCGGTGACGGTCGATGACGGCGAGGCGGCGGTTAGCTGCGGGCCGCGAGCGCCCGTGGAGTGGTTGTTCGTCATGAAACCAGAGTCCACAAGGCGGTTGCGAAAATGAACACGGATGCATGGGCTGTGGATAACTCCGGATATCCACATCCCTTGACGGTCGGTTACAAGGCCACCCCGAGTAGCGCGTCGGCGACGTCCCTGACCAGGGCGGCGTCCGCCTCGGCCGGGCCGGTAACGGTACCGACGGAGGATACAGTGCCAACTGCAGATACGGTGCCGACTGCAGATACAGTGCCCACCGCGAGTACCGCGTCCGCCCACGCGTCGATCGCGGCGAGCGCGCCCGGCGCGTCCAGGTCGTCCGCAAGGCGCTCGCGCACCGTCGCGAGAACCTCCGACGCCGACAGTGCCGGAAAACCAGCGGGAACCGCCGCGGGAGCGGCGGCCACGGCGGCACGCCAGCGGCCAAGGCGAGACTCCCCCTCCGCAAGCACCGCGTCGGTCCATTCCCAGTCTGACCGGTAGTGGTGCGCGAGCAGCGCCAGCCTGATGGCCATCGGGTCCACGCCGTCGGAGCGCAGCCGGGAGACGAAGACCAGGTTGCCGAGCGACTTGGACATCTTGGCCCCCTGGTAGGCCACCATGCCCGAGTGCACGTAGACGCGGGCGAACAGGTGCTCGCCGTCGCCTGCCGCGCAGCCAACCCGCACGTGCGACGCGCTCATCTCGTGGTGCGGGAATACCAGGTCGCTGCCGCCGGCCTGCACGTCGAAAGCCAGGCCGAGGTACTCGGCCGCGATCGCGGCGCACTCCACGTGCCAGCCCGGCCTGCCGCGGCCGAGGCTTGAGTCCCAGGCCGGCTCGCCCGGCCGTTCCGCCCGCCAGACAAGCGGGTCGAGCGGGTCCTTCTTGCCCGGCCGCTCCGGGTCACCGCCGCGCTCGGCGGACAGCACGGTCATCTGCTCGACGGACAGGTCCGATGCCGTGCCAGGCCCGGAAAGCGCGCCGAACTCCCGGTCGGCGCCCCGGGCGAAGTAGGTGTCGCCGTCCAGGTCGTAGAGCGCGCCCCTGGCGGCGAGCCGCTCGGCGAACCTGTCGATGAGCGGTATCGCCTCGACCGCGCCGATGTAGTGCGCCGGCGGCAGGTTCCGCAGCGCCACCATGTCGCCGCGGAACCGGTCGATTTCGCGGGCCGCGAGCTCCCGCCAGTCTTCCCCGTCGCGCTCGGCGCGCTCGAGCAGTGGGTCATCCACGTCGGTGATGTTCTGGGTGTAGACCACCTCGTGCCCGGCGTCGCGCCAGGCGCGGATCAGCAGGTCCCAGGCGGTGTACGTGGCGGCGTGGCCGATGTGCGTCGCGTCGTAGGGGGTGATGCCGCAGGCGTAAAGGGACGCCCGCCGCCCGGTAGCGGCGACGGCGAGCTCTCCGGTCGCCGTGTCACGGACCCGTACTTCCACCCCAGACCCCGGCAAAACGGGAACTTCAGCGCTTAGCCATCCATCCATGATGCCAGGCTACAGCCCCCTTGCCCCGAGCTCGATGTGGCAGCAGGGGGGTGGCCGCGGCGGACGGAGGCGGGCCGGCGAGCCAGCGCGATCGGTGGACCTTGTCGTGGGACCACGGGACCGTTAAGCCAAATTCAAAAGATCTTCATGCGGAACGGACCGTAACTTCGCCGCACCCGCCCGCCACTTTCGTTTCCGTGGCGGGGCGGGTGCGGGGTGGCTCAGACGACCGACAGGGATACCGGGATGTTGCCCCGGGTGGCGTTGGAGTAGGGGCAGACCTCGTGTGCCCTGGCGACGAGCGCTTCCGCGGTCGGCTTGTCGAGGTTCGGTGTGTGCACGTCGAGTCCCACGGTGAGCCCGAACCCGCCGTTGTCGAGCGGCCCGATGCCGACGCTTGCCGAGACCTCGCTCCCGGTGACGTTGAGCTTGTCCTGGCTGGCGACGAGCTTGAGCGCGGAGTGGAAGCAGGCGGCGTAGCCGAGGGCGAACAGCATCTCGGGGTTGGCCGCACCGCCTGCGCCGCCCATCTCCTTGGGCATCCGCAGGTCGAGATCGAGGATCCCGTCGTCGCTGCGGGCGTGGCCGTTGCGGCCGTCGCCGGTGGCGTGCGCGGTGGCGGTGTAGAGGACGTTCATGAAGAGCCTCCGGAGTTCGTAGTTGGCACAATTTTATTGTGCACAATATAGCGATGCTACTGGTAAAATCTCGTCATGGCCAGTGATCCGGAGCTTGACCTTCATCCGGAGCTTGAGCTTGACAATCAGCTCTGCTTCGCCCTGTACACCGCAAGTCGCGCCGTCGTGCGCGCCTACGCACCGCTGCTCGAAGACGCCGGCCTGACCTACCCGCAGTACGTCACCATGCTGGTGCTGTGGGAGGACCCCGCGCGCTCGCGGTCGGTCGGCGCGCTCGGCGAGCGGCTGCATCTCGACAGCGGCACGCTCACCCCGCTGCTGAAGCGGCTGGCCTCGATGGGCTACGTGACCCGCGCCCGCGACGCCGACGACGAGCGGCGAGTTCTCGTGACCTTGACCGATGACGGGCTTGCCCTGCGGGACCGCCTGGCCTCGGTCCCGCGGTCGTTCCTGCACTGCCTTGGCATGGATCCCGCCGAGGCCGGCGCCCTGCGCGATCAACTGACCGCGCTGATGACCAAGATCCAGTGACCGTTGGTACCGTCGGGTGGTGATAGCCACGCTGGCGGTGGAGAACTACCGGTCGTTGCGGCGCCTCGTCGTACCGCTTGATCGCCTCACCGTGGTGACCGGGGCCAACGGCGTCGGCAAGTCAAGCCTGTACCGGGCGCTGCGACTGCTTGCCGACGCGGCGCGCAACGGGGCGGTTGCCGCGCTTGCCAGGGAGGGCGGACTGCCGTCGACGCTATGGGCGGGTCCCGAGACGATCGGGCGGGCGGTACGGGAAGGCATCTACCCCGTACAGGGTGTTGTGCGTAGCAAATCGGTCTCCTTGCGGCTCGGCTTCGGCGGAGATGATTTCAGCTACGCCATCGACTTCGGCCTCCCGGCGGGCGGCGACCCCCAGAGCGTGTTCGCCCTGGATCCGGAGATCAAGCGGGAAAGCATCTGGCACGGCCCGCTGCTACGGCCCGCGGCGGTGCTATGCGAACGGGACAACCGCATCGTCCGCATCCGCGACGATCACCGCACGTGGTCCGAGCCGTACCCGATCCGGCCGTATGACAGCATGCTGAGCGAGTTCGCCAATCCCCGCCTGGCCCCCGAGGTACTCCGGGTGCGCGAGCAGATCCGGTCCTGGCGGTTCTATGACCACATAAGGACCGATGCTGCGGCGCCCGCCCGCGCCAGCCAGATCGGCACGCGGACGCCGGTGATGAGCCACGACGGGGCGGACGTCGCCGCCGCGCTGCAGACGATCCGCGAGGCCGGTGACGACGCGGCCCTGGACCAGGCCATCGATCTGGCCTTCCCCGGCAGCCGCCTCACCGTCGAAGGCGAGGGCGGTGGACGGCTCGGGCTGCGGCTGCACCAGCATGGCCTGCTGCGACCGCTTGGCGCGGCGGAGCTTTCCGATGGCACGCTGCGCTACCTGCTGTGGGCGGCGGCGCTGCTCGCGCCCCGCCCGGCGGGGCTCCTGGTGCTCAACGAGCCGGAGACCAGCCTGCACTCGCAACTGCTCGTTCCGCTGGCCCAGCTGATCACAGCCGCGGCGGCGCGCTCGCAGATCATCACGGTCTCGCACTCCCAGACGCTGATCAACGCGCTGCACCACGCGACGGAGGAGGCGGGAATCCCCGCAAGCACCATTGAGCTGATCAAGGACTTCGGCGAAACCTGCGTGGGTGGCAGGGACCCCCTCGACGGGCCGGCTTGGCGCTGGCCGAAACGATAAAATGGCTCGCTGCGGTCGGCTCCGATCTGATGAGCTTGCGCCGTGACAGATCGCGATCTGCCTGCTGGGGCCGAGCTTGCTCGCCGGTTCTTTACCGAGGTGGTGGAGCCGCTGCTGAGCCGGGCGATGCCGGGGCTTGAGTATGCGGCGGGACGGCTCGGGTCGGGCTCCGATGTGCTCGGCCTTGATGACGAGATGAGCCGCGATCATGACTGGGGGTGCCGGCTGACGCTGCTTGTCGATGAGGACGCTCGCGACCAGGTGCCGCGGCTCATCCAGCTGCTTGAAGAGCAGCTGCCGGAACGGTTCGGTGAGTTCCCTGTGCGGTTCCCGGTGACCTGGGACGCCTCGGTCTCGCACAATGTCGAGGTCGCCACCGTCGCGGATTTCGCCGCCAGCCGCCTGGGAGTCGATCCGGTCGCGGGATTGTCGGTGCTTGACTGGCTGACCCTGACCGGGCAGGGCGTGCTCGAGGTGACCGCCGGCCCGGTGTTCACCGACCGGACTCGCACCCTGGCGGCGGTCCGGGCGCTGCTTGCCTGGTATCCGCCCGATGTCGAACGCTATGTGCTCGCCGCGGGCTGGCAGCGGCTCTGCCAGCTGATGCCGATGGTGGGCCGGACCGCGGAGACAGGCGATGAGCTCGGCTCCCGGCTGCTGAGCGCGGAGCTTGCCGCCGATCTCGGTTGGCTGGCGTTCGCGTTGTCCCGGCGGTGGGCGCCGTACGCCAAGTGGCGCGGCACCGTCTTCCGTTCGCTCCCCGTCGCCGCACGGCTCGGGCCCCCGCTCGATGCCGCCAGCGCGGCGCCGGGGTGGCGGGAACGCGAGAACGCGCTGGCCGGCGCGTGCGAGGTGCTCTTGGACCTCCAGCGTGAACGGGGGCAGCCGACGCCGGAATCCGCGGTGACTCCCTTCTGGGATCGCCCCTACCGCACGGTGGATCAGGCGGTGCCGCAGTGGCTCCTGGCCGGCATCACCGATCCGGAGGTCGCACGGCTGCCGCCGATGATCGGCTCGATCGAGCAGTGGGTCGACTGCGTGGACGTCTTGTCACGCCCAGGTCGCCGGGCGGCGCTGCGGACCGCCTACCTGGCCTGGATCGACGCCGGATGAGCGCCAGCTAATGTGACCAGCAATGTGACTAGGCCCAGGGGTCGTCTGCGGCGAGCGGGACCGTTAGCATCGCGATCATGAGTCTGGTCGCAGGGGTCGATTCCTCCACGCAGTCCACCAAAGTGCTCCTGTGCCGTGCCGACGACGGCACAGTTGTCGAGTCGGCGAGCGCGCCGCACCCTGATGGCACCGAGTGCCACCCCGATCGCTGGTGGGAAGCGCTGACCGCTGCGGGGCTCGGCCTGCTCGAGCAGGCCGACGCGATCGGGGTCGCGGCACAGCAGCACGGCATGGTCGTCCTCGACGAATCAGGCGAGGTGATCAGGCCCGCGATGCTGTGGAACGACGTGAAGTCCGCGCCACAGGCCGCGGCGCTCGTGTCCGAATTCGGTGGCGCGGAAGAGTGGGCGGCGCGCACCGGTTCCGTGCCGACGATGTCGTTCACCGTCACCAAGCTGCGCTGGCTCCTGGAGAACGAGCCGGGCAACGCCGCCCGGGTGCACCAGGTGTTGCTGCCGCACGACTGGCTGACCTGGCGTCTTGCCGACGGCGGCTTCGGCGGCCACCTGGGCGTCGAGCCGACGACGGACCGAGGGGATGCCTCGGGGACCGGGTACTTCTCCCCCGCCGAGGGCACCTGGCTACCTGATTACGCCGCCCGGGCGCTCGGCCACCCGGTCGCGCTGCCCCGGGTGGCCGCACCGTCCGAGATCGTCGGGCGGACCTCGTGGGGCGCCGCGCTTTCGGCGGGGACCGGGGACAACATGGGAGCCGCGCTCGGGCTCGGTCTGCTCGACGGCGACGTCGCCGTGTCCATCGGCACCTCGGGGACGGCCTACGCGGCGGCGGCGAAGCCGTCGGCCGACCCGTCGGGGCTCGTCTCCGGTTTCGCCGACGCGACCGGCCGGTTTCTGCCGCTCGCCTGCACGATCAACGCCGCGCGGGTCCTCGACGTGACCGCCAGGATGCTCGGCGTTTCCGCGGAAACGTTCTCCGCGCTGGCGCTGGCCGCCGCCCCGGGCGCGGGCGGCGTGACGCTACTCCCCTACTTGGACGGCGAGCGGACCCCGAACAGGCCGTCGGCGAACGGGGTGCTGCGCGGTTTGACCACGTCCAACGCAACCCAGGAGAACCTGGCCCGCGCGGCGGTCGAGGGGGTGCTCTGCTCGCTCGCGGACGCGGTCGAGTTCCTGCGACCCCGCGGGATCACGCCTGGCCGGGTCGTGTTGACCGGCGGTGCGGCGAAGTCGGCGGCGGTCAGGCAGATCGCGCCGGCGATCTTCGGCCTGCCGGTGGCGGTTCCCGAGCCGGCGGAGTACGTGGCCCGCGGCGCGGCGCGGCAGGCGGCCTGGGCTCTTTCCGGTGCTGCCGAGCCGCCATCCTGGCCGGCGCCGGAGGCGGTGACGTACGAGGCGGACGCGACTCCCGAGGTGCGCGAGCAGTACGCCGCTCTGCGGGACGACGCGGCCGCCTGGCAGGTCGGCTAACCGGGCCTTTGCGTGGCGCCGGCCGGAGCTGCCTTCGTCCACGGCGGCGGGCTCGTCACCCTGCTCAGTCGGCGGGCCGTTTAAGAATCCACCAAATGTCTCATATTTCGCGATAAGTCGCCAAACGGGAACCCACAGACCGCAGCGCCCGGTGCGGGCGATTTGCCCGATGGCAGGCAGAGGGATGGCGGTGTCATCCTGATTCTAGTAACACCCGCATACCTGTGGTAGGTCGCAGGCGATTGGCCGGCGCCCCCATTATCCGTTGAACAGGCCGTAGGTGACTGCTATGAAGATGATGGCGGCGAGTGCCAGTGCCCATGCCTTGACCCGGACCTTGGGGGCAACGGCCCCCGCAATGCCGACGGCATTGGGCACGACCTTTGGTGCCTTGTCCCCGGACAGGACGCCGAGTGCCGCGAAGATAAGGCCGATGGGCAGGATCGTGAGGCCGAACGAGTAATTCGTCACATAGTGCGCGGCCGCCGGGGCCGGGGTGCCGAACAGGGCCTTCTGCGCTAGTTCGTTTACCGTGGCCTTGGAGGCCAGGTCATAGCCCTTCCAGACGCACCGGGCGACAATGAAGACCAGCAGGATCACCTTGCCGGACTCGAACGCCAGGTAGATCCGCCTGCGAACGACAGTGGTCACCTGGCCTTGCCGCGCTCGCTCGTAGGTCCAGATGGCGATGAGGGCGAGCAGGGCAAGGGCTATCCAGGTGTAGAAGTCGGTGCTGGAGAACGCGATCGACCGCAGCACGGCCGGGCCGGACGACAGGTCCCGCCCGGTGAAGGTCTTGGACCAGGCGGCCAGTCCGTACTTCGCGTAGGGGTCGCCTGGGGACAGGTTGGTGAGCTCATAGCCGGCGCTCGTGGTGCCGGGCGCCTGGCTGCTGGGAAGGGCCCAGGTCAGGCTGTTGTACCACGGGGTGAGCCAGGAGACGATGATGGCGATCGCGCCGACGAACACGAAGATTGCCCGCGTCCTGGGCCGGAAGCGGATGCGGCGGCTGGTGGACTTCCTTATGCGCTTGGCCAGCTTTTCGTGTGGAGTAGGCGCGCTCGGGTTTAGGAGCGTGCCAGCCGCGTCGAAAATCTCCCCAGCCGCGTCGAAAATCTCCATGTTGCTTCCCCCGCCCGCGAAAACGTTGCTGCTATTTGCGGATCCTCACGGCTGGCTGCCGAGACTTAGCTTGCTGCTGCGCGTATCCGCAAACACGGATAAACTCTACCAGCGGCTCGCGTAAATGCAATGGCGAACATCGTGACGTGCGCCAGATTTGACCCTGGGGTCTTCCGGAATAATGAAGGAACTCGCTCGGCATTGTCGCCGCTTGGAGGATCGGAACAGGATTGAACGCTATTGCCGGCCGGGGTGGTGCCAGGATGCAGGCGGCCTGGGCTGCATGCGGGAAATCGATTGGGTGCGGCTCTGCTGGTGCGGCGGCTGTTTCCAGGGGCACCTGGACCTTCCCATTCAGCGCCCGGCTTTTTCAGCAGGTGCTTGGGAATGTCTGCCGCGTGGCTGGCGATTTCCCGGTAATTCCTCGCGCCGATCAGCATCGGCACCACGCAGACCGCCCGGAAGCGGCAGGGAGACCGGCGTGTTACTTACTACGCATCGCGTGAGGTGAGGCGTGACGGAACTGCTCGCGGGGCGGTACCGAATCGACGGCCTGCTCGGCCGCGGCGGCATGAGCGAGGTCCACTACCGGTACGACGAGCGCCTAGACCGGCGCGTCGCTCTTCTATGCCGGGGAGTACACCCGCGCGGCGGCCGTTCTCGACGCCGCGGGGCGGGATTACCGGCGGTACTTCCCGCCGGACGACCCCAAGCCGCCCGACTGAAGAGGTCCCAGTGGCGGTTCTTGGTGTCGCGCACCGTGCAGCGGCTGTCCTCCACGGCCGGCTTGATCATCCTGCTAATCGTCCGGCGGGCTATCTGACTTCGCGGGTTCCTCGTCGTCGTTGAAATACCGGGCCCAGTGGCGCCCGTCCAGCAGGCTCAGCACGCTGACGTGCCGGATCTCAAGGACGAGCAGCGACAGGGCAGTCGCCACCCCCGCGACCAGCAGCCGCCCCTGACCGGCCGAAGCTCCGATCGCCGCCGCGGCGAAGATAGCGGCGGCCGTCGTGATCCCCCTCACAACCTGCTGCCTGCCGAACGCCTGCCGGTACACCAGCCCACCGCCGAGGAAGCCGATCCCGGTGATCGCCCCGGCCAGCACGTTGGGCGCACCGTGCGCCGCGATGATGCCCATCACACCCGATCCCGCACCCACAAGAGCGAAGACGCGATCACCCGCAGGCGCGCCGCGCAGGTCGCGCTCGAAACCGAGCAGGTAGGTCAGCGCCACCGCGACCACAAGGTGGCCCGCGTCAACTTCACTCGGTCCCATGACGCTCACCCGACAATCGCCGGCACGGACACCGCGCAGCCGTACCCGGCATCAGAACCGCCAGCTCGCAGTCCGTGGTGGCCGACGGCGCCATGGTTGGCGGCGACGCGCACCGTGTCGCATCATCGGCGTAGGCAGACGTGGAAGGCACGCTCAGAACCTAGCCGGCGCGCTCGCCACCATGCTTCGCAGTCACTGGCGGGCAGTGCGGCCTTGTTGTGCGCTTCGGCGGCCAGGGACAGCGGGGCTTCCCGTGCCGCCTCGGCGGCGTGCGCGAGCCTGGTTACCTCCTCGACCCGCATGCCGAGTGCCTGGCATGCGGGTCGAGGACGGGCGATGAGCGGGAATCGCCGGGCTATCTCGCCGAGGGGGTCCATCTCATTCCCAGGAGATGACGAGCCGGTTGTTCGGGGTGGCGAAGGTGAACTGCCCGGTGACCGGCTCCGGCGCGGCGGCGGGCTGGACCTGCGCGTGCGGTATCCGCAGTCGCAGGCCCCGACCTGGGCAGCCACCTCGGCGGCCAGGTCGGCGGCCCGGCTGCCGTGGGCGATCACGCCGACCTCGCTCCTGGCCGAGCCGTCGCCGGACGGCGGGACCGGGCACCGCCATTGGCGGAAATTAGTCGACTACCGTCGTTAATCAGCTAGTAAACTCGCTTTCGTGGTTAAGAACGTCTACTTCCTTGCGGTGCACGCCCCCTGCGACGAGCCCGGCGCCCCGGGCCCAGTCAACGGGCTGATCGTGCATGCCGCCGCGCTGCTGCACCCGGACCTACTATCGGGTATATCCGCCAGGTCACCGGACGCGAGGTGGTCCGCGGCACCGACCAGGACTCTGCCCGCGCGGCGACCGGGCGGGACGCTGAAGACCTCGGCGTCCCCGCCGGATCTCCGGTCGTGCGCGGGCGTAACTGGTGGTACGACGCCGGCGATACCGTCATCGAGTACGGCGAGCGGGTCTCCGTGCCCGGACGCTGGTCTACCCACGAATACTCCGTCACCTGCCCCTGGGAGCGAAAGCATGGAGCTACTGCACTCCGGCAAGATCCGCGACGTGTACGCAGACGGCGACGATATCTTGCTCGTGGCCTCGGACAAGGTCAGCGTCTACGACGTAGTCCTGCCCACGCCGATTCCCGACAAGGGCAAGATCCTCACTCAGCTTTCCCTGTGGTGGTTCGAGCAGCTATCCGACCTCGTGCCCAACCATGTGATTTCCGCGACCGCCATACCGCCCGAATGGGCCGGCCGCGCGATCCGCTGCCAGCGACTGGAGATGCTGCCCGTCGAGTGCATCGCCCGCGGCTACCTCGCGGGCCTCGGCCTGGCCTCCTACCGGGCCACCGGCACCATCTCCGGCATCCCTCTCCCCAATGGCCTCGCCGAGGGATCGCAGCTTCCCGAACCGGTCTTCACCCCCTCCACCAAGGCCACCGTCGGGCACGACGAGTTCATCGACTTCGCCGACATGGAGGCAGCGGTCGGCGCGGCCACAGCCCGAGAGCTACGACGTCTCACTCTTGAGGTCTACCGCCGTGGAGCTGAGATCGCCGCCGGGCGCGGGATCATCATCGCCGACACCAAACTGGAGTTCGGCCTCGCCCCGGACGGCATGCTTGTCCTGGCTGACGAGGTGCTCACTCCGGACTCCTCCCGGTTCTGGGCGGCCGACGAATGGCAGCCAGGCGGCCCGCAGCGTTACCTCGATAAGCAGTTCGTCCGGGACTGGTCCTCCACGATCACCGGATGGGACCGCAAGTCGCCCGGCCCCGAGGTTCCCCAGGACATCGTCGACGCCACCCGCGCCCGCTACATCGAGGTGTACGAGCGCATCACCGGCACCCAGTGGGAGGGATAACACCCGTGAAGCAGGCCTACGATCCGGAAAAGGTCATCGCCCGGTGCCTAAGCGTCGTAGGTGGTTGGGGTGGTGGTGTGGGTGCGGCCGGCGGGGGTGGTCCAGCGCATGATGCCGGGTTGCGTTTCCTTGACGTGCCACCCGGAGGCCTGCTTGCAGCGATGGTGTCTGCGGCAGAGAGGATGGAGATTACATTCGCAGGTGGGGCCCTCGGGGTAGGCGATGACGTGGTCGAGGTCGCAGTAGACGGCCTGGCCGTTGCAGCCGGGGGCAGAGCAGGTGGCGGTGCGGGCGCGGATGAGGTGCCTGAGCTTGCGGCTGGGGGTGTAGCGGTCCTCGGCGTGGCGGTGGTCGCAGGTGCCCCTGGCGATGGGCTCGGGGGTGACGTTTAGGGCGCGCAGGAGCTCCGCCAGCCGTGCGGCCTGGGCGGGGCCGACGGGGTCGCGCGGGGGTTCCCCACGTGGCGGGCGGTGCGGTTTCGGGCCGCCACGCGGGCTTGATGGTTCCGGGGGATGCGGGGAGTACGGGAAGCCTGGGGTATGCGGGTGGTCTGGGGGATGCGGGTGGTCTGGGGGATGCGGGTGGTCTGGGGGATGCGAGAAGCCTGAGAAACCCGGGGGGTGCGGGGTGCCTGGGGGTGTCCATGGGTGCTGGCCTTTGGCGCAGGCGTGGGCGACCGCGGTGCCGTCAGGCCCGGTGAGCGTGTAGCACCACCGGGTTCTGGGGTGCCGGGAGGCGGCTTCGACGATGTCGCGGGTCTCGCCGGGGTCCAGGAGGCCCCAGCCGGCGGCCTGGGCGGGAGTGCCGGACCAGCCGAGCAGGGTGCCGACCGGGACGATCAGGTTAACAACCGCCGGCAGCGGGACCCGGCGCCCAGTGCGAGCGCCAGTGGTACCGGCGGTGCCGGGTACGGGGGGATCGCGGCGTATCCACCTACGGTCCTCGTCCTCATCGTCTTCTTCGTCCCCATCGTCTTCCTCGTGCTCAGCGTCGTCGTGTGCATGGTCGTCGTCGTTCCCGCACTCGCCGTGCCTGCGCTCCTCGCCCTGCGCGGACTCGCCTTCGCGCTTGTCATCATCTTCGCGGCCGGCGCGGCTGTTCTCACCGCCGGCGGGCGCGGTGCCTGATGCGTCCGGGCCTGATGCGTCCGGGCCGGGGGCGGGAGGAGCGGGGGCGGGAGGAGCGGGGGCGGGAGGAGCGGGGGCCGGGGCGGGGGTGATGCGGTCGAGGGGGTCAAGGCCCTGGGCCAAGTCGGTGAACGCCAGCGCGCGGAGCTGGTCCAGCGTCCCCGCCACGCCCGCACGGCGCAGACGGACGGCGACCGCGTCGATGTGCGCCTTAGCGGCCATCACGTCCGCGGTCGCCAGCTCACGGCCCGACAGGGACGCGTTACCTGAGTCCTCGCGGCGGACCTCGACCCGCTGGCGGGTCTCCCGCGCGTGCTCCTTCCGCGCCTTGGCCGCCTCCGGGTCCAGCCTCATCTCCAGCGCCGCCGCCTTGCGGGCCAGCTGATCGGGCCGCAGCCTCGGGGCAGCCGCCGCCAGGACCTCATCGGCCCTCGCGGCATCGGCCGGGCCCAGGCTCAAGGTATAGAGGACGATCCTCGCAGCGCGGGCGTAATCGATCACCCCGGCGGCCATCCCCGCCAGCGTCGCCGGTATCCGGGTCGCCAGGTGGGCCGCCTCCGCCATCCAGTTCGCGGCCTGCCCGCCGGTCATGACCATTTCGGCCGCCAGCTCATCAGCCGGGAACTCTCCCCTGCGGCAGCCGGCCGGGATACCGCGTGCCCCCGAAGCCGCCAGCTCGGCCTCACGACGGCGGCCGAACTCCGCGACCGCCACCGTCTGCAGGTAGGCGGCCCGGTTCTCCAGCCGGCGCGCCGCCCGCAGCGCCCCGATCAGCTGATCGTCGGTGAGGACCGCGGCGTCGGAGACGGCCTGCTCGGTCAGCGCCGCCAGCACCGGGGTGGGGCGCAGCACGTCCGCCGCCCCGTCCTGCCCGTAGACGACGCCAAGCGACTGCCCGCCCAGGCCATCAGGGCCGCAGATCGCCGCGAGCAGCGCCGGGTCCAAGTCCGTGGCATCGCCGAGGCTGATCGACACGGCCGGGCCCTCGATCTCCCACTCCCCCGGCACCCACTCATGGTCATAGTCGGATTCCTGCCCCGGGACTGCCGCGGGGCCGTCCGGGCCAGGGCTGCCGCCGGGACCGGGGATGCCGGCGTCGCGGTTCTCACTGTGGTTCTCACTGTGGTTCTCACTGTGGTTCTCACTGTGGTTCTCACTGTGGTTCTCACTGTGGTTCTCACTGTGGTTCTCACTGTGGTTCTCATCAGGGAGCTTTCGCTCTTCCACCGCC
>Ga0302314_10012225_pt1 | contig 14880 bp, 15 predicted proteins | sample III_Palsa_N2_3_FD_200533 | JGI IMG/M metagenome (GOLD analysis project Ga0302314, IMG submission 200533) | Peat permafrost microbial communities from Stordalen Mire near Abisko, Sweden - III_Palsa_N2_3 | ecosystem: Environmental > Terrestrial > Soil > Palsa > Peat permafrost | place: Sweden... | reverse complement strand
ACCTCCTGGTTGTGCAGCGTCGCCTGCGCGACCACCGAGCCGGCGACCTTGACCGGCTCCATCACCGCGTACGGCGTCACCCGGCCGGTGCGCCCGACCTGGACCAGGATGTTGAGGAGCTTGGTGGTGACCTCCTCCGGCGGGTACTTGTAGGCGATCGCCCAGCGCGGGTCCTTGGAGGTGGCGCCGAGGCGGCCCTGCAGCGCGAGGTCGTCCACCTTGACGACGACGCCGTCGATCTCGTGCTCGACGTCGTGCCGGTGCTTGCCGTAGTGGTCGATGTACTCGAGCACGCCGTCCAGCGAGTCGACCACCTTGACCCGGTCCGACGTGGGCAGACCCCACGCGCGCAGCAGCTCGTACGCGTGCGACTGGGAGTTCACGTCGAAGCCGCGGCGGGCGCCGATGCCGTGCACCACCATGCGCAGCGGACGCTGCGCGGTGATCCGCGGGTCCTTCTGCCGCAGCGAGCCGGCCGCCGCGTTGCGCGGGTTGGCGAAGGAGCGGCCCTCGGTCTCCATGACCTTGGCGTTGAACTCCTCGAAGGACTCGGTCGGGAAGTAGATCTCCCCGCGCACCTCGACGAGCTCGGGCACCGGGTGCTCCTCGGAGCCCTTGAGTTGTATCGGGATGCCCTTGATCGTGCGCACGTTCCCGGTCACGTCCTCGCCGGTGCGCCCGTCGCCCCGGGTCACGCCGCGCACCAGCCGCCCGTTCTCGTAGACCAGGGCGATCGCGAGGCCGTCCACCTTGAGCTCGCACAGGTACGCCGGGGTGGTGCCGATCTCCTTGACGACCCGCTCGTTCCACGCCGCCATGTCCTCGGCGTTGAAGGCGTTGGCCAGCGAGAGCATCCGCTCGATGTGCTCGACCGAGGCGAAGTCGGTGGACAGCTCGGCGCCGACCTTCTGGGTGGGCGAGTCCGGAGTACGCAGCTCCGGGTGCTCCTCCTCGAGGGCCTGCAGCTCGCGCATGAACGCGTCGTACTCGCCGTCGGCCATCGTCGGCCGGTCGAGCACGTGATAGCGGAACCGCGCCTCGTCGATCAGGCCGCTGAGCTCGGCGTGGCGGTGCGCCGCCCGCGCGGCGGACTGATCGACGGCGGCGACCGCTGGATCGCTGGTCGCGAGGGGCTTGTGCTGTTCGGCCATAGGCACAAACTACCGGTTGCCACCGACAATTTTGAGATGGCGGCGCGGGGCTGTTCGACTAGGGCAGCTCGTCCAGCTCGAGGTCGAGCAGGTACCGGCTCTCGTCGAATATCTCCAGCAGCACCACGACGAGGATCTCGCGCACGACCGTGTACTCCAGCATCAGGCCGGGGGCCACGTAGGCCTTGCGGTAATTCTCGTTCGCGCCGATGGAGGCGGTGGCGGTCTTGTGGAAGGGGTCCTTGGCCAGCACCTTCATGGCGTGGTCGAGCATGGCCTGGCGCTCGGTGGGCAGCTCGTGCCGAGTCTGCATCGCCTCCACCGTGTACGTGACCTTATTCACGTCCGGACGCGTGGTCATCATCGGACACCCCGCTCCGTCTCGTGGCTCACCATGCCTCGATACTACCTTTTGGTAGCTTCGTCGGGCAGGCTCGCGGAAAACACCGCGTTAACGCTCCCCCGCCCGACGCGCGGCGGTCCCGGTCCGGACGCCGCTCAGACGTACTTGGTGACGTCCGCGACGGTGAAGCCCTGGGCCTGGATGTGGCTGTAGAGGTGGGTCATCATCTGCACCATCGTCTCGCCCTTGAGCTGGGCCGGACCGCGGAAGTGGCACAGGATGATGTCGCCGGGCTGCAGGTGCCGGTCCGAGGTCTGGTACTCCATGTCCTCGATCTCCATGGCCTCCTTCCACAGCATCATGCCCTTGAGGCCGGCGGCGCGGGTCGCCTCGCGGGTGACCGAGTCGTAGTTCCCGCCCGGCGGCCGGAAGATGTAGGGCGTGACCCCGTACTCCGCGTGCAGCTTCGTCTGCTGCTCGGCGATCTCGTCGAGCTGCTCCTGGTAGGACAGGCTCGGCATGGACAGCGGGTGGTTGACCGTGTGGTTCTGGATCGACATGTAGCCGGTCTCGTACAGCTGCTCGAAATAGGCGTAGTCGTCCCGGATCAGCGTGTCGGCCAGCGAGCAGGTGATCGGGATCTGGAAGTCCTTGACCATCTGGATGAAGGCCGGGTCCTTGTCGATGCCGTCGTCGATGGTGACGAAGCAGATGTTCTCGCTGGTCGGCACCTTCGAGAAGATCGTCGGGTTCTCCGGGTCCAGCCTGATCGGCTTGACCGCGGGGTTCGCCGGGGCGGCGGCGAAGGGCTTGAGGCCGTAGCGCTGCATCAGCAGGTCGGCGTCCACGCCGCTCGCGCTGCCGGCGCTCGTCGACGCGCTCGCGGAGGCGGCCGCCGCCGCGGAGCCGCCACCGCTCGAACTGGTCGCGGCGACCGTGGTGGAACCGCCGTCGCTCGCTCCGCTGCAGGCTGCGGCGAAGGACCCCAGGGTGGCCAGCCCGACCGCGCCGCCCATGAACCGGCGGCGGGACCACTGGGGTGGGTGAATGTCCGTCATACCTGAAGACACGCTGAACCCACCGCTTTGGTTGCGAGAATCTTCAGATCCGGTTCAGATCCACTCGGACGGAGGCGGTTGCAGGTCAACGTGCTACGCCGATCGGGCTAGTCCACGTCGGTCAGGGCGCGGGCCGCGTCCAGGCACAGCCGCTGGGCCCGGGCCGCCCACTGCGGACTCGCCCCCGCCATGCCGCAGCTCGGCGTCACGGTCACCGCGTCGGCCAACTGGCGGGCCGACAGCCCGGTGCGGCGCAGCGCCAGGATCTGATCGACGAAGTCCTGGTACTTGAGCGGCACGGCCGAGGCGGGGTCGAGCGAGGGCACGACGCCCGCGTAGAGCCCGACGCCCGCCTCGATCAACTCGGCCAGCGCTTCATCCTGACGGGTTGTCAGCAACGACCAGTCCAGCGCTATGGCCGAGGCGCCCGCGTCCCGCAGCGTGCCGAGGGGCACGCCGGGAGCGCAGCAGTGCATGACCACCGGCACCGGGCCCGCGTCGCCCGACCCGTCCGCGCCTCCCGTCTCGATCCTGCCGACCACGTCGACGACCTGGCGAAGCGCCTGGCGCACCACCGACTCGTCCACCGCGCGCAGCGTGCCGAAGCCGCTCGCCGTCGGGACGCTGCCGCGCAACACGCCGGGCAACGCGGGTTCGTCCAACTGGAGGACGAGCCGGGCTCCGGGCACCCGGCGGCGCAGCTCGGCCAGATGCAGCGAGAGTCCTTCGGCCAGCGACTCGGCGAGGTCGCGGCAGGCGCCCGGGTCGGCCAGGAACTTGTCGCCGTGCTTGAGCTCCACGATCGCCGCGAGCGTCCAAGGGCCGACCGCCTGCACCTTCAGCGGCCCGACGTAGTCCTGCGTCTGCTCCTCCAACTGGTCCAGATCGCGGTGCAGGTGGCTCAGTGCCCGGCCGTGGTCGCGTCCAGCGTGGTCAGCGACGCGCCAGCCAGAGGTGGCAAGCTCGGCGACCAGGTCCACCAGCAGCGCGAGGCCGCGTCCGGCCATATCGGCGCCGACGCCGCGGGCGGGCAGTTCCGGGAGGTATGGCACGCCCGGAGCGTCGCCGAGACCGTCGAATACAAGCCGAATCGCCGCAGGCATGTCACTGCCGGGCAACGATCCGATGCCGGAGGCGGACGGCCCGGCCACCCCCGCGCGAAGATCCTGAGTCATGGCAGCAGAATATGGCGCTAACCCGCAAAGGCGAATCTGGAGCGAAAACTCCGGCGGAACCTCCCGGGTTATGCAAAACTCTGGCATTCGACGGCCAAAATGCCAGCAACTGGACCAGTGAGAGGGGAGATCCGCGTGCAGACCATGTTCTTCGCCGCAACGGCCGGGGAGCTGGCCCGTCTCGCCGGCGCGTGGAGCGCGGGAGGCCCGGACGCGGCCGCCGCGGGCGTGCGCCTTGCCTATGTGGACGCGGGCGACCTCGACCCGGCCCAGTTGCTCGAGCTGGACACGCTGGTCACCGGGCACGACCCGGTCACCGTGCGCGAGGCGCTGCTCACCCCGGCGCGGGAGATCGGCGGCGGCGCGGCACTGGTGAGCGGGGCGCTGGCTCAGGGCACTGAGGAGCAGGTCGTGCTGACCGTCCGCACGGCCCTGTACCGGCAGCTCGGCCGCAGTCCGCAGGAGGCCAGGCTGCGCGAGCTCGCGGCGCGCTGGGCGGCGCGGTCCTGGGGCGTGGACTGGGACGAACCGCGCTACCTGGAGCTGCTGCGCGGCCTGGCGATGCTCTCCGAGCTGGTCACCCGCGAGTGCCGCGGCATGTACGTGCGCTTCGACGTCTGACCTGCGCAGCCGTACACTGTGGGCCACACGAGGCAACCGTAGGGACCGCAGGGGGAACCATGACCGACACACCGCAGGAGTCTTACGGTCCTGGACCGTATCCGAACGGCCCGTATCCGGCCGGCGCGATGCCGAACGGCGCGGGGCAGCCGGGCTACGGGCCGTACCCGCCGCCGCCCTACGGCTACGGCTATCCGATGCAGATGGGCACGAACACGATGGCGATCCTGGCCCTCGTCTTCGCGTTCATCTTCGCGCCGGTGGCGATCGTGCTCGGGGTGCTGGCGCGCAAGCAGATCCGCAGCTCCGGCGAGCAGGGCTGGGGGCTCGCGACGGCCGGGATGGTGTGCGGGATCGTGTTCACCGTGCTCATGGTGATCTGGTTCGTCGTCGCGGCCGTGATGTTCGCCGCGTTCAGCCACCAGATCTCGAACGAGCAGAACGGCGCCGGTGCCGCGCTCTACGCCGCGCGAGCGTACTTCGGGCTCTGATCCCGCGCGTCGATCCCCGCGTCGTTCTACGCTCCGGCGACGGCCGACGCTCCCGCCGTAGCCCGCCGCGTCGCCGTGATCGTCGCCGAGCCGATCACCCGCGTGCCGTCGTAGAGCACCGCGGTCTGCCCCGGCGCGATGCCGCGAACGGAAGCCGCGAAGGAGAGATTCACCGTTCCGGCCGACTCGTCATACCGCGCCTCGGACCCGACCGGCGCTCCGTGCGCCCGCAGCTGGACCGAGCAGCCGAAGGCCTCGCCCCCGGTCGGCCCGCACCAGCGCACGTGCGCCGCGTCCAGCGCGTCCACCGAGAGCTCCTCGGCCGTGCCCACGGTCACCGTGTTGTCCACCGGGGAGATGTCGAGCACGTAGCGCGGCCGGCCGTCGCCCGCCGGGTCGCCGATTCGCAGGCCCTTGCGTTGCCCGATGGTGTAGCCGTACGCGCCCTGGTGCTCGCCGAGCACCTGTCCGTCGCCGTCCACGATCTTGCCGGGCGCCGTGCCGAGCCGCTCGGCCAGGAACCGGCGGGTGTCGCCGTCCGCGATGAAGCAGACGTCGTGCGAGTCGGGCTTGTCCGCCACGGACGCCAGCCCGAGCCGCTCCGCCTCCGCGCGCACGTCGGTCTTGAGCGTGTCGCCGAGCGGGAAGAGCGAGCGGGCCAACTGCTCGGCGTCGAGCACGCCGAGGACGTAGGACTGGTCCTTGGCCGGGTCCACCGCGCGATGCAGCTCACGCCCGCCGTCCGGCCGGTCCACGATCCGCGCGTAGTGCCCGGTGCACACGGCGTCGAAGCCCAGCGCCCGCGCCTTGTCCAGCACCGCCGCGAACTTGATCTTCTCGTTGCAGCGCAGGCAGGGGTTCGGCGTGCGCCCGGCCGCGTACTCGGCCACGAAGTCGTCCACCACGTCCGCGTGGAAGCGCTCGGCCATGTCCCAGACGTAGAACGGGATCCCGATCACGTCCGCCGCACGCCGCGCGTCCCGCGAGTCCTCGATCGTGCAGCAGCCGCGCGCCCCGGTCCGGAACGACTGCGGGTTGCGCGACAGCGCCAGGTGCACCCCGGTCACCTCGTGCCCGGCCACCGCGGCACGGGCGGCGGCCACCGCCGAGTCGACTCCACCGGACATCGCTGCTAGAACTCGCATACCTCCAGGGTACGCGAGCCGCGGAACGGGTTTGTCGTACTAGCGGGTGGGGGCGGTGAGCGGGATGTCGATCGGGAACGGCACATCGGTCACCAGCCGACCCACGTGGGTCTTCATCAGCTTGTAGACGCCGGCGTACAAGTAGTGCTCGTAGACGATCGGCGCGTTGTCCTTGCCGCGCTCGATCAGCCAGTAGGTGGGGATGCCCATCATGGCGTACATGACCGGCTTGTCCTCGCGGTCCTGCTCCTCGGACTCGGGCGAGATGACCTCGGCGACGAGCATTACCTCGTTGGGTAGGTAGATGCTCTTGTCCCAGTCGACCGCACTCGCGCGGACGACGGAGAGATCTGGCTCGGGTGCCGAACGAAGGCTCTTGCGAATCGCCATCTCGCGCTGGACTGCGTACATGGATGGGCACTGCTCGTTGATCAGAATCTTCAACGCGTCAACGGCGGCCATGTGCCAGGCCTTCTGCGGGCCCACTACGAGCGTCCCCCGGATCAATTCCGTGTGCTTCGGCAGGTCCGGGGGAAGGTTGTCCAGCGTCCAGCCATCCGGCGGCGTGGCGGGTAGCACCGGTGTGAGCATGTCCCATTCCTCCTCGTCCTGCGTCATCGGTCGATCCTTTCTACAGGGGCGTATGGAGAATCTGCCCAATCCTTCGCCGAAAATCACACCATAGGTTGATCAACGACGCCCCCGCTTCACCTGCGGCGACGCCTCAACTCAGCCCCGCCGCCCGCGCCCGGGTCACCACCGCGGGCAGCGCCTCGAGCAGCGCGTCCACGTCCGCCTCCGTCGACGTGCGGCCCAGCGAGAACCTGAGCGAGCCGCGGGCCAGCTCCTCGCCCGCGCCCATGGCCAGCAGGACGTGGCTGGGCTGGGCGATGCCGGCCGAGCAGGCCGAGCCGGTGGAGCAGGAGATGCCGCGGGCGTCGAGGAGCAGCAGCAGGGAGTCGCCCTCGCAGCCGGGGAAGCAGAAGTGCGCGAGGCCGGGCAGCCGGTCCGGGGCGTCGCCCGGTTTGGCGTGGCCGAGCGGCGGGCCGGACAGGATCGCGTCGGGCACGGCCGCGAGCACGCCCTCGATGAGGCGGTCGCGCAGGGCCGTGAGGCGCTCGTACTCGGCGGGCTGCTCCGCGATGGACGCGGTGGCCGCGGCGGCGAAGCCGGCGATGGCGGGGGTGTCCAGGGTGCCGGAACGCACATCGCGCTCCTGGCCGCCGCCGTGCTGCAGCGCGGTCAGCCTCGTCTCCCGGCCGAGCAGCAGCGCGCCGACGCCGATCGGGCCGCCGAGCTTGTGCCCGCTCACGGTCATCGCGGCGAGGCCGCTCGCGGCGAAGTCCAGCGGCAGGTGGCCGGCCGCCTGGATCGCGTCGGAGTGGATCGGCACGTCGTACCGGTGCGCGATCGCGGACAGCTCGGGGATCGGCAGCACCGTGCCGACCTCGTTGTTCGCCCACATGACCGTGACCAGCGCGACGGTCTCCGGGGACTCGGCCAGCGCCGCGTCCAGCGACTCGGGGCGCAGCGAGCCGTCCGGCTCGACCGGCAGCCAGGTCAGCTCGGCGCCCTCGTGCTGCTCGAGCCAGAACAGCGCGTCGAGCACGGCATGGTGCTCGATCCGCGCGGCGACGATGCGGGTGCGGGCCGGGTCCTCCTCGCGGCGGGCCCAGTACAGGCCCTTGACGGCGAGGTTGTCCGCCTCGGTCCCGCCGCCGGTGAACACGACGTGGCTGGGCCGGGCTCCGAAGGCCGCGGCGACGGCCTCCCTGGACTCCTCGACGACCCGGCGGGCGGCGCGCCCGGGGCCGTGCAGCGAGTTCGCGTTTCCCACGAGAACGAACTGCTCGTTCATCGCGGCGATCGCTTCGGGGTGCAGGGGCGTGGTCGCCGCGTGGTCGAGGTAGGTCATGGCATGGTCGATTGTACTGTTCGCTTCGCTCACGGAGCGCTTCGCGCTCAAGAGGCTGGAAACACCGGAACACCGAGACCCGGCGAGGGGTTCCGGTGTTCCGTGAGCGAAGCGAACAGGCGCGCAGCGCCCGCGCTACTTGCGCTTGGCGATCTCCTCGGTGGCCTGCGGGACCACGTTGAACAGGTCGCCGACCACGCCGTAGTCGACGAGCTCGAAGATCGGGGCCTCGGCGTCCTTGTTGACCGCGATGATCGTCTTCGAGGTCTGCATGCCCGCGCGGTGCTGGATCGCGCCGGAGATGCCGCAGGCGACGTAGAGCTGCGGGGAGACGGTCTTGCCGGTCTGGCCGACCTGCGACTGGTGCGGGTACCAGCCGGAGTCCACCGCGGCGCGGGAGGCGCCGACGGCCGCGCCGAGCTGGTCGGCGAGCGCCTCGATGACGGAGAACTTCTCCGCCGAGCCGACGCCGCGTCCGCCGGAGACCACGATCGCGGCCTCGGTCAGCTCGGGCCGGTCGCCCTTGGCCACGGCCACCTTCTCGACGATCCTGGCCAGCTTGGCCGAGTCGGTCAGCTCCACCGACACGTCCACCCGCTCGGCGGCGGCCGCACCGGGCGCCGGCGGGGTCGCGTTCGGGCGCATAGCCACGATCACCGTCAACGCGCGCGCTGTGGGTACAGTGCCGACCGTCACCGCGGAGTGCACGATCGAGGAGCCGCCGAAGATGGACTGCTCGGCGATGAACACGCCGCCGTCGAGCTTGAGGTCCACCGCGTCGGTCAGCACGCCGGAGTCGGTCTTGATCGCGAGCCGGCCCGCGATCTCCTTGCCCTCGGCGGTCGCGGCGACCAGCACGGCGGCGGGGGACGCGTCGGCCACGAGCTTGGCCAGCAGCTCGGCCTTGGGGGCGACGACGTAGCCGGTCAGCTCGGCCGCCTCGGCGACGTAGACCTTGGCCGCGCCGTACTCGGCCAGCTTGTCCTTGGCCTTCTCGAAGTTGGCGCCGATGTACACCGCGCTCGGCTCGCCGAGCTCGCGGGCCTTGGTCAGCAGCTCGAGGGTGACCTTCTTGACGTCGCCGTCGGTGTGCTCGACCAGGACGAGGATCTCAGACATGTGAACTTTGCCTTTCCCAGCGAAGCTGCATCAGACGAACTTCTTGGAGGCGAGGAACTCGACGAGCTCGACGCCGCCGTTGCCCTCGTCGGTGACGATGGTGCCCTTGGCGCGCGGCGGGGCCACGACCGCGTCGACGACCTTGGTGCGCGAGCCGGCCCAGCCGACCAGCGGGGCGTCGATGGACGCGGCGGCGAGGTCGAGCACGTCGACCGGCTTCTTCTTCGCGGCCATGATGCCCTTGAAGGAGGGGTAGCGCGGCTCGTTGATCTTCTCGACCACCGAGACGACGGCGGGGAGGGTGGCCTCGACCACGTCGTGCCCGTAGTCGGTGAGCCGGTTGATCTTGATGGCGGAGCCGTCGACCTCGACCTTGGCGGCGAAGCTCAGCTGCGGCAGGCCGAGGCGCTCGGCGAGCAGCGCCGGGACGAGCGAGGTGCGCGCGTCCGAGGCCTCGGAGCCGAGGATCAGCAGGTCGAACTCGAGGGTCTTGAGGACCTGCGCGAGGGCGTAGGAGGTGGCGAGCGCGTCCGAGCCGGCGAGGGCGGGGTCGGTCAGGAAGACCGCCTTGTCCGCGCCCATCTGCAGGGCCTTCTTGTAGGCGTCGGTGGCGTCCTCGGGACCCATCGACAGCACCGTGACCTCGCCGCCGTGCTCCGCGACCAGCTGCAGGGCCTCTTCGATGGCGAACTCGTCCATCTCGTTGATCAGCCCGTCGACCGCGCCGCGGTCCACGGCCAGGGTGTCCGGGTCCAGCCGCTTGTCCGCGGCGGTATCCGGCACCTGCTTCACCAGGACGACGATTTTCATGCTCGGGAGCCTCCGTAGAGAGTGAACTCTTCTCCCGACATCGTAGCGGGGAACGCCGACAGAACTACCGTTCAGTAATGTGTGCTGGGCCACAATGACGAGGGGGCACCGCCGCTGTGGGCCGCCATTCGATCTGGCCTGTTGCCGATCATGTTGGCCTGTACCGTGGCGTCTCGTCGCTCGATCTGGTCCTGTCTCGGTTGGTGTCGCCGCTCGTGCGGGTGGTTTAGGGCTTGCAGATCTTGGAGGCAGTCGGTTCGCCGAACGATCCAGCGCAGCCGAGCGGCCCCGCACACCAGCCACCCCGTGAAATCCCCTGGCGGGACAGCCAGCCGCGAGGCAGGATTCCCCCGTGCGCTCCCCCCCCCCCCAAGCTGACCAAGCCGAATCCGGCGAGCACGGCTTCCCCTGCCCATGCTGCGGACACCTCGTCTTCGACGAGCCACCCGGCTCCTACGAGATCTGCCCCTTGTCCATCTGGGAGGACGACCTCGTCCAACTCCGCTGGCCCAGCTATTCCGGCGGCGCGAACAAGCCCTCCCTCATCGACGCCCAGCAGAACTTCAAGGCCTTCGGCGCCAGCGAGCAACGCCGCGCCGCGCGCGCCCGTCCCGCCACCGCAGCCGAACCCCTCGACCCCGACTGGTACCCCATCGAGCCAAGCTCGCTGCACGCATTTGAGCCGGTAGCCGAACAGACACGGCCATGGCCACCCGACCGCACCGTGCTGTACTGGTGGCGCGCGGCCTACTGGCGCATCCCCCCGCACATCCTGAGCGCAGAAGGCGGACCCGCACCGCTGCTACGCGAGATACACCCCGGCTTCTCGGCAGAACTCGTCTCACTGCTCGAAGCCGAAGGACACACCGACCTCGCCATCTGCGCCTACGACCTGCGCATCATCGCCCGATGCCCGTGCAACGACGACTTCTGCCAGAGCTTCTACACCGCACCCAAACCCGACGGCGCCTACGGACCCGGCCACCGCAACATCTCGCTGTTCAGCAACAACGACCACAGCGGCATGATCGTGCTCGACGTCGTCCACGGGAGCATCATGTTCGTCGAGGTCCTCTACTACCCACCCCTGCTCGAACAAGCCAGCACCACCGACACACGGCAGTGAATCCGAAAAGAACCAACTCCGATGGCAGAGCCGACCTCTCCACCGCCGCCATCAAGATGACCCACCGCAGGCCAAGACCACCCGACCGGGGCACACCAAGTTGCACCCGACAGCCGCCACGCCCGGTCAACCTTGGTAACGGAATGCTGCCGATCTATCACGTAATGTGCTCAACATGAAGATGACCCCGGCCGCGGGCCATGCGGAGTACTGCGGAGCGTTTCCCGGACTGAGCGCGGCGGGCGCGCGGGTGGCGTGCACGGCGGGCGATTGCCCGACGGCGGGTATCTGCAGCGCGCTCAAGCGGCTGGACCGCGAGGCAGGGCTCGCGCGGGCGAATCGGGACGCGGCGGCGCGGTTCGTGGACGAACTGCTGGATACGGCTACGCGCTGACAGTGGTGGCGGTGGTGACCGTAGAAGCGTCGGCCCCCAGCGCAGCCGCGCACGTCCTCAGGTCTGCCAGCACCTCGTGCGCGATCTCGGGGTACGGCCGCTTGTTCGCGGGCTCGGCCCAACGCACGTAGGCGGTGCCGAAGGCCAGCACGCCCATCTCGGCGGCCAGGCGGGCGGTGGTCTCGCCGACGCCGCGCTCGCGCAGCGCCTCGATGATGGCGGACGTCAGCCGGGTCCGCTTGAGCAGCTCACGCTCCTGCAGGTCGCTGTTGGCCGCGATCGCGGAGCGGCGCTGCAGGGCGAGGCCGTGACGCTCGGGGACGAAGGCGGGGGCAGCGGCGTCGAGCACCGCGGCGAGGCAGTCGGCGGGCGTCGCCTCGGCCGGCGCGGCCCGGATAGCGTCGGCGAAGAGGTCGGCCAGCCGGTCCTGGCTGCCGAACAGCACCTCGCGCTTGTCGGCATAGTGCCGGAAGAACGTGCTCTTGGTCAGTCCGGCGCGGTCCGCGATCTCGGCGACCGTCGTCGCGTCGTAGCCGCGCTCGACGAACAGCGCGAGCGCGGCCCGCTCCAGGCGCTCGCGCGCGTTCGGTTCCCATCGGCCCATGGGTGCATTCTAGGCGCCGAAGAGGATGATGGGACACGGTCCCATCATCCTCGGGCGCTGCGACCTGCTGTGAACCCGGCTCAGTCCGGGAAGTGGCAGGCGACGTGGTGGTCGGCGGCGGTCGGCCGCGACCCCATGGTGATCTGGACCAGCGGCGGCTCCTGCTGCGCGCACACCTCCTGCGCCTTCCAGCACCGGGTCCGGAACCGGCAGCCCGACGGCGGGTTGAGCGGGGACGGGACGTCGCCGGTGAGCAGGATCCGCTCGCGGCTGGCCGCCTCGCCCTTGCGCTCCGGGTCTGGGATCGGCACCGCGGACAGCAGAGCTTGGGTGTACGGATGGCGGGGCGAGCCGTACAGATCATCGCGGGAGGCGATCTCCATGATCTTGCCGAGGTACATCACGGCTACCCGGTCCGAGATGTGCCGGACGACCGACAGGTCGTGCGCGATGAAGACGTACGCCAGGCCGAGCTCGGCCTGGATGTCCTCGAAGAGGTTGACGACCTGCGCCTGAATCGACACGTCGAGGGCCGAGACCGGCTCGTCCGCCACGACCAGCTTGGGCTTGAGTGCCAGCGCACGCGCGATGCCGATGCGCTGGCGCTGGCCGCCGGAGAACTCGTGCGGGTAGCGGTTGTAGTGCTCCGGCGAAAGTCCGACCAGCTCGAGCAGATCCTGCACGGCGCGCTTGGTGCCGTTCGGCGTCTTTACGCCCTGGATCTGGAACGGCGCGCTGACGATCGTGCCGACGGTGTGCCGCGGGTTGAGCGAGGACTGCGGGTCCTGGAACACGATCTGGATGTCCTGGCGCAGCGGACGCAGCTGACGCTGCTTCAGGTGCGTGATGTCACGTCCCTCGAAGACCACCTTGCCGCCGGTCGGCTCCAGCAGCCGGGTGAGCAGCCGGCCGGTGGTGGACTTCCCGCAGCCGGACTCGCCGACCAGACCCAGCGTCTCGCCGGGGCGGACCGTGAAGTCCAGGCCGTCCACCGCTCGTACCGCGCCGACGGTGCGGCGCAGCAGCCCGCGGCGGACCGGGAAGTGCATCTGCAGTCCGGACACGCTCAGCAGTGCGTCGGGGTCGGCGACGGCCGTACCGCCTTCGGCCGCGGCCAGGGACACGGGGTTGGAGTAGTTGTCCGTGCTCACAGGTGAGTCCTGATCTGTTCGTCGAAAGTACGCCGGCGCACCTCGACCGGCAGGTGGCAGCGCACCAGATGACCCGCGTCGCCCGCGGTCGGCTCGAGTTCCGGCACGGCCGTGCTGCACACGTCCGAGCCGATGGCGCTGTACCGGCCGCAAAGTTCGGCGAAGCCGCAGCGCGGGTGGAATGCGCAGCCCGAGGGCACGTTGATCATCGAGGGCGGGTTGCCCGGGATCGGCAGCAGCCGGTCCTGCACCGGCCGGTCAAGCCGCGGCATCGAACTCAGCAGGCCCCAGGCGTACGGGTGCTCGGGCGAGGCGAACACGGTCTTGGCCGGTCCGTATTCGACCGCCTTGCCGCCGTACATCACCATGATGTCGTCGGCGAGCTCAGCCACCACGCCGAGGTCGTGGGTGATGATGATCAGCGCCGAGTTGAACTCCCGCTGCAGATCCCGCATCAGGTCGAGGATCTGTGCCTGCACGGTCACGTCCAGAGCGGTGGTCGGCTCGTCCGCGATCAGCAGCTGCGGGTCGCACATCAGCGCCATCGCGATCATCGCGCGCTGCCGCATGCCTCCGGAGAACTGGTGCGGGTAGTCGTCCACCCGGGAGTCCGGCTGCGGGATGCCGACGCGGTCGAGCATCTCGATCGCCCGCTTGCGTGCAACCGACTTCGAGACCTTGTTGTGCACCCGGTAAGCCTCGGACAACTGCATGCCCACGGTGAAATAGGGGTGCAGGGCGGACAGCGGATCCTGGAAGATCATCGCTACCTTGTTGCCGCGCAGTTCCTGTATCCGCGCGGAGTCGGCGGAGACGAGATCCTCGCCGTCCAACCGAATCTCGCCGGTGATCCGCGCACCGCCCCTGCCCTTCCTGTCGGCGCGCTTGTGCAGGCCGAGCAGGGAGAGCGAGGTGACGGACTTGCCGGAGCCGGACTCTCCCACGATGCCGAGGGTCCGGCCGCGCTCGAGCTGGAAGCTGATCCCGTCCACGGACTTGACCAGGCCGTCCTCGGTATTGAAGTGCACGTGGAGATCGCGCACGTCGAGGAAGGGATCGAGGTAACGACGCCCGGCGGCGTGGCCTTGCCGGCCGTCGTCGTCGTAGTCAGCGCGGGTGCTGGACATTCTGTGTGCTCCCCGTGATGCGGAACCTGGGTCGGGCCGGTGGGACTTGGCGGCGGGCTGCTCGCCGGGGCGCGGCGTCATGCCATCCTCACCCGGGGGTCGAGGGCCATGTACACGAGATCGACCACGAGGTTGGCGATAATCACGAAGGAGGCCGCCAACAGGGTGACTCCCATGATCACCGGCAGGTCGCTCTGGCCGAGCGCGGAGATGGCCAACTGGCCGAGCCCCGGCAACGAGAAGGTCACCTCGACCAGCAGCGCACCGCCGAGCACCGCGCCGACGTCCATGCCGAACATCGTGACGATCGGCATGATCGCGGAGCGCAGCGCGTGCCGGAGCACGACACGACCCTCGCCGAGCCCCTTGGCCCGCGCGGTGCGCACGTAGTCCTCGTTCAGGGCGTCAAGCATCCCTCCGCGGGTCATCCGCGCGTAGATCGCGGCATAGCCGAAGGCCAGCGCGACCCAGGGAATCCACATGGCCTGGGCCCAGCCCAGCGGGTCGCTGAGGAAGCTCGTATAGCTGATCGCCGGGAAGCCGTCGACCATCCACAGCAACGGCCCGACGAAGTAGACCGGGAGCGCGACACCCAGCAGCGCGAAGATCATCGTGACGCGGTCGAGCACCGTCCCCTTGCGTACAGCGGA
>Ga0302314_10012224_pt1 | contig 14882 bp, 11 predicted proteins | sample III_Palsa_N2_3_FD_200533 | JGI IMG/M metagenome (GOLD analysis project Ga0302314, IMG submission 200533) | Peat permafrost microbial communities from Stordalen Mire near Abisko, Sweden - III_Palsa_N2_3 | ecosystem: Environmental > Terrestrial > Soil > Palsa > Peat permafrost | place: Sweden... | reverse complement strand
CTGACGCCGTCCAGGCGAGCCCGGGTGACTCGGATGCCGGTGCCACGGGCACAGAGGCTTATGCCTCGAAGGCGCAGCGGCGCCCGCTGCGAGTCCCGGCGGAGAAGATCGACCGGCTGCTCGACGTGGTCGGTGAGGTCACGCAGTACCGCGGGCGGCTGGCGCACTCGCTCGGCGGCGAGGCGCTGCTGTCTCAGCACGTCGCCGACGTGCTGGCCAGCGGTGAGCGCATGCTCGACGAGCTCAAGGACACCGCGATCGGGATGCGTACGCTCCCGCTCAACGTGATCACCCGCCGGCTGCCGCTCGCCGTCCGCGACCTGTCGGTCGCCGCGGGGAAAGACGTCGAGCTCGTCGTCACGGGCGCTGACACCGAGCTTGATCGCGTGATCCTGGAAAGCCTGTACGACCCGCTCGCTCACCTGCTGCGCAATGCCGTGGCACACGGTATCGAGTCTCCGGCGGAGCGTGCGCGCGCGGGCAAGCCCGCCCGCGGCCGCCTGGCGGTCCGCGCCGCGCCACGCGGCAGCCTGGTCGAGATCGTGGTCGCGGACGACGGCAGGGGAGTCGCGCCGGACGTCATCGAGCGAACCGGGCACCAGGGGTTGCTCGCGGACGTGCTCGCGCGACCGGGATATTCCACTGCGCGGGAAGTGACCGATCTCGCCGGGCGCGGCGTCGGCCTCGACGCCGTCCAGAGCTACGTGAAGTCGGTGGGGGGGATCCTCGAGATCCGCAGCGAGCCCGGCCGGGGGATGGAGGTCGTCCTGCTGCTTCCGCTCGCGCTCGCGCTTCTCGAGGTCCTGCTCTTCGAACGCGGCGAGACGGTCTACGGCGTGCCGCTCGTGGTGGCGGAAGAGGTGATCATGGTGACCAGGACGCTCACTCTCGAAGGCCGCTCCGCACTGGAGGTCCGCGGCCGGCCGCTGCCGGTGGCCGACGTCGCCGAGATCGTCGGCGCCCGCGCGCCGCCACTAGCTGACCGATCGCCCGCGCTTGTCATCGCCGCGGCCGGACGCCGTGTCGTCGCGACCTGTGACGCCGTGCTCGGTGCAGAGGAGGTGGTGATCAAGCCGCTCAGCCCGCTGTTCGGTGGCATGGCCGGATACCTCGGCACAGCCATGCTCGGCGACGGCCGGATCGCGCTCCTCGTCGATCCGGTCGTGCTCGCCCGGGGGCACCGGCGTGCCGCCGGGATGGCCACGCAGCCCGAATCCGGTCCGGTCGTGCCCAAGATCCTCGTCGTCGAGGACTCGTTCACCGTCCGCGAGCTCCAGCGCACCATTCTGGAGACGGCCGGCTACGTGGTCGTGACCGCGCGCGACGGCCGCCACGCGCTGGCGGCCCTCGATCGCGACGCTGACATCGCGCTGGTAGTCACCGACCTTGAGATGCCCGGGCTCGACGGGCTCGGACTGACGCGCGCTATCCGCGCCGACGCGGCCCGCTCGTCGCTGCCGGTCGTCATCGTCACCTTGCACGGATCGCAGGACGACGTGCGCAAGGGGGTGCAGGCAGGCGCAGACGCCTATATGGCAAAACGGGGCTTCGATCAGCAGGCCCTGCTCTCGACGGTCGAGCGGCTCGTCGGCCGGTGACCGCGGCGACGGCGAGACGCGTGCTGCTCTGCGAGGACTCCCAGGTCTACGCGGTCGCGCTGATGCGGGTACTGCACTACGACGGGGATATCACTGTCGCCGCGGTCTGCGCCACCGCCGAGGCGGCGATAGCGGCCCTGCCCCGGATCAGGCCGGATCTCGTGATCATGGACGTCGAGCTCCCCGGCATGGACGGGCTCAGTGCGCTGCAGGAAATCATGAGCTCGCGGCCGCTGCCCGTGCTGGTGCTCTCCGCCCGTGTCAGGGCCGGCGGCGACAAGGCAGCCGCCGCGCTCGCTGCCGGAGCACTCGACGCCATCGCGAAGGATGACCTCGACCTGCACGACCCGGCTGGCGCTGCGGGGGCTGCCTTCCGGCGGCGTGTCAGGGTGCTCAGCCGGGCCCGCGTGATCCGGCACCTGCGCTCCGGGCTCGGGACCGCTTCCGGCGCAGGTGACCCCCCGCGCCGGGCGTCGGTGGTCGGCGTGTGCGCGTCGGCGGGAGGTCCGCACGTGCTGGCGCACCTGCTCGCGGCGCTGCCGGCCGACTACCCGATCCCGCTGCTCGTCGTGCAGCACATCGGCGCCGGGTTCACCGAGGCGCTCGCCCGCTGGCTGGACCAGACCGTGCGCCTGCGGGTGGCTGTCGCCACCGGCGGGGCGAAGGCCGGTCCGGGGGCCTGGATCGCGCCGGAGGGCGCACACCTCAAGTTCACCGTCACCGGTCAGCTGTACCTCGACAGGCATACCGTCGTCGGCCACCATCGCCCGTCCGCCGATGTGCTGTTCGAGAGCATTGCCGCAGCCGCCGGACGGGCCGGCGTCGCGATCGTGCTCAGCGGAATGGGCACCGACGGTGCCGTCGGCGCGGCCGCGGTAAGCGCTAGCGGTGGCCTTGCGATCGCGCAGGACGAGGAGTCTTCGGCGGTGTACGGGATGCCGAAGGCCGCGATCGCTCTCGGGGTCGAGGTCGTGCTGTCTCCCAACGCTATCGCCGCCGCCTTGCTGGGTCTGCGGCACGAGCCGCACCCGGGCGCGCGGTGATGGATCCTCTCGACGAGATTACGCGGCTCGTGCGCCGGGAGACCGGGATCGCGCTGCCGGCGACGCGGGTGACCGCCCTTCGTGCCGCCATTCGCCGGGCGGCACCGGGAGCCGATCCGGGCGCATTCCTGCGCGCGATCTCGGAACCGGCACGCGGCCGCGGCCTGGTCGACCGCCTGATCGACGAGGTGACCGTCCAGGAGACGGCCTTCTTCAGGAACCGCGGCGAGCTCGACGCGATCGCCTGGCCCGGGCTCCTGCTGGCTGCTCGCGCGGCAGGGTCGCGGACCATTCGGGTATGGAGCGCAGGGTGCGCGAGCGGCGAAGAGGCATACACGCTTGCCCTGCTCGCTGACGAGGCGTTCGCCCCGTTCAACGCCCCGGTCGAGGTGCTGGGAACCGATATCTCGGGCACCGCGCTCGCCGCAGCGGCCGCCGGGGCGTACCGCGAGCGGGCCGTGCGCGCGCTGGAGGGGCCGCTGCGCGACCGCTACCTCGATCGGCAGGCCGACGGCAGCTATCTCGTTGGCCAGCGCCTGCGCAGGCTGGTCCGCTTTCGCCGCCACAATCTCGCCAGTGGCCCGTTCCCGCCGCTTGGTGAAGCCGCCTTCGACCTCGTCGTCTGCAGGAACGTGCTCATCTATTTCGAGCAATCGCTGATCGGCCAGGTGATGGAGTCGCTGCAGCGATCGCTGCGCCCTGGCGGCATGCTCCTGCTGGGTGCCGCAGACGCGCTGACGCGGACGACCGCGCGGCAGGTGGATTCGGTGGCTGCGCCGACGAGCCCGACCCGGCCTGGTGGGCGCCCACCCGGCCGGCCGCTCGGGCGCGAGCCTGGGCGGTCGCGCGAGCAGCGGCTGGCGGCCGCGCTGGCCGCCGCCGACAGGAATGACCGTGACGATGCGCTCGCCCAGGTGGCGTCCGTGCTCGCGGACGACCCGCTCGACGCCGACGCCCATTTCGTGCACGGGCTCGTCACGCTCGAAGCGGGCGAGCCGGCCATGGCGGTTGCCGCGCTGCGCCGAGCGCTCTACGCCGATCCCGCGTTCTCGGTCGCGGCGTTGTTTCTTGGCCGTGCCCACGACGCGCTCGGTGACCCGCGGGCCGCCCGGCGCGCCTACGAGCGGGTGCTGCGGACACTCGACCCGGCGGATGACCGGCACGAGCTGATTCTCCAGCAGGTCGACATCGGTGATGTCGCTGCAGCATGCCGCGCGCGGCTTGGCCGGCCATGAAACGCCGCGCGGCCAGCCGCCGCGATCCGCGCACCAACTCCGCCGGTCTACATCACGTATTGTGATTGGACGATAGCGGATCGTGTTGTGATTGGGGTAATCAGCCGATCGTGAGAAATCGGTTACTCAAATGGGAAACTCGCGGACGACAGGGGGCGGACGCATGACGGGCACTGAGCATGACCGGCGTCAGGGACGTATCCTCCTGGTCGAAGACGACGCCGTGGCCGCCTACTTCGCCCTGCAGGTGCTGGGCAAGCGAGGCGGATTTGACGTCACGCACACGCCCGAACCTGCCGTCGCGCTCCAGTACGTCAGCTCGCAGTCATGGGATCTCGTCCTGACTGATGCGGAGCTGCCGGGCATGACAGGAGTCGAATTCCTGGACGCGTTGCGCCGGCTCGCCCCTGGCCTTCCCGTCGCCGTGATCACCGCGCACGAGTCTGCCGATCGCGCGGTGAGTGCGCTGCGTGAGCGGGCAGATGATTTCCTGCAGAAGCCGGTGCGGCCGGACCGGCTGGTGGCATCAGCCGCCGCGCTGGTGGCCAAGGGCCGCGCGGCACGGCTGGCAGCCAGGCACGCCGTGCTCGCCATCGGCGCGCATCCGGGTGACGTCGAGGTGGGCGCGGCCGGAGCCCTGCTCGCGCACCGCGACGCCGGGCATGACGTCGCGATCCTTACCCTTACCAGGGGGGCCAACAGCGGCATGAAGGGCGACATGTCGGGTGAGTGCGCGATGGCCGCGCTTGCCCTCGGCGCCACTTTGTTCCTTGAGGATCTCCAGGGCGCCGACATCGAGCAGGGCGACCTGACGGCCAGCGTGATAACGCGCGTCATCGAGGCCGTGCGGCCTACCGTGATCTACACTCATTCGCTCAGCGATGCGCACCAGGATCACCGCAACACCCACCGGGCGGCCATGCTGGCCGCCCGGGAGGTCGGCTGCGTCTACTGCTTCCCGTCACCGTCTGCCAACGCCGGGTTCCGGCCGACCAGCTTCCTGGCCATTGACGAGCACGTCGGGCGCAAGCTCGTGGCCGTGAGGGCGTTCGAGGCGCGAGGGCAGGCGAAGGCGTGCGCGGACCCGGGCCTGATCGAGTCAACCGCACGCCACTGGTCACGCCCTGGCAGCGGACACTACGCCGAGGCGTTCGAGGTGATCCGTGAAAACGCCACTGCCGCCGGCCAGCCCGCAGGCCATGGCCGGTCACGCAAGGCGTGAGCTGCGGCCAGCGCGCGGCAGTCGGCACGACTCGCCAGCACCTCGTCGCCAGCACCTCGTCGCCAGCACCTCGTCACCAGTACCTCGGCTGAATGGGGGATTGTCTTCAGGTCGGCGAGGAGCAGTTCACGGTGCCAGGGTAACCGCGACTAGCCGCCGCCGGCCCTGCCACCCGGTGATCGCGGCAAGCTGAGCCTGCGTGCCGAACGGCCGCCAGTGCGCGGTCATCCTGATAGCCCGGCCGCCGCCGGCGTGCACCACCAGCCGGGCGATCACCCGGTCGGCCCGCTGGCTCCACCAGGCCGTGCCGTCGACCGTGGCGTTCGTCACCCAGCGGACGCCGCTGAGCCTGATCCGGAGCCGCCGCCCGGGCCGGAACGTGACCGCGCCGCCGCGCAAGCCGCGGTCGTGGTCGCCGCTGAGCAGCGGCCAGCGGCTGATCTCGTCAGCCACGCTCGCGAGCGCTACGGTGACGGCCTGAAGCGCGCGGCGCCCGGCGGCGTCGCCCGGGGCCGCAGTGGCGGGAACGGCGTCGGCCAGGTGCAGCGGATACGAGCCTACGGTGTGCACCGGCGTCACCCGCCGCGCGCAAGAGGTGTTCTCGGTAGCGAGGTCGCGGGGACGGGAGACGAAGCGCCGATAGATCGACAAGGCGCAGCCGTTGTTGGCGTCTTGCCCGGCCACATGAGTCATGTTGGCCAGCGTCACCAGCCGGGCGGACCGGCCCATCTGGCGGGCGACCAGCGTCGCGCCGCCCAGTCGCGGCGTCAGCGAGTCCAGCGTGCCGGACAGCACGAGCACGGGCAGGCGGGCAGGCACCAGCGGCGGCCGCCGGGTGATCGGCCGGTGCCTGCGGCGCGGCGACGGCCAGCGGAGGCAGCCGCTGTAGGCCTCCGTGTACTGGTCCAGCGATGTCCACCGGGCCAGGCTGAACGGCGCGAACGTCCGCTTGGGCTCGCGGCGCAGTGCGGCGCGGTACTGCGCGCGGCGGACGGCGAACGGCGCGGACCGGCTGAACAGCTGCACGTAGTCGGTACAGCCGACGGCGAAGTACAGGCCGTCGCTGAACTCGGGCAGGGGGTAGTTGGTGTCGTCGAAGCCCAGCGACAGCGCCGATATCCGCAGCAGCGGCGCCGCGTCATGGTGGTGCAGCAGTGCCCGCGCGGCGGCGTCGAGGTCGCGGTAGACGACTGGGTCGAATCCTGCGTTGTTCACGAGGTTGACCAGCGTCTCGACGGTCACCGTCAGGCGGCCCCTGCTGCCGTCGGCGGTGGTGGTCTCCCCGCTGACCGGTGCGCGGGCCAGCCTGCGGGCCAGCTCGGCGATCCTGACCCAGGCCGGCCCGCGGGTAGCCGCCGCGCACGCGACCGACCGGCGGCAGACTGCGTCGAATGCCCGCCGGGCGGTGATGACCGTCGTGCTGTACCAGGGGTCGAGCCCGAGGACCTGGTACGTCGAGTCCAGCGTGACCGAGCGCAGCTGGCCCGGATAGCGGGAAGCGAAGACCTGGGCGAACCAGCTGCCGTAAGAGTCGCCGTACAGGTCCACCCGGCCCATCCGCAGGGCGCGCAGCACCCGTTCGACGTCCCGGGCGCAGTAGGCCGTGTTGAAATCCTCCGACGCGTGCACCCAGCCGCCGCCGCGGTAGCGCCACTCGTGGTTCAGCTGGGCGCCGCAGGCGCCGACCAGCCGGTTGAACTGCGGCCCGGACTGATGTGAGCCGGCCCGCTCGAGCCCCGGGCAGTCGATCGGGGTGGACGTGCCGGTGCCGCGCAGGTCAACCAGGAGCAGGCTGCGGGTCCGGTGCAGCGGCCCGATGTCCGGGAGGTAGTCGTCCTGGCTGCCGGTGGTCGCGAAGCCCGGGCCGCCCTCGACCGCGAGGACCGTTCCCTCGGCGCGGCGGGTGGCGGGCAGCCAGCGGAAGCCGATGCGGATCTGCGGGCTGGCGGCTGATGCGTAGTCCAGCGGGACGGCGAGGTGCCCGCAGAAGGTCACCGGCGTTGTCGCGCACCGGCGCAGCGCGATGCCGCCGAGCCGGATCGAGCGCGCCGCGGCGGGCGCAGACGCTGCGGGTTCCTGCGCGGCGGGCGACCACGGCCCGGCCGGGGACGCCGCGGCCGACCACGACGTGACTGCCGCCTGGACCGGGGCCGCCCCGGAAGCCGTCAGCGCGGCCGCCAGTCCCGCTGCCAGCGCTGCGCTCGTCCAGCGCGGAGCGGCGCGGCGGACTGTGCGGCGAATCCTCAGGTCGGGCACACCGAGAGCGTAGAGCGGCACGCGGGCGACCGCCAGCAGCCACGCACCGCCAGCAGCCACGTACCGCCAGCAGCCGCGTACCGCGAGCCCCGAGTTCCGCGAGATGGTCGTTGACGCATCTGCCGATCAGGAATAGTGTCCGGCTGCCCGCGAAGGGTAAGGGGGTGGTGATGCTGAGCTTCGGCGTGACCTTCATGACCGATCCGCCGGTATCGGAAGTGGTCGCCAGGGCGGCCCTCGCCGAGGAAAACGGCTTCAGCCACGTCTGGCTGTGGGATAGCCACGTCCTGTGGCAGGAGGTCTACCCGATCTTCACGCTGATCGCGGCAGGTACCACGGGCATCCACATCGGGCCGTGCGTCACGAACCCGGTGACCAGGGACCCGACCGTGACGGCGTCCGCCATGGCGACGCTCAACGAGATCTCCGGCGGCCGGATGGAGCTGGGGATCGGCCGGGGCGATTCCGCGCAGCGGGTGCTCGGCCGCAAGCCGGTGACCGTGGCCGCGCTTGAGCAGGCCTGCGCGCTCATCCGCGACCTGGCCGAAGGGCGCGAGGTCGACCTGGCGGGCACCAAGGTCAGGCTCGGCTGGTCAGCGGGCCACCGGCTGCCCGTCTGGGTCGCCGCCTACGGTCCGCAGGCACTGCGCTGCGCTGGCCGGATCGCCGACGGCGTCATCCTGCAGCTTGCGGACCCGTTCATCATTGAGTGGGCGCTCCGCTACGTGCGTGAAGGCGCAGAGCAGGCCGGGCGGGACCCGGCAGGCATCCGCGTCATGGCCGCGGCACCCGCATACCTGTCCGACGACCTCCCGCATGCGCGCGAGCAGGTGCGCTGGTTCCCTGCCCTGGTGTCCAACCACGTGGTCGACCTGGTCAAGCGCTACCACGACACGGAGCTGCCGGGCGAGCTGACCGAGTACATCGCCGCCAGGGAGCGTTACGACTACGCCCATCACGGCCGGGCCGGGTCCGGCAACGCGGAGTTCGTCACCGACGAGGTGGTCGACCGGTTCTGCGTGCTGGGCACCGCGGCGCAGGTGCGGGACAAGCTCGGGCAGCTGCGGGACCTCGGCGTTCAGCAGTTCAACATCTATGCGATGGTGGACGACGCCGACGCGCTGATCCGCGGGTTCGGCACCGAGATCATCCCAGTGCTCGGCGGGCCGCTGGCGGACCTGGCCTAACGGGGGCACCCTAAGAAGCGCAGGCGCCCGGGCCGCCGGCTCGCGGCACGGGCAGTCGAGAGGAGCTCACCGATGCGAACCGTCCGCGCGGCGCTGATCCAGGCACACGCCAACATGTCCAAGCAGGACGCGGTGGACAAGCACATCGCGATGATCGCCGACGCGGCCGGCCAGGGAGCGCGCGTCGTGGGCCTGCAGGAGATCTTCCACGGGCCCTACTTCTGCGCCGAGCAGGACGCCAAGTGGTACGACACCGCGGAGCGCCAGGACGGCCCGATCGTCACCAGGATGCGGGAGGTCGCCCGCGAGCACGACATCGTGCTGATCGTCCCGTGGTACGAGGAGGAGCAGCCCGGCGTCTACTACAACAGCGCCTGCGTGATCGAGCGCGACGGGTCGATCGTCGGCAAGTACCGCAAGACCCACATCCCCCACGTGGGGCCGTGCTTCTGGGAGAAGTTCTACTTCAAGCCCGGCAACCTCGGCTACCCGGTCTTCGACACCTCGGCGGGGCGGATCGGGCTGATCATCTGCTACGACCGGCACTTTCCCGAGGTCGCCCGCGAGCTCGGCCTCAAGGGCGCCGAGATCGTCTTCAACCCGTCGGCCACCGTCGAGTCGCTGTCACGCTACCTGTGGGAACTCGAGCAGCCTGCGCATGCCGTCGCCAACGGCTTCTGGGTCGCGGCGAGCAACCGGGTCGGCACGGAGCCGCCGCTTTCGGACCACAAGTTCTACGGGTCGTCCTACTTCTGCAGCCCGCGCGGCAAGATCATCGCCCAGGCGTCGGACACCGACGACGAGGTGCTGGTCGCCGACCTCGACCTGGACGAGATCCGGGAAGTACGCAATACCTGGCAGTTCTTCCGCGACCGCAGGCCGGAGACCTACGGCGAGCTGGCGGAGCAGCTGCCATGACGACGCTGATCAGCAACGGGACGGTGATCACGGCCACCGACATGTCCCGGGCGGACGTGCTCATCGACGGGGAGAAGATCCAGGCGATCGGCACCGGCTTCGGCGCGGCGGACACGGTCATCGACGCGACCGGCCGATACGTGATGCCGGGCGGGATCGACGTGCACACCCACATGGAGCTCCCGTTCGGCGGCACCTTCGCCTCCGACGACTTCGCCACCGGGACGGCCGCGGCGGCCTGGGGCGGCACCACCACGATCGTCGACTTCGCCGTGCAGAGCTACGGCGAGAGCCTGTCCCAGGGCCTGGACCGGTGGCTGGCGAAGGCGGGCCCGAAGTCGCACATCGACTACGGGCTGCACCTCATCGTGCGCGAGATCAACGAGCAGATCCTGCGCGAGATGGACGCGATGATCGACCGCGGCGTCCCCTCGTTCAAGCTCTTCATGGCCTACCCGGGCGTGTTCATGCTCGATGACGCGGCGATCTTCCGGGCGATGAGCCGCACCGCCGACAACGGCGGCCTGATCATGATGCACGCGGAGAACGGCGGGGCGATCGACGTGCTCGTCCAGCGCTACCTGGCCGAGGGCAAGACGGCGCCGGTCAACCACGGCCTGACCCGGCCGTCGTCGATGGAGGGTGAGGCGACGCACCGCGCCATCGCGCTGGCCGAACTGGCCGGCGTGCCGGTCTACATCGTCCACCTCAGCTCCCGTGAGGCCCTCACTGCGGTGCGCGAGGGCCGCAGCCGGGGCGTCCCCGCCTACGCGGAGACCTGCCCGCAGTACCTCTACCTGTCGATGGACGACCTGGCCAGGCCGGGTTTCGAGGGCGCCAAGTTCGTCTGCTCGCCGCCGCTGCGGCCGGCCAGCCACCAGGCGGATCTCTGGGGCGGCCTGGTCACCGACGATCTCCAGGTGGTGTCAACCGACCATTGCCCGTTCGACTACAAGGACCAAAAATCCCTCGGCATCGGCGATTTCTCGGCGATCCCCAACGGCCTGCCCGGCGTGGAGGACCGTTACACGCTGCTGTGGGACGGCGGCGTGGCGACCGGCCACATCTCCCCGATGCGGTTCGTCGAGCTGATCGCCACGGCCCCGGCCAGGATGTTCGGGCTGCACCCGCGCAAGGGCACGCTGGCGCCCGGCTCGGACGCCGACATCGTCGTCTTCAACCCCTCGGCGCGCCGGACGCTGTCCGCGTCGACGCACCACATGCGCGTCGACTACAGCTGCTACGAGGGCCGCTCCGTCTGCGGAGTCCCCGAGGTCGTGCTGCAGCGGGGCAACGTGCTGGTGCGCGACGGCATGTTCCGCGGAAGCCCGGGAGCCGGCCGTTTCCTTGAGCGCAGCAGGTTCGGCCCGGGGTCGGCGCCTGCCCGATAGCAGTCCCGTGATGTGGCCGTCCGTGATGTGGCTGTCCGTGATCTAGCTGTCTGCCTTGCTGCCGAGCCCGCGGTCGCCGACGAACATGTTGAGCAGCCACCCGACGATGCCCACGATGATCGCGCCCCAGAAGGCCGCCCAGAACCCGGTGATGTGGAAGGGCAGCGAGAGCTTGCCGGCCACCCAGCTGGTGAGCAAGAGCAGCAGCCCGTTGACGACCAGGCCGATCAGCCCCAGGGTCAGCACGTAGAAGAGGCAGCCGACCACCTTGGCGATCGGCTTCAGGACGGCGTTGACGATGCCGAAGATCAGCGCCACCACGACCAGCGTGACCACCTTGGACAAGGTCGAGGTGCCAGCCCGCAGCTCGATGCCGGGGACCACGGCAGTGGCGACGAACAGGGCCACTGCGGTGATCAGCACGCGGATCAGCGCTTTCATGGGCTCATCCCGGGCGTTCATGCGCTCATCCTCCCGCGGTCCGGCCGCGCCGCAGGCTCCTGGCCCGGCCTACCCTGCCCTGCCCTGCCCTGCCCTGCCCTGCCCTGCCCTGCCCTGCCCTGCCAGGCGACCTGCACGAAAGGCCGGTGTCACCAGCGGAAGTGGACGAACAGCCGTCCGAAGTTCTTGGAGTCCTTCTCCACCCGATGGTAAAGGGCCTTGTTCTCCTTCTGGTCAAGGAACCTGAGCACCCGCTTCTTGAGCTGTCCCGAGCCCTTACCGGGAATGATCTCGACCAGCGGCGCCTTCCTCCGCACGGCCTCGTCCATGATGTCCCGGAGGGCGCGGTCGATATCCTGGCCCTGGTTGTAGATCTCGTGCAGGTCGAGCTTGAGCTTCATCGCGTCGTCTCCGATCCACCGGTAGTCACCACGGTACGCGCGTAGCTCGTCTGTTAACGTCGGACCCGCGGCCAGCCAGCCGTCGGTGAACAGGCAGTCCGTCCGGTCCGTCCAGGGGGAGACTTCATGCGCCTTGCCAGGCCAGCGGCTGCTGCCGTCGGATCCGTCCTGCTTGCTGCCGCCGCCGCCAGCGGAGCGGGCGGCTGCGCGCCCGCGGCCGGAAGCGTGGCAGGCTTGCTGGCTGCGGTCGTGGCCATCCGGCCGGGCATCGTGCACGCGCTCGGCGCGCAGCCGGTCCCCCCGACAACGGCGTTCTGCGAGAAGAGATTCAAGATCGCCTGCTATCTGCCGAGGCAGATCCAGCGGGCCTATCACCTGCCGGCGCTTCTCAGGGAAGGGATCGACGGCGCGGGCCAGACGATCGTCGTCGTCGACTCCTACGGGTCGCCCACCGTCCGCCGCGACCTGCGGGTGTTCGACGCCGCCGCTGGGCTCCCGGCCCCGCCCTCGTTGCGGGTGATCCAGCCGGCCGGGAAGGTCGCTCGTTACCGTCCGACGTCAAACCGGGTGGGCTGGGCCGGCGAGACGGATCTGGATGTCGAGTACGCCCACACGATGGCGCCCGGCGCCCGGATCCTGCTAGTCGAGACCCCTACCTCGGAGAACGAGGGTACAACCGGGTTCCCGCAGATCGTCAAGGCCGAGGAGTACGTGATCAACCGCCACCTCGGCGGCGTGATCAGCCAGAGCTTCAGCGCCACCGAGCAGACCTTCCCGTCCAGGAAATCCCTGACCGACCTGCGCGGCGCCTACGTCGACGCGGCACGCAGCGGGGTGACCGTGCTCGCCGCCTCGGGGGACGACGGGGCGGCCGACGTGAAGTTCAACGGGTTTACCTACTACCTTCATCCGGTGACGTCGTGGCCCGACAGCGACCCGCTGGTCACCGGCGTCGGCGGCACGCGGCTTCGTCTCACCGCGGCAGGCAGGCACGCCGCGCCCGACACTGCATGGAATGACACTTACAACGCAGCGACGAACAGGTACATCTACGAAAGCAAGGGGCCGAACCCGCTGGCGGGCGGCGGCGGCAAGTCGATCATCTTCGGCCGGCCCGGTTACCAGGACGGCGTCCGGTCCGTCGTGGGCTCGCGCCGTGGCGTGCCGGACATCTCGATGAGCGGCGCCTGCAACGGCGCCGCCGACATGTACCAGAGCTTCAAGGGGCAGGCCGCCGGCTGGTACCCGACCTGCGGCACCAGCGAGGCGACCCCCGAGTTCGCCGGCATCGTGGCGCTGGCTGACCAGGTCGCGGGCCGTCCGCTCGGGCTCATCAACCCGTTCCTGTACCAGATGTCGGCCCAGCACCTGCCCGGCATCGTGGACGTCGTCTCCGGCGACAACACCGTGTCGTTCCGGCAGGGCGGAAGGCTGCACACCGTGCACGGGTTCAGGGCCAGGCCCGGCTATGACCTGGCGTCTGGGGTCGGCACGGTCAACGCGCCGCTGTTCGTCGTCGAGCTGGCGAGGGCGGCCGACCGCCGCTAGCCCGCGGCCGGCCAGCGCGGCCGATGGCCACCAATAGCCCCGGGCAAGCAGTCGCTGCGTACGTCCTCGGCGTGCCAGCAAGCTCCGTACGGCCGGCCGGAAATCCACCAGCTGGAGAACTTAGCGGTTAGGCTCTGGCCCGGGCGAAAACCGGCTGAATCCGACCACTGGCTGGATGGGCCAAGCCGCTGCGCCTGCCGCCTATTCCGACGGCGGAACGCCCCGACGCGGCGGCCCCGAGCCTGGTCAGCGCCACGCCAGGGAGAATGAGGAAGAACGCGGCGCGCCACGATACCAATCTGCCGCCCAAGAGGTCTCGAATGGATGGCATGGACACACGCGATAAGCGCGTACCTGAGCCCGGCGCCGACCCGGGGGAGAGCGACGAACGAAATCTTGACTGGCTGCTCGCACACGTTGCCCGCGGTGATCAGAACGCGTTCGAGCAGGTCTACGACCGGCTTGCGGGCCCGGTGTACGGCCTTATCCGCAAGGTGCTCAGGGACCCGGCCCAGTCCGAGGAGGTCGCGCAGGAGGTGCTGCTGGAGGTCTGGCGCAACGCTTCCCGCTTCGACCCGGCCAAGGGGGGCGCGATCACCTGGGTGATGATGATCGCCCACCGGAGGGCGATTGACCGAGTCCGTTCGGCCAGTGCCGAGGCGCAGCGGGATCAGAGGTCGGCGGTAGCCGAGGCTGCCGCCTCACTTGACGAGGTCGCTGAGGCCGTCGAGGCCAGCCTTGACCGGGAACGGGTACGCCGTTGCCTGAACTCGCTGACGGACCTGCAACGCGAGTCGATCACCCTCGCCTACTACGGCGGCTACACCTACCGCCAGGTCGCCGGGTTGCTCAACGCCGCACTCGGCACGATCAAGACCAGGATCCGCGACGGTCTGATCCGGATGCGCGACTGCCTGGGGGTGGGCGCGTGAAGCTCCTGCGGAACAACCCGCACGCGCTCAGTGGCGCCTACGCGCTTGACGCTCTGGACAACACCGAGCGCGAGCGCTTTGAGCGCCACTTGCGGGGCTGCCAGCTTTGCGCGCGCGATGTGCGCGACCTGCGCGAGACCGCGACCCGCCTGGCGCTTGCCGCGGCTGAGCTTCCCCCGCCGCGGCTTCGGGAGCGGGTCCTGGGTGCTGCCGCGAGGACGAGTCAGAATCCTCCGGTCACCGACCAGCATCCGGCAGTCCCGCCGCGCCACGCGCGGATCCCGCGCACGACCCGGATTCCGCGCCTGGCCGGCGTGGTCGCGGCGGCCGCACTCGCCGTCGCCGTGGTGCTGGGCTTCAAGCAGGCCGCCACCCAGGGTCGTCTCGATCGGGTGCAGGCCCAGGAGCAGGCCATCGATGCAGTCCTGAACGCCCCCGATGCCAGGATCGTCACCCACCGGGCAACCGTCGGAGGGACGGCCACGGTGGTGTTCTCCGGGGTTAGTCACAAGATGATCTTTACGACGGCGGGCCTGCCGCCGCTGCCAGCCAGCAAGGTCTACGAACTCTGGCTGATGGCGCCACAGAGCAACCGGCGGGCCGGCCTGCTGCCCGCGCCGAGCGGCGGCCGCACGGCGCCGCTGCTCGCGTCCGGCCTCACCGCAGGGGACAAGGCAGGGGTGACCGTGGAGCCGGCCGGCGGGACGTCC
>Ga0302314_10012223_pt1 | contig 14883 bp, 15 predicted proteins | sample III_Palsa_N2_3_FD_200533 | JGI IMG/M metagenome (GOLD analysis project Ga0302314, IMG submission 200533) | Peat permafrost microbial communities from Stordalen Mire near Abisko, Sweden - III_Palsa_N2_3 | ecosystem: Environmental > Terrestrial > Soil > Palsa > Peat permafrost | place: Sweden... | reverse complement strand
TGTACGAGGGCACCACCGCCATCCAGGGCCAGGACTTCTTCTTCCGGAAGATCGTCAAGGACCAGGGCCAGGCACTGACGTCGCTGTCCGAGCAGATCCAGAAGGCGGTCGCGAGCGGACTCGGCGGCGACGACCTGGCCGTCGAGCGCGAGTTCCTCGCCGCCGCCGCGGGCGACCTGGAGGCCATCGTCGGCGCGATGCTGGCCCAGCTCGGCTCGGTCGAGCAGGACACCCGCAACATGTACCTGGTCGGCCAGAACACCACCCGGGTGCTGCTGGCCTCCGGTGACGTGGTGATCGGCTGGCTGCTGCTGCGCCAGGCCGCGGTGGCCCAGGCGAAGCTGGCCGCCGGGGCGTCCGACAAGGACGTCCCCTTCTACCAGGGCAAGATCGCCGCGGCGCGCTTCTTCACCCGGACCGTGCTGCCGCTGGTGCACGGCCAGCGACTGCTGGTCGAGGGCGTCGACAACGCGATCATGGACCTGCCCGAGGCGGCCTTCTGACCGCTGCCGGTCGTGGTCGGGGCTGGTCCGGCCGCTCGGCAACCGTAGGGCCCCGGGGCATCGCCCCGGGGCCCTACGGCGTTCCCGGCCGGTCGCGGAGAGGCCGGTCGCGGCGGGCCGGTCGCGGCGGGCCGCCTCCGGGGGTAAAGCAGCGCGCAGCGCAAGTCAGGACTGACGCCGGGCGCGGCGGGCGTAGGCTCGACGGTGGACGGCCAAAAGCCGGACCTGCCCCTCAATCCTCACATCAGGAGCAGCATTGACCAGCGCAACCGGCGTTGGCACGGTCGCCTTCGACCGAAGCCACACCGACGACCTCATGGCCTTCATTCAGGCCTCCCCGTCGCCGTTCCACGCGGTGGCATCCGTCGCGGAGCGGCTGGAGAAGGCCGGATTCCGGCAGGTCGATGAGACCGCTCCCTGGGAGGGCACCCCCGGTGGCCGCTACCTGATCCGTGGCGGCGCGCTGATGGCGTGGTACACCCCGCAGGGCACGGATCCGGCGACGCCCTTCCGGATCGTCGGCGTCCACACCGACTCGCCCAACCTGCGGGTCAAGCCGATCCCGGACACCGGGTCGGCCGGCTGGCAGCAGGTCGCCGTGGAGGTCTACGGCGGTCCGCTGCTGAACTCCTGGCTGGACCGGGACCTGGGGCTGTCCGGTCGGCTGGTGCTGCGCGGCGGCGAGGTCCGGCTGGTCCGGCTGGACGAGCCGCTGCTGCGGGTGCCGCAGCTGGCCGTCCACCTCGACCGGGGCGTCAACGACAACGGCCTGGTACTGGACCGGCAGCGGCACATGACCCCGCTGTGGGGCATCGGCCCGGTCACCGACGGCTCGCTGATCGAGTACGTCGCCGAGGCGGCGGGGGTGGCTGCGGCGCGGGTCGTCGGCTGGGACCTGATGACCCACGACATTCAGCCGCCGTCCTACCTGGGCCGCGACCAGGAACTGCTGGCCGCCGCCCGACTGGACAACCAGCTCTCGGTGCACGCGGCCACCGCGGCCCTCGCCGCGGTCGCCGCGTCCGGGGCGCCCAAGCTGCCGTTCATCCCGGTGCTGGCCGCCTTCGACCACGAGGAGACCGGCAGCGAGTCCGACACCGGGGCGCAGGGACCGCTGCTGGGCACCGTCCTGGAACGCTCGGTGTTCTCCCGTGGCGGAACGGCCGAGGACCGGGCCCGGGCGCTGGCCGGCTCGGTCTGCCTGTCCTCGGACATGGGCCACGCGGTCCACCCCAACTACAGCGAGCGGCACGAGCCGGGCCATCACCCGCTGCCCAACGGCGGCCCGATCCTCAAGGTCAACGTCAACAACCGCTACGCCACCAACGCCCTGGGTCGGGAGCTGTTCACGGCGGCCTGCGAGCGGGCCGGTACGCCCTGGCAGAGTTTCGTCTCCAACAACGCGGTGGCCTGCGGCACCACGATCGGCCCGATCACCGCGGCCCGGCTGGGCATCAGCACGGTCGACTGCGGCATCGCGGCGCTGTCGATGCACTCCGCGCGGGAGCTGTGCGGCGCGGACGACCCGTTCCTGCTGGCGTCCGTGCTGAAGGCGTTCCTGGAGGGCTGACCTCCGCTCGCCGCTCCAGAGCGCTTCCCCCGGGCCAGGATCCGGCCCGGGGGAAGCGGCCCGGGGGCGGTGCTACTCGTCCATGCCCGCGAGCACCAGCGGCAGCCGGGCGGCCGCGCCCGGCACCAGCCGCACCGGGACGCCCCAGTCCTGCTGGTGCACATGGCAGGTCGGGTACTCGATCGCCGGGTCGTCGTCGCAGGAGGCCGCCATCGCGCTGATGTGCAGCACCCCCTCGGTGACCGACTCGTCCAGCACCAACGCGCGGTGCAGGGCGGTGTCCGCGCCCGCGCCCTCCAGCAGTAGCTCCGGCGGGGTCGAGCTGACCAGCAGCCGGGTGGCCGGGCCGTACGACTCGTCCAGCTTCTGCCCGGCCGGGGGCGTGAAGATCACGTCCAGTTGCAGCGCCCCCGGCGCCACCTCGGTGGCCGGACGCTGGGTGCGGTGCGCGGTCGCGGCGACCGCCAGTGCCTCCTCCGGCAGCCGCAGCCGGGTGAGCCGGTGCCGCGCCGACTCCACCACGACGATGTCGCCGTCCACCACCAGCGCGCCGCTGGGCTCACGCAGGTCGGTGGCCAGCGTGGTCACCTGGCCGGCGCCCTCGTCGGCGCCCTCGTCGGCGCCCTCGACGTCGGTCGGCGGGGCGTAGCGGCGCAACGCGTGGTTGTAGGTGTCGGCGACGGCGACCGAGCCGTCCGGGAGCGCGGTCACCCCGAGCGGGTGTTGCAGCAGCGCCTGCCCGGCCTCGCCGTCACGGTGGCCGAAGTCGAACAACCCGGTCCCGACAGCGGTACGGACCGTGTACGAGCCGTCCGTTTCACGTGAAACGTAACGCAGCGCTGAGGTTTCGGAGTCGGCCACCCACAGCCGGTCCGGGGTCGCGGCCAGGCCGGACGGCTGGGCGAACCAGGCCTCGGCGGCCGGACCGTCGACCAGTCCCTCGTTGGTGGTGCCGGCCGCGGCGGCGACCATGCCGGTCTCCGGGTCGTAGGTCCACAGCTGATGGGTCCCGGCCATGGCCACCCAGACCCGGTCGTCGAACCAGGCCACGTCCCAGGGCGAGGACAGGTCGACCTCGGGTCCGGGGCCGGAGGTGGCGGAGTTCTGCCACCACTGGCGTCCGGTCCCGGCCAGGGTGGTCACCGAGCCGTCCGCCGGGTCCACCCGGCGCAGCGCGTGGTTGACGGTGTCGGCGACCACGATCGCGCCGTCCGGCAGCAGCGCCAGCCCCTGCGGCTCGCTGAACCGCGCCTCCACGGCGGGGCCGTCGGCGAAGCCGCGCTCGCCGCTGCCGATCCGCCGCACCAGCGTCTCGCCGTCCTCGGCCAGCTCGGCCAGCGAGTGGTGTCCGGAGTCCGCGACCAGGTACCCACCACCCGGCAGCCGGATGGCCTTCCCCGGGAAGCGCAGCACCCCGGGCTCGGTGACCGGCGGCACATACGGGCTGTCGCCCCGGCGCAGCGTCCCCTTGGCGGCGTGCTCCGCCTCCAGCTCGTCGACCAGCGCGGCGATGGCGTGCGCATGGCCCTCGCCGGCGTGCTGTGCGACCACGTAGCCCTCGGGGTCGACCACCACCAGCGTCGGCCAGGCCCGCACCGCGTACTGCTTCCAGGTCACCAGCTCCGGGTCGTCCAGCACCGGGTGCCGCACGTCATACCGGTCCACCGCGTCCAGCACAGCCTGGTGCTCGGCCTCGTGCACGAACTTCGGTGAATGCACCCCGACGATCACCAGCGTGTCCCGGTGCTTCTCCTCCAGCTCCCGAAGCTCGTCCAGGACGTGCAGGCAGTTGATGCAGCAGAAGGTCCAGAAGTCTACAACGACGCACTTACCTCGTAGGTCGGCTAGCGTCAGGTTCTTCCCACCTGTGTTGATCCATCCACCAGCGCCGACAAGTTCGGGGGCGCGCACCCGTGCACGAGAAGCCATGTCGATATCAAACCGTATGCGGCTGTGCGCCTATTCCCCGCTCACAGTCATTCGCCCAGCTCAGCTGTGCCTTGGTCGGCGTGCTGGGCTACGTGCCTCCCTCGCGCCGGAGCAGCGGCGAGCCGGGCGGATGTTCCTCCCACGGGCTGAACGCCGCCCTGACGGTCGCTGTGGCCTCCCTGGGGCCGTACCAGCCGAACGGCAGGTAGTACGCCGGACCGCCCTCGCGCTGCCGAGCGTCGGCGCACTCGTGGAGCCATGCCTCAGCCTGTGCCTGAGTGGTCCACAGCAGCACCTCGGGTTCGCCGTCCTCGCCCGGCAGGGAGCACCACAGCGCACGGGGGAACATGCTGTCGAGGACGCCGTACAGGGTGCGGGAGTCTCCGCCCGTGTAATCGGTCTGGTACGGCATGACGGTGTACCGGGTCTGTCGGCGCGGGGCGAGTCCGAACAGCGATTGCGGTACTACTTCGCCGACCGTCACGCGGCACCCCGCCTCGGCCCGAAGTGGCCTGAACGGTGCTTCGCTGCAAGCAAGTTGAGCTGGGTTCCCGCCGAGTGGCAGGGGCAGCCGCACGTGTGGGTCGTGGGGGACGACGTCGGCAGCTGGAGGGTGTAGGTGCCAGTGCAGACAGCGTGCAAACTCGGGGCGGTGTCGTCGTAGCAAGCCCCGGAGCGTCCGGCACTCACCTGGGCTCCATCTTCTCCAGGACGGTGGCAAGCCCTTCGGCCACCTCGGCGGAGCAGCCGCCCAGTTCCACGAACGGGACGTCACGCGCTGGGTGACTGCCGCGCAGGGAGGGAATCGCGAGACCGTGTATCGCCAGAGCCGCCCGCAGCCGTTCGGCGGCGACGATGGCCAGCCTGTACGGGTCGTTCTCAATATCGGTCATGGACTCTCGCCCTCCTTGCCGGATGCAGTGGCGAGGCTCAGCATCCGGGCAGGTCGCCGACCGAATCTAGGACGTTTCCCGTCCCCGAAAGAACTCGTCCCGGAGGCCCTCGACCATCGTTCGCATCTCGTCACCGTGAAGGGCTACAGCGTCGAACTGAGCGAAGGTCGAGAGGTACACCTGTACGTCCTTGGGGTCGCGCGTGGTGACCTCGGCATGGAAGGTCTCGATGATCACTAGCCGGTCGTCGTGGGCGCTGAAGCAGGTCATCGGAAAGTTGGGCATCTGCCGGTCGAGCGGCACAACTCCTATGGTGACGTTGGGAAGCCGGGACAGAGAGACAATCCTGTCCATCTGTGTGCCCATCATCGCCGGCGCTCCGATACGCCACCTCAGCGCGTGTTCGCAGATCACGAAGTGAAACGATCTGTCCGAGTCGTAGAGCGCCGTCTGCCGCCCCAGCCGGGCCGCCATGGACTTCTCCTTGGCTTCGGCGCTCAACTCGGGCTTCATGGCAAACAGCGCAGAGACGTACTCGGCACTCTGGAGCAGACCGGGGATCAACTGGCCCTGGAACAGCCTGAGAATGCCCGTCTGGGCTTCGACTGCCTGAATGGCCTGCTGGTGCTTCCAATGGCCCATCCGGCGCAGTTCCCGCCACGCCGTGGCCTCCGTGGCCTCTGCCCTGGCCTGCTTCAGAAACGCTGCCTTGGCGGCTTCGGACACTCGGAGGGCCGTGAGGATCAGCTCCACGTCCTGCACGGTCGGCAGAACACGGCCGTTCTCGATCTTCGACAGCTTGGCTGGAGACATGGCAGCCCTGCGGGCGATGGTCTCAGCGGTTCTGTCCGCAGCGATCCGCAGCGCCCGCAGGGCTGTTCCCAGGCTGTGCTGCTGCTCCTCGCTCAAGCGGCGACATACTCCGCGAACGGCACAGCATGCGCCAGAGCGATATCCCGATACCCCCGGTACTCCTCCAGCCGGTCATCCGGCAGCAGCTCGCCGCCGACGAACTGTCCGGTCTCGGTGTAGTGCATCCGGTAGACCCTGGCGTCATCGAACAGCCAGAAGTCGTGATCCGGCAGTCCGGCGACGACTTGACGCGCCACGTCGATGATCCCGACGGACTCCCCGGCCTTGATGTTGCCGGGATACGAAGCCATTTGATACCGCAAGTAGTCAGTCAGCGGAGAGCTGAGGACGTGCACCCGACCGACCTGCTTCCCGAGGTTGGTCATGGACCGCACCCACGGGTTGTCCGAGCGCTTCGCGGGCAGTCCCTTACCTGCTAGGAAGTCTGAGAACTCCTCGCGCTCCGCGTCCACGTCGTACTCGGCCAGAGTCTCCAGACGGAACGCCGTGTGCTCGAACGTCTGGAACAGCCAGCCGAAGTCCTCACCCCTGAGCACTGAGGTACGCCTCCAGTCGCGTGCGGAAGTAGTTGTCCAACACTGCCTCGGGGACCTCGACCGCCGACTCACCGGCGGGCAGATTCAGCTCTGCCAGTCGCCCCGGGTCAGTGATCACGTAGCCCTGAACCACGTACTTCCCCTCCTCAGTGCCCCACAGCGTCGGACACGTTCCATCGTTGCAGGACCCTTCCCCGGACAGCCAGCGCAGCATCATGTGCTCCCTTGCTTCGTCAGTGGTTCCTGTCTTGTTCGATGCTCCCGAGACACTGAGAGCATGGTCAAGGACCGGGGCTTTCCAAGACAGGAAAGGTCATCCGGAGCGCCATACCCCCACCCTCTATTTCGCGGCGATGTGCGCGGGCATAGGGGCAGGGTCCAGAAGTCGCCTACGCCTAGAGATTGATCCACCCCCCGGTCCCATGCGTACCTGACCCACAGTGAGCAGCATCCTGCCGTCTATCAAACGATGGTTTGTGAGACACCGTGCCAGAGTGCCGAGAGGGGCAGGACCGGCGTTCAAAACCCGTCTCACAACCTAACGAAAACCCTTGATGTTCTGAGACGAGTTCTGAGACAATCGAGCCATGACGAAGACGAGCGACACCAGCGGCCACCTCATCGGCTACGCACGCGTTTCCACCGACGACCAGGATGCACAGCTCCAGGACGACGCTCTCACAGCGGCAGGCTGCTCCCGGATCTTCACCGACAAGGCCAGCGGCAAGAACATGGGGCGCCCGGAGCTGACGGCAGCGCTGGACTATCTGCGGCCTGGTGACACCCTCGTTGTCTGGAAGCTTGACCGCTTCGCCCGCTCGCTGATCGACCTCGTGGCGACCGTGGACGCCCTACGAGAGCGCGGGATCGGCTTCAAGGTGCTGACGGGCGCACTGGCCAACATCGACACCAACACCCCGGATGGACGTCTCATGCTCCAGGTGATCGGGGCCATGGCTGAGTTCGAGCGGGAGCTGATCAAGGACCGGACCCGCGCCGGACTCGCCGCCGCCAAGGCTCAGGGTCGTACCGGTGGACGCCCCGCCGTCATGGACGCTGACAAGCTGACCGTAGCCAAGGCACGGCGCAGCGAGGGGCAGAGCGTGACCACCATCGCCAAGGCGCTCGGCGTCAGCCGGGCAACGCTCTACCGGGCACTGGAGGAGTAGGGGCAGCGGGCAGGCAGCGAAAGGGACCACCTCCTCATGTGAGGAAGTGGTCCCCTCGTCGTGTGTCGGCCTACAGATCCGTGAGGGCCACCCCACGCCAACCCTCGTACCCCGCAAGCCTCTTGCGCGCACCAAAGCGCTTGTCCATGGCAGCGAACAGCGCCCGCTTACCCGCACGCTCACCAAGCGAACGAGACAGCCCCGGCTCGGCGACCACGAACGCATCCCACACCACCGACGTACGGACGTGAGCCGTCCGGGGGAGCAGCGCCGAGAGCCACCACCCAAGCGGCAGGGTCGCGCATCGGCGCGCGGAAGGCGTCGAACTGCGAAGCCAGAGACAGGAGTTGGATAGCGCGGGCATTCGATGCGGTAAGGACTTCGGTTGCCACGCTCTTGATCGGCTTGATGTCCCTCCAGGGGTCCGGCACCTTGCCGATCTCCCCCTGCTCCAAGAGATTGGCCTCTACCCTCAGCATCTCGATGCCCGCGCGCACATACTCCTCTTTGTCGTCCTCCACCTCGCCGAGCGTGAGGCGGATGGCTTCCTGGGCTGCTTCCGCGCGCAAATCCTCCGCTTGCCGCGAAGCGCTCGGAAGTCGCTCCAGCTCAGCGGCCAGACCGAGCAGCCATGCGCCCATGTCACGGCGGATCAGCGGGATGTCCCGCCGCTCGCCGGTGCGAGTCGTCCACTCCGAGCCGTCCCACAGGAGGGGCACCGGTGCCCCCGCCTTGTCGGCGTGCTCGGCAGCGACGGCGAGAGCCGCGTACGCCTGCTCATTGTCGATGTATATCCCCAAGTCCAGACCCCTCGAACTCACTTCCCCACTGGTCAACCCGCGAATAGGTGACTCTCGGGGGGCTCCATGACACCCGTTGGGGGTGTTTCCGGCGCACCATCTTCGCAGGTGGGACTGACATTAGGTGACTAGAGACTACTAATATCCTTCCCGCTGTAGAGCGAAAAATCCGAGCATGCTCCAAAATCGCCATCGCTGACATAATCGCAGGTCAGCGATCCAGGGCACCTTCGGTGCGCGCCGGGGGGCGTGGTAAATCGGGTGGCGCGCCGGAGGTGCTTCTGTCCGCCCTGACGTGGTCGGATGCCGGTTCGGGATCGTGGTGGGGTTCGTTCCGGCCGAAACCGAAGCCTCTGTGATGCCAGCGAGCTCGCAGGTCAGCGTGGTGCTGGGGGCCGCCCACGGGAACCGTGGAATGTTGCTGCGAAGCACGTGCGTCAGAATTCCTGATTCACCCTGGTCCCTCCGGAACGGCGCATCCGGCTGTCCGGCGAGGGAGGGAGCAAGGCCGTGGACATCCTGCACGAACGGTGCGCGGGCCTGGACATCAGCAAGAAGGACGCCAAAGCGTGTCTGCGCACCCCGAGTGCGAAGCGCCGGGGGTCCTTCACGACCGAGACCACGACGTGGGGCTCCACGACGAACGCGGTCCTCGCACTGCGGGAGCACCTGCTCGCCTCGCAGGTCACGCTCGTGGTGATCGAAGCGACCTCGGACTACTGGAAGCCCTTCTACTACGTGCTGTCCGAGGGCCTGAACGTGATCCTCGTCAACGCGCGGCAGGTTAAGAACCTGCCCGGCCGTAAGACCGACGTCTCGGACGCGGCCTGGCTGGCCCAGCTCGGCGCCCACGGGCTGGTACGCCCCTCCTTCGTCCCGCCCCAGCCGGTCCGTGAACTACGCGACCTCACCCGGGCAAGGACCACCGCCACCCGCGAACGCGGCCGTGTGGTCCAACGGTTGGAGAAGCTGCTGGAGGACACCGGCGTCAAACTGTCCGCAGTCGCCTCCGACATCATGGGCGTCTCCGGCCGGGCCATGCTCGAAGCCCTCATCAGCGGCGAAGCCGACCCGCAGATCCTCGCGGACCTGGCCAAACGCAAGCTCCGCAACAAGATCCCGGAACTCACCGAGGCCCTGACCGGACGGTTCCGCGAGCACCACGCGTTCCTGGCCCGCCTGCACCTGGACCAGTACGACCAGCTCACCAAGATGATCGACCGTCTCACCGGTCGTATCGAAGCGGCGATGGAACCCTTCCGCGGCGCCCTGGACCTGCTCGACACCATCCCCGGCATCAACCGCGCCACCGCCGAAGTGGTCATCGCGGAGACCGGCGGGGACATGACCCGGTTCGCCTCCGCCAAGCACCTCGCCTCCTGGGCCGGGGTCTGCCCCGGCCACCACGAGTCCGCCGGCCGCACCAAGAGCACGAAGGTCCGGCCCGGCAACCCCTACCTCAAAGGGGCACTCGGCCTCGCGGCATTCGGTGCGGTGAGAACCAAGAACACCTACCTGCAGGCCCGCTACAAGCGACTGACCGCCCGCCGCGGCCCGCTAAGGGCACTGGTCGCCGTCGAGCACTCGATCATCACAGCGGTCTGGCACATGCTCACCGACAACGTCGCCTACCAAGAACTCGGCGGCACCTACTTCACCCAACGCGACCCCGAACGCACCGCGCGCCGCGCCGTCACCCAACTCAACCAGCTCGGCTACACCGTCACTCTCAACCCCAGAGAGAACACTGCCTGACCAACAAGCCCCGACACCCGGCAGCCATCCTCAGCCACCGGGTGCCACACCCTGCCCAAACCCGCTCTGGCCAGGCCATATTTACGCGTCAGAGCCATTTTGATCCAGCCACTTCGTCACCAGCGTGACGCCGTCGGGTGCGCGAAGGTGACTCCAGTGGCACGTGGGACACCCCCCCGGCGGCCCCGTGTGGGCACGAAAGAGCCCCAGCGGGGTCGGGACTCCACCGGGGCGAAGGGGGGCGTACGCAGGCGCTGCGGATGCCTACTGGGTCGCCTCTTCGGAGAGCGTTGCCCAGTCGATCGTCACGCGCTCGGTCGGGACAAAGCGCTTGCCTTGTTCGCCCTTTGTGACGATCACGCGGTCGATGGCCAGCGAGAGACGGTCCCTTCGGTCATCGTCCGAAGCCGCCTCCCAGGCCGCGCGGAGGAGTTCGGAATCCAGCATCGGCGTCACGTCGATGGTGGGCAGGGGCAGTTTGGCGATGTTGTCGCGCAGGCCGTCGAGCCGATTGTTGAGTCGTTCCGCAAGTCGGTTGTAGCGCTCCACCGCTCCAGGGCCGCTGAACTCCCCTCGCACATACCGGGCGTCTTCGAGGTCCGCCAGTCGCGCTTCCTCGTCCTGGATCTCGGCACTGATGGCGTCCCGCTTGGCGAAGGTCTCCGGATCGATGCGGTGAACCCAGCGGTCGGCGATGGCAATGACCAGCGGGTCGAACGGCTCCAATGCGGGCAGCATGGACAGGAAGCGTTCAGCGACGTACTCGTCCACCCGATCGGCGAGCACGGAAGCCCCAGGACACTGGTTCCCGGACCGGCGGGCCATGCACTGGTAGCTGCCGCCGACTCGGTGCATGCGGCGTCCGCAGCCTTCGACACCACAGACGATCAGCCCGGTGAGCAGCGCCCGGCCGTCCTGCTTCGGGCGACGCTTCCCGGCGTGCAGGAAGGTCCGGGACTCCAGGTGGCGGAGGATGCGCTCCCGTTCCCCGACGGTGATGATGCCGTCGCCGACCTCTACCGTGTCCAGGGTCTCGGGGTCCCGGTAGGGGAACACTCGACCCGTGTATTTCTTCTCGCCATTCTCGTCCACGATGCACTCGGTCTCTGGCATCAGGCCCGCGAACGCCGGCGAGCGAACGAGTTGCATGATGCTGGCCGCATTCCACTGGCCGCCACGGGGTGACAGGATCTCGTGTTCGTTCAACAGGCGAGCGATCTTGACGAGGGAGGCCCCTGCAAGCGCCTCGTCGGCGATCAGCCGGGCGTAGACGGCGTGCTCCGGGTCGTGGACGAGCTTCTTGGTCTGCGGGTCGACCAGCAGACCGTAGGGAGGTTGGCCGCCGATCCACTGGCCCTTGCTGCGGAGGAACTGCTTTGCGTGTCCGACCCGGGTACCGAGGTTCTTGGACTCCGAGCGGGCCAGCTCAGCCAGCATGGCGACGACGAGGCGGGCGGAGTCGTTCGAGGTGTCGAGGTTGTCCACGACGGAGACGAGCCGACCGCCTACGCGTCCGATGCTGTCGAGCACCTGTCCGACCTGGCCGATGCCCTTGCGGGAGAGCCGGTCGAGCTTCCAGACGATCAGCGTGCCGACGACTCCGGCGGTGACGGCGGCAAGCGCGGCGTCGAACCCTTTGCACTCAACGGACTTGTATCCGGAGCGGCCCCGGTCGATATGGACCTTGCGGACGGTCAGCCCGTTCCGTTCGGCCCAGGCACGGCAGTCGGCTTCCTGCCGTTCGATTGCAGTCTTGCCGTCCCGGTCGAGGGACAGGCGGAGGTACAGGTCACAGATGGTGTGGTGGTGCACAGACTGATTCTCCCCTGGAAGTTCCGTGGTTCGTTGTGAACTTCCAGAAGTCGAGCAGCACGATCTTCCCGCGCAGGTCGGCGAGCGTCAGCTCGGTACCGCCGGTGTTGATCCATCCGCCTGCGCCGACAAGTTCGGGGGCGCGTACCCGTGCATGTGAAGCCATGTCCGTATCAAACCCTATGTGCCTGTGTGGGTATTCCCTGCGGTCCTCCGAGCGGTGGGCATCCGAGGCAGCCCCGGTGCGGGTTACTGCTGCCCTCCGGGGAGCGCACTGGCATGCTCGGCGGCCGTGTGCCGGTACTGGTATATCCGCACGTCCGACAACCGGGAACGGTCACCGGTCAGCAGAGCAGCCTGTGCCTGACGGAACAGCCGTGCACACTCGCCGCACTCGCCAGGAACGTTGTGCTCGACCTCCGGCAGTGAGTGCACCAGGGGCTCAGCGTCGGCCCACTCCTCCATCAGCATGCGGCCACCTCACCCCGTGCCGCAGCCAGCGCCCGAAGCCTCGACCCCCACGGCTGGTACCACTGCGGGAACTCCTGACTCATCCTCTGGTCACACGCGTCCGCTTCGCACCACTCGCAGAGCCGGGTGAGGCCATGGACGACGGCCACCACCGGACACCCCGCACACTGGTACGGCGTTGCCGTATACAGCCATCCACCCATGCCTCACGCTCCCTCGTGCTGCTCCGCACTTGACCTGTAACAGCACGGTAGGAGGGAGCAACCCATGGAGTTGGTCCTGATTCGCGGATATTCTCACGCGCCCAGGGAGCGCTTTGCCCTGGTGACCAGCCGGTGAGCGTCCGTGCCGTAGACGGCGTTGCGGTCGAGGGCTTCCCAGGCGCGCATATGGAGTGCCACGTCTTCGGGGTCGTCCAGCCACATCTCCGCGTGCCAGGTCTCCGTGATCACCAGTTCGCCGTCATGGATGGAGAAGCCGACGCCAGCGGGGACGTTCATCTCGGCTTCGAAAGGGAGAATGCCGATACGTACATTCCCCGGCCTGAGTCGGGTGGCGAGCCGGTCGAGCTGGGCCGACAGGACAGCCAGGGAGCAGGGGCGGGCGCGCAACGCGCCTTCCCAGACCAGGAAGTGAAAGGCGCGGGTCTGGTCGCTGAGGATGTCCTGCCGCCCCATACGTGCCTGCACAGCAGCTTCGATGTCACGCGGGGCCGAATGGATGGCCGCGTATCTGATGAGGACGTCACGGGCGTAGTCGGCGGTCTGCAAGAGCCCTGGAATCAGCGTCGGGTCGAAGCTGCGCCGACTCCGTGTCTTGCGGGCCTGTGCCCAGTGCGCCTCTTGTACGGCCCGATACCCTCCGGCGAGCTGTCGCCGCCAGGAACGGTATTGAGTTTCCAGCCCGCGAAGCCGACCAGTCAGTTCCGCCGTCGCGTCCAGGTGACCGGTACCTTCTGCCCAGGCGGCCAAGTCGGCGGTTGTCGGGGTCTGCTTGCCGTTCTCCAGCTTGCTGACCTTCGACTGTGTCCAGCCCAAATGGTCAGCGAGCTGCCGACCGGTAAGCCCGCCCTCGACGCGCAGTTCTCGCATTCGCACGCCGAGGGACAGCCGGGCCTGCTGGTAGTCAGTGCTCACTCAGCGGAAGGTACCTGAGCCTTGAACTCCGCGTACGGCGTCGCGTGGTGCCAGGCAGCGTCTCGTACCTGGCAGGCGCGGAGGACTTCCGCCGGATCGGTTACCAATTCCATGCCGATGGTGCGCTCCCCCTCGAAGTGGAAACGGGCCACGGTACGCGAGTCGAACAGCCAGTAGTCCGACAGGTGGACTCCGTACCGCTCGGCGTCGGCACGCCACAGGTACCGGATGTCCTCGCCTGCTGCCACGTTGGTCCGGGCACAGGCCAGCAGATAGCGCTGACCGACCGTCGGCGGGCTGTCCACCAGCCGCACTCGCTCGAAGCGCTTGCCGGACGCGACCATGCGCCGCACGTTGTCGAACCATGGGTGACCGACCTCGCCCGCCGTATCACCGGTCCGAAGGAACTCCTGATAGGACGGCATCTCCTGATCCGACAGGTACCCGGTCCGGGTCTCCAATCGCCAAGCGGTGTGGTCGAATCCGTCGTTGATAAACTCGCTGATCTTCTTCTGCGGCACGAACTCGGGCACGTAGTCCTCTGCCTCCCTCGGCGCGAAGTTAACGAGCAGTGCGCGCGGGACGACGACGAAGCCCTCCCCGTCCTTGATGTGGCGCAGTTGGGCCACATCGTCAGGGTCGATCACTGCTTCGCCCTGGACCAGAACTTCCCTGCTGTCCATGTCCTCGTACAGCGTCGGGCAGTCACCCACCCCCGACGTACTGCCGAGCACCCGCAAACGACGTGCCAGGTCCACTCCCCTCTCGCCGGACAGAACATGCCCACGATGAACCCCGAACCGTCGTCCTGTCTGGGGTGATTCTCAAATATTCGAGCGCGATGGAGGCGCGAGCACGTTCACCGGGACGTCAGTCCTCGTGCACGAGAAGCCCTGCCCGCATTCCGCAGTGGCCCTGGCGGGACCGGCGGTCGCCTCGTGCCGGAGGGCGACGTGCAGGCGAAGAGCGGAGTCCAGTCGCGTGAGCTGGGCCGCGGGTACGGTGCCGATGCGGTGCAGCAGGCGCTCGACCGCCACCGCGCGGACTTGTTCGGCCTGGGCCTTGGAGTCGTGGTGCAGACCGCGGGACGCGCGATGATGGAGGGGCGTTGGTTGCGGGCGAGGGCGGGTGCTCCGGCGGAGCCTGGAGGACGTGGTTCGGGTCGTAGGGCTTGACGTCGCTTTGCTCCGCTCGACATGGCGGCTGTCCATGACCCGAATCCGAGTTCCAGCCGTTGGTGCGTCGAGGCCGCCCTGAACGCCTTCGGTCGCCGCCGTGTCCGGTCCGCGCTGGTTGACTGCCTGCGGACGGGGACCGACCAGGAGCGGGCGGGCGCTGCCCGGGCCTGGTACTGGCGGTGGCGATCGCCTACTGGTGCCCGGAGGAGACCTTCGGTCGGTGATTCGCTGCGGGGGTGGGTTGGTTCCTCGTAGGCT
>Ga0302314_10012222_pt1 | contig 14885 bp, 14 predicted proteins | sample III_Palsa_N2_3_FD_200533 | JGI IMG/M metagenome (GOLD analysis project Ga0302314, IMG submission 200533) | Peat permafrost microbial communities from Stordalen Mire near Abisko, Sweden - III_Palsa_N2_3 | ecosystem: Environmental > Terrestrial > Soil > Palsa > Peat permafrost | place: Sweden... | reverse complement strand
CCTCATGGCGACGCCGCGGGAACGATTCAACGGGACCGTTGCGTCGTGGAACCGGGATCGCGGCTTCGGGTTCATCTCGCCGGAGCAGGGCGGATCGCAGGTGTTCATTCACGTGCGGGCACTCCCGCAGGGCACCAAGGCACCGTCGGTCGGACAGGAACTCTCGTACGAGATCGAGCACACGCCCGATGGCAAGACCCGGGCTCGCTACGTGCGGCTGGCCGGAATGCGGCCGGTACAGACCTATGGCCGCGTGCGCACGAACATCCTCAGCTACCTGCCGGTGGTGCTGTTCGCCATCCTGTACTCGATCGTGCAGGTGCTGTGGCATCCGCACTTCTGGGTGTTCCTGATCTACATCGGCACGAGCCTGATCTGCGTTGCGATCTATGCAGCGGACAAGTCGGCTGCGGCGACCGGTCGGTGGCGGGTATCCGAAAGCGCACTGTTGCTCCTCGGACTGGCGGGTGGATGGCCGGGCGCGATCTTCGCCCAGCGGCTGCTGCACCACAAGACCAGGAAGCGCAGTTTCCAGGCGGCCTTCGCGGGAAGCGTCATCGTCAACATCCTCGTCTTCGTCATCCTGACGTCGCCGTTCATCGGCACACTGACGTCGTACCCGGGTTCGCCGTAAGTCGAGGAATGGCATCGCATTCCACCCGCACCGGTGCCGGTTTGCGCGTTAACCTTCATGCTGCACAATGAGGGCATGTCCAAGAAGATCGATGCGGCGCTGAAGGACCTGGTCAAAGCGCTCAAGAAGCACGCGGATGTCGCAGACGAGCGACACGTCTCTCTCAAGCGCTCGCAGCGCGCGACCGCCCGGGTGCGCGCCGCCGCCACCGCGTACGCCGCTGCCGTGCATGCTCGCAGCGGGCTCGGCAACCCGTTCGCCGAGGTGCTCGATCCGGCCCTGGATGAGGCGACGCTGCAGTCCCTGTCGGCGGAGCGCGACCAGATCGCGCAGTCGCTGACCTCTCCGATCCCGGTTCAGCACGCGTCTCTCTAGGCCCTCTGGGCGGGCGTCCATTTCCGGCCTCAGGCCGGGACTGGATGTCGGTGGTCGACCCTAAATTGGGATCTGGCCCGACACGCCGAAAACACTAGATGTAGTGGAATGACAAACGTGTCATTCGGGTTATATAGTGGGGACTCACCCCGCCACCAAGCGAGGTCGCAGCGACTGGGATCATGCATGTGAACGCAGGCGCCCAGCACACAAATTTTGTATTTTCACTTTTATTTCGGGGAGGCAATCATGGAAAACGACCAGGAGACGATCGGCGGCTACGCAGTACCCGTCGACCCAATGGATCTTCTGCAGTGCGACAGCTGCCAGTAGGCGCGTAACCGCACTCACGAATTTCAACAAAAGAAACCCCCGCAGGCCACGACGGCCAGCGGGGGTTTCTTTGTGCGTGCGGGGGAGTGTTTTCGACGGAGTGTTGGCATCAGGGTGTTGGCGGCGGACCGCTAACTAAACTGGGATCGTGCCAGTGAACCCCGAACTGCAAGGACGCCAGTTCCCGCCCACCGCTGCCTACCTGGTCGGCAGGGAGAAGGTGCGCGAGTTCGCCGCGGCCGTGCTCTCGACGAGTCCGCTCAACTTCGACACGGATGCCGCGATCGCTGCGGGCTTCGCCGACGTCGTGGCGCCACCGACCTTCGCCGTGGTCATCCAGGAGCGCACCCTCGCCCAGCTGCTGGGAGCACCCGACGCAGGGATCGACTTCGCCCGGGTCGTGCACGGCGACCAGCGCTTCAGCTACTCGCGGCCGATCGTGGCCGGTGACCAACTCGTGGCCCAGCTCACAGTGTCAAGTGTCAAGTCGCTTGGCGGGCACAGCATGGTGACCGCGGATTCGGTCATCACCGATGCGAGCGGCGCGCACGTCGTCACCGCAATCTCGACCCTGGTCGTGCGGGGCGACGAGTGAGCGCGCAGGCGGGCGTGGCCGACCTGGGTGCGCTGAGCGTCGGTGACATCGTCGCCGAGAAGACCTTCGAGATCAGCAGGGACACGCTCGTGCACTACGCCGGCGCGTCCGGCGACTTCAATCCGATCCACTACCGCGATGACATCGCTCGTGAGGTCGGTCTCGACGGCGTTCTCGCTCACGGGATGCTCACCATGGGAGTCGCGGTGCAACCGGTCGTCGACTGGCTGGGCGCCTCCGGCACCGTGGTCGACTACCAGGTCCGTTTCACGAGGCCCGTCTTCGTCGAGCCCGACACCGGCGCAACGGTGCGGGTCGTTGCGAAGGTGGGAGTCGTCGATGGGGACGGTGCCCGTATCGACCTGACCGTGACCGCCGGCGAGGCGAACCTCACCGTCCTCGGCAAGGCGCAGGTGCGGGTGGCCCTGCCCGCGACATGAGCCTCGCCGATCTCACCACCCTCCGCGTCGGAGGCGATGCCGCGTCCCTGGTCGCGCCGGCGACATCCGAAGAACTGATCGACACCGCGCGAGACGTGTGGGCGGATGGCGATGACTGGCTCCTGCTGGGTGGTGGATCCAACGTCGTAATCGCGGACGAGGGATTCGACGGCACGGTGATCCGTGTCGTCACGCGCGGGGTCGAGCGCCTGGCACCCACCGGTGCTGCGGTGCGGCCATCCGCGTACCTCGGCGATCGAGCGGTGCGCCTGCGGGTGCAGGCTGGCGAGCCGTGGGACGACCTCGTCGCGCTGACAGTCGAGAACGGATGGGCCGGCATCGAAGCGCTGTCCGGCATCCCGGGTTCGAGCGGTGCCGCTCCCATCCAGAACATCGGCGCCTACGGCCAGGAGGTGTCGTCGAGTCTCGTCGCGATCGAGTTTCTCGACTACCTGACCGGCGAACTCGAGCGCATCCCGGCGATGCAGCTCGGCCTCGGCTACCGCACATCGCTTCTCAAGCAGGGCCGTGCCGGCCTGGTCGTCTCGATTGAACTCGAACTCAGCGAATCCACGCCGGGGCATCCGGCCGTCAGCCAGCCGATCGGGTATTCGCAGCTGGCTGATGCGCTCGGCGTTCGCATCGGCGACCGCGTTCCCATCACCGACCTGCGTGACACCGTCCTGGGGCTGCGCGCGGCGAAGGGCATGCTGCTGGATGCTGCGGATCCCGATTCGGTCAGCGCAGGCTCGTTCTTCACCAACCCGATCGTCGGCGAAAATTTCGCGCGCGGACTTCCTGCCGCAGCCCCCCGCTGGCCCACCGCGCCGGACGAACCTGCCCAGGCGGTGCCGCTCGGCGAGGCTCCTGCGGAGCCCGTGGTTGCGGGGGAGTACCGAGTCAAGCTCAGCGCCGCGTGGCTGATCGAACATGCCGGACTCGGTCGGGGCTTTTCGCTCCCCGGTTCGCGCGCTGCGATCTCGAGCAAGCACACGCTCGCAATCGTCAACCGCGGCGGGGCGACGGCCGCCGACATCCTGGAACTCGCTCGCTACATCGAGACCCGAGTGCACGCCGAGTTCGGGGTTTCCCTGCAGCCCGAGCCCATGATCGTTGCCGCCGACTCTTAGAGCAGCCCGAGCTCCATCGCGCGAGTAACCGCACGCGTTCGGTCGTTGACGCCGAGTTTCTCGAATACGTGGAGCAGGTGCGTCTTCACCGTCGCCTCGCTGACGAACAGCGCGAGGGCGATCGACGGGTTGCTCTTGCCGTCGGCGACGAGCGCGAGCACCTGCGTCTCCCGGGGGCTGAGGCTCGGCGCCGGTGACTTGACCCGCTGCACGAGCAGCGCGGCGATGCGCGGGGCGAGCGCGACGTCACCACGGGCCACCGCCCGAAGCCCGGCCAGGATCTCCTCCTGCGGAGCGGCCTTCAGCAGGTAGCCGCTCGCTCCGGCCTCGATGGCGGTCAGGATGCTGTCATCCGTCTCATACGTCGTGAGAATCAGCACGCGGGTGCTCGCGCGGGCCGACAGGATGCGCGCGGTCGCCTCGTCACCGTTGATCCCCGGCATCCTGAGGTCCATCAGCACGACATCGGGAGCGAGCGCGAGTGCGAGCTCCACTGCTTCTTCACCGGTCGACGCTTCGCCGACGACTTCGATGTCGTCAGCCGTCTGGAGCAGGGCCACGATTCCGCTTCGAACGATCGGGTGATCGTCAGCGACCACAACTCGGATCACGCTGTCAACTCCGCGGACCGCGGAAGCGTCGCGATTAGAGTGGTGCCGCTGCCCGGACCAGCGACGACATCCAGCGTGCCACGCACCAGGGCGAGACGCTCGCGCAGGCCGGTGAGCCCGAATCCGGTCGACGGGATCGACGGATCGAAGCCGGCACCGTCGTCGGTGATGTGCAGGGAGATCTGGCCGTCTCGGGCAACGAGACTGAGACCGGCCGCGTCGGCCGTCGAGTGCTTGCGGATGTTGGCGAGCGCTTCCTGTGCGCAGCGCAGCAACACGACCTGCGCGTCGCGGTCGAGTTCCGCGGGGTCGTCGGCGGTCACGGTCACGGCGATGCCCGTCTCACGCTCGAAGCGTTCGGCGAGCCGGCGCAGCGAGGTTGCGAGACTGCCGCCATCCACGCCGACGGCCGCTCCGGAGGCGACGAGCGCGCGAGTTTCGGTGAGGGCGTTGCGCGCGTTCTCCTCGAGGATGGTCAGCTGCTTCTCGGCCGCCGCGGTGTCACCCGCCTGCAGCTCGCGCAGGCCTCGTTGGGCAGTCAGGACGAGTCCGGTCAGATCCTGCGCGATGGTGTCGTGGATCTCGCGGGCAAGGCGTTCCCGCTCGATCGCGGCGCCGGCATCCTGGCTCAGGGCGGCCACCTGCTCCCGCGTCGTCTCCAGCTGGTCGATCAGGGCCTGTCGTTCGTCGACCATGTCGTAGACGCGATTGAACCAGAGCCCGAGCGCGAGACTCAGACCGAACGAGATCGACTCGGTGATCGCCGTCTGCTCGACGTTGGCCTGTCCGAGACCTCCGTCGATGAGAAATCCTGCCGCGACCGCGGCCACCAGCAGGGCGGTCGCGATCACGGACTTTCGCAGTCCGCCGCAGTAGAACCAGACCAGGGGAAACGCGATGGTCTGGATGATTGCGATGGTAGGGAAGAAGGCGACGCCCACCCCGGCGCTGACGATCACGATCGAGGTCAGCGCGAACGAAGCTCTGCGGTCATCCCGCGTGTACCGACCGAAGACGAGCCATCCGGCGAGCAGCACCAGCATCGCGCAGACCGCGCCGACGAAGCGCGCGGTCGGCGCGCGCTCGATGACCATGAGCATCGTGAGGACGACGATCGTCCCGACGATGGCCACATGCCACCAGAGCAATTTGCGCATGGTCTAACTATCCTTGCGAATCCATCGGAACGTCACACGGCAGAGCACGAGTCCCGCGACGAGCCAGATCAGGGTGACGATCACGATTCCGCCGAGGTCCCAGCTGTGCCCGACCTCGACCGCTTTGAAGCTGTTCGGCAGGAAGACGTAGCGCATTCCCTGCGCCAGCCACTTGAGCGGGAAGATGCTTGCGAAATTCTGCAGCCAGGACGGCAGGTTCGAGAATCCGATATAAACACCGGAAATGAACTGGAGCACCAGGGTTATCGGGATGATGACGGCCGTCGCGCTCCGACCGCTGCGCGGCACGGCGCTCAGCGCGATACCGAGCACGGCGCAGGTGGTCACGCCGAGCACGAAGACCCAGATGAAGGTGAGCCAGCGGCCGCCGTCGGTTGGCAGCGGCACGCCGAAGATCAGGCGGGCAGCACCGATGATGACGATCGCCTGCAGGATGCCGGTGACGAACACCTGCCCGATCTTGCCGATGAAGTAGCTCATCACCGGCAGAGGGGACCCGCCGAGACGCTTGAGCGTGCCGTCACTCTTTTCGGCGGCGATGTCGGTCGACATGTTCTGCAGGCCACTCAGCAGGATGCCCGCGGCAAGCATCGCGGGCAGGTAGAACGCGGCCGCGGTGACCTTGCTGCCGTCCGGGTACCGCCCGAAGCTCGCGTTGCTGAACGCGACCGAGAAGATGAACAGCATCACGAGCGGGAACAGGAAGGTGAAGAACACGCCGTCGCCCTGTCGGAAATAGGCCTTCACCTCGTAGCGGATGCGGCCGAAGCCCAGCCTGATGGTGCGGCCGAACGGGAGGGGTGTTGCGGTCTGCGCGGTGGTCGTGGTCATTGTGCGTTCTCCAATTCGGTTGGTCGCTCGGCTTGCCGGAGGGCCTCTTCGTCGTAGGCCGCCACCAGCTCGAGATAGATGTCCTCGAGGCTGGGGCGCACGATCTCGAGGTTGGCCGGTTCCGTCCCCGACGTCATGAGCTGCGCGACGACGGCGCCGGGTTCGTTGGTCCTGCGCTCCTGCCGGCCGTTCGCATCCGTCCATCGCACGATCGGGACGCGGGCATCCGCACCACCGATCGCGTTGATATCGCCGATGTCGATGAGCTGGCCACCCGCGATGATTCCGGCGCGATCGCCCAGCTGCGCGGCCTCATCGAGGTAGTGGGTGGTCAGGAGGATGGTCGTCCCCTCCGATTTGAGGGTGCGGATGAGCTCCCAGAAGCTTCGGCGGGCCTCCGGGTCGAAACCCGTCGTCGGTTCGTCCAGGAAGAGGAGTTCTGGTCGTCCGATGATGCCGAGCGCCACATCCACTCGTCGTCGCTGTCCACCCGAGAGCTTGCGGATGAGGGTCTTCTCTTTGTCTTCGAGTCCGACCGACGCGATCACCTCGTCGACACCCCGCGGGTTGGCGTAGTAGCTCGCGAATTCGGTGAGCTGTTCGCGCACCGTGACGTTGCCCTGCTCGCCGGTGTTCTGCAGGACGATGCCGAGCCGGGCTTTCCAGGCGACGCCGCCGCGGTGCGGATCGACGCCGAGGACGCTCGCCTCGCCGCCGGTGCGGTCGCGGTAGCCCTCGAGGATCTCGATGGTCGAACTCTTGCCGGCGCCATTCGGGCCGAGGAGGGCGAAGGTCTCGCCGCGCGCGATGTCGAAGCTCACACCGTCGAGGGCGACGAAACTGCCGTAGGTCTTGCGCAGGTCACGAACCTGCACCACCGCATCCGAATCTGTCATGGTCACATCGTCCCGCGAGATCAGACGCTCGTGGAAGTGGTGCATCCACTGACTCCAGCATCAACCGACCGGTGGATGCCTGTCCTCGGCGGCCCCGGAGTCGATCGGCATCGACGGTCGCGAGCGAGCGGCGCGCACTGCGGCGGTCACGATCGCCGCAAGGATCAGTACGGTGCCGAAGCCGATGACGGTCCAGAGCACGGTCGCGGCGTTGAAGTGACCGCCGAGCAGTACGGCGATCGCGAAGATGGATGCCGCGACCAGCATCGATCCCCACACGATCGTGCTCGCTCTGACGCGTCTACGGCGTGCTGGCTGGATCGATGTCACTGGTCTGCTCCCTGCTCGATGAACGTGATGTTGCCCTGAAGTACATGGATTTCGACGTCGAGAACCCGTGCCTCGCGCTCACCCTTCGGATCGCCGGGGAGCAGGAGTGACTTGTCCCAGGCCCCATCGACGCGCGCGCCATTCGGCGTGGTGATGCGGCCGCCGGCGGTCCCGGCTTCGATGTACTCGTACTCGTCGGGCGGCAATACGACCGTGACGTCTCCCGCCGCGACGAGGATGTTGACCTGGTTGTAGCTCTGGAGGCCACCGTCCTTGGTGAACTTCGGTCGAGGTGTCGCGTAGTACGACGCCAAATCGACACGAACAGCGCCGATGCCTTGCAGGTATGTTGCCGAGCCGCCGGTCGAGCCGAGTGCGTGCGGTGTGAGAGTTACTGCACCGAAGTAGTGGCGAGTCGAGTTCTGCGGGAATATCGCCGGAACCAGCAGGACGATCCCGAGCAGTATCGCGACGCCTGTCGCACCCCCACTGCGGCGGCCGAGCGCGCCGTTGAGGATGATTCCGATCCCGAGCACGCCGAGGGCAACGGCGTCACCCAGGAGCCACTGGGCCGGCGTCGGATCACCGACTCCCACGGCGAGGGTGGTCACGGCACCGGCGAGCAGCGCCGTCCCGATGAGTGCGAGTGAGTAGAGCGGATGCGACCGCGTGGCGCGCTGTCGTTCGCGCGCCGCCGCGGCTCGAGCGGCGCGCTCGGCCTGTGCCGCGTCGGCGACCGCTCGCGCCGCGCTACGGCGCTCCGCTTCCTGCTGAGCACGGTAGGCCTCGTGGTCGACCCTCCATTGCTCCTGCCTCGTTCGCCAGGCGGCAAGCTCGTCTGTCGAGGCGTTCGCGGATGGGGCGACGGGCGCTCCGGGTTCACCGGTGAAAGCGACCGCACCAGCGTTCCCCAGCGGCGGATCCGCGACAGGCGTTGCAGAACCCGCGGTAGGTGGTGCCGTCACGGAATCCGTCGTGCCCGCCCGGCGCGAGCGGTGTCGGGCGAACCACACCACGAACCAGACGAGCAGGCCGAGGATCACCAGCGTCCAGACCGCGCGACCAGTAGAGTCACCCCAGCGTGGCGACCCCCAGTACTGAGACCCGAGCCACCAGAAACCCTGCGAGACCGGCAACAGCGAGAGGGCGATCAGGATTGCGATGCCGATGACCGGGGTTTCGATCCTGCCGTGCACCAGAGATTCGAGATGGATCCTGCCCGTCGTATCGGGCAGGACGAGCCACGCGATTGCGTAGAGCAGCACGGCGGGGCCGCCGAGAAGGGCGACGACCACGAGGATGCCTCGCACCACGAGGACATCGATGCCCAGCCGACTCGCGATACCCGCGCTGACCCCACCGATCCACCCGGGCTGTCGCACGAGTCCGAGCGAGCGGATCCAGGTGAAGAAACGGTGGGTGTGCGGAGGCCCGATCTCTGTGGTTGCCGACTCGGTCGGTGCCGACTCGTCGACGGGGGGCTCGGGCGTGGCTCTCTTTGGCATAGTTTCATAGTCCTGCTCGGATCGACTCCCCGGCTATCGGGGATGCCCCTGACCGGACCCTGATTTCGGTCGGGTCCCCGCATCCGGGTGCTTGGATGGACGACATGACCACTGCATCCATTCGACCGCCGCTCGCGCGTCCGCGACGCGCGGTGCTCGGTGGAGTGGCCGCGGGACTGGCGATCCATCTCCGCGTGCCGGTTACCGGAGTTCGCGTGGTGCTCGTCTGCCTGACGGTGGCCGGCGGGGCAGGAGCGCTGTTCTATATCTGGCTGTGGGCGCTCGTCCCGCTTGAGCCGCAGGCGGCGTCCACCGTTGCTCCGGTGTGGCGGCGGGCGCCGGTCGCCATCGTGCTCGTCGCACTCGCATCCGCGAGTGTGATCACGGAGCTCGCGGGCCTCACCGGCAACAGCGACCCAGTCGTCGGACCCATACTGGTGTTCACGATTCTTGCCGCGGGCGGTGCGGTTGCCTGGTCGCTCACCATGGATGTCGCCGATCCGCATCGATCCCAGGCCTCCGCGACGGCGGTGCGCAGCGCGGCGACCTTCCTGCTCTTGCTCGGCGGCATCGCAGCCCTGCTCAGCCACGCTCAGGGATTCGACGCGGTGCTGGGCCTTCTTGCGATCGTCGTGGCCGTCGCGGTGCTGGTCGCACCCCGCGTGGTGGCGCTGTGGTCGAATCTGATGTCGGAGCGCGCCGCCCGCGTGCGCCAGGAGCAGCGCGCCGAGATCGCCGCACACCTGCACGACTCGGTTCTGCAGACCCTCGCCCTCATTCAGACCCGAGCCGGTGCATCGACCGAGGTGGCCCGCATCGCACGGGCACAGGAGCGCGAACTTCGGGACTGGCTGTTCGCGGAAGACCAGCCCGCGCGCAGTGACCTTCCCACCGAGCTTCGTGAGATCGCCGCCGCGATCGAACTCGATTTTGCCGTGCGAATCGAGGTGGTCACTGTGGGCGAGACGACGCAGCTGGCGACGACCGCCGTGGTGGGCGCCGCGCGAGAAGCCATGCTGAATGCAGCGCGGCATGCGGGCGGCGACGTCGCCGTTTATGTCGAGACCACAGCATCCTCCATCGATGTCTTCGTGCGGGACCGTGGCGTCGGGGTCGACATGGCGAGCTTGCCTGATGACCGCCTCGGTATCCGCGAGTCCATCGTCGGGCGGATGTCGCGGGCCGGTGGCGCAGCGACCGTCACGGCGGGCGCCGGGGTACGCGGGACGGAAGTCCACCTGCACCTGGCGCGCGACCATGACTAGCCTCGTCATCGTCGACGACCATTCGATCTTCCGATCAGGACTTCGGGCGGAACTCGACCCAGAGCTGACCGTGCTCGGCGAGGCGGGAACCGTCGACGAAGCGATCGCCCTCATCGCAGCGGAGTTGCCCGAGGTGGTACTGCTCGATGTGCACCTTCCCGGCGCTGCGGGCGGCGGCGGAGCCGAGGTCATCCGCGGGTCAGCAGGTTTGCTCGGTACGGTGAGGTTCCTGGCGCTCAGCGTTTCGGATTCGGCTGAGGATGTCGTCGGCGTCATCCGCGCGGGAGCAAGGGGTTACATCACCAAGGGTTCGTCGGGCGCCGAGGTGAGTGCGGCCGTGGCCGCCGTCGCCGCCGGTGACGCCGTCTTCTCGCCGCGCCTCGCGGGCTTCGTTCTCGACGCCTTCGGCGCCGTCACGGGCGAACGGGCTGACCAGCCCGATGAACTCGACCGGCTCTCGGCCCGTGAGCAGGAGGTGATGCGACTCATCGCTCGCGGCTTCGCCTACAAGGAGGTCGCATCCGAACTCTTCATCTCGGTCAAGACGGTCGAGACCCATGTCTCCGCCGTCCTCCGCAAACTGCAGCTTTCGTCTCGGCACGAGCTCACGGCGTGGGCGCAGCAGCGCAAGCTTCTCTGACCCCTGGACGCGAGTCCGGCTCCGCGACCCAATCCCGAGTGGAGAGGCGGGAGACACTGCGCGTGGCAGAGAAGCGAGAGCGGGCACAGAAATGTGGCCGGCGCGCGATCCCTCTGGGGTGGATCGCGACGCCGGCCACTGGGTTACCGGTGCGTCAGTCGTCTAAGGGATCTGGCGTCGACCGTTCCGCCGGTAACCTTCTCGCACCAGATAGGCACCCGCTGCCAGCAGTGCGAGTATTGCGCCCACCAGGCCGGCGATGCCGGTTCCTGTGAAGGCAAGATCTCCCAGGGCCGCCGTTGTGGTCGGCGTGCTCGGGTTCCCCGAGGTGGTCGGACCACCAGGGTTGGACGGGTTGGCAGGCGACGTCGGGGTCCCGGGGTCACCGGGGTTCGACGGGCTGCCGGGGTCGGTCGGAACGATGGTGGTCGCGTTCGGTCCGACGCTGGCGCTCGCCAGCTTGACGGTGGCGAGACTGTTGGTCCCATCCGGGAGAGCGGTCACGTTCAGTGCCGTTTCCGTGAAGGTGCCGCCGCTCACGCTCTGGTTGTTCAGCTTGACCGAGAGCACCTTGGTGAGCGCGCTGTCGACCGATGTCCCGCTTCCGAGCAGTCCCGTGACAGCCGGGTCGACCAGGTTGGTGTCGAGCGCGTTACTCAGTCCGGCCGTGCCACTCGCGTTGGTCAGCAGGTCGCTGTGCAGGATGTTGCCGACTCCTGTCGTCAGCGAGTTCAGGTTGACCGCGACCGGGATGCCGAGCACGGTGGCAGCGGCGGTTGCGGCTGGCGCAGTTCCGCTGACCAGCTGGTCGACCGTGCCGTGGATGTGAACCGCGAGGTTTGTCTTCAGGGCGGGCAGCAGGCTGGTCGTCGGTGTGCACAGCAGACCGTTCAGCAGACCGCCGGTCGTTCCACCCAGGAGACCGCCGAGCAGTCCACCTCCGGTTGTTACCCCGGTGGTGTTGGACACGCAGGTCTGTCCGAGCAGCGGCGCCTGTGCCGTAGACGTGTTGAGCGTCGCATCCACGTTCACCGCGGCGTTGTCGAGCGCATTCTCAGCGGTGGTGACGATCTGACCGGCCAGCGTATTGATGGTCGTCGTGATCGCGTTGAGGATCTTGTTCACGACCGTGTCGGAGAGCACCTCGGTGCCGGCCGGCTCGCTGTTGATGTCTCCGCCGAGGAGTGTGGCGAGATCGACCGTCACGACGCCTGTCTGCAGGTTGAAGGACACACCGTTGTCACCGTAGGTACCGGTGAGGAGCGGCGCGACCGCTGCGGGCAGGTTGACCGCGACCGCTGCGTTCACGGATGCGTCCGCGCCACCGAGGTTCAGGATCGGGTTGATCCCGGTGACCACGCTGCTGACCGCGCCGGCGAGTTTGCCCGTCGGCCCATCCAGGCTTGCGATCTGCGCGTCGAGCGGTGCGAGAGCGCTGTCGACGCGGCTCGTGAGGCCGGCGATCGCCGGACTAGTGAGTGTCAGCGTGAGGCCGGCGAGGTCGTAGGAGCCGCTGGCTTTCGTCAGCGCGCCGGTCGCCTGGGCCGAGACCGCCTGAGCCGAGAGCTTGAGGTCGCCGATCACGGACGCGTACTTGGTGCCGAGAAGCGAGTCGAGATCGACGGTGGCGTTTCCGTCGACCGCCGATCCGACCTTGCCGACGCCGATGCCCCCGTCGTTGTTGACGGCACCACTCGATGCCATCGAGGTTCCGTCATTCGATGCCTGCGCGTACTGGTTGGCGGCACCGAGATCGATGACCTGGCCGAGGTTCAGCTGAAGGCCCGTCGGGTCATTGATGAGGGTCGCGCCGAGCGCGCTCACCCCGAGCGGGTCGCGACTGACCTGCATCGACTGCGATCCGCTGTTCTGAACGGATGCGGCCTGGAGCGCGGCCAGCCTGGCGAGATTGATGCTGCCGACGCTTCCGGAGAGGAACTGGCCGGACGCGGTCGAAGCGGGAGTGGATGCGGCGTTCGCCGAAACAGGCACCAGGGCGAGCGCGGTTCCCAGTGCGCCCGAGGCGGCCATTGCGGCGATCTTGGCAAGAGTGTGTGATGTAGCGGCAGCCTGGCGGCGTGCTCCAGAGTGCGGCGTGCTGTGGTTAAACACGGCGGGTGTTACCTTCCTGATCTTGTGACAGACGAGGAAGTGATGGAACTAGGTCGGCGTCGACCCCTCAACTCGGGATATTGAGGCGAGCGACAGAGCCTGATCTTTCACTTCGCTACGCCAGTTTTTGTGGTGCTTGTGGTTACTGGGCCTGGTTGGAGCCCAAAGGTGAACACTTTTCGGCGGGTACTGCGGTTATGTCGAAAAGTGCTTTGTGTTCGGAGTGCCTCGCGTTTCGGTTTGGGTTGTGCCGTACCGCCTCGCTTGTAAGAAGAGACGGGACAGGGCGCCCGCTATGACGCGGCAAATGAAAAATTCTTTGGCCGGACCGGAAGTCGGCCGCCTTTGGTGCCCGTTTTCCATGCCGTACACTGGTTCCGGTAGTTGAAATCTGCCAAGCTTTTGCATGCCCGAAATCAGGCGGACAATTGCCGCGGAGGGTTTCAGCGCTTCGCGCTTCGTCGCCAACTGTCGGTTGGTTGCCGAGCGCGGTGCATAGGGCGGTGGCTCAATTGGTAGAGCAGCGGTCTCCAAAACCGCAGGTTGCAGGTTCAAGTCCTGTCCGCCCTGCAAGATCGAACGAAGACGGCCAGAGAGGTTGTGAGTGTGGCACGCAAAGTGATCGACGAGCCCAGCGAGGACATCGTCGCCAATGCGCGCAAGGAGCGTGCCGAGAGGCGCAGCCCGTTTGCCCGCATCTCGCTCTTCATCAGCCAGGTTTTCATCGAGCTTCGCAAGGTCGTCACCCCGACCCGCAGGGAGCTCTTCGGCTACACGGGCGTCGTGCTCGTCTTCGTCTGCATCATGATGGCGCTCGTCTACGGCCTCGACCAGGGCTTCGCGCTTCTCGTCAACTGGCTGTTCGGATCGACCACCAGCTGACCACCCCCACACTTTTCGGCCACCGCCGACAAGTGCGTCGCAGTAGTAACTACTAAACAGAATTGAGATTTACGTGTCTGAGTCTGACCGCCGGGATATCGAACTCGGTACGGCCGCTGAGCAGTCTTCCGAAGAGGATGAGGCCCAGGAGGGCAACATCCTCGAACTCGAGGACGATTCCGAGAACCCTGCCGAGCAGGTAGCGCTCCACATCGAAGATGAGGACTCGGATGACGAGAACGGCGATCTCGCTGGTCTCCTGGAGGCTCTCGATGCCGCTCTCGATCCCGAGGCCGACGCCGTCGTCGATGGCGCACTCGATGTCGAGGACGCCGACGATGCGGAAGCCGCATTCGAGGCGACCGAGGACGAGGAAGAGATCGAAGAGGAGCTCGAGGCCGAAGAGGTTCCCGAGGTCACTCCGTACGACGGGCCTGAGCTCGGTGACGATGATGACGACGAGCTGAGCGCGGATGCTCAGCAGGTCAAGGAACTCTCGGATGCCGTCTCGACGGATGGCGAGACCGACGACAACGAAACCGCCGAGAGCGATGACGCCGAAGCCGTCGAGGTCGACCCGTACGAGGAGTTCCGCAATGAGCTCCGCGCCAAGCCGGGCAAGTGGTACGTCATCCACTCCTACGCCGGCTTCGAGAAGCGCGTGAAGCAGAACATCGAGAACCGTCGCGTGTCGATGGCCATGGAGGACTACGTCTACCAGGTCGAGGTGCCGATGGAGGATGTCGTGGAGATCAAGAACGGACAGCGCAAGCTGGTCAACCGCGTTCGCATCCCCGGCTACGTGCTCGTGAACATGGACCTCAACGAGGACAGCTGGTCCGTCGTGCGTCACACGCCCGGCGTCACCGGGTTCGTCGGAAACTCGCACAACCCGACCCCGCTGCGGTTCGAGGAGGCCTTCAACATGCTGAAGAGCCTCGTGCAGATCGTAGAGGCTCCGGCATCCAAGACTGCCGGTGGCAAGGGCAAGACTGCGGCGCGCATCATTCCGGCCGAGGTCGACTTCGAGATCGGCGAGACGATCACCATCAAGGAGGGCTCGTTCGCGGGTCTTCCCGGGTCGATCAGCGAGATCAAGCCGGAGAGCGGCAAGCTCACGGTTCTCGT
>Ga0302314_10012221_pt1 | contig 14885 bp, 9 predicted proteins | sample III_Palsa_N2_3_FD_200533 | JGI IMG/M metagenome (GOLD analysis project Ga0302314, IMG submission 200533) | Peat permafrost microbial communities from Stordalen Mire near Abisko, Sweden - III_Palsa_N2_3 | ecosystem: Environmental > Terrestrial > Soil > Palsa > Peat permafrost | place: Sweden... | reverse complement strand
CAACGCGGACAACGTATCAAGGGTCTGGCCTGCGCTCTGGATCTGCGTCGTCAGCGACGAATATTGCGACAGCAGATAAGTGGTATAATCGTTCGCCTCATTGACCCAGTTATTGTACTGGCTGGTGAACTGCAGATTCTGCTGCTGCTTGTTGGTGATCAGGCTCTCCACCGAGCCGCTGGTCGCATCGCCGAAATTGTCCGACACCGTATAGACCTGGTTGGCCAGGCCCTGGGTCGAATTGACCGTTACCGTCTCGCTGCTGTTCGGGGTCCCGGTGTAGGTGAAATACATGCCGGCATAGGGCGATCCGAACACACCTGAGATCTGATTGCCGGCGACGTCGAAATCGGCGCCGGTGCTGAGTTGGCCATTGACCATCAGGTTGGTGGGGTCAACGCTCCCCGACGAATCGACGCTGATGCCCAAGGTCAGCTGACCCGAGAAGGTCGACATGTCCGAACCCGAGGGCTGCAGATTGACCGAGCTGGAGGTCAGCGTCGACTGGAACAGATTGGCGACCGTGTCGAAATTGTTGTTCAGCGCGTCATCCAGGGTGGTCGAGTCGATCTGCATCTGGTTGGCGCTGTCGAGCGAGATGCCGAGCGCGCCCAGCGAGGTGTTGTTGATCTCCTGGGTGACCGCGTTGTCCACCTGCAGGCTGGCGTCGCGCAGGGAGGAATCGCCGAACAGGACGGCGCTGGCGGCGGCCTGGCCGCTGCTGTCCGTGGCTTCGTTCGCCGACACGAAACTTTCCCAACTATTGTAGGCGGTCACAAAGCTCTGGATCGCCGAACCCGCCGTATTGGCGTCGGGCTGGATATCGACGGTCACCGTCGTGCTGGGATCGGCCTGGGTAACGTTCATGGTTACGCCATCCAGCACATCCGAGACGGTGTTGGTGCTGCGGGTGATGTTCTGCACGCCGTCCACGGTCAGATTGAGGGACTGCGCCTGGCGGACCTGGTTCGACGCGACCGGGCTGAGGCCCAGGCCCGACATGGCGGTGCCCTGGGAATCCGAGAAGGACAGCAGCGCGCCGCTGGCGCTGTCGGTGATCTGCAGCGCGCCGTTGCTCACCGTGGCGGAAATCGTCGTATTGCTGTTGATGGCCTTGGCCGAGGCGGTGATGGCGGCGGCGATGTCCGACACGCTCTCGCTGGCGGTGACGGTGACCGGAATGGCCGTGCTGCCGGAATGGATCATGAAGCTTCCGGTCAGATTGGCAGGGCTGGCCGGCGTGGTGGTGCCGGTCACGCTGTTCGAGCTTGAGCCGGAAACGATTCCCATCGCCTGCAGGATCGAATTGTCGTCCTGGAAGGTGAGCGGGCTGTCGTCATCCTCGGCGGACAGGACCAGCACCTGATGGCTGCTGTCGACGGACACCACGGACGCGGTGACGCCGTTGGTGGCGGTGGCGCCGTTGATCGCGGCGGCGACCTGGGACAGCGTCATGCCGGACGTGATGCTGACCGCCGCCGGCGACGTCTTGCCGGCTTCGGCGATGGTCACCGAGCCGTTGAAGGTCGAGCCGGACAGGGTGCTGAGGGTGGAGCTGGAGCCGAGCGTCAGCGTGGCGCTGGTGTCGGCTTCGGCTTGCGCCAGCTGATTGACGATGACGCTGTGCGTTCCGGTGTCGGTGCCGTTGGCGACCGTGGCGGAGAGAATTGAACTGGCGGCGGTCGAACTGCTCGAGGACAGATCCGCGGCGCGGCTCTGGAACACGTTCGTCCCTTCCAGGGATTCGGTCGTCAGATTCGAAGCCGCCGATTGCAAGGCCTGAAGCAGGCTCTGCATGTTCTGGTAGGCGGCGACCTGGGTATTGTTGGTGTTGATCTCGGTCTGGATCGCGGTGGCTTGATCCAGATAGGGCTGCACTTTGGTCGTCACGGCTTCGGCCAGCGACAGCGTCACGCTGCCGGAGGTCAGGGACGAGACGTCCTGGGCGTCACCCAGATTGACGGACGGAGCGCTGGAGACGCTAGTTGTGGTCATTTATCCTCTCCACTACCTCGGCCCTGGAACGAACGGGAGCGCGGAACCCTGTCTTGTGGGCTCCGCGCCCCGTTGTTTTCAAGGCCGACGGCCTAGCCTCCGATGCCGCCGGTCTCAGCCGGTCCGCCCGACCTGGACGGACCCAGCATGCCCTGCGTCTAAGCGCTAAGCCTTACGACTGGATCAGGCGCAGCAGTTCCTGCGGGAGCTGCGAAGCCTGCGTCAGCGCGGCGACCGAGGCCTGGGTCTTCACGTCGGTCGACGACAGCTGAGTCTTAACCTGAGCCACGTCGGCATCCATGATCGTCGACGTCGCGGACTCGATGTTCTGGACGTTGGTGGCGATGTCCTGGCTGCTGAAATTGAACTGCGACTCGTAGGCGCCGATCTTGGCGCGGTCCTGGGTCACGGTCCCGATCGCGGTATTGATCGCGTCGATCGACTTCAGCGCGGTCGAGGCCGTCGCCACACCGGCCGAGCCCGAGCCCAGCAGCGTGTTGACCTTGACGTTGGCGACCGACACGGTCAGGACGTTCGTGGAGGAGGTGCCGACCAGGAACTTGACGTTCGACAGGAAGGAACCCGACAGCAGCTTCTGACCGGCATAGGTGGTCGAGCTGACGATCGAACCAATTTCGGTCTTCAGCTGGGTGTATTCCGTGTTGATGTCCTGGCTGCGCTGGGTGTCGGTGACCTGGCCCGAAGCGGCTTCGGTCGCCAGCGACATCATGCGCTGCAGCACGTTGCTGATCTGGGCCAAGGCGCCGTCCGCCGACTGCAGGATCGAGGTGCCCTGCGCGACGTTGGTCTCGTCCTGGGCGAACACCGTCGAGTTCGCCTGCAGCTGGGTGCCGATGGCGAGGCCGGCGGCGTCGTCGGACGCCTGGACGATACGGGAGCCCGAGGCCAGCTGCGACAGCTGATTCGTCTCCATCGACGAGTTGTTGTTCAGATAGTTCAACGCGGCATTAGCGGCGTTATTGGTCGAAATCACGGGCATGCTGACCTCCTAATTGGTCCTTGCTGGTCTCCCCCGGAGGAGGGAGGGACACGGCATCTAATTCACCGTGTTCAGCATTTCTACGAAGGCCAAAAGGAATCCGGGCGGAAAAATTTTCGCCCGTCCCTATTCGGCCAGTCCAACACGAATGTCGCTTTCGGCGCGACGCAGCAGTTCCCTTAGCTTTTTGCGTCCCCGCTTGAGCAAAGATTCGACCGCGCTCACGGTGGTGCCCATCACCTCGGAAATCTCCATGTTGCTCATGTCCTCGTAATAGGACAGCACGATGGCGACCCGCTGCTGGGTGGGCAGGCGGTGCAGGGCGTCGTCGAGACGACCATAGACGCGGCGGCGATGGATATCGGTCAGCGCGTCGATATTTTCGGCGGCCGGCTCCTCGACATCGTCGATCCATTCGGTCTTGGGCAGACGCTGCAGATCGATGCAGCGATTGACGATCACGCGATAGAGCCAGGTCGAGAACTTGGCCCGTCCGGCGTCCCAACGATGGCGGTTGACCCAGGCCTTCACGAACGCGTCTTGCGTCACGTCCTCGGCATCGGCCGGATTCTTCAAAACCCGCATCGCCACGGCGTAGGCGTGGTCGATATGGCGCTCCACCAGCGTCCGATAGGCGTCGACGTCATCAAGTCGCATGCGCTCCAGGAGCGCGTCGTCGCCCGTACGGGTCGGCGCTGTGACGGTCATCGGCGTAGTGGCCACTGCAAGCATCTTGTTCATGGCATCTGTCCATTTCGCTACCGGCGGGCTCACCGCCCGGCCGGGCATCCAAACGAGACACTCTCCGGATGCGCCACAATAAAAAACAGGAAAAGTCATTGAAAACAATGGGTATTATTTGCCTAGTAAATGGAAGTCACTGGGAAAATTTTTCCTATCTATATTACCCAGAGTTTAATTCTCATTTTTACTTATGAACGATGACAGTATTTATTGGATATGAACCATCGAATACAAACACAAATGGCGCGAAAACAGCGTCATCGCGGATGACCGTGACGACAAAACTGATCAGCGACAGCAGAAATGGTGAGGAGAGCACCGGTCATGACTTCGCTTTTCCCCGGCGCGAGGACCGGGAAAGCGTCAGGCGCGGTGAAATAAGAAAAGTTTAGTCGTCGAACAGCGGAGTCAGCAGCAGCGTGACGACGCTGACGGCATGGCGGAAGGCCGGCACCTTGATCAGCAACAGCCCCTCGGCCGAGACGGCCCGGAAAAACTTGCCGTCGAGACTCGCGTTGGCCGCCTCGATATCTTCGATCGGCAGCGGTTTCCCATAGCGGGTGGTGGTGGCTTCGAGAATGTCCTTGCCGCCCTGCAGGATCACCGACCGCAGGATGCCCTGGCTCATCGGCGGGCGCAGCGGCAGCGCGATCACGCTCTCGCCATCCTTGTTGAGCACCGGGATGCGAAGACGCAGATCGCCGAACGGCGTCAGCGACCGCGACACCGGCAACGGCACCACCCGCTCCTCCTTGACCAGCACCGCTTCGCCATCGCCGACATCGACGTCGCGCAGCAGATCGTCGGTCGGCAGGCCGAATCCGGTCATGGCATAAGCGAGACCCGACGCGGCGTTATGAGCGGCGAGACTGCCGCCCAGCCACACCGGAGGATGGTGGATCGAGCAGACCGCCGGCATCGGCAGCGCCCCCATCAATCGCTTGATATCCGCGGTGGTAATGGTGGCGATCAGGCCCTTGGTGCCGAGAGACACATCGTGCAGCAGCGGGCCGAAGGTCTGGCATTCGAGCGGCGTCGGCATCATCACGAAGCGGGCCAGGATCGCCGCGCTCCAGGCGCGGTAATTGGCGAAATCCGCCGCCATCGGATCGAAGCCGTAGCGCTTGCGCTGGCTTCTATAGGCGTCGAACCAGCGGATCGCCTCATCCTGCACCTCGAGGCAGAAGGCGATCTCGGCAGGCACGCGCACTTCGGATTCACGCACCTCCTTGCCGTCGATATAGCCCCGCGTCGACCCGACCGGAGCGCAGCAGAATTCCTCGATCAGCGGCGCGTCGCGCATTACCGCGCGCTTGACCTGCGGGGTCATCACCGTGTCGTCGAAATAACCGCTGACGGTATCCTCGCCGGGCAGATCGACGAAGGCCTCGCCATGCGGCATCAGATAGAGGCCGTGCAGGCGGATCTTCAGCCCTTCGACGTCGAAGACGCGACGCAGGCCCTTCTGGATATTGCCGGTATAGCCGATATCGGCCAGCACCAGATCGGTGATCTGGTCGAGCGGCCCCAGCTTCAGGGTCAGGTAATGGATCAGGGCGGCGCGCAGCGTGCCGGCCAGTTTCGACAGCGACTTTTTGCCCAGCAGCTTCGTCATGTTGGCGGCGAAATCCGCCCCCGGCGCCAACTGGTTGGGATAGCCGTCGAAGAAGGCGCGCGTCTTGGCGTTGAGCTCGATCTTGAAGAAATCCTCGACGCTGTCGGGCCCGACATGATCCATGCTCTGCAACAGACCCTGGACAGTCTCGAGCCCGCCCTCGCCGGTCGAGCCCGCCACCAGGGCGATGCGGCGGTTGACCTCGATATATTCGGCTTCGCTGCTGCCCACCGAGTTCCAGAAGCGCAGCGGCAAGTAGCCGTCGCGCGCCAGGAACGCCAGTTTCACCGTACGACCCGGCCCCGACACTTCGGCGAGTCTATGCTCGATATGGCGCTGGAAACCGGCCATCACCGGGCCGATCACCGCCGCCGCCGTCCGGTGGTGCGGCGGCATCGGGCGGATCTCGGCCAGGGCGGCGTCGCGCAACAGATGGAACCCGCCATCGAGGCGCCAATCGAAGCCGCGGTCGGCCATGGCGATAAATTTGGCGGCGATCGTCTCGCGCCCCCCCTCGCCCTCGCGGAAATCGGGAACCGGCGGCAAGGACCCGCGGTCGAGCCCGCGCACGGGCTGTTCCACCGTGTCCTGATCGATGCCGATATGGACTGCCTCGCGGGGTTTCAGCCCCTCGACGGCGAGATAGGCCTTGAACAGGCTGCCCGCTTCGATCACGGCGGCATCGGCCGAACTATAAATGAAATCGAAGACGAGCCCCGGCGCGGCGACAGCCAGGATTTCGCGGATCCGCGCCGACGACCAATGGGATTCCGCGACTATGCCGACCTTCCTGCCGGCCTTTCTGGCCTGCTCGATCAGCGGCAGCACCTTCGGATTGAGCACCGCCAGCTCTTTCTCGGCGGCCAGCTCGGCGGCGATCAGCTGGGGCCGGATACCCGCCGGGAGGCCGAGGGCGGGGACGGCGAAGGAGTTATAGATGGTCTCGATGGTGACGCCCGAAACCAAGGTCACGCTGCGGTCCTCTCCGCGGCTGATACGCAGGCGGTTCTGCGCCAGATTGCGGTGCTGGATGAAACTGTCGGCCATCCGCCGCACGCGCTCGGGCACCGGGGCCAGTTGGACGGTGCGCTCATAGAGCCCGTCCATCCCGAGGCAGCGCCGCTGCAGCACGGTGCCGAACAGGGCGAAGGAAACGGCGGCGACGGATCGCCGGGCAATCAGGGCTGAAGGGTCCAAAGCCGGCATCGACGTCATCAAGCGCTCCTGTTTCCTGCCGTTGCTGGCTTATCACCCAGCCCGTAAATGCCCCGTTAACGATCTGGAGAGGAAACTCTCCCGTCCATGGGGACGGAGACAGATGGATTACTCGATTATCGTGCCGACGAATGCGCGCCCCTATTGCCTGGAGCGCCTGCTGAGATCCTTGTGGCAGGTCCCGCTGCCGCGCACCGTGATCGTCGGCAATTCCACCCCTGATACCGCGCCCGCCTGGGTGCATGAGTGGTACCGCTCGATCTGCGACGATCCCATCGTCCAGGTCCTCCCCCTGACGCCCAACAGGGGTCCGGCTGGAGCGCGGCGCGATCTGATGGCCCTGTGCGAGACCCCCTATCTGCTGTTTCTCGACGATGATTTCGTGCTGACGCCGAAATCAGCCGAGCTGTTTCGTCCGCTGGTCAATAAGCAAGCCGACATCGTCGGCGGGGTCTGGCTGCAGGACAAGCCGTCGGAGTACGGGACCCTGATCGGCGAGCAGCAGGCGCGCGCCATCCCGCTCGACGATATCGCGGCACCCGCGGTCAGAACCGTGCCGGCCGGCTTCACCTACAGCTTCTCCGCCGAAGAAGCCGCCCCACGCCTGGTGATAAAATCCACGATCAGTTGTCCGGTGACGCTGGACACGCTGATTTGCGTCGACGACCTCATCCCCAATATCGCGCTGCATCGCGAAGTCCTCGACAAGATCGCCTTCGACGAGCGCTTCCTCTATTTCTTCGAATGGTATGATTTCTTCATGCAGGCGCGGACAGCCGGCCTGCGCTGCGCGACGGCGACCGGCGCCAAATTCGTCCATATGCCCGAACCTTATGTCTGCCTCACCGCGCCGCATCTGCGGCCGCGCGAGGAGGATCGGCAGCGCTTCTTCGAGAAATGGGGGCTCATCCCCCTGATATCGGGCGAGTCCTGAGGCGCCCGTTACGATAGGTGCCGGCGCAGACTACGGTCGCCATATTTACCGGTCAGGTCGGCGCACACGAAAGCTTCACCGCCGGTCTTGTGGATGAGAAATTGCTGGTGGTCGAGGAGATAGATGGGAACCTGCTTGGCTTCCGCGAAATAGAGCGCAAAAGGAAATACCAAAGTCGGCTCATACTCCTTCGAGTGCTGCCAGATACTGGCGCACAGATCGTCTCCGCCGATAAAGCCACCCGGCTTGACCTTGTCCCACATGGCGATCAGGTCGACGGCGATGCCGCGCAGCGTGTGATCTCCATCGATATAGGCAAAATCGAGCGATTGATCCTGTATGCGAGGAGCGGCCTCCACGGTCCGCCCGCGCAACACCCGCCGGCGCTCGCCCGCGAAGTCGGTGGCGGCCAAGGCTTCCCGATAGACCGCCTCGAAGGCGGCCGTATCGACGTTCCAGGGCTTGTTCCAATCGGGCAGCTTGGCCCACGGATCGATCATGAAATAGGTATGGATGAAGGGGCAGGCGCGCAGATAGCGCGCCGCGAATTCGCCCTTCCAGACTCCGACCTCCGCCATGCTGCCCGGCCGAATGGCCGCCAGGGCGCGATCCCAAAGATCGATACGATCGGCGCTGCTGGTCAAGCCCGCCATAAGAGCAGCCATGTTGATCATGTGTCGCGCCAGTGTCCGACTGTTTCCATCAGAGGGGCAGTCTGGCCTGCTGTCGTAAATACTGCGTTAACCCCCTCGCGCCGATGATGGCCGGATCGCATCGCGGGAAACGGATATGTCGCAGCGTCAGATCAGGGTCGCTCACCACCATTTCTGGGACGGATTCCAGATCGGAGATATGGAACGGCGGTTCCCCATGCTGGCCCGCAAATACAAGCTGGTTCCCGATCAGGAGCGGCCGCAGCTGGTCATGGTCTCCGTCTTTCCCGGCAACCGCTTCCACGCCCCGCCCAACCAGGACGTGCCGACACTGTTCCTGACCGGCGAGGATGTAGCCCCCGACATGACCGGGTGCGATTTCGCCATTTCGTTCAGTCGCACCATCGCGGATCCCCGGCATTTGCGCGTTCCCAACTGGATACAGCGTTTCCACGCCGCGGGCCTGTCGCCGCGCGACCTGCTGATCGCCCACCAGAAGCGGGGGGAGCCCGGGGCGCGCTTCTGCTCCTTCATCCATCGCAATCCGGTGTCCCTGCGCGAGGAATTCGTCCGCATCCTGGCGCGCCGCGCGCCGGTCGATTGCCCCGGCCTGTCGATGAACAACATGCCCGCCATCGGCCCGTCCCTGGCCGAAAAGCTGGATTTTCTGGCCGGGCGGCGCTTTTGCGTCACCTTCGAGAACGCCGCCACACCAGGCTACAGCACCGAGAAACTGCCCGAAGCCCTGCTGGCCGGCACGGTGCCGATCTATTGGGGCGACCCGCTGGTCGGGCTCGACTTCAATCCAGAGGCCTTCCTCAATCTGGCCGATCACGCCTCGCTGGAAGACCTGGCCGACGCGGTCATGGCGGTCGCGTCCGACCCGGCCGCGCTGCGCCGCTTGCGCGAACAGCCCGCCTTCGCCGGCGACCGACTGCCCGATTGCGCCGACGAAGAGCGCATCTTCGCCTTCTGGGAAAGCATCCTCGACCGGATCCCCGAGAGCGGCGCCCGCCCGCGTCCGGCCTCGATGACGGCTCAAGTCGACGAGGATTTCCGCGCCGCGGCTGGCGATACGTCGCGTATCGGCTTTCACGGCGACCGCCACTTGGTGCGAGCCGTAGCGCGCGCCCTCGAAGACGCCACTCTGTTCGTCGAAACCGGCTCGAACGAAGGAGCCTCGCTGGCTTATACCGCCTCCCTGCGGCCCGATCTGCCGATGCGCAGCTGCGAGCCGTCCGACACAGGATTGGCCAAGGCGCGCGAGCGGTGCGCGCCCTATCCTCACGTGCGCATCTCAGGCCAACCATCCCCCGACGCGCTGTTCGACGTCATTTCCGAATTCCCCGATCTGGCCGAACAACGACCGGTCTTCTGGCTCGACGCGCACGCTCATGGCGTGCCGCTCCCGCTCGATCAGGAGGTAGCGCTGCTGACCAGCGCTTATCCCCGCGGACACATGTTCATCGACGATTTCCAGGTTCCCGACCGCCCCTGGTTCGGCTTCGACGCCTATCCGGATGGCACGATCAGCCTGGAATACGTGCTGCCTCATCTTGACCGGATGCAGACCTACACGGTGACCGTGCCCCGTTACCGGGAACGCACCTCGACGCACCACCCGCTGCGCGGCTGGTGCTGCATCAGTTGGAACATGCCGCCGAACGACGTGTTCGCCGACCAGCAACTCTATGAGACGATACCCTTGACCGAAACCCAGCCTCCCGCCACCGCCCCGGCGCCCGTCGAAGCCCCCCCGCTTGTGACCGCCAGCGACAAAGCCGTCGTCGACTGGCTCGGCTCCGGCACCTATGTCGACGAGCAGCGTCGCATTCTCTATGTCGAGACGCCGAAATGCGCCTGCACCTCGATCAAATATCTGCTGCGCGGGATGGCGACGGGCTCGCCCTTGGCCTTCAATCCGGAAACGCCGGAAACGAAGCCGGAGATGATGATCCACGACCGCGCCCAGATCCCCCTGCCGCCGCTGACCGCCTATAGCGGACAGACCCTGGCCGATATCGCCCAAGGCGACGGCTGGTTCCGTTTCTGCGTGGTGCGCCATCCGCTCGAGCGCTTTTTTTCGGCTTGGCGCGACAAGGTGTTCCTGTGCGAACCGGGCTTTGAACGTTATATCACGCCGGGACGCCGCTATGTGGATTTCGCCGATTTCTACCGCCGCGTCGTCGGCCAGGAGAACGTGCTGACCTGCGACGTCCATTGGCGGGCGCAGACGGCGTTGCTGCTGCCCAACGACATTCGCTATAGCCGCATCTACACGCTCGGCAATCTGTCCGACCTGACCACCGACCTCGCGCACCATCTGGCGCGGATCGGCCAGCCCGCGTCGCTTCCCGCCACGCTGCCGCGCCATAATGAAGGATTCAGCCTCTCGTCGGCCGGATTTCTGACGCCGGACGTGGTGATCGGCCTCCGGGAGTTTTACCGCATCGATTTCGAGCAATTCGATTTTCCGGAAGCCAAGATGGCGTTCGCGCCCGACCGTTCGGCGGCCGAACTGACCAACCAGTTCACCGACGCGGTATTCGACCGCAACCGCGTCATCGCCACCCATTGGACCTGGCACCAGCAGGCCAGGCAAGGCTGAGCCCGGTTCGCCCCGGCGTCTCTCAGTCCTGAACGAGCCCGCGCTTGGTCAGATCGACATCTTTTCCCTCGATATCCGAATAGCTGGGCCGCTGCTGGCCGAGGGGCGGATCCCCCATCAGCCAGCAATCGCGCCGTTGCAGTTGCCGCCAGGAGGCGTCGATGGCGAAGCGCTTGCGGATTTCCAGATCCGCCTCGAAGCTCGTGCGCGAAATGGAGCGGAACCGCTCCAGCTGCGACACACCGTCGACGAAGCAGGCGAGCAGCTTCGGCACATAGGCGCGCCGCACGATGTAACCGCCGGTGCAATAGGTCTCCAGCACCTGCAGCAGCGACGGGCCGAACTGGCCGATCAGCGTGACGTCGATCGCATCGAGCAGCAGCACGTCCCAAGCGGCGCGCGCCGCCTCGAGATCGGCCAGAATCTCCGTCACCTCGTGGATCGGGCGCAGGAAATCGAGATCGTCCTCCAGCACCATGCAGTAGGGCGCGCTCTGATAGAGAAAGAAGTCGGTCAGCACGGCGATATGCGACTTACCGCAGCCGATGGCACCAGATTCGGGATCGGCGATCGCGGGGAACAATTTGACCGCGCCCTCGGGCACGCCCTGGCGCGCCTCGTTCTCCCGGCTTTCCATCAGGCGATCGGTGCGATGGGGCAGATTGATGCGATAGGCGGCGATGCGGCCGGACCGGAACTGCAGCGCGCCGCGCAGGCGGCGGGCCTCGGAATTATCCGGCTCGGCGGCCAGAATATCGGTACATAATTTCAGCGCGCCCGGCACGTCGCCGAAAGTGGCGAGCTGTTCGGCGAGGAGCAGCGATTGAGCTTGAGAGAGACTCGACATGATCCGGTCTTTTACCTGCATTTTCTAAGCATTTCCTTAACCACCCCCGCTTCATTTTTGGGCTTTGCGCCCGGAGAATAGGAAATGACAAGCGATCCCTCCGCCTTGTCCGGTGTTCACGTCCTGCAGAATTGGGACGAGGTATCGGCCGCCAGATCCTTGCTGCAGGCGCGCGGACTCAGCCTGACCGAGGGCGTCATCACGCCGCACGGGCTGCGGCCGATCGGCGATCTCAAGAAGAGCTGGGACGTCCAAAAAACGGTCGCGTTGATCGAACATCGCGTGCCCCGCGACGGCCGCATCCTCGATCTGGGCGCGATCAATTGCGAGATCCTCGGCATCCTGCACCGGATGGGTTATCAGGACCTGGTCGGCATCGACCTCGACCCCAAGGTGATCGAGATGCCGTTCCCGGATAAGATCCAGTACAAGGTCGGCAATTTCCTGGCCTCCGACCTGCCCGACGCGTCGTTCGACGCCATCACCTCCATCTCGGTAATCGAGCACGGTTTCAACGGCCCCGCTTTGCTGGCCGAGATCTCCCGCCTGCTGAAGCCGGGCGGGATCTTCATCGCCTCGACCGATTATTGGGAAGACAAACTCGATACCAGCGGCAAACAGGCCTTCGGGCTGGATTGGCGCATCTTTTCGGCCGACGAGCTGCGCGCCTTCTTCCAGGATGCCGAGCGCTACGGCCTGCGGGTCACCGGCGAGCTGAATTTTGCCGGAGGCGATCGGCTGATCGAGTGGAACGACCGGAAATACAGCTTCGTCTGGTTCGCCCTGGAAAAGATCGGCGGTGCACGAACGACCCCGTCGCGAACCGGCGTGGAGTCGGCGCCGGGCCGCTCGCCCGGCCGGCGGCGGATGGCGATCCTCTCCACCTTCAACCAGGCCTGCGGCATCGCCACCCATACCGGCTTCATCCTGAACGGCCTTCGCCGCGCCTTGGCTGGACAGGACTCGATCGACCCGTCCTTCCTGATCCTGTCCGAGGATGAGTGCGACCATTTCGGCGAAGATCCCGATTTCGTCCGGCGCTGCTGGCGCCGCGCCGGCGACGATTTCGCTCGGACGCTGGCGCTCATCGAGGCCGAGGGGATCAGCGTCCTTCACATACAATTCCATGGCGCCATCTTCGCCAATACCGGTCTGCCGACCTTCGTCGAAACCCTGATCCGGCGTGGAATCCGCGTGGTGGTCACCAGCCACACCATGGACGGGATGTATCTGCCCGCCATCGCCGCCCTGTCTCGCATGGCCGACCGCACCCTGGTTTTCCTCGACCAGGCGGTGCCCCGGCTGGTCGCGCTGGGCGGCGACGCCCGGCGGATCGCCGTGATCCCGCTCGGAACCGACGGCGACCGGCCCCGCCTCTCCTTGGCGGACGCCAAGGCCGCGGCCGGGGTGCCCGCCGGGGTCAAACTGATCTCCTCCTTCGGGTTCCTGCAGCCGCGCAAAGGCGTCGCCGAGATCCTCCGCGCCCTGCCGGCGGTCATCAAGCTGGTGCCCAACCTGTTCTTCGTCTTCATCGGCGGCGGCCATCCGCAGTCGCCGGAAGACACTGCCTATTTCCAGCTCTGCCGCGATCTGGTCACCCAGCTCGGGCTGCAGCAGCATGTCGATTTCATCCACGGATATGTGCCGGAGGATCAGGTCGACCGCCTGCTCTCCGCCTCGGACGCCATCGTCCTCAATTACCAGCAGGACCGCGTCGAAATGTCCGGCGCGGCGATGGTCGCCCTGTCGCATCGCCGCCCGATGATCACCTCGCCCGGCCCGGCCTTCGTACCGCTGCTGGGCTGCACGCTGCAGATCTCGCCCCATGTCGATTTGGCCAGCGCGATCGCCCTGGCGCTGACCTCGCAACCCCTGTCGGACTTGCTGGTCGCCCAAACCGAGCGCTATATCGAGGCCAATTCCTACGACCGGGTAGCCGAGCTGCTGGTCGCGACCTACAGCGTCACCAGCAAAGCGGAAGGCTGACATGAAGATCGGCGTGATCGACTACCAGCTGCCGCGGGGCGGCGTCGAAAGATTCGTCGAGGGCGTTCTCGATTGCCTGCCGGCGGAGATCGACGTCACCGTCTTCAGCACCGGCTGGGCACTCAACGGATATCGGGCGTTGGCCGAGAAAGCCAGACGCCCGATCCACCTGGTCGACCGCCCGATCGTCACCCAGCGCGCCGCCATGGTGGCCGACAATCAGGCCACCCTGGTCAATGAGGAAGTCTTCGACATTCCCGCCGATCTGTGGACCGGCATCGACATCGCCTGGTTCCCCTGGGTCACCCGCCATCTGATTCCGCGTCAGTGCCATCTGCGCACCGTGGCAACCATCCATGACATGATCGGCGTCGAGCTGGGAGAGTTCATGGCCGAGAAGCGCGATCCCCTCGGCCGGACCGGCGCCTATTACAACATGGCCATGGAAGACATGCTGATGCGCCGCCTGTGCGGCTCGATGGCCAAGATCGTCTCGGTCTCCAAGCGGACGGCCGACCACATCGTCAGGACCTACGGCCCGATGACCCGCACACCCGATGTCATCTACCACTCGGCCGATCATATGGGCCAGTTCACGCCCGAACCGATCGACGGGCTCGGCCTGCCGCCCCGCTACCTCGTCTATTCGTCGAGCTACTATCCGCATAAGAATCACGAGAACCTGTTCCTCGCGCTCGCCAAGGTGAAAGCGGAAAATCCGGCCGCCTTCCTGCCGCTGGTCCTGACCGGCTGGCGAACCGATCTGATCCGTTCGGGCGGCGATTACCGCGGCGCCTATCTCAAGGCTCTGCTCGACCATCTGAAGCTGGAGATCGGCCGCGACATCCTGCTGCCGGGCCGGGTCAGCGACGGGCAGTTCCGCGCGATCCTGCAAGACTCGGCCGGCATGGTCTTCCCCACCCTGCAGGAAGGCTTCGGCTTCCCGCCGGTGGAGGCCGCCTATCTCGGCGTCCCGGTGGCGGTCTCGGATATCGAGATCATGCGGGAGAGCCTGAAGCGCTTCGGCATTCCCGCCGTCTGGTTCCGGCCCGACTCGATCGATGAAATCGCCGGCGCGATGGCCCGCCTCGCCACCGAGGAGCCCGCCTTGCGCGCCCAGGCGGCGGCGAGCATCCCCTCTCTCAGCGGCGAAACCTGGGTCGATGCCGGCAAGCGCTATCTCGCGGCGTTCCAGGACCAGTTGATGATCGCCTCGATGTACGAAAAATACGGTAACTGAGCCGGGGCGTCAGGCGAGCGTGCCGCGCGCCGCTTCGCACAACAGCGC
>Ga0302314_10012220_pt1 | contig 14885 bp, 15 predicted proteins | sample III_Palsa_N2_3_FD_200533 | JGI IMG/M metagenome (GOLD analysis project Ga0302314, IMG submission 200533) | Peat permafrost microbial communities from Stordalen Mire near Abisko, Sweden - III_Palsa_N2_3 | ecosystem: Environmental > Terrestrial > Soil > Palsa > Peat permafrost | place: Sweden... | reverse complement strand
ACAGGCTGCCTGCTGCCTCATCGGCGCCGAAGACGCATTGGACGCGCAGCTGCGGCATCTTCTTCAACTCCGGCTCAATAGGTACGGTCGCCGGGCCGCTACTGCGCATGCCGAGCCAGCCCGTGGGCTCGACCTCGAAGGCTGTATCACGCTCGGGTGATAGCAGCGACAGCAGTCTGACATCCGAGCGCAGATCCGATGGCAGTCGGCTGACCAGAAAGGGGAGCACATCGGCACCAAAAGAAAACCCAATCAACACGACCTGTCGGCTCTGCCAGAGCTGCTGGTAGTGTCGCATGATTCGCGCCAGATCTCGGGCGGCCAGCTCGGGCGCGCGGCGGCGCCAGAAGTAGCGCAGCACATCGACACCCACGACATTGACGCCCTTGGAGGCGAGCACACCGGCCAGCGTGCGATCCAGATCGCGCCAGCCGCCATCGCCGGAGTAAAGAATCGCAAACAGCTCGCGCGTGGGACTGGATGCGGCAACCTCGACTAACGGCAGATCGGCGACCCCGCCGCGCTGCTGGTCCGCCTCGATCTGGCTCAGCGCGCTCGCATAGACCTGGCTCAGCGAGCGGCCAGCCGGGGCGATCTCAGGGGGTGAAATCACCGCTGCGGCAAAGCTGCGCGCGCCGGCTGTTGCCGCCTCATCGAGCCACAGTCGAGCCGCAACCTGCCCGCCGAGCGGCTCGGGCCGCAGCTGCTGCCCGAGCGCGTCGCGTCGCAGTGCCGGGTGATCGCAGAGGCTCGCACTGAGGGCCAGTTCGGGCTCCGGATCCAGCATCACGGCAGCGCGAAAAGCCAATGACGGGGCTTGGATCTGCGCGAGGTAGACCAATGTGGCGCCGCTGCCGCGGCCGAGCAGCGCCGGCTCCTCGAATCGCGTGGTACCCGCGGCGCGCTGCTGCGCGTGGCTGTACTCCTCGAGGGCCCCGGGCATGAAGACACAGCCTGATTTGAGCTGATTCAAATGCTCGAGCAGCCCTGGCGTATTCAGACCCACGACGAAATTACCCGCGCGCGCCAGGTCCCGCGCCGCCTGCTCATCGGCGCGGCTCCAGCCCTGAGCCCCGGAGAACACAAACGCGATACCACTCTGGTGCAGCCAGGCCGGAAACGCGCGGATAGGACCGAACTGCTCGCTCGGCAGCGCGCGCGGCCAGCGCTGCGAGACTCCCAAGCCGATGGCAGCAACCAGCGTCGCGAGCACAAGGCTCAGCAGAAGTTTGGAGCGGCGAATCACGGGGCGCATTGTGGCAGAGCGCGCGGCCCCGGCGCCCCGCCTGGGGTTATGCTCGTCCCGTGCCGGACATTGCCGCTACTGAAATCAAGCTGCGCAAGCGCTCGCGCTTGCTCGAAGTCGCATTCGCCGATGGCAGGCGCTTTGAGCTGCCATTCGAATACCTGCGCGTGAATTCGCCATCGGCGGAACTACGCGGGCATGGCGGCGGTGAGACGCTGTTGATCGGCGGCAAGCAGGATGTGCTCGTGCAGGCCGTCGAACCGATCGGCCACTATGCGGTGCGGCTGTTGTTCGACGACGGCCACAACACGGGCCTGTATACGTGGAAATATCTCTATGAGCTCGGTGAGCAGCACGCGAGCAACTGGTCAGCGTATCTGGCGCGCCTCGAGCGCGCGGGTCTGTCACGACACGGTGGCGAGCGTGCTGGCACGACGCCTTAGCCGCGCACGCAGCAAGTAATTCGCAACGGCTGCCCAAAAAAGAAAGGCCGGACGCTACGCCCGGCCAAAATCTTCACAAGACCCCCACTTGGTTGCGCCTTTTGGGCCACAACCGGCCGCGATTCTGGTCGATATGCCGGCAAAATGCCAGCATTTTTGGTGCTCTGGCAGCGACGCGGGCGCGCCACATAAGTCGCGGGATTGATCAAAGAGGACAAGATCAGTCCTTTCCGTACGCAACTGTCGCGACTGCGTACAATCGCGACGCTGTAATAGAAGGCTGCACTGATCGCGGCGGTGCGTCCAGCCTCGCGCACACACGGCGACATAATAATATGGGGCCGATTCGAGGCACGGTAAACACACATGGCAGAGCGCCCCATCGAGACTACCGACTTCGGCTACGCGGATGTGCCTCGTCAGGACAAGGCACGCCGTGTGCGGGGCGTATTCGACTCCGTGGCCGAGCGCTACGACCTCATGAACGATCTGATGTCGGGCGGCGCGCACCGCCTCTGGAAACGCTTTGCCCTCGCGCTGACCGGCTTGCGCCGCGGCGCGCGCGCGCTGGATATCGCGGGGGGCACAGGCGATCTGGCTATCGGACTCGCACACCAGGTCGGTCGCCAGGGGTATGTGGTGCTGGCCGACATCAATTCGCGCATGCTGCAAATCGGTCGCGACCGCCTGATCGATCGTGGCCTGAGCGGCATGGTCGATTACGTGCAGGCGGACGCGCAGCACCTGCCATTCGCCGACGGCAGCTTCGATTGCGTGACCATCGGCTTCGGGCTGCGCAACGTCACGGACAAACAGGCGGCGTTGTCCTCGATGCAACGCGTGCTCAAGCCTGGCGGTCAATTGCTCGTGCTCGAATTCTCCAAGCCGCTGATGAGCTCGATGAGCCGGATTTATGACGCTTACTCCTTCCGGGTGCTGCCCTGGCTCGGCCGCGTGGTCGCCGGTGATGCCGACGCCTACCGCTACCTGGCCGAATCGATTCGCCGCCATCCGGATCAGGAAACGCTGCTGCAGATGATGCGCAGCGCCGGACTCGAGGGCTGCCATTACCACAATCTGACTGGCGGGCTCGTGGCGCTGCACCGCGGCTACCGGTACTGAGGATGGCAGCACTTCCCGGCGCTCTGATCGAGCGCGCGCTCAATGCGGCCGTCGCGCGCACCCTGGCCGACTCGACGCGCGCCCGCGAGCTCACCGCAGCGCTGGCGGGCCGCCGACTCGCGATCGAGGTCAGCGGCACTGCCTGGACGATCCTGCTGGAATCCACCGGCAGCACGCTCAAAGCCGGACCTCTGGAGTCCGAAACCGTGCCCGATGCCAGGCTCATCGGCACGCCGCTCTCGTTGCTGGCATTGAGCGGCGCGGATCCGCAGTCCGTGATTCAGCGCGGCTCGGTGCGCATCGAAGGCGATACCGAGATCGCGCAGCAATTCCGCGAGCTCGCGGTGCTGCTCGCGCCCGATCTGGAGTCGGTCATGGCCGATTTCCTCGGCCGCAGCGGTGCCCACGTGCTCATGCGCGGTCTGCAGGGCGCAGCGGCCTGGACGCGTCGCACGGCATGGACCGGCATGCAGAACCTCAGTGAATACCTTGCGCACGAGCGCGGCGATCTGGTCTCCAAGGCCGAGTCCGAACATGTCATGCGCGACATTGACGAATTGCGCGAGCAGGTCGATCGGCTCGAGGCGCGTACCGCCCAACTGGAGCGGCGGCTGCACGGAACGACCGGCGGTGAGGAACCGGTTTGATGCAATGGCGGGTGCTGCGGCGGCTGATCCAGATCCAGCGCGTACTCGAGCGTAACGGGCTCGACGACCTGGTACGCGCAACGCACCTGTATCGGCCGTTGCGCTTCGCTTATTACGCCTCGCCATGGACGTGGTTTCAGCGCCGCTCGCGCCTCACGCGCGCCCAGCGCCTGCGTCTCGCGCTCGAGGAGCTCGGTCCGATCTTCATTAAATTCGGCCAGGCGCTCTCGACGCGGCGCGATCTGCTGCCCGCCGACGTGGCCGATGAGCTCGCGCGGCTGCAGGATAACGTGCCGCCCTTTCCAGGGGAGCTGGCGCGAGCATCGATAGAGCGCGCCTACGGTGTGCCGCTGGATCAACGCTTGCGCAATTTTGAGCTGCTCCCGCTGGCAGCGGCCTCGATCGCGCAGGTGCATGCGGCGCAGCTTCCGGATGGTCGCGAGGTCATTGTCAAGGTCCTGCGTCCGGACATGAGAGCGATGATCGCGCTCGACATCGCGGTGCTCTACACGATCGCTGCTCTGGCCGAGCGCTGGTGGGCCGAGAGTCGCCGCCTCAAGCCGATGCAGATCGTGCGCGAATACGAGCGCACCATACTCGATGAGCTCGATCTGATGCGCGAGGCCGCGAACGCCTCGCAGCTCAAGCGCAACTTCGCCGGCTCGCCGCTGTTGTACGTGCCGGAGGTGTACTGGGACTTCTGCCGTGCCGAAGTCCTGGTCATGGAGCGCATACGAGGCACGCCGATTGGCGACATCGCGCGCCTGCGCGAGCTGGGCACCGATTTCAAACGGCTGGCGGAGAACGGCGTTGAAATTTTCTTCACGCAGGTCTTCCGTCACAATTTTTTCCACGCCGACATGCATCCGGGAAATATCTTCGTGCTGCTGGCTGACCCCACGCAGCCACGCTACGCCGCGGTCGACTTCGGTATCGTCGGCTCGCTTGACCTGCGCGACCAGCGCTATCTGGCCGAGAATTTTCTCGCCGTATTCAATCGCGACTACCGGCGCGTGGCCACGCTGCATGTCCAGTCCGGCTGGGTGCCACCGGAAACGCGCGTGGATGAGATGGAATCGGCGGTGCGCACGATCTGCGAGCCGATTTTTGATCGCCCGCTCAAGGAGATCTCCTTCGGCGTAGTGCTGCTGCGGCTGTTCGAGGCGCTGCGGCGTTTCAACGGGCAGATCCAGCCACAATTGCTGCTCTTGCAGAAGACGCTGCTCAACGTCGAGGGCCTGGGCCGCCAGCTCTATCCGGAGCTCGATATCTGGCATACCGCCAGTCCGGTGCTGCGTCGCTGGATGCGGGAGCGCACCAGTGCGCGTCATGTTTTGCACGAGCTGCGCCAGGGGTGGCCCGACGCGCTCGAGATCATCAAGGCATTGCCGCCGCTGAGCAAGCGTCTGCTCGAACGCATGCAGGACGGTCAGCTGCGTGTGCCGCTCGATACGCGTTCAGTGGATCGACTGCGCCGCGAGTGGCTGCAACAGCGCCGCCGCAGCGATCGCGCCATCATTGGCACGGTGCTCCTGCTCGGCGCCGTGTTCTGGCTGGCTTTGTCCCTCGAGCCGCGCCTGCTCGGATGGCTGCTCGGTGCGCTCGCTCTGGGACTGTGGCTGTCAGTCTGGCTTACGCGCTCGCGCTAAGGCTCAGGCTGCGATCCGCTCCGCGCCGCGGCGGCGCATCGCATCGATCGATGCCAGTAGATCAAGCGGCGAGACCTTCGCGCCCCCCGTGCTGTACTTGAATACACCGCGCCGGCGCAATTGCTCATCGACAATCAGCACGAAGCGCGTGCTCAGGCCGAGTAATTCGTCGCGCAAGGCACGCGCCGGCAGATCGACGATCTCGGGTATGTCCGTGTCGTTCACAGGCTCGATGCTGACCGGGCGCTGATCGGCGAGCAGGTCGCTGACCCAGATCGGATCCAGGAGAGCCCCTTCGCGCCTGCAAGCAAGCGCACGCACGCCGCGCTCGTGAAATTCCTCGCGCACAATGGCGAGCCAGCGATCGATCTCCAGACCCTGGTATTGAAAATCGATCGGGTGCGAAAAGATCATGGCCCAGTGGCCCTGCAGCCACTCTCGCAACAGCGCTCTCGCGTTGCCCGAACGCAGGAACTGTGCGGCCGAGCGGCCCTGAGTCTCTCCCGAAATCACGCGCACCGTTGCCATGTCGTGTCTCCTGCCATTGCGCACCGCAGATGAGGCACGAGTCTAGGGCCGCGCCGATCACAAAGCAGTCGCGGCGCAGTGACATTGCAGTCACATCGGGGCGCGCGCCTCGATCCACACTGCCCGGGCGCGCGCGCACTGCTCGCCATCCTCATCGAACAGCGCCGTACCGACCTCGTGCTTGCGTCCGCTGGCCTCGAGCTTCCAGCCGATGACGACGCAGGGCTCATCGATATGCACGCAGCGATCGATATGCGCCGTGAACTGGCCTAGCAGCATGTAGGGGGCATCCGAGCGAGCGGCGAAGTAGCCCGGACAGTCCAGCGCCGCGCTCATGAATTCCGGACGCACCTTGCCGGCGCCGTCAGCCAGCGAGGCGTCGGCAATCCACGGCGCGGCCACGAGCCCCTCGCTCCCATGGCGCCCGGCGAAAATGCGCAGCCCGTCGCCGCGACGGCGTTCCGGACCGCAGACAAAGCAGCCCGGATAGGCGTGGCGTGCAAAGCCGGCGAATTGTCTGGAGGCCTCGAGCGCTTCGAGATAGCTCGGCGCGGCCGGCACCTCCAGTTCCAGAGCCGCAGGCCGTGCACGGGCCAGCACTTGCCCCGCGTGCCAGAGCTCGAGCGCTCCCTCCGGCGCCGTCCTGAGCTCAAGCTGCGTCTGCAAAGGAATGGGTCGCTCGAGTCGCACACAGACTCGCTCAGCGGCGTGCAGCATGATCAGGCCGGCCGCGTAACCCCCGTTGGCGCAGCCCGGCGGACCGCAGAATCGCTGCTCGACCACGAGGCTGGGCATCGTGTGCTCCTGATCTATGCCGTGCGCTAAGCTCAATGTCGACGCGGCCGCAATGCGGCCAGCCATTCCTGCGGCGATTCGCCGCGCTCAAGGACCTCAATCAGCGCCGAGCCGACGATCACGCCATCAACCAGTCCGCGCAGGCGCTCGATCTGTTCGCGATTGCGTATGCCAAAGCCGGCGCATATCGGCAACGTCGCGACTGCACGCACGCGCTCCAGATACGCGGCGATCTCGCTCGGCGCCGCAACCTTCTGGCCGGTCGTGCCTGTCATGGTCACGGCGTAGACAAAACCCTGGCTCGCGGCCGTCAATTTCGCGAGGCGCTCCGGTCCGGTGACGGGCGTGACCATCTGCACGAGCGCGATTTTGTGCGGCTCGAGCACGTCGCGCAGTAATGCGCTCTCATCGAGCGGCAGATCCGGCACGATGAACCCGCAGACCCCCGCCCCGGCGGCGCGGCGCGCCAGGCGCTCGAGCCCGAAGGCGAGCAGTGGATTCAGGTAGCTCATGAGCAATAGCGGCGCTTTGACCGGCGGCATGAGTTGCAATTCTTCCAGTATCCAGGCGAGGCTCACCCCGGCGCGCAGTGCCGCCTCGCTCGAGCGCTGGATCGTGACGCCATCGGCCATCGGATCGGTGAACGGCACGCCGATCTCGACCACTTCAGCCTCGCTGGCCACGGCGCTCAGGTGTTCACGAAACTGCTCGCGGCTCGGATAGCCCGCGGTCAGAAATGCCACCAGGGCGGGCTGGCCCTGCTTGGCCGCCCCTCGCAGCGCCAATACGATGCGCTCGATCGGCGTATTCGCGAGCGCGGCGCTCATGGAGCCGTCTCGGGATTCGCCTCGATGAGGCTCTGCAGGAGGGTAGTCAAGTCCTTATCGCCTCGCCCTGACAGTCCGATCAGTACACGCTTGCCAGGATGTGTGGCCGCCCAGCGGCGCGCACCGGCGAGCGCATGGGCGGTCTCGAGCGCAGGCAGGATGCCCTCGCATTCAGCACATTCGCGCACCGCATCGAGCGCTTCCTGATCGCTGGCCACCTCGTAATGCACGCGACCGAGCGCGAGCAACAGCGCGTGCTCGGGGCCGACGCCCGGATAATCCAGGCCCGCCGAGATCGAGTGCGTCTCCTGGATCTGCCCATCCCGATCCTGCAGCAGCAAGGAGTAGCTGCCATGCAGCACCCCCGGACGGCCCAGGCCCAGCGTGGCTGCGTTCTGGCCGAGTCCGGTGCCGCACCCTCCGGCCTCGATGCCCAGGATTTCGACCTCGGCATCGCCGAGGAAGGCGTGAAACAGGCCGATCGCATTGGAGCCACCGCCGACGCAGGCCACGAGCGCATCGGGCAGGCAGCCGGTGCGCTCGAGCATCTGCGCGCGCGCCTCGCGTCCGATCACGGCCTGCAATTCGCGCACCAGATACGGATAGGGATGTGCGCCGACCGCCGAGCCCAGCATGTAGTAGGTGCCCGTTGGATCGCTGACCCAGTCGCGCAATGCCTCATCGATGGCCGAGCGCAAGGTCCGATCGCCGCTGGTCACCGCGATGACCTTGGCGCCAAGCAATCTCATGCGGCCCACGTTGGGTGCCTGGCGCTCCATGTCCAGAGCCCCCATGTAGACGGCGCAGGGCAGGCCGACGCGCGCGCAGGCGGCCGCGCTGGCCACGCCGTGCTGTCCGGCACCGGTTTCCGCCACAACCCGGCGAGCCCCGAGGCGCCGCGCGAGCAGCGCCTGACCGATTGCATTGTTGATCTTGTGTGCCCCGGTATGCGCCAGGTCCTCGCGCTTGAGCCAGACTTCGGCGCCCCAGCGCCGCGACAAGTGCGGCGCCGGACTCAGCGCCGTCGGCCGCCCTACCCAGTCGCGCAATTCGCGCCCGAGCTCGGCTTGGAATTCGGCATCGACCAGCCAGCGGCGCACGCCGCGCTCGAGGCGTTCGTGCGCCGGTATGAGCGTTTCGGGGACGAAGCGGCCGCCGTAAGGACCGAAACGTCCGCGCTCATCCGGCAAGCGTCCGGCGAGCAGATCCGCCAGCAGCGATGCGCTCTCAGCGAGTTTTTCCGTCACGCTCATGATCGATTCCTGCGAACGCCGCGCGTGCGGCCTGAACAAACTCCACGATGCGCTGCGGGCTCTTGCGCCCGGGCGCGGACTCCACTCCGCTCGATACGTCGACCCCGAATGGTCGCACGGTCTGGATCGCCGCGGCGACGTTGGCCGCCGTCAAACCGCCGGCCAGAATCAACTGCGTCGCGCGTGCGAGCAGCATAGCCTGCCGCCAGTCGGCGGGCCCGCCGCTGCCGCTGCGCGGACCTTCGAACAGCAGCCGCTGCGGCACCGCGCGCGCCTTTGCCAGCGCGCCGCGAACCACGGGCAGCACGCTCAGGCTCGCGGGCAAGCGCAGAGCAGCCAGATCGTCGAGATCCGTCTGCAGCACATCGGGCGCGAACTCGGCCAGGATCTGCTCGATGAGTGCCTGGCTTGGATGCTGCGTGACGGCGATGCACAGCGCGCGCCCGCGCGCCGGAGCGGCTAATTGCGCGGCCTGCTGCGGCTGCAGCTCGCGCACTGACGGCGCGAACACGAAACCGAGCGCGTCGACCTGCGCGTCCAGTGCCGCGCTCACCGCCTCCGGGCTGGTCATGCCGCAGATCTTCAGCCACATCGACGCGCCTGCCGTCCCGCCGCCAACAGCGTGCGCGCGAACGTGAGCGGATCAGGCGCGCGCATCAGCGCGCTGCCGACCAGCGCGAGGTCGTAACCCGCGCGCGCCAGGCGCGCGGCATCGGCCTCGCTGTCCACGCCGCTTTCGGCCACTCGCAGCACATCCGGCGGCAACTTCGCCGCGAGCGCCTCGAGCCGGCCCGGCACGACCTGCAAGGAGCTCAGGTCGCGGCAGTTGACGCCTACGAGCAGCTGCACGCGCTGGCCATGCTCGCGCACGAGCTGCGCGGCCAGCTCGAGGTCGCTCTCATCGAATGCCTCGAGCAGCGCGAATAAATGCAATTCGGCCACGGCATCGAGCAGGCTCGCCAGCTGCGCGGGCTCGAGCATGCGCAGGATGATCAGCACGCCGCCGGCACCCGCGGCGCGCGCCTCGTAGACCTGGTAGGGATCGACCAGAAAATCCTTGCGCATCGATGGCACGGCGCCGCGCAATGCGGCCGCCGCCTCGCGCAGGTGCTCGAGCTCGCCGTCGAAGCGCGTGGGCTCGGTCAGCACCGAGATCGCGGCTGCGCCGGCGAGCGCGTAATCAAGCACCCGCGCGCTGATGTCTGCTCCACGCGCCTGCTGCAACGCTCCGAGCGCCGGTGAGCGCAGTTTGAGCTCGGCGATCAGATCAAAGCCGAGGGCCGAGAGCTGCAGCGGCGGCGCCGGGCTCGTAGCCAGTGCGCGCTCGCGCAGCTCAGTGTGACTGCAGATCGCGCTCGCGTGGGCGACGCGCTCACGGCTCGAGCGGGCCATCGCCTGCAGAAAATCCGCGCTCATGTGCTGTGCACCCGCAGTGCTTCATCACGCCCGAAGCGCTCCAGCCCCATGAGTAATGCGAGCCCGGCACCCTCGTCGATGGCCGCGGCCGCCTGTTCGATCCCTGCGCGCGGCCCGCTTGCGCGACCCGTGACTTCAAGTGCGAGCGCCGCGCCGAGCAATAGCGCATCGCGATGCGCATCGTGCGCCTCGCGCCGCTCCCCCGCGAGCACGCGCCTGAGCTCGCGCGCGTTATGCGCCGCGTCGGCGCCGGCCAGCTCCCCTGGCGTGCACGGTGCAAGCCCGTAATCGGCCGGCGCGCGCTGCTCGGTGCGCACCCCGCCCGGGCCGACGTCAAATAAGGTGAACGCACCGATCGGCGTGGGTTCATCCCAGCCTTCGGCGCCGTGGATGACAAACGCGCGCTTGATCCCGCTGCCCAGTACGGCGTGCGCCATGAGCCTCGCGGTAGCCAGATCAAAGGCGCCGAGCACGAGGAAGGGCGGGGCGGCCGGATTGCTCAACGGCCCGAGAATGTTGAAGACCGTGCGCACGCCCAATGCGGCGCGCACCGGCGCGATGCCCCGCGTGGCCGCGTGATAGTACGGCGCAAACAGGAACGTGAAGCCCGTGGCGGCGAAACAGCGCCCCGCGGCCGCCTCATCGAGCGGCAACGGCAAGCCGAGGGCCTGCAAGACGTCCGCGCTGCCGGCGCGACTGGAGATGCCGCGATTACCATGCTTGTACACCGGCAGGCCGCAGGCCGCGGCCAGCAGGGCCGCGCCGGTCGAGAGATTCAAGCTGCCAGAGCGATCCCCGCCAGTGCCGACGATGTCGACCGCATCAACGAGTGCCGGCAGATCGGGGCGGCGAGCCAGCGAGCGCATGCAGCGCGCAAAGCCGCGCAATTCCTCGGCACTGACACCCTTGGCGCGCAGTGCGGCGAGCACGGCGCCAGCCAGCGCCGGGGCAAGATCGGGCGCGGTCAGCGCGGGCAGCAGCTCCATGGCCTGCGCCTCATCCAGGCTCGCGCCATCGAGCAGCCGCTCGAGCGCGGCGCGCAGCGCCACGGGCTCATTCACAACCTTTCCTCGGCGCGCACCCCGTCCTGCCAACGCAGAAAGTTGCGCATCATCAGCGGTCCGTCCGGCGTCAGTATGCTCTCGGGATGAAACTGCACCCCCTCGACGAGCCACTGTCGGTGCCGCACGCCCATAATCTCGCCGGCAGCAGTACGCGCGCTCACCTGCAACTGCGGCGGGATCGATTCCGGCGCCGCGATCAAGGAGTGATAGCGACCGACCTCGCACGCATCGGGAACCTGCTCGTACACGCCGAGCCGATCATGCGCGATCGGTGAGGTCTTGCCGTGCATGAGGCGCGGCGCACGCACGATCCTGCCGCCGAAGACCTCGACGATGGATTGATGGCCCAGGCACACGCCGAACACCGGGATGCGCCCGGCGAAGCAGCGGATCATCGGCATCGAGACACCTGCCTGCGCGGGCGTACCGGGACCGGGAGAGATGCACAGATGCGTCGGCTCGAGCGCGCGTGCCATATCGAGCGTGATCGCATCGTTGCGATACACCAGCACCTCGGCTCCGAGCACGAGAAAACCCTGAACCAGGTTGTAGGTGAAGGAATCGTAATTGTCGATCAATAGGAGTCGCGCGCTCACAGCCCCGCCTCCGCCATCTGCAGGGCGCGCAGCAATGCCGCGCTCTTGGCCAGAACCTCGTCGTGTTCGGCCACCGGGTTGCTGTCGGCCACGATGCCCGCGCCGGCCTGATAGCTGTACTGCGCACCGTTGAACACCAGTGTACGAATCGTGATGGCCTGGTCCATGTCGCCGAGCGCACCGAAGTAGCCGACCGTGCCGCCGTAGAGGCCGCGGCGCACGGGCTCGAGCTCTTCGATGATCTGCATCGCGCGCACCTTGGGCGCACCGACCAAGGTGCCGGCCGGAAAGGCCGCCGCAAACAGATCGAAGGCATCGCGCTGCGCCGCCAGCTCGCCGTGCACGCCGCTGACGATGTGCATGACGTGGCTGTAGCGCTCGATGCTGCGAAAGGGCTCGACCTGTACGCTGCCCGCGCGCGCGACGCGTCCGAGATCATTGCGCGCCAGGTCCACCAGCATGACGTGCTCGGCATTCTCCTTGGCATCGGCGCGCAATTCCGCTTCGAGCTGCGCATCGAGCGCGGCGTCTTCGTGCCGCGGCCGCGTACCGGCGATCGGGCGCAATTGCGCGCGGCGACCGTTGAGCTTGACCAGCGCCTCGGGCGAGGAGCCGACCACGGTAAGGGCGCCCAGCCGGCAGAAATACATGTAGGGCGAGGGGTTGATCAGCCGCAGCGCGCGGTAGACCTGGAACGGATCCAGATCATGGCTGCCCGCAAAGCGCGAAGCGAGCACGAGCTGATAGACGTCGCCCGCGGCGATATGCTCCTGCGTGCGCTGTACACCCGCGATGTACTCATCACGAGTCAGTGCGGGCACAGGGGTTGAAAATCCCCCGCCGCTCGCGATGCGCGGCACCGCGCCACGCAATGCGCCGATGACCTCGCGACGCAGGGCTGCACGCTCCTGGTCCGTGCCGGCGTGCAGCAGCGCGATACCGCGACTCACGTGATCAAACACCAGCAGCGAGCGCGGCGCGACGTAGTGCAGCAGCGGCACGCCCGTCAGCGGCGCCAGGCGCACCGGCAGGGGCTCGAAGAAGCGCACCACGTCATAGGCCGTGTAGCCGACCAGCCCGCCGGCCAATGGCACCTGGCTCAGTGCGGGGCGCAGTACCGGCGCCGCGGCCAATGCGGCGCGCAGACCATCCAGCAGCGCCGGGCCATGCTGCGGAATCGCGCGGCGCTCGTTGCCGATCTGAAATCCGGACTCATCGAGCCGCACTTCCAGGCCATCGCCGAAACCGATGAACGAATAGCGCCCGAGCCGCTCACCGCCCTCCACGCTCTCGAGCAGGAAGCGCGGCTCGAAAGGCGCGAGCTTCGCGAACGCCGACACCGGCGTGTCCAGATCCCCAGCAATGTCGAATGGAGGCTTCATAACGAAAAACCCATCCCGGAGGCACTCCGGAGATGGGTTCTGTGTGATCCTGACCTGTAGGTTGTGATTACAGCGTGCAGCAACGCTCAGTGCCCACTCCATAGTAGGGGCACCACCAAGAGCGACGGCCCAGGACCGTCACCGATGCAGCGTTGATTGCCATAGCGGGCTGAAGTATGGCCAGCGGTCCGGCGCGGCGTCAACTACGCCATTTAGTGCGCCGCGACCCCCGCCGACAGCGCGTCGGGCATCGTGTCCGCGCCTGCCTCGCTGTACTCGAGCACCCCGGCCACCGCATGCATGATGGCCGCAATGCGCACCGCGCTCTGGATCATCTCGCGCGTGATGCCGTGCGCACGCAGCTTGCGCTCGTGCGAGGTGATGCACAGGCCGCAGCCGTTGATCGCGGAGACCGCGAGCGACAGCAGCTCGAAGTCGAGCTTGTCGATGCCCGGATTGGCCAGGATGTTCATGCGCAGCCGCGCTGGCATGCTCTGGTACTCGGCATCCTCGACCAGATGCAGGAAGCGATAGTAGATATTGTTCATGCCCATAATGACCGCCGCGGCGCGCGCGGCCTGCAGGTGCGCGGCATCCAGATGCTGCTGCGCGGCTGCCTCGATCGCGCGCGTGAAGGCGTTGTTGCGTGCAGCGATCGCCGAGGCCAGGGCCACGGCCCAGATCTGTCGCTCGCTCAAGCCCGGCGCCCCCTCGCGCGTCAGGACGCTGCCGAGGTTGAGCTTCAGATCGCGCGCATAATCCGGGAGGGAATCGCGGGTCAGATCCAGTGCCGTCTGCTCCATGTCAGGCCGCCTTGAGGGTCTCCTGACCCTTCTGCCAGTTGCAGGGGCACAGCTCATCGGTCTGCAGTGCATCGAGCACGCGCAGTACCTCCGAGGGGTTGCGGCCCACCGAGAGGTCGGTCACGTAGACGAAACGGATCACGCCCTCCGGATCGACGATATAGGTCGCACGTTGGGCGACCCCGGCCTGCGCGTCGAGGATACCGAGCGCGCCAGTGAGCTCTCGTTTGATATCCGAGAGCATCGGGAAGGGCAGATCTCGCAGCTCTTCCTTGTCCTTGCGCCAGGCCAGATGCACGTACTCGCTGTCGGTGCTCACGCCGAAGAGCTGCGCACCGCGATCGGTGAACTCGCGATTGAGCTTGCCAAAGGCCGCTATCTCAGTCGGGCAGACGAAGGTGAAGTCCTTGGGCCAGAAGAACACGATCTGCCATTGGCCAGCCTGCTCGTGGCTGCTGAACTGGCGAAACGCCTTATTCGGGTCATTCGAGACCACACCGGTCAACGCGTAGCCGGGAAACTTCTCACCGATACCTAACATGTTGCGGCCCTCCTGTGGACCAGTCCGTGGCGCGCACTGGGCTGCCATGGGGAGGCATACTGAGGGCCCGGATCATGTTAGTCTAATCGATTGAGTTGATAGTCTCGATAGACGCCATATATCGATAGGACATGCCAGAACTCAAGCTCAAGGACCTGCGTTACCTCGTGGCGCTCGCCGACACGCGACATTTCGGCCGCGCCGCGGCCAAGTGCTTTGTGAGTCAACCGACGCTGTCGGCGCAACTGCGCAAGCTCGAACAAAATCTGGGCGTGCAATTGATCGAACGCCAACCGCGCCGCGTGACCCTGACACCGGCCGGCGAGGAGGTCACCCGTCACGCCCGCCATATGCTCGAGACCGGCGAGGCCATCCTCACGCTGGCGCAGACGCGGCGCGACCCGCTGGCCGGACAATTGCGCCTCGCGCTGTTGCCCACGATCGGGCCTTACCTGCTGCCGCAGGTCGCGCTCAAGCTGCGCAAGGCCTTGCCCCGGCTCGAACTGATGCTCTACGAGTATCAGACCGCACCGATGCTCGAGCATCTGCACGCTGGCGAGATCGATGTCGGGC
>Ga0302314_10012219_pt1 | contig 14886 bp, 12 predicted proteins | sample III_Palsa_N2_3_FD_200533 | JGI IMG/M metagenome (GOLD analysis project Ga0302314, IMG submission 200533) | Peat permafrost microbial communities from Stordalen Mire near Abisko, Sweden - III_Palsa_N2_3 | ecosystem: Environmental > Terrestrial > Soil > Palsa > Peat permafrost | place: Sweden... | reverse complement strand
GGTGGTGCTCGGTGACGACGATTGCCGCGAGAAGCTCTTCGGGATCGTGGCTCCGTCTGAGGAGATCGAGGCGATCATCGGAAACTCGAAATTCCAGCGGCTCGGGGCCGCCTGGGTTCCTGCCGGGTCGTACCAATGGGAGGGCGAGGAGTGGCTCTGGACGCCCCACACGGCGGCGGTGCCGGGCGCCGACGGCTGGGACCCGGATGACTTCCTGCTGCTGCCGCTGCGCGCTCATGACGGCACGATCCTCGGCACCGTCTCGGTCGATCAGCCGGTCAGCGGCAGACGCCCGGATGACGGACAGCTTGCGTTGCTGATGGCGGTAGCCGACCACGCCGGGCTCGCCGTCGAGCAGAGCCGCCGCGAGACCGAGCACTCCGAAGCCGTGCAAGAGCAGTCAACCGAACTCCGACTCGCTGCCGTGATGCTGCTAGCCGAGACGCTGGATCTCCGCGACTCCGGCACCGCCCGCCACTCGCGAACGGTGGGCGTGCTCGCACGCCAGACCGCTGAAGCCCTTGAGCTGCCAGCTGAGCGGGTCGAGCAGATCCACGCCGCGGGGGTGCTGCACGACCTCGGCAAGCTCGGGATCGCCGACGCGATCCTCTACAAGGCGGGACCGCTCGATGACAATGAGTGGCGTGAGATCCAGCGCCACCCGGAGATCGGCGCGCGGATCCTTGACCACGCGGGTCTCGGGAGGATCGCCGGCTGGGTGCGCGCTCATCACGAGCGCATCGATGGCCGTGGCTATCCGGAGCAGCTCGACAGTGAGCAGATCCCGCTGGAAGCGCGGATCCTTGCCGTCGCCGATGCCTACGAAGCGATGACGGCCGACCGGCCCTACCGGACCGGTACGTCGCCGGACGCCGCCTGTGAAGAGCTGCTGCGCTGCAGCGGCAGCCAGTTCGACCCAGCTGTGGTGGAAGCCTTCATCAACGCCCTGGGCGAGGCCGGCACCGCGACCGCGCCGTTTGAAGACGTCCCGGTCTCCGCCTGAGCTCTGTCCTTCTGCGCCACAGCGATTCGTCGTAGCTGTAGAAGGCAATGCGATACGGCGGAAGCGAGGCACCATGAAGTACCTACTTTTCATCTGCGCTGACGGCATCGAGGGCACTCCGCAGGACGAGGCGACGGTTCGCGAAGGCATGCCCGGGTGGCTCGACGAGATGGATCGTCGCGGGATCCGTGTCTACGGGCACGCGCTTAAGCCGGTAGAGACCGCCACGACGGTGCGCGTGCGCCGCGGCGAGACCCTGCTCACCGATGGTCCCTTCGCCGAGTCCAAAGAGTTCATCGGCGGCTTTGACATCCTCGACTGCGCGAACCTTGATGACGCCGTGGAGGCAGCTGCGCTGCATCCGCTCGCCTGGTTTCACAAGATTGAGGTGCGGCCGTTTTATGTGCCGGAACTCGGCGGCGAGATGCAGCCGATCGCTCCGATCCAGGACGTCCGGCACGGTCAGCGATTCCTGCTGCTGATGTGCCTGGATGGCATTCCCGCGGCGCCGGAGGTGGAGGAGGCCGTTGTCCGTGATGGCATGGCCTGGTATGAGGAACTCAAGGCACGCGGGGTCGCGGTCTACGGCGCCGCGCTCAACCACGCCGACACGGCCACCACCGTCAGGGTTCGCAACGGCGAGACCGTGCTGAGCGACGGTCCTTTCACCGAGACCAAGGAGTTCATCGGCGGCTTCACGATCCTCGATTGCGCAGGCCAGGAGGAGGCCGTGGCGCTCGCCGCCAAACACCCGCTGGCGTCACATCACATGGTCGAGGTGCGTCAGTTCGCGGGGCACGAGCTCGGCGACGGAGCGATCGACGATTAGGAATCTTTAGGTGCGCAGGGACCGGTCGTTGGCCGCCAGGACGCTGTTGCTGATCTACTCTGGAACGAGTGCAAGATCAACGAGCAGCGCCCGACTGGCGTTCCCGTGTCTTGCATCCGTCAGCGAAGCTGGTGGCCGCGGCGATGGTGTTGTTCGCGGTCGACCAGTTTGTCTACCAGCAGGTCGGCTCGTTCGTTCCCTTCCAGGCGCCGCTGGATTGGACGGACCATCTTCTGACGACGCTGTTCATCGTCTGGGCGGTGCGGCCACTGGTCGGTAGGCGCATGATCCTCGCGGCGCTGGTGGCGTCAGTGGTGATCGATGCGGATCACATCCCGGGTTACCTGGGCTCCGAAATCATCACCGGTGCGGGCAACCGGCCGTACACACACTCGCTGGCGACAGTTGCTGTTTTGCTCGCGCTGGCGGCCGCCAGACCTAGCTGGCGTGGTTGGGCCTCAGGCGCGGCCCTGGGCGTCCTGAGTCATCTCTGGCGAGACATGGCCGAACCCCAGGGTGTAGGGGTCTCCCTGCTGTGGCCATTCTCGGATAGGGGCGTCACCACCTCGGCGGGGCTTTATTTTGGTTCGATCGCGGTGCTTGGCGCGATCGCGCTGATCCGCGCCTATTTCGCTGACGCCTGCGCGCGTTCAGCTGTCGTGTCTGGCCCCGTCGGCTCCGGGTAATTCCTGACGCTGCCCCGGTGAATTCCGCCTAGGCGCAGAACCAGGCAGAGCCAAGACTGCGGCCATGAACAATTTGCCGCAGCGCCTTGCGCACAGACAGAGCCTCCCGATCCTCGTCTTCCTGGCATCGGCGGCGCTGGTGCTCGTGAGCCTGCTGGCGGGCGTGCAGCTCCTGCCGTTTCATCAGGTGAGCGCCTTCAACTTCTTCGATCTGCGGATCTACCGAGCCTCGGCGCAGGTGGTGCTGAGCGGCCACCCGCTCTACTCGGCGCGGTTTCAGCTCGGATTCGGGTTCACCTATCCGCCGGCTGCCTCGCTGCTGTTTCTGCCGCTGGCTCTGCTGCCCGCTCGCGTCGACGGGGCCGCGGTGGTGCTGTTCAACATCGCATTGGTCCTGCTGATCGTCCATTGCACGCTGCGTCTACGCGGTAGACCGGTTGACGCCGCCGCGCGCTCGCGGGAGCACGCCGCCACCTGGCTGACTGCTGCGCTGGCCCTGTGGATCGAGCCGGTCACCGCGGCGCTTGGACTCGGCCAGATAGATCTGCTGATCGCCGCCCTCGTGCTGGTCGACCTCACTCGCGGCCGCCAGGCCGAGTGGGGTGGCTCCGCGATTGGCCTGGCAGCGGCGCTGAAGCTGACGCCGCTGATCTTTATCCCGTATCTGGCGCTGACCGGACGGATTCGCATGGCTGGCCGGGCGCTCGGAGTCTTCCTGTGCTCGATCCTCTTCGCCTTCGCGGCGATGCCGCAGGATGCCAGCGTCTACTGGGGAAGTGCGCTCTTCCAGACCTCACGCGTGACCGGTCACGGCCAGTTCGCGGGTCGCGGTCCCGCGAACCAGTCGCTGCGCGGAGCGCTGCTGCGGATCCTTGCTCCTGACCCCCACCTGGCGCTCATCTGGATGCTGAGTTGCCTGCTGATCGCGGTGTCCGGGCTGCTGCTCGCTGCGCGTGCGGCGCGGCGAGCAGACGAGGCGTTGGGCTTCGTGCTTACGGCTGTGACCGGGCTGCTGATCTGCCCTGTTTCCTGGTCCCATCACTGGTCGCTGGCGGTTCCAGGCGTGCTGCTGTTGCTGAACGCGCCGCGGCCGAGCCGACGCGGGCGACTGCTGACAGCTGCGATCACGGCGCTCGCGCTGAGCACCTCGTCCGTCTGGATCCTGATGCTCGACAACCCGAATGGGCGTGATCTCGGGGTTGGCGGATTGCTGCTCTACGACATCTACGTGCTCGCTGGTCTTGCCACGATTTTTGTCGCTGCTGCCTTGGAACTGCGCCGCGCCGCGAGCTCGAGTAGCCGCGCGCCGCGCCTGAGGCTCGCTGCGCGGTTGCGTGCTCCGATACCCAGATCTCCGGGGCATCCCGGAGGCGCGCTACGGGCAATACCCAGTAGTCAAGCGGCCACGCTTGACCGACAATCGGTCTCACGATGAGCGGGGGAGCGAAACAGGAACGGGGACGGCTGCGCGCCTCACGGGCTCGTGACGGGCGGATTCTCGGCGGTGTCTGCGCCGGTCTGTCGGACATTTGGGGACTCGGTACCAACGGACTGCGGCTCGCGTTCGTCGTGGCGTCGCTCTTCGGTGGCGTTGGGGTCGTGCTGTACGTGGCCTGCTGGCTCGTGATCCCGGCGGCCGACGAGGATCCGAGCGCGGATGCGATGCGGAGCGTCGCGCTCGCGGCGTGGGCCGTCGGCGCGCTGGCCGCGCTGGTGCTGGTCGCGGCCGGATCCGCGGCGGCGACCGCCATCGGGCTCGGGTGGGTCGTCTTCGTACTGGCCGCGATCGGCCTGCTCGTGGCTCTCGGCCCGCTCGGGCGCCGGGTCCCGCCGGTCGCGACGCTGCTGACGGTTGCCGCGCTGACGCTGCCGGCGGCCGCGGTGGCCCTCAGTCCCATGCGGATCTCGCTGCAGTCCGGGGAGTCGGTCAGCCGCCCGGCGACCGTCGCGGAGCTGCAGAACACGGTCTACCGCGCTGGCTTCGGCACACAGCTGGTCGATCTGCGCAAGCTGCAGCTGTCGGCCTCGGGCAACTACACCATCCATGTTGATGGTGGCCTGCGCCGGACGATCGTTGCGCTCCCCGAGGATCAGTGTGTGAGCGTGCGCCTGTACTACAACGTCCACACCTTCGTCGGGCAGCTGGCGACCCTGCTGTCGGGCCACGGGGCCGCCCCGTTCAGCGATGTGGTGCTCTTCGGCCGGGTGTACGGCGCGTCGATGCGCGCGCATCCACATGGGTCAGCCGGAACGGCGCCTGCGGTGGGCAACCCGACGCTGACGATCGACTTCAGCTCGCTCGGTGGCGGCCTCTTCGTGCGCGACTACCCGGAGAGCGTCGACCCCAATTCCGAGCCGAACTGGCCCGGCTTCGTCGATCAGCTCGAACCGCGGCCGAATCTGAACGGCGAGTCCGCAAAGGCGGCGAAGCAGATGGTTCGTGACTATCAGAAGCGGCTGCGCGCGCAGAAGGCGAGCCTCGCAATCGTCAAGCACCTGATGGGGGGGCCATGCGCATTGTGAGACTCGAGCCACGTCAACAGTGGACCGCAATTGCCGGCGTGGCGATGCTGGTCGCACTCGCAATCGCCCTGATCCCACACCGGCCAGCCGTGTTCGCGATCCTGCCGGCGGCATTCGGCGTGGCCTGCGGAGCGGCTCGATACGCAAGAGCTTCCGCGCGTCTGCTGAAGCGTCACCGCATCCTGCTGCTGGTGCCGGTCTTGACAGCGCTGCTGGTTGCCTGGTGCGTGGCCGGCGCGATCACCGCGAGCCGTCCGTGGTCGGGGTACTACGGCATCCCGAACGGAACTCTCTTCCCCTATCTCTACGGACTCGGGGGCCGGTTTGCGTTCAGTGACTGGCCGTGGCGCGTGGGGCGGTTGCCGCTGCCGGCGCTCGTGATCGCACTGCTCTGCACGTTTGGCGGCTTCATCCTGGTCGCGGATGCGGTGCGCGTGCAGATCGGGCTCGCGCATCCCTCCAAGTCTGGATGGCGCTCGCTCAGCGCCACGCCGACCCGAGGCGGGCGGATTGCGATTCGGGCGATCCCAGGGCTCACACTGATCGGTCTGGCGACCTTCCTGGCCATCAGCCTGGCCAACAAGTACACGGAGTTTCATCCGATCGAATCGCTCGTCTCGATCCTGGCGATCAGCGTCTGCGCGGCGGTGTTGCTCGCCAGCCCGATCCTGATCGGCATGTATCTGCAGCTTGATATCGACAAGGAGGAGCGCGCTCGCGAGCAGGAGCGGCGGCGGCTGGCCGCTCATCTTCATGACTCGGTGCTGCAGACCCTGGCACTGATCCAGCGGCAGGCGAGTGATCCGGCGGCCGTCTCCAAGCTCGCGCGCCGGCAGGAGATCGCCCTGCGCGCCTGGATGGCCGGTGATTCGGCGCTCAGCAGCGCAACGATCGTCGGCGCCGTCAAGGACATGGTGCTCGAGGTCGAGGATGAGCAGGGCATCACGGTCGAACTGACGATCGTGGGTGACGCGCCGATCAACGCCCAGAACGTTGAATTGGTGTCCGCGGCGCGCGAGGCGCTGCGCAACGCCGCCCGGCACGCGCCGGGCGCGCCGGTCAACATCTTCCTCGATGTGGGTGCCAGCGGCGTCGAGCTGTTCGTCCGTGACGGCGGGCCCGGCTTCGAGTTTGAGACGATCCCGGCGGAGCGTCGTGGCCTGCGTGATGCGGTGATCGGGCGGATGCTCGTCGCCGGTGGCAGTGCCACCGTCGACTCGAACATCGGCGAAGGCACCGAGGTAGCGCTCAAGCTCCCCAGCAGCGGGCTGGCAGTGTGAGTGAGATCGAAGAGCCGGCGCCGGCGCTGCTTCGCGTGGTGGTTGTCGACGACCACCAGCTGTTCCGGGCCGGCGTCCGTGCCGAGCTGGCGCGGGTCTGCGATGTCGTAGGCGAAGCGGGTGATCCGGGCGCTGCGCTCGAGACGATCATCGCCACCCGGCCCGATGTTGTGCTGCTCGACGTGCACCTGCCGGCCGGTGGTGGACTCGCAGTGCTCGAGGGCCTGCCGGGCGAGGGGGCGCCGCCGGTGCTGGCGCTGTCGGTCTCGGATTCGGCTGAGGACGTGGTGCCGATGATCCGCGCGGGCGCGCTCGGCTATGTCACCAAGACGATCGAGACCTCCGAGCTTGTTCACGCGCTGAAGACAGTCGCCGCCGGGGACGCTTACTTCAGCCCGCGGCTCGCGGCGTTCGTGCTCCAGGCGTTCAGCGATCGCCAGCCACCGCGCAGTGACGGGCCCGGTCTTCAGGACCTGACGCCGCGTGAGCGCGACGTCCTTCACCACCTCGCCCGTGGCTACGCCTACAAGCAGATCGCGGTGCGGCTCGGTATCAGTGCTCGTACGGTCGAATCACACGTCAGCGCCGTGCTTCGCAAACTGCAGCTGAGCTCTCGTCATGAGGTCACGCACTGGGCCGCCAGTCACGGTTTGATCCGCGCCGACGACGAGTAGTCCCCGATCGTTGGCAGGCCCGGACCGCACCCGGGGCGCCTGCAAGCGGGTAGCGTAGGCCCCATGAGTGAGACGGTGCGTGTGATCCGTGGGGAGCGCGAGTCCGCTTACCTGGTGGCCGAGGAGCGTGAGGACGGGTCGCTGCTGCTAGTGCCCGCTCAGTCGGACGTGGTGGCGGTCCGTGCCGGAGCGGGCGACGCGCCGGCTGCCGTGGCGCCGGCCTCGGTCGTGCCGACGACCGAGGCGATTCTCGACGTCGACGGTCTCTCGGTCGCGTACGGCGACCAGCTCGCGGTCTCCGATCTCAGCTTCCAGATCCGCCGAGGGGAGATCTTCGGCTTCCTCGGGCCGAACGGCGCCGGCAAGACCAGCACGCTGAGCGCCATCGAGGGGTTGGTGAAGCCACGCTCCGGTGCCGTGCTGCTTGACGGGATCGAAGTCAGGAGCCACCCGATGCAGGCCAAAGCGCGCATGGGTGTGCAGCTGCAGGCGACGAGCTTTCAAGCCGAGCTGACAATCACGCAGATCGTCAGGCTCTATGCCGGCCTCTACGGGGTGGAGCTCTCCGCCCAGCAGATCAGCGAGAACCTCAAGGAGATCGGGCTCGGCGCCGAGGCCGACAAACGCTTCAAACAACTCTCGGGCGGGCAGCAGCAGCGGCTCTCCCTTTACGTGGCCGTCGTTCACAGCCCGTTGCTGTTATTGCTCGACGAGCCGACCGCCGGTCTCGACCCGCAATCGCGACGCCAGCTCTGGACCCGGATCCAGAGCATCCGGCAAGGCGGCGGCAGCATCCTCTTGACGACGCACTCGATGGAGGAGGCGCAGGCCGTGTGTGACCGCGTCGCGATCATCGATCATGGCGTGCTGCTGACAGCGGATACCCCGGCGCGGCTGATTGAGAAGCATCGCGAAGATCCGAAGGTTCGCGCCGTCGCGCATGGCGAGGTCACCTTGGAAGATGTCTTTATCGGCCTGACCGGGAGTGAGATTCGTGAGTAACTCTGACGCGACCCCGGGCCCGCCCCTGAAGCTCGTCTTCAAGTCACTGCTGCGAGCCGACTTTGAGGTGTTTCTGCAGCGTCGCCGGGCCCTGGTCGTGGGCCTGCTGCTGCCCATATTCCTGCTGGTCACCACCAGGGGTGACAAGGCGGCTCACCAGTTCGACGGCGCTGTCTTCATCATCGGCTTGGCCATCAGCTACGCGCTGCTGGCCACGTCCGTCCTGGGTTACGCGCTGACCGTCTCGCGCGACCGCGAGCGGGGTGTCTTTCAGCGGCTGCGCGTCACCCCGGCTGCCACCTGGACGATCATGGCCAGTCGCCTGACAGTCCAAGTGCTGGTCAACCTGATCATCTCGCTCGTGGTGGTGATCGTCGGCACGCGCATCCATCACATCTCGCCATCGATCGGCCAGTACGGCCTGGTGTTGGCTGTCTCGATCCTTGGTGGCGCCGTGTTCCTGTCGATCGGTCAAGCGCTCGCCGGGCTCGTCAAATCCGCCGAGACGATGCAGGCGCTCGCGAGGGTCCTGTTCGCCGTGCTGATCCTGCTCGGGATACTCGGACAGACCGGGGCGCTCGGCACTTTCTGGTCTGACATCGCGCGCTGGAGCCCGGTCGGCGTCGTCATGACCTTGTTCGCCGGCGTGCTCCAACTGAGTGACTGGCACAGCCGCGAGACGTTCTCGATTCTCGCCTGTTTTGTCTACGTAGCCGTGTGCACCGGGCTTGGAATCCGCTGGTTTCAGTGGGACACGCGCTGAGACCAATCGCCTAGCGGCTCTTGGCGAGGGCCTCGCGCACGCGCTTCACGGTCGCGCCGGGTCGGACGTGCACCCCTGGAGCGAGCTGCGCGACGCGCAGCTCCTGGATTAGCCACACGACGTCCCAGCGACCGGCGGCCTGAGCCTCCAGCGCGTGGATCGCCGCCATCTGCTGGCCATCGGCGGCGATACGTGTCGGCAGCCGCTCGAGGCGTAGTTCCGCGGCGCGCAGGTAGCGTTCGACATCGCTGAGTCGTGCGATCCCGGTCGGCGTCAGCATCCCGGGGTATACGAGGCGGCCGAGCTGGCGCGCGACATCCTCGCGTGCAGGTGCTAAGACCGCGCTGGCCGGAAGCGTGTCGAGCCGCTCCTGCACGGCGCGCGCGGCCTCGAGTATCTGACCGAACGCGAGCAGCACATCCAGCGTCGTGGGCCGCACTTCACCTCGTGTGTGCTCGCGTAGCGCGGCGAACGCTTGCGCGTCCCAGGCCGGCCCGCCGCCACTCGTGATCAGCGCATCCAACGCTGCATCCGTTGCGTCCTCGAGCACTGCTTCGAGGCTGCCGTGGGGTGCGAAGGTGAGCGCAAGCGTCAGCTGCGGTCCGAGCTGGCCGGTGACCCAGTGCGCGGGCGAGGGGACGGTGAGGCGCAACAGCCGCCGGGTGCCGCGAGCCATCGCTACCGCCTGCTCCCCCGCGGTCTCGCAGACTTGGATGCCGACGGAATCGCCTTCGTCGACGAGCGCCGGAAAGCCGCGCAAGCCGCCGGGAAGCTCGATCGCGCGCGGCAGCGGATTAACGCCGAAATCGGTCATACCATGGCGCGCAAAGGCGGGCACCTCATGCTCCAAGCGCGCCTTCAACGCAGGCCGCAGCTCATCGCGTAACGCGTCCAGGGAGCGGCCCGAAGCGAGCACCGTGCCGTCCTCGTCCTCGATGGAGAAGGTCATCCGCAGGTGCGCCGGCAGATCCTCGAGCGACCAATCGGAGGCGCTGATCCGAACTCCGCGCAGCCGTTCAATCGCCCCCGCCAGAACCTCGAGCAGAGGCCCCGAGCGAGGCGTGATGTCGGCAAGCAGCGCATCGGCGGCATCGGGGATCGGGACCAGCGGCCGGCGTAGTGGCTTCGGCAACGCACGCAGCAGCGTCTCGACGAGTTCACGGCGGAATGCCGGCACCAGCCACTCAAAGTTCGTCTCTCGCACCGCTCCGAGCGCGGCTAACGGGACGTGCACTGTGACGCCGTCGGCCGCAGAGCCCGGGTCGAAGCGGTAGGAGAGCGCGAACTCCAGCGAATCCTGCTTCCAGCGAGCCGGCCGGTCACGGTCGCTGGGTGCGATATCGCCCTCGATCAAGACGTCCATCGGGTAGTCGAGCAGCGACGGCTGGGCCTGCCGGGCGGCCTTCCACCAGCGGTCGAAATCGCGCCCGCTGACGATGTCCTGCGGTATCAGCGCGTCGAAGAACGCCGCCCGCGCCGCCTCGCTGGCCAGCAGGTCGCGCCGCCGTGCCCGCGCCTCGAGTGCCTCGACCTCCTGGATGCGGCGTTCGTTCTCTGCCATGAACGCGTGCCGCTGGTCCCAATCGCCCTCGACGAGCCCGCGGCGAATGAACAGCTCACGCGCGGCGAGCGGGTCGATCCGTCCGTACTGGACGGTTCGCGCACCCACGATCGGCAGCCCGTACAACGTCACCTGTTCAGTTGCGACCACGGCGGCCCGGCGCCGGTCCCATCGCGGTTCGCCGTATGAGCGCTTGACGAGGTGTTCGGCAAGCGCCTCAACCTGCTTGAGGTCGATCGCCGCAGCTGTTCTGCCCCACAGCCGCGTCGTCTCGACAAGTTCGGCGACCATCACCCAAGTCGGCCCGCGGCGCGCGAGCACCGAGCCGGGAAAGATTGCGAACTTCGCCCCGCGCGCGCCGGTGTACTCACGGCTCCCGCCGTCCTGCATTCCCAGGTGCGAGAGCAGGCCCGAGAGCAGCGCCGTGTGGATCTCAGGCGCCTCGGCAGGCACCTCGTTGAGCGTCACTCCGACCTCGCGCGCCGCGTCCTCCAGCTGGGCCACGAGATCCTGCCACTCGCGAATGCGGAGATAGTGCAGAAACTCGGCTTTGCAGCGTTTGCGGGCCTGCGAGCGTGAGAGCTCGCTTTCCAACGAGCGCAGGTAGGTCCACAGGTTCAGGTACGCAAGGAAGTCTGACGATCGGTCAGCGAAGCGAGCGTGAAGCTGGTCGGCCTGGGCGCGCTGCTCGACGGGGCGCTCGCGTGGATCCTGGATTGAGAGCGCCGCAGCGATGACCGCCACCTCGTGGGCACAGCCGAGCTTGTCGGCCTCCAGCACCATGCGACCGAGACGCGGGTCGATCGGTAGCCGGGCGAGCTTGCGCCCGAGTGGCGTCAGCGGTTCTGGCGCGGCCGGCTCCAGCGCTCGCAGCTCGTGCAGCAGCGCGACGCCGTCACGGACCTGGCGGCGATCAGGCGGTTCGAGGAATGGGAACGCCTCGATCTCGCCCAACTCGAACGCGGCCATCTGGAGGATCACACTCGCGAGGTTCGTTCGCAGCACCTCGGGGTCGGTGAACTCCGGCCGCGCGTTGAACTCGTCCTCGGAGTAGAGCCTGACGCAAACTCCGTCTGCGAGGCGGCCGCAGCGGCCCTTGCGCTGATCTGCCGATGCGCGCGAGATCGGCTCGACCGGCAGCCGCTGGACCTTCAGCCGTGCGCTGTAGCGGGAGATCCGGGCAAGTCCGGTGTCGACCACGCAGCGTATCCCCGGCACGGTCACCGACGTCTCGGCGACATTCGTGGCGAGCACGACACGGCGCTTGTGGGTGCGGCTCCTGCCGAAGACCTTCTGCTGGTCTGCGGCCGCCAGCCGCGAGTAGAGCGGCAGCACCTCGACCTTCGGCCCCAATCGTCCGCCGAGTAGTTCCGCGGCGTCACGGATCTCACGTTCCCCCGAGAAGAACGCCAGCACGTCGCCGTCCCGCTCGTCGAGTAGCTGCTCGACCGTGTCCGCGAGCGTGTCGAGCAGCTCTTCGTCTTCTCCCGGCGGCCGGTAGCGGACCTCGACTGAGTAACTCCGGCCCGAGACCTCGATGATCGGCGCGCCGCCAAAGTGCTGACTGAAGCGCTCGGTGTCGATCGTCGCGCTCGTGATGATCAGCTTGAGATCGGGACGCCGCGGCAGGATGCGATGCAGGCAGCCGAGCAGGAAATCAATGTTGAGCGAGCGCTCGTGCGCCTCGTCGACGATCACTGTGTCGTAGCGGCGCAGTAGCGGATCGCGGCGGATCTCGGCGAGCAGCAGGCCGTCGGTGACCAGGCGAACCAAGGTGTCCTCAGAGCCGCGATCGTCGAAACGGACCGCGTAACCGACGGCGCCGCCGAGCGGCACCTTCAGCTCGTCGGCGATCCGCTGCGCCACGGTGCGCGCTGCGAGCCGTCGTGGCTGCGTGTGAGCGATGGCGCCGCGCACGCCACGGCCGAGCTCGAGACAGAGCTTTGGCAGCTGTGTCGTCTTGCCCGAGCCGGTCTCCCCGGCCACAACGACTACCTGGTGATCCCGGATTGCGGCGAGCAGGTCGTCACGCCGCAACGACACCGGCAGCTTTGGCGGGTAGGAGACCTCTGGGACCGATCCGCGTCGTCGCTCGACGCGGGCCTGCGCCTCCAGCAGCTGCCGCTCGAAGCGCGCCCGCCCCTCCTCGTCACCGCGACGCAGGCGCTGGGCCTGGCGCCGAAGACGCTGCTCATCCCGCAGCGTCAGCTCGCGAAGCGCCGCCTGATCGACGAGGGCGCTCATATCCCGTGTCTGACTGGGTCCGGAGTCCGCGTCATGCCGACAGGCGGGACGGGAGCGCGAGTTCGGACGCACGCGCTTGCAGGTCGCTCAAGGCAGCCTCGGGGAAAGGGGAGAACGGGTTGTCCGCGCATTCGGTGCCCATCTGCCCACACTCACATCGTAAGCGACGCGATTGGATCCCATCGACCTTCCGGGCGCGCCGCCTCCAGCACTCGCGAGAGGACTTATGGCCCATCCCTTGAACCGAGAGCGGTGGGATTCTTCAATCAAAGGCGCGACGAGGACCCCGGGACTGAGCCCGTCAACGCTCAGGGTGTACCTACCGCCGCTGAGCAACGGCTTGCGGAGATCACGGGCGGTGAGTTTTTCACCAGCACTCTTGATGTTGAAGAGTTCGCGTTGCTCTCATTGCTGGGTCCGGCGCCTGTGGCTCAGGTGATGGGCGCCTCGGTTCATCAGGTCGGCTGGCAGTACCTACCTCCGTCAGCGCAGTGGGGCGACGAGGTCTACTGCCCGCTCACGGCCGTGATGCAGGCCTGGGATGATGCCCGCCGGCACGCCTTTCTTCGTCTAACGGAGGAAGCCTGGACCGTGCAGGCCGACGCCGTGGTCGGGGTGACACTCAAGCGCGGAGAGCACGACTGGGCTCGCGGCAGCGTCGACTACGTCGTCAGTGGCACGGCGATCCGTGATCCGAAGCTGGTGACCGCTCCTGGAACCCCGGTCCTGAGCGACCTCTCTGTGCAGGAGTACTGGAAGCTCGCGTGCGCCGGCTGGGCGCCGGCGGGACTCGTCGCTACGACTTCGGTGTTCTTCATCGCTCAGTCGATCGGAACGAAATGGCGCCGCCGGGCCAGCGTCGCGAGCAACCAGGAACTGACCGAGTACTCCCGCGGGTTCTCAGAAGCACGCAAGACTGCGATCAGCATGCTTCGCGGACAGGCAGAGCGTGTCGGTGCCGATGGGATCGTCGGCGTCGAGTTCGACCATGACGTCTCCCGCGCCAAGCTCGATGTCGCGAAGTTCTACGGCTATCAGGCTGGCTATCAGTCGGGGCAGTCCGGCTACCGCTCAAGCTCTGTCAGTACGACGACTTTGGCGCTGGGCGGTCAGCCCTCAAACCAGGGGCGCGACAGCCGATCCGGGATCGTTGTCACGATCCAGGCGGTCGGCACAGCGATCCGTCGTCAGCAACGACTCGAAATGCCTGCGCCGCAGGCCGTGATGAGAATGGGGATGGCGGTATGAGTGATCCTGCTTACGACGCGGGATCACTGACCGGCGTTCCCGACGTCGCCCGCGCTCGGCTCGATCAGAACAAGGAGGGGCTCTTCACGTCTGACCTCACCGTCAACGAGTTCCTGCTTATCACCGAAGCCGGCTTCGATCCACTGGGGCTTGTCGTCGGCAGTTCGATCTTCCACATCGGCCTCCAGGTCGCGAACCCAGGAAAGAACCAGGAGATGACGGTTCTTTCCGAGGCTATGTACCAGGCCCGGGACCTCGCGATGACACGAATGGAGGAGGAGGCCGACGACCTCGGCGCCGACGGCATCGTCGGTGTCCGCCTCGACATCGGCCGCTACGACTGGGGTGCGCATACGGCTGAGTTCATCGCTGTCGGAACCGCGGTTCGACATCACGAGGGCGTTCTTCACCGAGCCCCGAACGGACGCCCGTTCACAAGTGACCTCTCCGGACAAGCGTTCTGGACACTGCTGCGAACGGGGCATCGTCCGGTCGGCATGGTCATGGGCAACTGCGTCTACCACGTCGCCCGTCGCGGGCCGTTGCGGACGATCGGTCAGACCGGCCGCAATGTGGAACTGCCGAACTTCACTCAGGCGCTCTACAGCGCTCGTGAACTCGCGATGCAGCGAATGCAGAGTGAGGCTAAGGCGCTCGGTGCCAAGGGGATCGTCGGCGTTGACCTGCAGGAGAAGAGCCACGGGTGGGGCAACCACACCATCGAGTTCTTCGCGATCGGAACGGCAATCGTGGCCACAGATACCAAAACCGCGATCACGACCCCAACTACGGTGCTCGACCTTAACGACCGCTGAGGTCCGGTCGCGGTGGGCGCTGACGCAGCCGTCGACAAATTCGGCTGATGCAGTTTGATCGAAAGGGAAGCCCGCGCGAAGGCCGCTGCCATGCCGGACGACACTTACGGACGGGCGTCAGCCACCGCCGCCGTCGCCGAGGGCGGCCCGCAGCGACGTGCCACCGTTACCCAGCACCAGGGGACCGTGACACACCAACACGTGCTCAATCGGGAGCACTGTGAGAGCGCGGAGCAGCTCAAGTAGCCTTTCGCGTCC
>Ga0302314_10012218_pt1 | contig 14888 bp, 9 predicted proteins | sample III_Palsa_N2_3_FD_200533 | JGI IMG/M metagenome (GOLD analysis project Ga0302314, IMG submission 200533) | Peat permafrost microbial communities from Stordalen Mire near Abisko, Sweden - III_Palsa_N2_3 | ecosystem: Environmental > Terrestrial > Soil > Palsa > Peat permafrost | place: Sweden... | reverse complement strand
CACACGACCAGGACACCGCGCTCTCCATGAGGTGCGCGGGCCGCGATCAGGACCAGATCACCCTGGTCGAAGGCCGGCACAAGCAGATCGCCTACATGTCCTTCAGCTATCGGCCCGAAGCCCTCGGCCGGCTCAAGGCGAAGTTGGCCGAGCGGGGCATCGACGAATGCGACCCGATGCCCGGCGTTCCGGGAGACGGGCTCTGGTTCCGCGACCCGTGGGGCGTGCTCGTCAACATCCGCACCCGGCAGCCCGCGCCGCCGCGCGCCGAACCGCCGACCACGCTCAACGTGGCCGGCAGCTACGAGCGCGTGGACGAGGCCCGCTGGAAAACCCTGTGGGACGCCCGCGACGCCGGCGTCAGCCCGCGCCGGATGGGCCACACCATCTTGTTCACCCCGGACATCGAGGCCTCCGAGCAGTTCTACCGCGAGGTCCTGGGGTTCAAGCTCTCGGACAAGAACCCCGGCCGGGTCTGCTTCCTCAACAGCGGCCCCGGCGACCACCACGTCTTCGGCTTCGTCGCGAGCACTCACTTGGGTCTGCACCACACCAGCTTCGAGGTGGCCGATCTCGACGAGATCGCCATCGGCGCGCGGCAGATGGCGGACAAGGGGCACACCACGGGTTGGGGACTCGGACGGCACACGATGGGCTCGAACCTGTTCCACTACGTCAAGGACCCCTGGGGCAGTTGGACGGAGTACTTCTCCGACATCGACCAGATCACCGACGATTGGGTGGGACGCGAATGGGACGTGCCCCCCGCCCTCTGGTGCCCGATGCGCCCCGACGACTTCGCCGTCAACCGCGAGCCCGCCGACGTGGCCCGGGTGTGAGAATGCAGACCGAGACGATGAGCGATCAGGAGCGGCAGGCCGATGAGGCTGCGATCGCGTCGCTGATCTTACGCGAACGCCACTGGCGCGACTGCGGCGAATGGGACCGGATGGCCGAGGCCTACCACCCCCGCTCCCGTGTCCGGCTGGCCTTCTTCGACGGCACCGGGCCGGACTTCGTGACCTTCTCGCGCACCAGCACGAGGCAGGCCATGACGAAACACCGCCTCTCGCCCAGCATCGTGGACGTGGCCGGAGACCGTGCGCTCGCCGAGACCAGCGTGGTCGTGGAGACACGCACGATGCAGGACGGCGTGGAAGTCGACCTGTTCGTCTACTGCCGGTACCTCAACCGGGTGCGCAGAGACGGCGGGCTATGGCGCCTGGCGAGTGTTGAGACCGTCCGCGAGAAGGACACGATGCGCCCGGTCGACCCGGGCGCCGTCTTGAAGCTCGATCCGGTCCGGCTCGCGGGCTACCGATCGAGCTACCGATTCGTCAGCTACAACCTCGACTCGCGCGGCGTCGCGCCGCAACCCGACCTCCCCGGCGACGACCGCCCCGACCTGCTGCGGCCGCTCTACGCCGCCGCAGAGAACTGGCTCCGAGGCAGCACCCCTCTGGAGGAACTGTGAACACGGAGAATCTCCCCGGCTCGTCCGCGCTGCCGGCGCCACGCCCGCCGCTCGACGAACTGATCGCCCGCGCCCGCGCACTGCGCCCGCTGCTGGCCGAGCGCGCTGCCCAGACAGAAGCCGACCGGCGCGTCGCCGCCGACGTCATCGCGAAACTCGCCGATCAGGACCTGCTCGCGCTGTGCAAGCCGGCGCGGTTCGGCGGCTTCGAGTTCGGCCCGAGCGCGATGGTGCTGCTGGGCTATGAGCTCGGCCAGGCCTGTGGAAGCACCGCGTGGTGCGCCAACCTGGCCAACTGCAACTCATGGTTCGCCTCATACTGGCCTTTGCAGGCCCAGCAGGACCTGTGGGGGCAGGACCCCGGCAATCGTCTGGCCGCCCCGCTCGCGCCGACCGGAAAGGTCGAACGCACCGAGGGCGGCTACCGGGTGTCGGGGCGATGGGCGTACGCCAGCAACTGCGAGAACTCCGACTGGACCGTCATCTCGGCGCTCCTGCCCGAAGACGATCACTCGCCGGGCGGCGCGGCGTGGTTCCTCACACCGATGGACACGGTCAAGATCGACCAGGGCACCTGGCACATGGCGGGGATGCAGGGCACCGGCAGCAAGACGCTCTACAGCGACGAGCCGGTCTTCGTCCCCGAGCACCGCATGGTCCTGGTGAGCGAGGTGATCGACCTCGTCGCGCCGGGGACGCAGATCGAGGGCAACCCGATGGCCCGGTTCGGCTTTTCCACCTTCGGGGCCACGGCGCTGGTCGGGCCGATGCTCGGCATGGCACGCGGAGCATTGGACGCGTTCATCGTCACGGCGAAGTCGAAGATCAGGGCGAACTCGGAGAACTCGATGGCGCACAACCCCTTCGTCCAGTCGCAAGTCGGGCGCGCCTCGGCCACCATCGACGCCGCGCTGAGGCTGCTGATGACGGATGTCGAGGCCGGAGAGCAGGCCGTCTTTTCCGGCAAGACGCTGGAGACCGTTGAACGGGTCCAGATCCGCCGCGACCTCGCGTTCGCCGCCGGGGCGGCCACGGGGGTGGTCAACGACCTGTTCGCCGCGGCGGGCTCGAGCGCGGCCGACCTCGGTCATCCCCTTCAGCGGTTCTGGCGCGATGTGAACGCGGCGGCGGGACACGTGAGCCTGGACGGCGAAGCCGTCATGTCAATGACCGGTCGGCAACTGTTCGGGCTGCCCCCGGCCGGCTTCCACTGAGTTTCGGTTCGAAAGGAGCGAGCAACGCCATGCAGTCACCAGAAATCCTGATCAAGGGCGCCACCGTCATCACCATGGACCCGACTCTCGGGATTCTGCCGGAAGCCGACATCCACGTGCGCGACGGGCGTATCGAAGGCATCGGCAAGAGCCTGTCCGCGCCGGATGCCGAGATACTCGACGCTGCGGGAATGATCGCTGTTCCCGGGTTCGTCGACGGCCACCGGCACATGTGGGAGGGCCTGCTTCGCAACGCCCTGCCCGACGCCGACCTGCTCGACTACCTCAAGTACGTCAACGGGGCATTCGCTCTCGCATACCGCCCGCAGGACGTCTACCTCGGCGAACTCGTCACGGCCCTGGGCGCCCTCGACGTGGGCGTCACAACGGTCCTGGACTGGTCTCATGTGCAAAGCACGCCGGAGCACACGAGCGCGGCGATCGCGGCGCTGCGCACCGCGGGTATCCGCGCGGTCTTCGGCTTCGGACCGCCCGGAGCCAAAGACCAAGGCCATCAATGGCCGCACGACGTGAGCAGGCTCCGCAAGGAGGAGTTCACCGCCGCCGACGACCTGCTCAGCCTCGGTCTGGCGACCTTCTCTCCCGAGCACCAGCCCTACGAGCAAGCCCTGGCGCACATGCGCCTCGCACGCGAAGCCGACGCGCTGATCACAATGCACGCCGGGGTTAACGGCAGGGGCACCGCCGGCCAGATCGAACGGCTCGGACGCGAGGGCCACCTGGGGCCGGATGTGAACCTCGTGCACTGCAACACTCTGAGCGACCAGGAGTGGCAGATCATCGCCGATACCGGCACGAGCGTGTCGATCACACCGTCGACCGAGCTGCAGATGGGCCAGGGCATTCCGCCACTGCGACAAGCGAGGTCCGTAGGCGTCGAACCCAGCATCGGCGTGGACGTCGAGGTGGCCGTCGCGACCGACATGTGGACACAGATGCGTCTGCTGTTCAGCATCCAACGCTCACAGGTGTACGAAGCCCGCTACGCCGACCAGCCCAGCGGTGAACCGGTGACGAGCGCCGAGATGCTGCGCTACGCCACGGTCTCCGGCGCCGCCGCGTGCGGGCTGGCAGACAGCGTCGGAACGCTCAGCGTCGGCAAGCAGGCCGATCTCGTCCTGCTCCTGCGCGACACCCTGCACACGGTTCCGATCAACGACGTGATCGGCGCCGTCGTGCACAACATGGACGCGCGCAACGTCGACACGGTTCTCGTCGCCGGACGGGTCGTCAAGCGCCGCGGCGCGATGGTCGGGGTGGATCTCGCGAAGCTCACGGATCAGCTGACCGAGGCCCGCGACCACGTCTTCACCGCGGCCGGGCTGGAGAACTCGGCTTCGAAGCCGCTCTGACACACGTGAAGTCCGCGGCAAAGGACACCGCAGAACCCGTTCCAGCAGCTCGAAGGTTTGAAACGCGCACTGCCGCAAGCCCAACCTTATCTCGAGGAGCAGACCAATGACCGAACACCACGACATCGTCGTCGTCGGTGCGGGGATGGCGGGCCTCATCCTGGCCCGTATCCTGACCATGCACGACGTTGACGTCGCTGTATACGAAGCCGAGCCTTCGGCCGACGCCCGCGCCCAAGGCGGACTGCTCGACATGCACGAAGAGTCGGGACAGGCCGCCCTGCACGCAGCCGGGCTCTACGACCAGTTCCTGGCCGCTCATCACGCCGGCGGCCAGGGGTGGCGGATACTCGACAAGCACGCCGTCGTCGGTTTCGAAGACGACGAGGGGGCCGAGGAAGGGAACCGGCCCGAGATCCACCGAAAGGATCTACGACGGATCCTCCTCGAATCTCTGCCCGAAGGCGTGGTCCGGTGGGGTGCCAAGGTCGCCCGCTTCGAGGACTCGACGAGCGACCGGCCGCACGTCACGCTCGAGGACGGCCTTGAAGTCACCGCCGGCCTGCTCGCCGGCGCCGACGGCGCTTACTCGCGCTGCCGTCGGCTCTTCAGCGACGCGACCCCGCAGTATCTCGGCGTGACCCTGTTCGAAACCAACATCTACGACGCGGCGAACACAAACCCTCGCAGCGCCGCCCTTGCCGGCCACGGATCGTTCTTCGCACTAGACGATGAAAAGGCCGTCCTCGCCCAGTGCGACACCTATGGCGACCTGCGCTTCAACTTCGGGCTCAAGGTCGCAGAGTCCTGGGCCACCGACGCGGTCGACTTTTCGGATGTCGAGGCCGTGCGTACCATGCTGCGCGCGCACTTCGCCGACTGGGACTCGGAATTCCAGCACGTGATCGACAGCATCGAGCCGCCCTTCATTCCACGGCCGCTCCAAACCCTGCCGATCGGCCTGACCTGGCAGCCCCGCCCCGGGATCACCCTACTCGGAGACGCGGCCCACCTGATGTCCCCGTTCGCGGGAGAGGGCGCCAACCTCGCGATGCAGGACGGTCTCGAGCTCGCCCGCGCGATACTCGACCATCCCGACGCCGTAAACGACGCCATAGCCGTCTACGAGCAGGCCATGTATCCGCGTTCCGCCGAAAAGGCTCAGGAGAGCGCCGACAACCTCGAATTCTGCTTCGCACCCGACGGGCGCATCAAGCTCGTCGAGTATAGGGACAGCCAGCGCTCAGCCAACGCTGTAGCCACCGGCGCCGGCGTCGCCCACTAAGCCGGGCCGAAGAGGGCAAGGCACCCGCACAGCTCGCCAAACCCCCGGTGATCGCGGCTCGGCATCAGCAAGGTGTTCGCCGAGATCAGCAGTGTGGACGCGTCAGATCCTTGCGGCGACCAAGACCGGGCAGCGCACTGGGGCGGCTTCGAGTTCCTGCACATGTCCGTCCACAGTCTGCAGCCGGCCCCGGCGGCAACGGCGGTGCCGCTCGCCCGCTTCCACCACAAGTACATGCCACGCACCGGTGTCCGGGAACACGCCGATGCCGATTACTTCGTCGTTTCACCACCCGACCACACCCAAGGAGAGCCGGATGCCTCGGTTAAGTGACCTGTCTGCTGTGCAGCGAAACAAGCTTCTGATGCGGCCGGTACCGATCAATGACGTTACACCGTGGACGCCGCCGCGCAGAAGTCTCGCACACAGCCAGCTGGCGCTGGTGACCACCGCCGGCCTTCATCATCGGAACGACGCCCCGTTCCTCAAGTACGACCAGACCTACCGGGTCATCGACGCCAACGTGGCCGAGTCGGACCTGTTGCAGAGTCAAAGCAGCATCGGATTCGATCGCGGCTTGCGCATGCGCGACATCAACGTGGTCTTTCCCATCGACCGGCTTGGTGAACTCGTCGCCGACGGGACGATCGGCGGACTGACCGACAAGTTCTATTCGCTGACCGGCGCGCAGGCGAACTCGGAAAAGACCGCTGAGACCATCGGGGCGGAGCTGAGCCCGCTACTGAAGGCACAGGGCGCAGACCTGGTCCTGATCACGCCGACCTGTCCGTTCTGCACACATACCGCCAGCGCCCTCGCCCGGGTTCTGGAGGCGGATGGGCTACCGACGGTGCTGCTTGCGCTGGTTCGGGAGTTCGTGCAGAAGGTACGACCGCCGAGGGCAGTATTCGTGCCGTTCCCGTTCGGCGCTCCGGTCGGCATGCCCGGCGACAGCGAGCAGCAACGCGCCGTGCTGCTGACCGCGCTGAACACGTTCGGCGAACCATCAGGCCCGATTCTCGTGGACTTCGAAGCAGAACTGCCGCCCGAATACGCCGCGGCACCGTCCCTGGCATCGGCGATCGAACGCCCCCCGTCGCCCACCGTCGACGTGGCAACCGAGACCTCGATGATGCGCCACTACTACGAGCAGTGGCTCCAGGAGCACGGCAGCAAGACGGCCGTCGGGCTCAGTGGGATTCCAGTGGTAAGGTTCCGCGGCATCATTCGGTCCTTTGAGGCGTTCATCAAGAACCCGGACGCTGATATCCGCGAGCGACCGGACTCTGTAAGCCGGCCCGAGTTCATCAGATACTGCTCCGATGACCTCAAGGCCATGTTCCTGGAGGGCCGGATCATGATGAAGCCGGGTGAGACTCCGGAGCAGGCCAATCGTTGGCTATGGGGTGAGACCGCATTGGGCCAGCTGCTTGTGGACGTCAAGGACCAAATGGAGAGATCTAGCGACGAGAACATGCGCAAGGCTGGGTTCGGCATCGCACGTTGACTTCGCGCGGGCGGCGGCCGAATCCGATTGAACTCCGCGCTGGAGGTGTACCGCTATTTCACCTGTCCCGCTCGACAATACGATTTCGGTGTTCGACCTGGTGACTTCCGGATCGCTCGAGGCGGCGCCGCGGCGACCGGGTTCAGCGCGTCCGCGAGCGCCGCGGCGGGTTCGCCGGCGCCGCCTCGGCCTGTTCGGCGGCGCGCACCACCTCGACTCGTGAGCGCAGTCCCAGTTTCGCCAGGATGCTGGACACGTACGCCTCGACCGTGCGCTGCGACAGGACCAGTCGCGTCGCGATGTCCGCGTTCGCCGAACCCTCGGCCACGAGCCGGGCCACTCGCCGTTCGGCCGCCGTGAGCGCGGACCAGCCGGTGGTCTGGCGGTTCGGTGTGCTGCGTGGTCCGCGGCGGATGCCCAGGGCCCGCAGCCGGGCGTCGGCGCGGTGGATGTCCCAGAGTGCGCCGGGGACGGCGTAGGCGTGCACGGCGTTTCCCAGGGCCTTGCGGGCCGCGGCCGTCTCGCCTGCGGCGGCCAGGCGCACGGCGGCTTGTTCGAAGAGGAATCCGCTCAGCAGTGGCCAGTAGCGGTCCCGGCACTGTGTCGCCGAGTGCAGCAACTCGGCGCTGTCGCAGTCGAGCCGGACGCCGCGCAGGCGGGCCTCGGCGACCGTGGCCTGAGAGGGGGCCTCGCCGTGCGGGCCGCCGCCGGAAGGGGCGCCGTTCTGCTGGGCCGGCTCGGCCGTCTGGGCCGTCGCGGTCGCTTCCGCCGCCTGCGCCACCTCGATGGCCACGGCGCGGGCCAGTGCGAGGTATCCGCCTGACCGGGGTCGCCCGCAGTGCGCCGCCGTGCGCCCTGGGGCGGCAGTGTCGGTCGGAGTCAGGGCCGAGGCCTGTTCGCCGCGGTGCAGAGCGATGAGGGCGGACAGGCCGCGGGCACGTGTCGTGGCGGGGTCGAGTCCGCGGTCGAGGGCGTCCGGGTGGTCCGTGCCATACGGGTCGCCGGAACCGTGCCGGCGGCCGTCGCCCGCGTCGGCCAGGCCGATCTCGCGCAGGTGCTCGAGCGCCTCGTCCCAGTCCCCGTGCAGGTACGCCACCTCCGCCTCGACGGCGCGGATCGCCCTGCCGCGCACACCGGCGGTGTACCCGGCGGCTGCGGCGTTGCGCAGTTGGGCGCGGTATTCTTCCGACCGGCCGAGCAGATCCAGCCAGATCAGTTTATTGCACAACACCATGATGTAGATGTCACGGGATTCGACGTCGGTGCCCAGGGCCTCCAGCGCGCTGGTCGCGTGCTCGACGGCGGTCGCTTTGTCAGTGCACAGGGACAGTGCGTGGTAGCCGTACGCGATCGCCGGCGGATCCTGCGATTCCTTCGCCTGGGCCAGTGCCCGGACGGCCGCCGCCTCGGCCTCGGCGCGCTGCCCGGCCTCCGTCAGCGCCACCGCGGACCAGGCGGTCAGCCGGGCCTGCCAGGCCGGGGGCAGGCCGGGGCGGGCCATGGCGGCGTCGGCGGCGGCCAGGGCTCCGGCCGGATCCCCGGACCGGCCCGCGGCCCGGATCGCGAAAGTGGCCGCCTGGGCCGAGGTGACGGTGTCGCCGCCCCGGGCGGTGATCTGCGCGGCCACCTCGGCGACCTCGTCGTCCCGGCCGAAACGGAACGCCGCCTGGACTTGCCGCACGGCCAGCCGCTCCCACCGGGGATCGGACTCGGGCACGGCGCATAGTGCGCGGCGCAGCAGTTCCGCGGTGTCCAGCCGTGCGGTGGCGAAGGCCGACTCGTCCGCCTGGTACAGCCAGTCCACCGCCCAGCCGTCGAACTCGCCGGTCAGGGCCAGCAGCTGCCGGGCGACCGGGTCCAGGTCATGTCCGGCCTCGGCCAGCGCCCGCGCCACGGCTCGCCTGGCCTCGTCCGGGTCGGCCCCGTCCGGTGGCTGTCGGAGTACCTGCCGGACCAGGGGTTGGCTGAACGCCAGCCGCCGTCCGGACTCCTTCAGCACTCCCGCGTCGAGCGCCTCGGCCATCGCCCAGCCGGTCTGGACGGGTGGCAGCCGGGCCGCCGCGGCCAGCTGTCTGAGCTCGAACTCGCTGTCGAGCAGCGCCGCGATGCCCAGTACGGCCAGGGTCGGGCCGGTGAGGAACCCCAGGTGCCGACGGACGGCCTCGGCAAGCAGCCGCGCGGTGGCCCCGGGTTCGCCGCGGAACTCCGCGGTCGCGTCGCGGACCTCGATCAGGTCCGCCTTGGTGAGTGCTCCGACGAGTTCGCGCACATACACCGGGGCGCCCCCGGCCCGGGCCAGCTCGGCCCGCAGCCGCGGCCCCGGCGGCGCCCCGACGGCGCGGGCGGCGAGTTCGGCGACCGCCGGCTCGTCCAGCGGCCCGAGCGGCAGAACGCGGCCGCCGCGGCCCTGGCCTTCCCGGTCCCGGACCAGGTCGTGCAGCCGCCGCACCGCGGCCGGGCGGGGAGCCAGGCGGGCGGTCGCGACCAGCAGCAGCGGTAGCCGGTCGACGGTGAACCGGGCCAGCTGGTTCCAGACCAGCAGGCTCGGTTCGTCGGCCCAGTGCAGATCCTCGGCCAGCAGCACGGCGGGACCTCGCGCGCAGTGCTCTTCCACCAGGGCGATCAGCCGCTCCACGGCGGTGGCGGTGTCCTTGGGCGCGGACCGGCCCTCGTCCGCCGGTTCCGGCAGATCGAGGCAGTCTCTGAGGAGCCGCAGCGGGGCGCCCGGCTGCCGGGCCGAACCTCGCAACACCGGCAGGCCCGCCCTGGCCGACCGGCCTGCCAGCAGATCGACCAGTGCTGATTTGCCGAGGTCGGGCGGGCCCTCGATCCAGAGCGCGCCGCCCTGGCCGGCGGCGACGGCGTCGACGCATTCCTTGAGCACGGCCTTCTCCGCCGCGCGGCCGACGAGGGTTTCGCTGCGTGGGCGGACCACTGCGCTCCTCACTGAGTCGGCGTCTACTGCTTTTCAGTGTCCACTGCTTTGCCGCCAAGTGTATTGCGAATGCAAAACTCCCGTGTTTTCGCCGATGTCTCCCACTGCTCTCGCGCGCACTATGAACGTGCAGGACGAGAGGCACGCAGAGGTGCTCCGCGAAGAACCAGAATCTCGGGAAGGTTGACGATCATGGTAGCCACCACGCTCGAACTCGAACCCACTACCGTGCCGCAATCCAGGCCGACCACGCCTGATGCCTACTCAGGTTACCCCCATGTATCAGGGTCCGGGCAGGTCAGTGTGGCAGTCCTCGCCGATGACCCGTTGACCGGACAGGGGGCGGTGGCATGTCTCAGGAGCCAGCCAGGCCTGCAAGTGCTGCCCGCGGCCCGGCGGCGCGAGGCGGAGGTGATCCTCATCGTGGTGCAGCAGGTCACCGACGAGACACTGCTGTGGATGCAGTCGGAGGCCGTGGCCTCCTCCCACCGGGACCTCAAGTTCGTCCTGGTCGGCGACGGAATGCGGGAGCACCACATCATGCGCGCGGTGGCACACGGGCTCGTGGGCGTCATGTCCAGGCGGGAGGCCGACTACAGCCGGATCGCCGAGGTGATCCACAGCGTGCGGGACGGGCACCCGCAGATCCCCGAGGCCGCTCTCGGGTGGCTGATCGACCAGATCCGGGAGATCCACCTCGACGTGCTCACGCCCAACGGGCTGACCGCCACCGGGCTCGAGACGCGCGAGGCGGACGTGCTCAGGCTGCTGGCCGAGGGGCTGGACACCGCCGAGATCGCGCAGGAGCTCAAGTACTCCGAACGGACCGTCAAGAACATCATCCACGGTCTGCTCACCCGGTTCGATCTGCGCAACCGGGCCCACGCGGTGTCGTTCGCCCTGCGCCGCAACCTGCTGTGACAACGAGACAAAGAGGGGAGAGGAAACCGGATCAGTGTACGGCTACGAAGGCCAAGTCGAGGAATTGATGGCGCAGTATCAGCAGAGGTTGGCCAGCATAGGAGAACTTCAGCGCAAGATCGCGTCCATATCGGGTACGGCGGCGTCCGCCCGGCAGAGCGTGAAGGTGACCGTGGACGTCAACGGCGAGATCACCTCGCTGGAGTTTCCCACAGGGGCTTACAAGCGCCTGCCGCCCGCAGAGCTGTCCGCCGAGATCATGGCGACCGCCCGCGACGCGAAGGCGAAGGCGAGGGAGCAACTCGACACCCTGATGGCCGCCGAGTTTCCGGCCGGCCAGAGCCTGTCGGACATCGCCAAGGTCGCCGACATCGTCAAGGGAGGGGTGGACCCGGCCGAAGCGTTCGGCGCCGAACCGTCGATGCCGGACGCCATCCGGGCCTACATTGAGACCGGGCGCACAGACCAGGACTGACCAGGCCCGCCGGCGGCGCCCGCTCCCGAATACGGATGATTGTTTGCCTGTTGTTCACCTGATTTTTATGGGAACTTCAGCTTGGTCTCGTGCAGTTCATGACTGCTCATTTGACGGATTGGGGATGGTCGTCATGCATGACGTTGATTCGGTGCCGAGCAAGCTGGTCGGTCGCGATGACGAGCTCGCCGTGGTGGACGGGGTGCTCTCCGCCTTGGCCGAGGGGCGCGGCGGGGTGTTGTGGGTCGATGGCGTGCCGGGGATCGGTAAGTCAGCGCTCGTGGATGAGTTGGTCCGGCGGGCCGGAGAGTCGGGGACCGCGGTGTTGCGGGGCGCCGGCGACGAACTCGCCCAAGTTCTGCCCCTGCGGCTGATGGCGGACTGCTTGGGTGTCTCGGGGTGGTCCGAAGACTCGGCCCGCGCGCGGATCGCGGCGCTGTTGCGGGGCGAAGGGGGCATCGCTCAGGCGATCGACCCGGTGCTCGCGGCGGCGGAGCAGATGCTCGAACTCGCCGACCGGCTGTGTACGCGTGGGCCCTTGGTGCTTGTCTGCGATGATCTTCAGTGGGCTGATGAGCCGAGTGTGCGGTTGTGGCGTCGGTTGGCTCGTTCGACTGTGCAGGCTCCGCTGCTGCTGGTCGGGGCGAGCCGCCTGGTGGCGGCCGACAGCGTCGTCGGTGGCTTACCCGCTCTGGTGCGGGAACTGGGTGGGGCGGTGGTGGATCTGGGGCCGTTGACGGAGTCGGCCGCGGTCGAGTTGGCCGGCCGGGTGGTGGGTGGCGAGGTGGGTCCGCTGTTGCGGGCGGAGTTGGCTCGGGCCGGCGGGAACGCGCTGTATCTGGGCGAGCTGGCCGAGGCTCTGGTCGGGGATGGGCTGGTGCGGCGCTCGGGGGCGATGGCCGAATATGTCGGTGAGGCGGGCGGGACGCCGGATTCGGTGATGACCGCGATCACTCACCGGCTCGGGTTCCTGTCTGATCGGGCTCGTCGGACGGCTCAGGTCGCGGCGTTGATCGGGGCCGACTTCGACGTGGCCGTACTCGGTCCGGCGGCCGGTGTGCCGGCGGACGAGTTGGCCGGCGCGGTCAGGGAACTGATCGACGCGGGAGTGGTTCAGACGGAGCGTCTCCAATCCGGGTCGGTGCCGGAGGGATCAGCGGAAGGCCACTACGTCTTCCGGCACTCGTTGATTCAGGCGGCGTTGGCGGACCAGATCCCCGGCGCGGTCCGTGACCTGATGAACGAGCACCTGGCCTGGCTGTTCGCGCAGAGCGGCAGCGGGGTGGCGGTGGTCGCCGCGCGTCTGCTGGAGCTGCCGGGCGAGTTGGGGGCCTGGGCTTCGCAGTGGCTGAGCGAGTTGGACCCGCTCGCGTTCTTCATCGCGCCGGAGATCTCGGCCCGGGTGCTGGAACGGGCGGTCGGTTCCTCGGCCGGGAGCGCAGTGGTCAGAACCAAGGTGGTGGCCAGGCTGGTCCGTATTCTGTACCACCTGGGCCGCGATGCCCGGGTGATCGAGCTCGTGTCCGCACGGGGCGATCAGATCGGCTTGGATGACGACGAGCTGTCCATGCAGTTGTGCGCCGTACGCTCGGCTGGGCGGTCGGGGCGCAGCGACGAGGCGGCGGCCATCGCGGCGCGACTGCTCGCGGTCCCTGAGCTGCCGCTGCCGTGGCGGTCCAAGGTGGAGAGTTGGTCGGCGATCGTGCATTACAGCCTCGGTGATCTCGATGCGGCCCAGGCATCGGCCGCGCAAGCTTTGGCGGACGCGCGGTCGGCGGGCGATCCGCTGTCGATCGGCTACGCGCTGCACGCCACGGGCGTGATGGCACCGGTCGAGGAGGCGGTACGGCACGTGGAGTCGGCGCTCGCGATCCTCGGCGAGGACGGCGAGTCGGCGGACCTGCGGATCCTGATGGTCTACAACCGATTGGCGTTTCTGACCCAGCAGGGCCGGTTCGACGAGTTCGAGGCCGCGCTGCCCGGCGCGCTGATCCTGGCCGAGCGGGTCGGCTCGCCGAGATACCGCTACCTCCAGAGCGCCGCCGCCGAGCTGTGCTTCATCACCGGGAAATGGGATGAGGCGCTGGCCCACCTGACCGGAATGGACCTGGATTCCGTGGACTCCCAGGTCTTCGCGCATGTGCACGGCCTGTCGGCCCTGATCGCCTTGCACCGGGCAGATCGGGTCGGCGCCGAGCCGTATCTGGCCGCCGTCGACGCGGCGCTGCTCCCGCAGGCCGCGCAACGGGGCCTGCGGATCAGCTACATGTACGCGGCGCTGGCTTTGCGGGCGGAGGTCGACGGGGATCTGGCCGGCGCTTTCGAGCGGGCTGCCACGTGGCTGACCTTGCCCGCCGTGTTCAGCCGGTCGCAGCGCAATGACGAGGCGCCCGACGTGGTTCGGCTCGCCCTGGCCAACGGCGACCAGGACAGCGCGCGGTTGGCCACCGAGACGATGGAGGCCGAGGTGCAGGACGATCCGATGCCGAACAGGGTGGCTCCGACGCGGCTGTGCCGGGCGATGCTCGACGACGATGTGGAGGGGCTGCTGTCGGTGGCGGAACTCTTGCGCGGCGTGCCGTGGCCGTTGATGGCCGGGATGGCGCTGGAGGAGGCGGCGGTCCGGTTGGCCGCGGCCGGTTCGGCGGCTCGGGCCAGGGGCGTGCTGACGGAGGCGGTGGAGTGTTATGCCGGTCTGGGGGCGCTGTGGGATGTGCGGCGGGCCGATGCGCGGTTGCGTGCGCTGGGTGTCCGGCGCGGTTCGCGCAGTGCGCACCGATCGGAGCGTTCGGGGTGGGGTGCGTTGACTCCGGCTGAGCTCAGGATTGCGGGAATGGTCGGCGCGGGGCGGTCGAACTCTGACATCGCGGCGGAGCTGCTGTTGTCCCGGCACACGGTGCAGGCTCATGTGTCGAACATCCTGGGCAAGCTGGATCTGCGTTCCCGCAGCGAGATCGCTCGCGAGGTCGCGGCGCAGGATGCCGGATCGGATGACCTTCCGGCCACCGTGCCGGCCGCCGCCTCGCCGGCGGGGACGTCCGTCGGCGGTCAACCGTAGACCGCGATCTCGGACAGCTGCGCCGCGTACCAACCGCTGTTGGCGATGAAGTCCAAGTCGATCGCGCTGACCCGGACGGCCGGGAACGTGATGGTCACAGTGTCGCCGGTGGCCGCGTTGAACAGATAGCCGGCCTGTCCCCGGATGGTGAACTCGGCCCCGCCCGCCGAGCCTTGGATCGTGATGGTCTGCGTGCGGGAATTCCAGTCGGACACCGGGGGCAGGCTGAGCACCATCCTGGCGATCGTCTCGGGCGACCGCAGCGTGAGGCGCAGCCGCTGCGGAAAGGCGTTCGGATCGCTTTCCCAGTAGGAGGAGGTGTTCCCGTCGTCGATGTTCGCCGGTACGTAGTTCTGTATGAAGCTCGTCGCCGAGACGCTGCCGCCGAGCGCGAAGTCGACGTTCGTGGGCTCTGGCGGGGTCGTGGGCTTCGGCGGCGCCGGCGGCTTCGGCGGCGCGGCGGGAGTGGTCGCGGTGCGGGGGGCGGGTCGAGCCGACCCACCGGACCGAGGCCCTGCCGCCTGCGCTGCCGAAGCCGCCGGCGCAGGCGTGGCGGACGCGACCGGGGACGAGGATGGCGACGGGGACGGAGGCAGGACGGCGGCGACGGCGGGCAGGCTCTGGCCGTCCCCGCCGGCCGTCTGCG
>Ga0302314_10012216_pt1 | contig 14890 bp, 13 predicted proteins | sample III_Palsa_N2_3_FD_200533 | JGI IMG/M metagenome (GOLD analysis project Ga0302314, IMG submission 200533) | Peat permafrost microbial communities from Stordalen Mire near Abisko, Sweden - III_Palsa_N2_3 | ecosystem: Environmental > Terrestrial > Soil > Palsa > Peat permafrost | place: Sweden... | reverse complement strand
CCTGGGGGTCGCTCGCAATGGAATTGAAGCGAATTTTCCGCGGACCGCTGCTGCTGGTGCTGCTTGCGGTGCTGGTCATAACGATTACCTTGGGCTGGGCGAACTCCGGTAGCAGCTACACGAAGGTAGACACCGGGCAAATCGTGAAGTTGATCGACACCGGCCAGGTGAAGTCGGCCGTGCTGACCGACAAGAATCAGACGATCCAGGTCACGACGAACAGCGGCGCCGAGTATGAGGCCGACTTCATCACCGGCCAGGGCCTGGTGCTCGGGCAGGAGCTGCAGACCCAGTACAACGCGGGCAAGCTGCCCGGTGGCTACAACATCGTCATCCCGTCGACGAGCACGCTGGTTTCCCTGCTCGAGGACTTCCTGCCGTACGTTCTGATCGCGCTGTTCTTCTTCTTCCTGCTGAGCCAGATGCAGGGCGGCGGCTCGCGGGTGATGAACTTCGGCAAGTCGAAGGCCAAGCTGATGACCAAGGACACCCCGAAGACCACCTTCGCGGATGTGGCCGGGGCCGACGAGGCCATCGAGGAGCTCCAGGAGATCAAGGAGTTCCTCCAGAACCCGGCCAAGTTCCAGGCGATCGGGGCGAAGATCCCCAAGGGCGTGCTGCTCTACGGTCCGCCCGGCACCGGCAAGACGCTGCTCGCCCGCGCGGTGGCAGGCGAGGCGGGCGTGCCGTTCTACTCGATCTCCGGCTCTGACTTCGTGGAGATGTTCGTCGGCGTCGGCGCCTCCCGCGTCCGCGACCTATTCGAGCAGGCGAAGGCGAACGCGCCGGCGATCGTGTTCGTCGATGAGATCGACGCCGTGGGCAGGCACCGCGGCGCGGGCCTCGGCGGCGGGCACGACGAGCGCGAGCAGACGCTGAACCAGATGCTGGTCGAGCTCGACGGCTTCGACACCAAGGGCGGCGTGATCGTGATCGCCGCCACCAACCGGCCGGACATCCTCGACCCGGCGCTGCTGCGCCCGGGCCGGTTCGACCGGCAGATCGTCGTCGCCCAGCCCGACCTGACCGGCCGCAAGGGCATCCTCAAGGTGCACGCGCGGGGCAAGCCCATCGCCCCCGACGCCGACCTGGACATCATCGCCCGGCGGACCCCCGGCTTCACCGGCGCGGACCTGGCCAACGTGATCAACGAGGCGGCCCTGCTGACGGCGCGTCACAACGGCAAGCAGATCACCATGGCCGCGCTCGAGGAGGCCATCGACCGGGTGATGTCCGGCCCGGAGCGCAAGAGCGTGCTGCTGTCGGAGTCCGAGCGGAAGCTGATCGCCTACCACGAAGGCGGTCACGCTCTCGTGGGGCACGCGATGCCGAACGCCGACCCGGTGCACAAGGTCACCATCATCCCGCGCGGCCGCGCGCTCGGGTACACCATGGCGCTGCCGACCGAGGACAAGTTCCTCACCACCCGCGCCGAGATGGAGGACCAGCTCGCCATGCTGCTCGGCGGCCGGACGGCCGAGGAGCTGATCTTCCACGAGCCGACCAGCGGCGCCGCCAACGACATCGACAAGGCCACCCAGATCGCGCGGGCGATGGTCACCGAGTACGGCATGAGCGAGCGGCTCGGCGCGCGCAAGTTCGGCAACGGCGACAGCGAGCCCTTCCTCGGCATGAGCCAGTCGCACAGCCGGGACTACTCCGAGGAGATCGCCTCTGCGATCGACGAGGAGATCAAGCGGATGATCGAGGCCGCGCACGACGAAGCGTGGGAGGTGCTCGTCGAGTACCGCGACGTCCTCGACGCGCTGGTGCTGCGGCTGCTTGACAAGGAGACGGTGGCCAGGAAAGAGGTCCTGGAGCTCTTCGCGACGGTGCAGAAGCGCCCGGCCCGTGGCACCTACACCGGCTACGGCAAGCGGCTGCCGTCGGACCGCCCGCCGGTCATGTCGCCCAAGGAGCTGGCGCTCGCGGCGAGCTCCGGGATCGACTCCATCCCCGGCCCGACCAACGGGCAGGTGCTCGGCTACGGGTACGACGGCGCGACCGGCGACCGCGAGAGCAGCGACTAAGACGTGGCGCTAACCGAACAGCCGCCGGCTGGCGAGTCCCCGATCGACCAGCCCCCGGCTGACGAGAAGGCGCCGGTCGATCAGGCGCGGATCGAGCGGGCGGTCCGCGAGATACTGCTCGCCGTCGGCGAGGACCCGGAGCGGGACGGGCTCCTCGACACCCCGGCCCGGGTGGCAAGGATGTACGCCGAGCAGTTCGCCGGGCTGCGGCAGCGCCCCGAGGACGTGCTCACCACCGTCTTCGATTCCGACCACGACGAGATCGTCCTGGTCAAGGACATCGAGATGTACAGCATGTGCGAGCACCACCTGGTGCCGTTCTTCGGCAAGGCGCACATCGGCTACATCCCCAACCCCAAGGGCGAGATCACCGGGCTGTCCAAGCTGGCCCGGCTGGTGGACGTCTTCGCGCGGCGGCCGCAGGTGCAGGAGCGGATGACCACCCAGGTGGCCGACTCGCTGATGCGCATCCTGGAGCCGCGCGGTGTGATCGTGGTGCTCGAGTGCGAGCACCTGTGCATGTCCATGCGCGGCGTGCGCAAGCCGGGCGCGACCACCGTCACGTCCGCCGTCCGGGGGGTCTTCCGCGAGGAGGCCAGGACCCGGGCGGAGGCGATGAGCCTGCTGTTCGGAAACCGCTGAATTAGTGGGGGATGTTCCTCCAGTTGCCTGCGGGGATTAACTACTGATTTAGTCCCGCATTATTTGAACCGCTACCCTCTACTGTGCGTCTAACTTAACGGGCTGGTGTCTTAACCAGTCGTTAGGCTATACGCCGGTTGTTGGAGGTACCGTGTCTCAGGGGAACACGCGGCGGTGGTACTGGCCGTCCGGGGTTGAGAAGGTTACCGAAGTGGTTACGAGCATCTTCAGCGGATCGCAGGGGCTGCACATGGCGGCGACGTCATGAATACTGTGCTGCTCCGTGGTTCTGGGCCTGACAAGAGATCTGAGATGAGCGAGAGCAACTCTGCCGATGACGGCGATCGGGAGGCCAGCGCTGGCCCACAGCGGCGCGAGGGGAGCAAGCTAGGGTGGGTTCCCGGAGTCGCGGCGCTGCTGGTGTTCCTCGTTGGCGTGTCCGACATCCTTACGATCTTCAAGCCGCAGCTGGTCTACAAGCTCCACAAGCTCAAGCCGTTCGTGCCCGGCACCCTGACCAATGTCACGCGCACCTCTGATGTGCTCGTTGGGCTGCTGCTTGTGCTGCTCGCCCTCGGGCTGCGCCGGCGCAAGCGCCGGGCCTGGCAGGCTGTCTTGGCGCTGCTGGTCTTGGACGTCGTCATTCACTTCCAGCACTTCCCGCACTTCCAGCACGGAATCTCCATCTTCTCCTCGGTGGTGGCGATCGTCCTGCTGGCTGCGCTGCTCTTCTTCCACCGCGAGTTCTACGCAATCGGCGACCCGCGCACCCGGTGGAACGTGCTGCGGGTCGCCGCGGTGCTGGTCATCGCGGACGTGGCGATCGGCCTTGGCTACCTCTCGGTCGGGCCGCTGCTGCAGGACTACTCGCTCTTCCAGCGGCTCCAGGACGTGGTGTACGAGCTGGTCGGCATCTACGGCCCGGTGCAGTGGGCATCCGAGGCCCGCAGCGACCTCTACCACGTCCTGACCAGCGCGCTCGGGCTGTTCACGCTGGTGGTCACCACCTACCTGCTGCTCCGCTCGGCGCAGCCGCGGGCCCGCTTCGGCCCGGCCGACCGGCAGCGGATCCGCGAGCTGCTCGACAAGTACGGCGACCGGGACTCGCTCGGCTACTTCGCGCTGCGCGACGACAAGAGCGTGATCTGGTCCCCGTCGGGCAAGGCGGGCGTCTGCTACCGCGTCGTCTCCGGCGTGATGCTCGCCTCGGGCGATCCGCTGGGCGACCCGGAGGCGTGGCCCGGCGCCATCGCGGAGTTCCTGGCCGACGCGGCCCGGCACGCGTGGCGGCCGGCCGTCATGGGGTGCAGCGAGCTCGGGGCCGAGGTGTGGTGCCGCGAGGGCGACCTGACCGCGCTCGAGCTCGGCGACGAGGCGATCGTCAACGTGGCCGACTTCAGCCTGTCCGGGCGCACCATGCGCAACGTCAGGCAGATGGTGAACCGGGTGACCAAGAGCGGCTACACGGCCGAGATCCGCCGGATCAGCGACATACCGAGGCCGGAGCTCGACCGGATCATCCGGGCGGCCGACCACTGGCGGGGCAGCTCGACCGAGCGGGGCTTCTCGATGGCCCTTGGCCGCCTCGGCGGGCGGGACGACGCGGACTGCGTGCTGGTGACCGCGGAGGAGAACGGCATCCTGCGGGCGGTCCTGCAGTTCGTTCCCTGGGGCCATGACGGCCTCTCCCTCGACCTGATGCGGCGGGACCGGAACGCGCAGTCGGGGCTCAACGACTTCCTTATCGTGGAGGCCATCAAGGCCGCGCCCGGGCTGGGCGTCAAGCGCCTGTCGCTGAACTTCGCGATGTTCCGCGCCGCCCTCGAGCGCGGCGAGCGGATCGGCGCGGGTCCGGTGCTCAAGGCGTGGCGGAACCTGCTCGTGTTCCTCTCCCGGTGGTTCCAGATCGAGTCGCTCTACAAGTTCAACGCGAAGTTCAGCCCGGTCTGGGAACCCCGGTTCTTCGTCTACCCAGGCGGCCGGGACGCGCCGCGGATCGCGTTCGCCGCCCTCGAAGCGGAGGCGTTCCTGGTCTGGCCGACGCTTGAGCTGAAGCGGCACGCCCGGCGGCTTGGCCGCAGGCTCGGACTGCACAAGGTGCGACGCCGGTATCGCGCCGCCGCCGCCGACCGGCGGTCGCGCGCCGCCGTGCGCGCGGAGAATCGCGCAGTCTCGACCGAGCGCAACCCGTGAGCCGCTGACTATACGATTCCCGTTATGGTGAATCTGCCCGGGCTGGCCGGGACCCCGGCCGCTGATCGGTGCCTGGTCATGGGCGTGGTCAACGTGACCCCGGACTCGTTCTCCGATGGCGGCCGCTGGTACGGGGCCGGGGCGGCGATCGAGCACGGCCTGGAGATGGCGGCCCAGGGCGCGGACATCGTCGACGTCGGCGGCGAGTCGACCAGGCCGGGGGCGCAGCGCGTCTCGGCCGAGGAGGAGTTGCGCCGGGTCAAGCCGGTCATCACCGGGCTGGTCAAGGCCGGAGTGGTGGTCAGCGTTGACACCATGCGCGCCCAGGTGGCCGAGTGGGCCGTCGAGGCCGGGGTCAGCCTGGTCAACGACGTAAGCGGCGGGCTCGCCGACCCTTACATGCCTCGGCTGGTGGCGAAGGCGGGGGTCCCCTACGTCGTCGTGCACTGGCGCGCGCACAGCCATGACATGTACTCACGTGCCATCTACGCCGACGTGGTGCGCGAGGTCCACGACGAGCTGGCCCAGCGCGTCGGCGCGGTGATCACCGAGGGGATGGACCCGTCCATGATCGTGCTCGACCCTGGTCTGGGGTTCAGCAAGAACCCCGCCCCGCTGGGCCCGGACGCGCACAACTGGCAGCTCCTGGCCGGCCTGCCGGAGGTGGCTCGGATCGGCCACCACGACTTCCCTGTTTTGGTCGGGGCCTCCCGTAAGCGCTACCTGAGCAGGCTGTTCGACGAGGTAGCGGGGAAGCCGCGGCCGTATACAGAGAACGACGCGGCGACGGTGGCGATCACCGCGCTGGCGGCCGCGGCCGGCGCGTGGTGCGTCCGGGTTCACGAGGTCCCTGCCAACGCGGACGCGGTCCGCGTCGCCGCCGCCTACCGCGGCGCGGGCCGGTCATGACCGCGACCTGGCGCTCGGTCGTGCTTGCGCTCGGCAGCAACCTCGGGGACCGGCAGGAGATCCTGCAGGAGGCGGTGGACGCGATAAGGCGGATCGAGGGGGTCCGGGTGGAGCAGGTGTCCCCGGTCTACGAGACGGTGCCGGTCGGCGGGCCGCCCCAGGCCGACTACCTCAACGCGGTCGTGCTCGGGCGCACGACGTTGCCGAGCCTCGACCTGCTTGACCGGCTGCACGAGGTCGAGGCGGAATTCGACCGGGTGCGCCTGGTCCGCTGGGGGCCGCGCACGCTCGACCTCGACATCATCACGGTCGAGGGCGAGCGCAGCGACGACCCAGAGCTGACGCTGCCGCACCCCAGGGCGCACGAGCGGGCGTTCGTGCTCGCCCCCTGGCACGACATCGACCCGGACGCGGTGCTCCCCGGCTACGGCCCGGTAGCGGCCCTGCTGCAGTCAACCGACCAGACCGGCATCCGACGGGAGGACGGATGACCCCCACCCGGCCGCGCTTGCTGGTGCTTATCGGGGTGCTCGCCGCCGCAGTGACCTGGGCGCTGCTCATCGCCGTCTACGCCAGCCTGCCCCCGTTGACCTGGACCCTCGTGCCTGCCCTGCTGATCGCGGCGGGCGCCGAGGCCTGGACCGGGCGTGACCTGCGGGCGCGCATCCAGGGGCGGATCCCCGCCCGGCCGGTGCCGGCGCTTTTCGTGGCGCGGATGGTCGCGCTGGCCAAGGCGAGCTCGCAGACGGCCGCGCTGCTGGCCGGGGTGTCGGCCGGCTTCATGATCTACCTGTCCGGCATGCTGGGCGCGCCGACGCCGCGCTCCGACCTGGTCGACGCCAGCCTCTCGTTCGCCGCGTCCCTCGTGCTGCTGATGGCGGCCCTGTTCCTCGAGTGGTGCTGCCGCGTCCCGCGAGATCCCCGCCAGGACCGCGACGACCCGCCCCCGCCCCGCCCGTCCCCCTTCGACCACTTATCTGTTCCATCGCTCGGTTCCTCGGTTCCTCGGTTCCCCGGTTCCCCGGTTCCCCGGTTCCCCGGTTCCCCGGTTCCCCGGTTCCCCGGTTCCCCGGTTCCCCGGTTCCCCGGTTCCCCGGTTCCCCGGCTCGCCGCCGGCGCTCGGGACTGTGCCCTCCCGCTCCCCCTCTGGCCCCGACCCGGTTCGTGGACTGCGCCGCCGCCTCCTGACCCACGTGGCGAACGTGACGTTTACGTTCTTATGCCTGAAGTCGAACTTGAGACTTTCAGGTCTATGCTAATGATTGTGTGTTGTTTAGGCCGTATAGCGCCCCAAACAACACACAATCATGGCGAGGATCTCCTCCGCCCTCTTTCGACGCAGGCCAATATGGTGAAATATCCGAAATTCCGGGCGCGCTTTTTGCGCCCGGAATTTCGCAGAGCCGGAGCCGTAAGCGCCAGCCCCGTAGGGAACCCGGAGCCGGAGGCGTAAGCGTCAGCCCTGTAAGGAACCCCGGAGCCGGAGGCGTGAGCGTCAGCTCTGAAAGAGGCGACGACCGGGCGGGTTTGGGTTCTGCCCTGCGCGCGAGCTACGTGAGGGGCGGGGCGGGCTATCCTTGTCAGGGCGTTGGCCAGGTAAGGGGGATTGTCCGGGATTGGAAACTGGAGCTAGCGAGCACCCGGCGCGGCTGCGGGTCGGGGTCATCGGGCCGGGGCGGGCTGGGACGGCGCTCGCGCGGGCGCTGGCGCGGGCCGGGCACGAGGTTACGTCGGCTGCGGCCGTCTCGGCGGTGTCCAAGCAGCGCGTGCGGGATAACTTCCCGCTGGCCGAGCTGACCGACCCGGCCAGCGTTCTCGAGACGGCCGACCTGGTGCTGATCACCGTCCCCGATGACGTGCTGCCCGGCCTGGTCGAGGGGCTGGCCGCGACCGGCGCGCCTTTCGCGGGGCGGCTGGTCGCGCACGCCAGCGGCGCGCACGGGGTCCGCATTCTCGCCCCGGCCACCCGGGCCGGGGCGCTGCCGCTGGCGCTGCACCCGGTGATGACCTTCACCGGCCGCGAGGACGACGTGGACAGGATCAAGGGCGTCTGCTTCGGGGTGACCGCGCCTGACCCCCTCCGGGCGGCGGCCGAGGCGCTGGTGATCGAGATGGGCGGCGAGCCGGTGTTCATCGCCGAGGAGAACCGCCCGCTGTACCACGCGGCGCTCGCCTTCGCCGCCAACCACCTGGTCACGCTGGTGGCCGAGGCCGCCGACCTGCTCGCCGCGGCCGGCGCCGACAATCCCGAGCGGATGCTCGGCCCGCTGCTCGGCGCGGCCCTCGACAACGCCCTCCGGTTCGGCGACGCGGGCCTGACCGGGCCGGTCGCGCGCGGTGACGGCACCACCGTGGCCGCGCACCTGGCCGCCATCAGGGCGGCCGACCCGGGCGCGCTGCCCGTCTACCTCGCGCTGGCCCGGCTGACGGCCGACCGCGCGCTCGCGGCCGGCCGGCTCAGCGCAAGCGATGCCGAGCGTCTGCTCGACGTGCTTGGAGAGCATCGATGATCGTTGCCAACACCCGGGCCGAGCTTGCCGCCGGGTTGGAGAAGCTGCCCGCGCCGTTGGTCCTGGTGCCGACGCTGGGCGCCCTCCATGACGGCCACCGGGCGCTGCTGCGCCGGGCCCGGACGCTGGCCGGACCGGGCGGCGCGGTCGCGGTCTCTATCTTCGTCAACCCGCTCCAGTTCGGCCCGACCGAGGACCTGGACAAGTACCCGCGCACGCTGGAGGCGGACCTGGCCGCCTGCGAGCAGGAGCGGGTGGATCTCGTGTTCGCGCCGAGCGTCGGCGAGATGTACCCGCAGCAGCAGCTGGTCATGGTCGACCCGGGTCCGGCGGGCGAGATCCTCGAGGGCGAGTTCCGCCCCGGCTTCTTCCACGGCGTGCTGACGGTCGTGCTCAAACTGTTCAGCCTGGTCCGCCCGGACATCGCCGTCTTCGGGCAGAAGGACGCGCAGCAGCTCGCCCTGGTCCGTGCGATGTCGGATGACTTCGCGCTCGGCATCGCGATCGAGGCGGTCCCGACGGTACGGGCGGCCGACGGGCTCGCGCTGTCGAGCAGGAACAGGTACCTGTCAGCAGAGGAGCGCGCCCTGGCGCCGGTCCTGCACCGGGCGCTGGCGGCGGGAGCGGAGAGCGCCCAGGCCGGGCCCGCTGCCGTTGTCGCGGCCGCCCAGGAGGTGCTTGACGAGGCCGCCCAGGAGGTGCTTGACGAGGCCGCGCGGTCGGCCGCCGCCGACAAGTCGCCCCGGGTTGACTATCTGGCTTTGGTCGAAGCGCGAAGCTACCGGCCCGTTCCTCTTGAGCCTGATTTTGATTTTCATGGGGACGCGGTGCTTGCCATTGCCGCCCGGGTGGGCACCACCCGCCTCATCGATAACGTAATCGTGCGTTTGGGGACGGAACCGCATGCTGCTGACGATTGACATCGGGAACACCAACACGGTGCTCGGCGTGTTCGACGGGGAGACGATCATCGAGCACTGGCGGATCGCGACCGTGCCTGACCGGCCCGCCGACGAGATCGCGGTGGTGCTCTACGGCCTGCTGCAGCGGTCGGCGACGGTCAAGGAGCGGGACCTGCACGGGATCTCGCTCTGCTCCACGGTGCCTTCTGTGCTGCACGAGATGCGCGAGGTCTGCAGCAAGTACTTCCCACAGCTGCCCGCCGTCGTGGTCGCGCCGGGCGTGAAGACCGGGGTGCCCATCCGGATGGACAACCCCAAGGAGGTCGGCAGCGACCGGATCATGAACTCGCTGGCGGCGGTGCACTTGTACGGCGGCCCGGCGATCGTGGTGGACTTCGGCACCTCGACCAACTTCGACGCGGTCAGCGCCCGCGGCGAGTTCGTGGGCGGGGCGCTCGCGCCCGGGATCGAGATCTCGGTCGACGCGCTCTCCCGCCGCGCCGCCCAGCTGCTGAAGGTCGAGCTGACCAGGCCGCCCCGGGTGATCGGGAAGAACACGGTGGAGGCGCTGCAGTCCGGGATCGTGTACGGGTTCGCCGGGCAGGTCGAGGGGATCGCGCGGCGGATGGCGGCCGAACTGTCGCCCGAGGACCCCTCGGCGGTGACGGTGATCGCCACCGGCGGGCTGGCCCCGCTCGTCATCGACGAGGTGGCCATCATCGACGCGCACGAGCCATGGCTCACGCTGATCGGCCTGCGGCTCGTCTGGGACCGGAACGCGGGCCCTGGTGGCGCTGCGGGCGGCTCAGGGGGCGCTGGCGGCGCCCGCGGCGTCGGCGGCGCTCAAGTGGGCGGTCAGGAAACTGGTGTGCCTCCGGGAGCGATCGCCGGTAACCTTCGGGCGTGACCGAAGGAGCCGTCCCAGACAACACCCCGGAGCAGGTGCGCGTCCGGCTGGAGAAGCGTTCCCGGATGCTCGCGTCCGGGATTGACCCCTATCCCGTGAGCTACCCGCGGACCGCCTCGATGGTGTCGCTGCGGGAGGAGTACGGGGCGCTGCCGCCGGATACCGCGACCGGTAAGACCGTCGGCGTCGCGGGCCGGGTCATCCTGTCCAGGATCGGCGGCAAGCTCTGCTTTGCCACGCTGCGCGACGGGACCGGCGACCTCCAGGTGATGATCTCGCTCGCGGGCGTGGGCGAGGAGGCGCTGGCGGCGTGGAAGCGGGACGTCGACCTGGGCGACCACGTCGGGGTGACCGGCGAGGTCATCACGTCGCGGTCCGGTGAGCTCTCGGTGCTGGCCGACTCGTTCGCGATCACGGCCAAGTCGCTCCGGCCGCTGCCGGACTACCACGCCGGGCTGACCGACCCCGAGTTGCGGGTCAGGCAGCGGTACGTGGACCTGATCATCAACCCGCGCGCGCGGCGGCTGGCGGAGATGCGGTCGGCGGTCGTGCAGTCGGTGCGGTCGACGCTGATCTCGCGCGGTTTCCTCGAGGTGGAGACGCCCGTGCTGACCGGGCTGCACGGCGGCGCCAACGCGCGGCCGTTCATCACCCACGGGAACGCCTACGACTCGCGCCTCTACCTGCGGATCGCGCTCGAGCTCTACCTCAAGCGGCTGGTCGTGGGTGGAATCGAGTCGGTCTTCGAGATCGGCCGGATCTTCAGGAACGAGGGCGTGGACACCACTCACAACCCCGAGTTCACCATGCTCGAGGCCTACCAGACCTACGGCGACTACAACACCATCGGCGAGCTCACCCAGTCGCTGGTGCAGGCGGCCGCGGTCGCGGCGTTCGGGTCCACCGTGATCAGGCGCGCGGACGGGTCTGAGTGGGACATCGGCGGGCAGTGGCGGTCGCTGACCGTGCACGACGCGATCTCCCACGCGGCGGGCGAGGAGGTCACGCCCGACACCCCCGAGTCGGTCCTGCTCGACCTCTGCGCCAAGCTCGACGTGCCGCTGCAGCCGTCGTGGAATCGGGGGCAGGTGATCCTGGAGATGTACGAGCGGCTGGTGGAGAAGCAGACGGTTGAGCCGACGTTCTACCGGGACTTCCCGGTCGAGGTGTCGCCGCTGACGCGGCAGCACCGGTCAGATCCCCGGCTGGCCGAGCGCTGGGACCTGGTGACGTTCGGCACCGAGCTCGGCACCGGGTACTCCGAGCTGGTCGACCCGGTCGTGCAGCGGGAGCGGCTCACCGCGCAGTCGCTGCTGGCGGCGGGGGGCGACCCGGAGGCGATGGAGCTGGACGAGGACTTCCTGCGTGCGCTTGAGTACGCCATGCCGCCCACGGGGGGGATGGGCATGGGCATCGACCGCCTGATGATCATGCTGACCGGGGAGAACATCAGGGAGACGATCCTGTTCCCGTTCGTCCGGCCGAGCTAGGGGTTTTACCCCTAGCTGATCCGGACGGCGCCGTTGTAGGGGTCCGCGGTGATCGGCTGGACCATGACGTCCTGGCCGGCGGCGGGCGCATCCACCATCAGGCCGTCACCGATGTAGATGCCCACGTGGTCCTCCCCGAAGAAGAACACCAGGTCACCAGGCTGAAGGTCGGACTCGGGTACGTGCACCCCCAGGTTCCACAGGGAGCCGGTGAAGTGCGGGAGCGAGATCCCCTCCTGGGCGAAGGCCCAGACGACGAGACCGGAGCAGTCGAACGCGTCCGGTCCGGCCGCGGCCCAGACGTACGGGTAACCAAGGCGCGTCAGCGCATGCCGCAGCGCGATGGCGCCGACGCTGTCGCCGATGGGCGACGGGTAGTTGGGGTAGCTCCCGGTCTGGTTGAAGACAACCATCGCCTGCGACATCTCGGCACTGTCGAGGACCGCCATCTTGGCGTTGATCTGGGAGACCTTGCTGTTGATCTGCGTTGTCAGCGCGTCGACGGTGGCGACCTCTTGCTCGGCCGCCTCCTGCGCCCGCGCGGCGGCGATCTGCTCCCGCTGGAGCGTGCTCAGCCGCTCGCCCGCCTCGTTGTCGACCATCTGGACGGTCGACGCCTGGTTCAGGAACAGGGCCGGGTTGCCGCTCGTGAGCAGCTGGAGGGTGGGGTCCATCCCGCCGTTCATGTAGCCCATGGCGGCGAGCTGGGCGACCGCGGCCTGGCTGCCCGCCATGGCCTGCTCGGCTTCCTTGGCGTCGATCTCCGCGTAGTGCTCTTCTGATTTCGCGTGCGTGATCTCGATCTTCAGCCCGTCGTACTGCTGGCCGAGAGAGTCCACCTCACGGGAAAGTTGCTTGGCCTCTGCTACCAGCGCGCCGAGGGACGGCTGAACGCGGACCGTCTGTGCCTCGCTGACGCCGCCCTGGAGAAGGACAGCAACTGAGGCCGCTGCCACTGCAAGCGGTATAAGTCGTCGGCTCACTGTTCGCACATCGACGCACATTATTAGATAGAAGTGCTGCTGCCAACCGACTCTACTGAAGTTTTGCATTTCTGACGGTGCTGCCGTTCCCCAGCGCGGATTGCCTGCGTGTGGTATGGCGAACGACGCGCTCTGATCGCCTGCTGGGCGGCGGATCGGGCCGGCCAGATCCAGTTTCCCACCGGGGCGGAGGCGTTTCCTGGTTGCCGTTGGGCTCACCCGGCGGTGACGGCGCGATTGCAATGGGACGCTACAGTGGTGCCGCCATGGAGTACATAGTTAGGCAAGCGCGCACTAGGGATGTCCCGGAAATCCGCGCCCTGATCGACCAGAACACTGGCTCGCGGCGGTTGCTCGAGAAGCACACGGTGAACCTATACGAGGACATCCTGGAGTTCAGCGTGTCCGAGAGTTCGTCTGACGGAGTCGTCGTCGGATGCGGCGCACTGCATGTTTTGTGGGAAGACCTAGCGGAGTTGCGCACCGTCGCGGTGGACGAGAGCAGGCGCGGCGAGGGCATCGGGCACCTGATCGTCGATGACTTGCTTGACCGTGCGCGGCGGGTAGGCGTATCGCGGGTATTCGTGCTCACGTTCGCGGTGTCCTTCTTCGGCCGGCACGGCTTCACGGAAATCAGCGGCACGCCAGTGGCGCCAGAGGTTTACGCTGAGTTGCTGCGTTCCTACGATGATGGCGTCGCTGAGTTCCTGGACTTGGACCGCGTGAAGCCGAACACGCTGGGAAACACGCGCATGCTGCTCCGGCTGTTAGAAATTCGCCGGTAACTGCCGGTTAGCGGGGATGCCGCGGTCGGCCCGCTCTTTCGCCCCCCACTGCCGCCCGAAGCGCCGACGGCGGCGAGTAGAGTGCCTGGTGCGGGCGGTTCACCAGTCGGGTCAGGTCGCCGCGGATGCCCGCGCCGGTCGCGGACGACCGCTGCTGACCATGGGTCGAGGTAGCGTTATGTTGCAGGATCTCGCCGCACTAACCCCGCCGGCGATTGTCTGTGTCGCTGTTCTGATCGGCACTTGGGCGATCGTCCGGCGCGAACTGGCGCCAAAGCGCAGGGAACGCGCCGAGGCCGGGGCGGCCGCAGACGAGGATCGGGCCGTTGACCCCGAGCACGGCAGAAGCTTATATTTCCCGACATCGGCGATTTATCCAGCCGCGCCGATCGACTATGTGGTTTTGGGCGTGGGCACGTGTTTGCGCGTAGCGGCAGAAGTGCGCGCCGTGAGATTGCGCACCTGACAACGTGCGCGCAGATGACAACGTACGCTTGGGTGATATGCCAACTGTGTACCCATTGTCACCTGACGTAAGCGGTTGTTGCGCCGCGCTTCCTGGTCGCAGATTGGCCCAACGGTCTATCACTTCATGCTGAACTTCCGCCCTGGAATTGTGCTGGGCATGAGCGGGGTATATGTTTAATAACTGAAAATACTTACTCCGCAGAAGGGCTGAATCTCCATGGCACAGAAGGTGCAGGTACTACTGCTCGATGACCTCGATGGCAGTGAGGCGACCGAGACGGTGACCTTTGGCCTCGACGGTATCTCCTATGAGATCGACCTGAGTTCGGGCAACGCTGGCGGCCTCCGCAAAGAGCTCGCCCAGTATGTCGATCATGCCCGCAAAGCCGGCAACGCGCAGGCACGGCGGCGTCGCCAGCGCAACGGGGCGGGCCGCGAGCAGAGCGCGCGAATCCGCGAGTGGGCCAGGTCGCACGGGCACAAGGTAAATGAGCGGGGCCGGATCCCCGGGAACATCGTGGCGGAGTACGAAGCCGCGCACTAGAACCCGGCCGCCCGGTCGGTAGTCCGCAGGACCCCTCTAGTCCCTCCAGTCCACCAGCTGCCGCCACCCTCGGCGCTGGCGGGACGGGGCCATGTTCGCTAGCGGCGTAGCCAGGTCGTTCGCTTGCGGCGTACTTGGAACTATGGTGCGACTTCGCGCTGTTGGATGGGGTGAAGAAGCGGAGTCCGGGGAACGTCTCCTGATGATTGACGCATAACGCGTTAAGCACAGGGCGGGCACGCGGCTACCATGCGGAGCAGGCAGGTATGCCGAAACCTGCCGGATCCCCGCTGTGAGGAGCGATGACATGTTCGAGAGGTTCACCGACCGGGCGCGGCGGGTTGTAGTCCTGGCGCAAGAAGAAGCCAGGATGCTCAATCACAACTACATTGGCACCGAGCACATCCTGCTCGGCCTCATCCACGAGGGCGAGGGTGTCGCTGCCAAGGCGCTCGAGTCGCTAGGGATCAGCCTTGAGGCGGTCCGCCAGCAGGTCGAGGAGATCATCGGCCAGGGTCAGCAGGCGC
>Ga0302314_10012215_pt1 | contig 14890 bp, 15 predicted proteins | sample III_Palsa_N2_3_FD_200533 | JGI IMG/M metagenome (GOLD analysis project Ga0302314, IMG submission 200533) | Peat permafrost microbial communities from Stordalen Mire near Abisko, Sweden - III_Palsa_N2_3 | ecosystem: Environmental > Terrestrial > Soil > Palsa > Peat permafrost | place: Sweden... | reverse complement strand
CTTCCATCAAGGTTTGCGGTGCGGCGCCCGTACCGCCTTCTGAGCCGTCGACAATGATGAAATCCGGCGCGCTCTGGATACCACGCCTGGCGATCTCGTCGCATAGATCGCCGATCCATTCCACGCCGCCGAACACGGCCTTGAAACCTACCGGCTTACCAGTGAGATCGCGGATGTGTGCGATCGAATCCATCAGCTGGGACACATTGCCGATATCCAGATGGCGGTTCGGACTCTGCGAATCCCTGCCGACCGGGATACCGCGTATCGCAGCGATTTCCTCGGTAACCTTGGCCGCTGGCAGCAAGCCGCCCATACCTGGCTTGGCGCCCTGCCCCAGCTTGATGCTGACCATCTTTACCTGCTTGTTTGCGCAGATCGCCAGCAGTTTTTCGTCGTCGAGTTTGCCGTCGGGCGTTCGCACACCGTATTTGGCGGTGCCGATCTCGAACACGATGTCGCAACCGCCTTCGAGGTGATACGGCGCCAGGCCGCCCTCGCCGGTGTCCATCCAGATGCCTGCCTTGGCGGCGCCGCGCGACAACGCGCGCACTGCCGGCGCCGACAGCGCGCCGAAACTCATCGCCGAGATATTGAAGAACGGCGCATGACTGTAGGGCTCACGCGCATACGGCCCGATCGTCACCGGCACCGGCTCGACATGTTCTTCACCCAGCGCGGGGAACGGTGCGTTGACGAAGAACGGCACGCCTTCGCCGCGCAGATCGCGGCTGGAGCCGAACGCGTTGGTGTTGTCGACATTCTTTGCAGCGCGGTATACCCAGGTACGTTCGGCGCGATTGAACGGCATCTCTTCGCGATCGCTGGAATACAGGTACTGGCGGAAGAACTCGCCCAGATGCTGGAACCAGTAACGGAAGTGTCCGATCACCGGGAAATTGCGCAAGACCGAATTGGACGTCTGATTGCGATCGACCACCCAGGTCACCAGGATTACCACCACAGCCAACGCCAACAGCACCAGCAGAAAGGCGGTGCCGGTTTCCAGCATCACGATGAGCCAGTGCGAAAAACCCGTCGATTCCATGATGTCTTCTCTGTGCGGTATCAAAAACGCGCTGCTGGCGTCGGCACTTTCCAGCAGGCCTTGAGTAAAAAATGAAGCCTATCGCATCGAGGCGGTATCGACCCTGCGATCACAGCTCGATACGCAAAAGCCTGGCCGCACGTATGGCCTTGGCGACGGCCGCTTCGAGGGTATCGGCGCGCGCCAGCGTTACCGCCATGCGTCGCCGACCTTTCACGGTCGGTTTGCCGAACAGGCGTAGTTGCGTATCTGGCTCGGTCAAAGCATCGGCCACGTGGTGGTATCGCGGCGCCGCACCGTCGCCTTCAACCAGCACGGCGCAGGAAGCGGACGGACCGAATTGATGGATCACCGGAATCGGCAGGCCCAGGATCGCCCTTACGTGCAATGCAAACTCGGACAATTCCTGCGAGATCAGGGTGACCAGACCCGTATCGTGTGGACGCGGGCTGACCTCGGAAAAAATTACCTGATCGCCCTTGACGAAGAACTCCACCCCGAACACACCCCAACCGCCCAGCGCCCCGGTGATCGCGGCGGCCTGTCGCTGCGCCTCGGCCAGCGCAGCCGCATTCATCGGCTGCGGTTGCCACGACTCGCGATAGTCGCCGTCCTCCTGGCGATGACCGATAGGCGCACAGAAACTGACGCCGCCGGTATGGCGCACCGTCAGCATGGTGATTTCGTAATCGAATGCGACAAAGCCCTCGACGATCACCCGGCCCTTGCCGGCGCGGCCGCCGGACTGCGCGTAGTCCCAGGCATGCTGCAGTTGATCGGCGTTGCGCACCACGCTCTGACCCTTGCCAGAGGAGCTCATCACCGGCTTGATCACGAACGGATAGCCGATCGCGGCAGCCGCTGCGGAATACTCCGCTTCGTCATCACAGAAGCGGTATGGCGAAGTCGGCAGCTTCAGTTCCTCAGCAGCTAGTCGGCGGATGCCTTCGCGGTCCATCGTCAGCCAGGTCGCACGAGCCGTCGGCACTACCCGCTGCCCTTCCTTCTCCAGCTCAATCAGCGTTGGCGTATGGATCGCCTCGATCTCCGGCACCACCAGATCAGGCTTTTCCAGCTCGATGACGGCGCGCAACGCCTTGCCATCCAGCATGTCGATGACATGGCTGCGGTGGGCGACCTGCATCGCCGGCGCATTGGCGTAACGATCGACGGCGATAACTTCCACTGCGTAACGCTGCAACTCGATCGCCACTTCCTTGCCCAGCTCGCCCGCACCGAGTAGCAGAACACGCAGGGCATGGTCGGAATGGGGCGTGCCGAAAGGCTTCATCGAGTTCTCCGCAGACTGGCAAAAACGGCATTGTAAGCGGGCGGGATGCCGATCAGACGGTCGCACCGGACTATCCGCAACGGCTGAGCAGTTGGGTCCAGACCGGCACTTGAAAGTGATATCTATTTGATATCTAATTTGCGCATCTCAGGGAGATACCATCATGAACGAACACAAGGGCTTTTCTGTAGCGGGCATTCCATTCATCGGACTGTGCATCGTCTTGGCCGGCATTGCCGTCGTGCTGACTTTTTTCGGCGATCCCGCGCAACCAGGACTACGAATGCTTGAGGGTGTCGTCTTGTTCATGCTCGAGCCCTTGCTGCTCAAGGGCTTCTTCCAGGTCGCGCCCAATGAAGGCCAGGTACTGCAGCTGTTCGGGAAATACGCCGGCACCGTGCGTGAAGCGGGTCTGCGCTGGACCAATCCGTTCTACAGCAAGCAGCGCATCTCGCTGCGCGTGCGCAACTTCGAGAGCGGCAAGTTGAAGGTCAACGACAGTGACGGCAATCCGATCGAAATCGCAGCGGTGGTGGTGTGGCAAGTCGTCGATACGGCAGAAGCCGTGTTCTGCGTGGACGACTACGAGAACTATGTGCACATCCAGAGCGAGTCGGCGTTGCGCCAGATGGCGCAGAGCTATCCGTACGATGCCCACGACGACGACAAGCCGTCGCTGCGCAGTCACGGTGACGAGATCAACACGCATCTGCGCGATGAAATCCAGATACGCCTTGGCAAGGCCGGCGTACAGGTGGTCGAGGCACGCATCAGTCACCTTGCGTACGCGCAGGAAATCGCCCAGGCCATGCTGCAGCGGCAGCAGGCTGGCGCGATCATCGCTGCGCGCACCAAGATCGTCGAAGGTGCGGTCAGCATGGTGGAAATGGCTCTCGATCAGCTCAGCCAGCGCGGCGTGGTTCAGCTGGACGAAGAACGCAAGGCGGCGATGGTCAGCAACTTGCTGGTGGTGCTGTGCGGCGAACGTGGCAGCCAGCCTGTGCTGAACACCGGCACGCTGTACAACTGACGGCGTCATGACCGCCGAGAAAAAAGCTTACCCGCTGCGGATCAGCGCCGTTGTACTCGAAGCGATGCAGCGCTGGTCCGACGACGATCTGCGCAGCGTCAACGCGCAGATTGAATACGTGTTGCGCGATGCCTTGCGCAAGGCGGGTCGGCTGAAGCCCGGCAAGCCCGAGCCGGTGACCGATGACAATTGAACCGCCACGCCGGACACGTAACTTCAAAGGAGAATCATTGATGAAACTTGCATACGTCGCATGCTTCACACTTGCTCTCGTCGCCAGCGTGGCGCACGCTGCCAACATCGATTGCCCAGCCGCATCGACACAGCTGCTCGATCATCTGGACAAGGGCGATTATGCCGGCGCCACCACCGACTTCAACGATCGCATGAAGGCTTCGATGACGGCCGACCAACTGGCCGAACTATGGAAGTCCATGCCGCTGCGACTTGGCGCGCCCGGCAAGCGCGAACCGGCACAGGTCAGCGCGGTACCGGACTATGTCGTGGTCGCGACAACGCTGCATTACGGCCAGGGCATGATCGACGCACGGGTGGCATGCGACGTGGACGGCAAGATCGCCGGCTTCCATCTCAAGCCGCACTATTGATCCAGGCGGGAGACGCCTCAAGGAACGCTGGCCGCCGCCAGCTGCAGTTGTGGCAGCTTGAGCTCGCTCTGTCTGCCACCATCGTCGATCAGAAACAGACGGCCATCGCGCTGCGCCAGCGCATTGACATCGCGCAGACCGCGCTTGACCTTTAGCCGTCCCAATGGCCGTCCATCGACAGCACTGTAGACCATCAGTTGATCCGCGGGGCCGTCGGCCACCAGCAGCCAGTCGTGGCCGACATCGTGCCAGTGCACCAGCGTATTGAAGGCAGGCTGCGCACTGGTGGCGAGCTGCGGCGAACGGGCCATGCCGATGACACCCAGCACAAGCACGAGCAACCCGGCCAGCAGACCCATGGCAAAGAGCCACGGCGATCGGCGGAGGGTCGGGGCAAGGTTCATGCCCCATGCTGACGCCGCCGCATGACAGGCAAGTGACGCACTCAGTCCGCCAGCGAAGGCAAGGACAGGCCCAGCGCGATCCAGCCAACGATGAAAGCCAGGCCACCGAGCGGAGTGATCACACCGCACCAGCGCGGTGCCCCCAGCGCGAGCGCGTACAGGCTGCCGCTGAACAGCACGATGCCGAGCGCGAAGCCACCGATTGCCACGCGTCCGCTGCGACCGCGACCAAGGCCCACCGCCATCACCAGTGCCAGCGCATGCCAGACGTGATAGTTCACCGCGATGTGCCACAGTTCGCTGTGCGGTCCGTCGAGCACTCCGCGCAATGCGTGCGCACCGAACGCCCCCAGCAGCACCGCGCTGGCGCCGGCCATGCCCGCCAGCAAGCCGCTGAGGGTACTGACATTTTGTCGCATCATGGCCAGATCCCTGCGCGGGCAAGCCCCGCGGCGCAGCCGGTGTCGTATGCTTGCCCGGATGAACAAGACCACCGATTCTCGCATGAAGTCGCGCCGTTCTACGGGCGTTGCCATGTTGTTGCTACTCGCGGCCAGCTTGCTGTTAAGCAGCTGCCAGCGCAGCGCACCGCTGCCGTTCCAGCTGACCAACATCAGCGGACACATGCCCGCGCTGGATTTCAAGCTCACCGACGATCAGGGCAAGCCGGTTTCCGGCGCCGACTATCGCGGCAAGGTGGTGCTGCTGTACTTCGGCTATACCCATTGCCCGGATGTCTGTCCACTCACCCTGGAACAACTGCACGTGGTGATGCAGCGACTGGGGCCGCTGGCCGACGGTGCACGCATCCTGTTCGTCAGCGTCGACCCGGCACGTGACACACCAGCCGTGCTGCATGCTTACGTCAATGCCTTCGATCCCCGGGCCGTCGGTCTCACCGGCGATCCTCGCGTGATCGAGGCACTCGTCAAACGCTACCGCTCGGCGTTTACCCGCGAGCCGGCCAGCAGCGACGGCAACTATGAAGTGAGCCACAGCTCGGCGATTTACGTTTTCGATCGCAATGGCAACGCACGCGTACTGTCCACGCCAACGGACTCGCGGGATGATCTCGTGCACGACCTGCACCTGCTACTCAGCACCGGAACCAGCTCATGAAGCTACCTGCGCTATCAGCCTTGTTTGCTGGCCTGTTGCTCGCCGCCGGGGCGCATGCGACGTCCGCCGAGCATGTCGTGGCCAGCCATGCATGGATCCGCGTCTTGCCCGCTGACCTGCCTGCCGGTGCTTACGTCACGCTGGAAAACAGCAGCGATCAGCCGGCCGCTTTGAGCGGCGCCACCAGCAACGCCTACGCCGAAGTGATGCTGCATCAGAGTTCCAACGAAGGCGGAGTGAGCCGCATGGCGATGCTCCATTCGCTTGAAATCCCTGCTCACGGCAAGGCTGTGCTCGCGCCAGCAAGCTATCACCTGATGCTGATGAAGGCGGCCACGCCGGTGAAACCTGGCGACATCGTCAAGTTGAATCTGAAATTCGCTGACGGCAGCGCGCTGGCCACGGATTTCGTCGCCCGCCCGGCTAGTGCGATCGACGACACCCACTAACATCCGCAGCTGGATTCAAAGCGACATAAGCGCCCTGCTTCACTTCAACGCTGACGCGGCGGCCGCCGAAGCGCGTACCGCCGGTCGCCGCGACAACTTGCGTGGCAGACGGCCGCTGCGCGACAGGCGCAGCCACTGATTCAAGGCAATCAGGCCGCCGATCGACTCGAGCAGCGCTGCCGGTACCCAGGTGATCACACCGCCGATCAACTGTCCGCTCAATACGTTGAACGTGAATGCGCGGCCGCAGATTTCGAAGATCGGATAAAGGTCGGTGCGGGAGAATGTAACGATGGCGCCGGCCACGATCTGTGGCGTCATTGTAATGGCCGGTGACAGCACGCGCAGGCCGACGACCATCCGCCCTGGTGGATGCGGCCGGTGATCAAGCACCAGTGACCAGTACGCAAAGCCGCTGATCAGCATCGTCCAGTTCATGAAGCGATAGACGCGCCAGTCCAGCATGGCCAGCGTCTGCATCGGCGGTATCAGCCAGACCAGCACGAAGACGATAAACAACACCGTCGCCACCGCGGGATTCAGCAGCACGCCGCTAATCAATCGCCACGGCCACGAGCGTTGTATCGGTCGCAGTACGCGCAGCCTCCAGGCCAGCGGCATTCCGGCGCGCAGCACGCTCGCCGGATACGCCAGCACGATCAACAGGGGCACCAGGTGATGCAACAACAGTTGCTGGGTGCGATGCACGAAAAACTCGTGCTCGGCGTAGTAGTCCAGATAGGTGTGCAGCGACAGATAGATGATCGCCATGCCGACCCAGAACATCAGCTTGCGGCTGAAGCTCACCGGCAGTCGCCGACTACCACGCAGAAACAGCACGCAGGTCAACAGGAAGGTCGCGAGAAAAACCCACGAAAACTCCCAGGGCACGATCCATTTCAACAACGTTGCCATCACTTCACTGCACCAGCGATCTCTTGCACATCAACTATGGTCCGCTGCCCGGCGACACCTGTGACCGCCCAGCATAGTGCCGCAAGGGCAGCGGGCATTGCGGCAGATTGCCGCCCTTGGAGCCTGATTATCCTCTCCCCACAGGGAAGTCATGAACAGGCTCTCAAGTGCGCTGTCGACTGCGCCGGGCGCGACGCCAGCCGTAAAGCAGTCCGATCAGCGTCACCAGCGCGGGCACCAGCACGATATTGATGAACTTCAGGCGCAATCCAAGCGCATCGATTTCCGCGTTGAGCTGGTGCTGCACTTCACGCAGTTCCTTGTTGATCACCAATTGCCGCTGGCGGAACTGCTCGATCTCGTGCCGCTGTTCGGCGGTGACGGTGCTGGCCTCGCTACCCTTGGCCGGTTGCAATTCATCGAGCCGGCGTCGTGTATCGGCCAGCTGCTGCTCCAGCTCCTGCTCTTTCTGCAGAAACTTCTGATCAGCCACGGTACGCAGTGCCTGAACGCGTGTGAATGGACGTTGCGAGGTAGAGCGTCCGCGTATCGACAACAGCGCCGATGAGCCGCTGAGATTGTCGACCAGGTTGGTCACGAAATCTCCGTTGTTCGCGAACACCCGCATCATGGTCTGACCCAGAATAGTCTGCGGCTCAATCCACAACCGATCACTGAGCAGATCGGTGTCGGCCACCAGGATCACTTCCGCATCCGCGACCGACGTGGCGATGTGCCCGCGCTGTGCGGCGCGCTCCGGGAATGCGCTGTCGAACGGACCGCGCAATCGCGCCGCCAGCACATAGTGCTCATTGTCCGCCTTGTAACCCTGCAGCAGCAGGGTGGGATCGTTGCTTTCGGCCAGCACCTGTTGGGTCGACACCACCCTGGCCTGGGCCGTGCTCTGCAGCAGTGGAATAAGCCGCGTGTGCGCATTGGGAGCGAGATCGAAATAGCCGATGGTGGACACGTTGATACGCTGCAGACTGGCCGTGATCACATCGTTGCGATTGAGTTCCTGCATGCCCAGATCGAGCATCGCTGGATGATTGAAATTGCTGCCGGCCAGTTCGATCTGCAACGCACGCGCACGATCCAGCACGACTTTGTGCGGGTCGTACAGCACCCCCCACGCCGCAAACAGCCGCGGTAGATCCGAGCTGTGCTCGGGCACCGTCGAGGCACCGGCCGCGGACGGTGTGCTGGGCGCGGTATCGAGCTCCGCCACGGGATCCACAAACACAGCCAGATGCCCGCCGCGCAAGACGTATTGATCGATCGCATACTGCGTATCGACCGGCAGCTGCCTGGGGTGGATCAGCAGCAAGACCTTGATGCTGTCGTCGATGTGCTGCAGCGTGGCCGGGTCCAGCGTCTTCACGTCGAACAGCTGGCCGAGCTGCTGCATCACCGTCCACGGCTGCTCGCCGAGCACCGGGTTACCGTTGATCGGAAGCGAACTGATCACGCCGATGGACGGCTTGCTCGACTGGTTCAATTCGTACAGCAGCTTGGTGATGTCGTACTCGAGAAACGCTTCGCGGGACGGATCGAAGAACGGCACCGCCAGTGTTTTTTCCGGTACGCGATCTTCCAGCCCATCACCGTCGGCACCGTCGGCACCGTCGGCACCGTTTGGCAGTGCGCTGGCCGCCAGCCCAAAAAATACCCGCTCGTTATTGCTTCCACCATTCGCCGCGATCAGTCCGCTGCCTTCCGCGCTGGCTTCGTCGTCGGAATAGGGCACCGGATCGATCACCTGCAGGCGGATACGTCCATGCGAGCGCGCGACCATTTCCTGCAGCATTTCGCGCACGCGCTGAGCGTAGCTACGCAACTGCGGCAAATCGCGAGTGGCGTGATCGGAGAAGTACAGAGTGAGCTTCAACGGTCGCTGCAGCGTATCGACAATACGCAGCGTGCCTGGGGTGAGCGTGTACAGCTGGTCGGTGGTGAGGTCGACCCGAGACGCGCGCAGCCAGCGGCCACTGGTCACGATCAGCGGCACAAAGACCAATGCAAGCAACACCAGCGAGCCATACAGCGCGGCGCGCCGGGTGAAATGCCATCGGGCGGGAAGCCGGCGAGCCATGCGTCAGCGCGTCCGCTTCAGGTCGAGCAGCAGCACCCCGGCGATCAGCCAGGCAACCATGCTGAGCAGGAAATAAAGCAGGTCGCGCACATCAAGTACGCCGCGCGCGATCGCCTCGAAATGTTGCAGCATGCTCAGGTGCGCCACGCCATTGATCAGTCTGCTCGGTAAACCACCCTGCAGGAAATCCAGTACCTGTGGTTGCCCAACCAGCATCAGCAGCACGCACACCAGCGCCGTCAGGACGAACGCCACCACCTGGCTGCTGGTCAGCGCTGACAGACATGCGCCGATGGCGATGAAGGTGCCGGCCATCAGCCAGCTGCCCAGATACCCGGCCAGGATCACGCCGTTGTCCGGCGAGCCCAGATAGTTGACGGTTACCCATATCGGAAACGTCAACGCGAGGGCCAGCCCGATGAATAGCCACGCCGCCAGAAACTTGCCCAGCATCGCCTGCCACAGCGTCACCGGCAGCGTCAGCAAAAGCTCCAGCGTGCCGCCCTTCGCTTCCTCTGCCCACATCCGCATGGTGATGGCCGGAACCAGGATCAGGTACAGCCACGGATGCATGGAAAAAAACGGTTGCAGGTCGGCTTGTCCGCGTTCGTAAAAATCACCCGCATAGAACGTAAGGATGCCGGCGAGCACGAGAAAGATCACCAGAAATACGTATGCCACCGTCGTCGCGAAATAGCTGCGCAACTCGCGCCGCATGACGGCAGTGACCGGACTCATACGCCACCCTCCGCCGCAACACCGATGTCGCCACGAGTCTGTGTGCCCACGTCACGCGTGGTGATCTGCCGGAACACTTCGTCGAGGCGACCACGTTCCAGCTGAATCTCAGACACTTCCAGGCCCTGCTCACGCAGCAGCGTTTCTACCGGTTCAAGAATCCGCTCGCCCGGTTTTGGAAATACGGTGATGCGACCATCCAGCGGATCGACCTCGATCGCGGCCACCTGCGGCAGGCGCCCCAACATTTCCTGCGACATGCCGCTGCCGGGCGCGCTGAACGATACCGCGCCGTGATAGCGCGAACGCTGTTCCAGTTCGGCCGGGGTGGCATCGGCCAATAGCCGACCGCGGGCGATGATCACCACGCGGTTGCACAGCGCGTGCACTTCTTCCAGCAAGTGGGTAGAGATCAGGATGGTGCGCTCGCGTGCCATGACGTCGATCAATTGACGCACGGCATGCTTCTGATTTGGGTCAAGACCATCCGTTGGTTCGTCCAGCATCAGCACCGGTGGATCATGCAGGATGGCCTGTGCCAGTCCGACACGTCGACGCAGGCCCTTGGACAAGGTATCGATGCAAAGATCCAGCACTTCCTCCAGCTGCAGCCGGTGCACCACTTCCTCGAAGCGCCGGTAACCGATGTCCGCCTTCAGACCGCGCACACGCACGATGAATTGCAGAAACTCGCGTACCGTCATTTCGCCGTAGCTGGGTGCACCTTCCGGCAAATAACCGAGTGCGCGCTTGGCCTTCAGCGGTTCACGGCTGACGTCGTGACCGCAGACCCGGGCCGTGCCCGATGTGGGGGCCAGGAATCCGGCAATCATGCGCATGGCGGTCGATTTGCCTGCGCCATTGGGGCCGAGCAGACCCAGTACCTGGCCGGGTTCGACGCGGATGCTCAACGCATCGACCGCGGTCAGGTTGCCATAGCATCGGGTGAGCTGGTCGGTTTCGATCATGTCCGGTGAAGCATGGTTGCGGGGCGCGTCATCGACTGCCGACGGGATCACTACCGACGTCGCGAATCATCATGCAATGTACCGCAAGATACCTGCGAAGTTCGGTTGCTCCGTCGTAACAGCAATCTTGCCGCCTGCAGCGACTGGCAAAGAAAAGGCCCTACCTTGCGGAAGGGCCTCTCTCGATCATGGGGCTAGTGCGTGGCCGCCACGGCCACGCACTTGTAGCAAGAACTTAGTGGCTGACGCTTGCAGCAGCAGCGGGTGCCGCAGCGGTGCTGGCCGGGGCTGGCGCCGTGCCGGCCGCGGCCGGAGCCGTGCTGGCGGAAGCGGGGGTGCTGCCTGTATCTGGTGCGGGCGGTTGCAGACCGGCTTCCTGCTCAGGGGTCTTCGCCGGCGCATCGGTGACCGGCAAGTAGATTTCGAACTTCGAGTACGTGGTGATGTTACCGCCGGCGTCCTTTACTTCCGGGGTGACCAGAATGTCGTACGAGCGGTTGACCACGTCATCGAACTTGTAGCCGTGCGTCTGCGAATAAGCCTTGAGCATCTCGCGGGTCGGCCTGACACCCACGTAGGTGCCGTTCCAGACACCCTTGAGCGCCGCACCACCGAAAGCGAGCGTGGCGCGAACGTTGCTGTCCACGACGAGGCGGGCGAAGCGATCGCGGCTGCCCGGTGCAAGGGCGGCGGCGGCGCTGGCGGCATCCGTCGCGCTGCTGGCTTCGGCCGGTGCGCCGGACGCATCCAGTGCAGCCGGTGTCGGCGCGGTCAGCTGAACGCTCTGGCCAGCGACGGTCAGGGTGCTGCTGTCGATCGGCAACGCGACATCGAAGGTGTCGGTCTGATCGCCATAGTTCGTGGTGAAGATGATGCGCGGACCGGTGACGTTCACGCCGAGTTTCTTGGCGGAGGCCTGGATCAAGGCGACGGCCTTGTTGGTGGCGTCATCCAGTCCATCCAGACCGTCCTTGAGCGCGAACGATGTCGGCACCAGCAACACCGGGGTCGGCTGGGTCTGCTGCACGTACGGGATCAACTGGCTGTAGTCGACGTTCGGAATCGCGGCCAGCACGTTCTGCAGGTTGTTCAGGCCAAACTGGATGAACGCGTCCGGATCGCCATGGATATACAGATTGGCGAAGCGGTTGACGAGGTTCCAGCCGTAGTCCACGTCATACGACCAGAGGATGTTGGTCAGCTGTCCGCGGCTGCCCTGACGCTCCAGGTCAAGCGTGAAGTGCTTGTCCATGCCGCGCCAGTCGTTGTCCAGGTTCCAGACGATGCTGGCCTTCTTGGTGTTGCTGTCGATCTTGTCGAAATCCGGGGTGGCGCTCGCAATGGTCAATTCGCCATTGCCAACCTTCGGATCGGTGCTGTTCCAGCTCAGCTCGGAGCCTGCACCGTAAGCCTGACCCGAAAACTTGAATTCGACATGCGGATCGTAAGAGCGCAGCACCGAATAATCCGGCAACCGGCGGAAGTTGTTGAGCACGTCATAAACCTGGCGTATGTCCTTGCCGACCACCAGCGAGCGATCCACATGACCACTGCCGGGCATGACCACTGCCGCCACGACACCGAGCACGATCACGATGACCAGGGCAACAAGAAATTCAAGGACACGCATCATTTCCAGAGTTCTCCGAGCGTCTCTACGCCATACTTAAAAGTGTCGCCCCAGCCGCCAAACGGGCCTCCCGTGGGTTCGTCCCGTGGGTCTTGGTAGGGGGTCGGCAAATGCCGAAGCTACGGATGTTACTTGCTCACGGGCAGGAACGCTATTGGCGGCCGCGGGATCCCTTGGATAGCTGAAAAGTGAGCTGCAGCAAGCGCCCCGCCACGCACAATGCGCGTGAATTTCGTCGCAACGCAGCAATAGCCAGCGAGGTCGGCCATCCAAACCTGGTGCCCGTCAGACGCGATCCGGCAGCGATCAAACGATCCCCAGCTCCAGTGCCTTGAGCACGGCCCGCGTACGATCGCGTACGCCCAACTTGGAGAGAATGTTGGATACGTGGTTCTTCACTGTGCCCTCCGCCACTTTCAGCGAATTGGCGATTTCCTTGTTGCTGTAACCACCGGACAGCAGCCGCAGGATCTCGGTCTCGCGTTCGGTCAGCGGATCGGGCTGCTCCAGGCTGGTGAACTGGTTCTGCATGCGGGCGACGCCCGCCATCAGACGCTGGGTCACCATCGGCGCTACCAACGAGCCGCCGGCGGCCACCGTGCGCACAGCTTCCACCAGTTGCTCCAGCGATACATCTTTCAACAGGTAGCCGCGCGCACCGGCCTTGAGTCCCTGCAGCACCAGCTGATCATCGTCGAACGTGGTGAGGATGATGGTCGGTGGCAGCTCGTTACGAACCCCCAGCGTCTGCAGCACTTCCAGCCCGCTCATGTTCGGCATACGCAGATCGAGCAGCACGACATCGGGCTTGATACGCGGAATGTCCTGCACCGCCTGTGCACCGTCCGCGCATTCGGCGATCACGCGAATATCCTCGGCCAGATCCAGTAGCGAGCGAACACCCTGGCGCACCAGATTCTGGTCGTCGACGAGACAAACGGAAATCATCGTGAATCCTCAGGCAACATGACTCAACAGAGCTGACGTGGAAGATCGGCTGGGATGGCTGTATCCGATACAGCGGCATTCTCGCACGCCAGCCCGAACCCCCAACATTACGACACACTCAGTGCGGGTGGTTCAAATCGTGTTGGTGCGTGGGCCAGTGCGGTTTGCTCGCCCAGCGGCAAGCGTACGATCAGCGCAAACCCCTTGCTGGCGCCCGTATCCAGGGTCAGGCTGCCGCCGAACTCGACCAGTCTTTCGCGCATGCCGGAAAGCCCGTTGCCGGGCTTGAACTGATCGGCCCCGCGGCCGTCATCGCGTGCATGCAGGTCCAGCAGATCCGCCTCGACGTAGGCAAAGTTGAGCCACAGATTGCGTGCGCCGGCATGGCGGGCGGTATTGGTGATGATTTCCTGCGCGCATCGCAGCAGCACCTGCGCGCGGCGCGGATCTTCCACGCTGAAGCGCGGCGGCATGGTTACGTGAACGTCGAGCCCGGGAACGCCCTCGGTCAGGCTGCGCAAGGCCTGGGTCAGGTCGATCGCGTCGTCCTGGCGCAGCTCGCTGACCGCCTCGCGCACGTCGGCCAGCAGGTGCTTGGCCGTACTCTGCGCGCTGAGCACGTGCGTGCGCGCCGCCTCGTTGCTGAGGTGGCTGGCCACTTCGAGGTTCAGGCTCAACGCGGTCAGGTGATGTCCGATCAGATCGTGCAGGTCGCGCGCGATGCGCATGCGCTCGGCAATGCGGGTCGACTCGGCCAGCAGTGCGCGGGTGGCGCGCAGTTCGGAGTTGAGCCGGCGTTGCGCCTCGCGCTCCTCGGTCTGCTGACTGGCCACGGCCGACGCCACGAACACCAGCACGGCGATACCCAGGTACAGGCTGGCCTGCAGGAAACCCAGCGTGAAGCTATGTTCATACTCCGGGAAAGTCGCGAAAATCGGCACCAGAATCAGCTGCTGAAACACCAGCCAGAACACCGCAAGCCAGAACGGCAGTAGCCAGGGCAGCGCCACCGAGGCAACCACCATCAGCATGGCCGACAACCCGCTATGGCTGTACCAGCCGACCGCCATCGCCGCTGCCGTCATCAGGGCCAGGCCCAGCAGCTTCAGGCCGGGGTATCGCCGGGAACCGAGATTGCTGGTCAGCAGCCAGTACATCAGACCAAAGATGAGGTAGCACAGCGTCCACAGCAGCAGCGCGAAATTCGGGCGGTGCAGCTCGTTGAGGCGCTCGGTGGCCCAGTTGGTGATCAACGGGGTGCCCACCGACAAGTAGGTAAAGAAGCCCGCGTAACGGAGCAGTCGGATGTGATTGAAGAAAGGCCAGCGCATGCCACGCATGATTGGGTGTGCGGGAGTTTCGCGCAATGCGCGAGAAGTCATGCTCCGCCCGTGGAGTAACGCGACCAACGTTTTACAAAGCTTTTACATACCTTCGCCGAGATGTACGGGCATCGGCTGCATGCCATAATGAGCCATTGTGCGGGGCCGTTGATCGGCCTCGTTCCCGAATCCAACCTTGCGGAGCAACGAATGGCCCTTGCCATCCGCGACGTGCGCGAGCACGACCTGGATGCCGTACTGGCGCTCAACAACGCTGCCGGTCGCTCCATCCTCGCCCTAGACGATGCCCAGTTGCGCTATTTCTACG
>Ga0302314_10012213_pt1 | contig 14894 bp, 19 predicted proteins | sample III_Palsa_N2_3_FD_200533 | JGI IMG/M metagenome (GOLD analysis project Ga0302314, IMG submission 200533) | Peat permafrost microbial communities from Stordalen Mire near Abisko, Sweden - III_Palsa_N2_3 | ecosystem: Environmental > Terrestrial > Soil > Palsa > Peat permafrost | place: Sweden... | reverse complement strand
GGGGATTCTAATGTTTGGGGTATCCCCGCTTTATGGTTGCCCCGGACCTACCTCAGAAGCAACAGCAACAGCGGGTCTTAATGAGCTTAGAGCTGTGAGCTTAGAGTTAAGAGTTAAGCAACGGCAAGAGCAACGGCAACGGCAAGAGCAAGAGCAAGAGCAAGAGCAAAAGCAGATTCCCTGCGGGAATGACAAACAAAAAGACAAACACATGCGGCGATTGTTCGCGGATGTTAGAAGGCCCTCACTGGAGGGCCTTTTGCTTTGGTGGTTGAGATGCATTAGGAAGGGCGAGAAGAGGACATCATGCAGATTGGATCGCGGTTGAGTGAGGCGTTGGGGAAGTTTCTGGATCTGACCAGCGACCAGATGAAGCTGACCGCCGGGAATGTCGCAAATGTGGACACGCCGGGGTATAAGACGCAGGGGATGGACTTCAATGCGGCGTTTTCGCAGGCGATGCAGGGGCTGGATACGAGCTCAGTAAAGACCGGCGATGTGGATGGGCTGGTGGCGCGGCCGGATGGGAACAATGTTTCGATGGACCGCGAGAGCTTGCAGCTTGCGAAGGAGCAGTTGCAGTTCAGGACCGGCGTGGAGCTGTTGAAGCGGGAGTACAGCCGCACGATGAGCGCAATACATGCTGATGGGAAGTAAACGATGAATGTCTTCGGAATGATGGATATGACTGGGTCGGCATTGACGGCGGAGCGGGTGCGGGCGGAGGTGGTGGCGTCGAATATGGCGAACGCCGAGACGACGCGGACGGCTACGGGCGGGCCTTATCAGCGGCAGCATGTGGTGTTTCAGGAGGCCGGCGGTGGATTTGCAGATGCAATGCAGGGGCAGGGATTTGGGAGTGCGCTGAGTGGTAGCGGTGTGACGCCGGGTGGGGTTGAGATCAGCGGGATCGTTACGGATAACAGTGCGCCGCTGGAGCGGTACGATCCGGGGCATCCGGATGCGGATGCGAATGGGTTTGTGGCGTATCCGGACATCAATCCGCTGACGGAGATGGTGGACCTGATGGGCGCGACGAGGGCGTATGGGATGAATGCGTCGGCGTTGCAGGCGGAGAAGAGCATGATGTCGGCTTCGCTGGATATTTTGAAGTAAGGCTTGCGGAGATTTCGATCTGTTGAGGGATGAGGATTTCAGGTATGAGGTTTGAGGAGATATTGCGATGACGGGAATTTCGAATGTGATTCATGCGGTGAGTTCGGCCCAGGTGAGTGGTCCGATGCAGGTCCCGGCGCCGGCGAATGCGATGCCATTTGGGAGCATGTTGCAGTCGATGGTGAAGGAGACCGGCGACCTGGATGTGAAGGCTCAGCAGGCCGTGACCGGCCTGATGAATGGGTCGGGTGTCGAGGTGCATGATGCGATGATCGCGACGGAGAAGGCTGATATGGCCTTTGAACTTGGGTTGCAGATGCGCAATAAGGCAGTTGGCGCTTATCAACAGATGATGAACATGCAGTTTTAGGCAAGGGCAGGTAGAGCGTGGCGGCATTGGCAAAGAGCGGAGTGGTTGAAGGCGGGCAGGGTGGTGCGGCGTCGCAGGCGCTGGCACTGGTGGCGCGGGGGCGGACGGCGTTTGCGGCGATGCCGCAGAAGCAGCGGACGCGTTTGATCGGATGCTTGATATTGGTGGCGGCGGCGGGTGCGGCGTTGTGGTGGTGGGGCAGCAAGACGGATTGGAAGACGCTGTACTCGGGACTGGAAGCGCGGGATGTGCAGCAGGTTGAGGGTGAGTTGGCGGCGGCGAGCATAGCGTATCAGTCGACGCCGGATGGGTTGGGCGTGCAAGTGCCGGCGGAGTTGCTGGATAAGGCACGGATGGAGATTGCGACGAAAGGGATGCCGCAGAGTGGGCGGATGGGTTTTGAGTTGTTCGATAAACCGAACTGGGTGGGCAGCGAGTTCGATGAGAAGGTGAACTATCAGAGGGCGCTAGAGGGTGAGCTGGAACATACGATTGCGACGATCGGGTCGGTAAGGTCGGCGCGCGTGCACCTGGTGTTGCCGAAGGAGTCGCTGTTTACGAGTGAGCAGCAGGCGGCGAAGGCTTCAGTGGTGTTGAAGCTGAAGCGGTCGACGCTGGGGCGTGAAGAGGTGGAGTCGATACGGAATTTGGTTGCGGGAGCTGTGGAAGGACTGACGCCGGATCAGGTGGTGCTGGTGGATGCGGATGGGCGGGCGAATTTGAATACGCCTGGACGCGAGGCTGCGGCGAGCGATGAGGAACAGGCGCTGGAGCAGAAGCTGATTGCGATGCTGGAGCCGCTGGCGGGACGTGAGAATGTGCGGGCTACGGTGAATATTGTTTACGACCAAGGGAGCGTGGAGCGGACCGATGAGGTCGTCGATCCGACGCAGGTTGTGGCGTTGACGACGCAGAAGAGCGACCAGGTTGCTGGTGGAGCGGCTGCGAAGGTGGGTGGAATTCCGGGGACGGTGAGCAATACTCCGGCGGCGGCCGCGCCGGGAAGTGCGGTGGCTGCGACGCAGGCTGCTAAGGATGCGCTACCGGTGTATCCGAGCGCGGGCGGACAGGGGCAGACGCAGCATGAGGAGAGCAGCACGTTTGCGGTGACTCGGCATTTGACGCATGAGGAGCAGGGGCCGGGACGGATTGAGAGGATTTCAGCGGCGGTGCTGGTGAACGACCGTGCGAGCGCGGGTGCGGGTAAAGATGCGACGACGGTGTGGCATGCTCGGACGCCGGATGAGATGCATCGGCTGGAGGAGCTGGCGCAGGCTGCGGTGGGTTTCGATGTGAAGCGTGGAGACACGGTGGTGATGCAGAACATCAGCTTTACGGGCAATGTTCCGGAGGTGAAGGTCGCAGGCGTGCAGCGCGTGAGTGAAGAGGCGCAGGAGTTTTTGCACTCGCAGCCGGAGTTGTTGCGGACGCTGGGAGCGGGTTTGATTGCGGTGTTGCTGATCCTGATGGTGGTGCGACCGGTGGTGCGGCAGACGATGGTGATGTTTGCGGAGCAACGGGCGTTGATGGCGGGCACTGTGTCCGCTGCGCTGCCGGGCGGAGAACGTTTGGCGCTGGGTGGAGCGGGAGCCGAGGTCGGTTCGGAGTTTGAGCAGGGTGTGAGAGAGCCTGCGGGGAGGCCGGTGCGCAAGCGGGGTTCGGCAGGCTCTTCGATAGATAACGAGGGTGTGCTGGAGTATGTTGCTGCGCACATTCGGCGGGAGCCGTTGCAGAGCAAGCGATTGCTGGAGGCCTGGATTGGCGGCCGGGAGGAAGGACAGTGAGGCAGGCATCGGATAGGAACTCTATCGCTTCAGGGTCAGGCGTGCCGCAGCCTTTGTTGCTGCCGGTGGACGCGGAGTTTGTGCCGGCGAATCTGCCGGGGATACGCAAGGCGGCGATCCTGATGATCGCGTTGGGCGACGACCTGGCGAAGACCATGTTTCGTGAGCTGGGACAGAAGCAACTGGAGCGCGTGACGCATGAGATCACGCGGCTGGGCAACGTTCCGGCGGAGGTGTTGGCGCAGGTGTTGACGGAGTTCTATGGGTTGCTGGAGACGCAACAGTATATGGTCCGCGGCGGGACTGAGTATGCCCTGAAGTTGTTGACCGAGGCGTTTGGCGACGAGCGCGCGCAGGAGTTGCTGGGGCAGGTGAAGCAGATTCAGGAGAGGTCGACGGGCGATCTTGCGATGTTGCAGGAGATGGACCCGCAGCAGTTGAGCAAATTTTTGGAGAATGAGCATCCGCAGACGGTGGCGCTGGTGCTGGCGCACCTGGAGCCGCAGAAGGGCTCGGTGTTGTTGATGGCGTTGAAGCCGGAGTTGCGGGTGGAGGCGATCCGGCGGCTGGCGGAGATGCGGCAGTTTTCGCCGGAGATGGCACAGAAGGTGGCTTTGGTGTTGAGCCGCCGGATCGATTCGTTGGGAACGAGTGGGAGAAAGTCGTATGCGGGATTCAGGTCGGTGGCGGATCTGCTGAACCATCTCGATGGGAGCGCGAGCAAGGCGATCCTTGAGGACATTGAGAAGAACGAGCCAACGGTGGCGATTGGGATACGCGATTTGATGTTTACGTTCGACGACCTGTTGACGGTGCCGCAGGCGAGCGTTCGCGAGATCGTTGGCGCGGTCGATAAGAAAGTTTTAGCGACGGCGTTGAAGGGTGCGAAGGAGAATCTGAGGGCGCATCTGTTCAAGGCGATGAGCTCGCGCGCGATGGAGATGCTGCGCGACGACATGGAAGCGATGGGCCCGGTACGCGGCAAGGATGTGACCAAGGCGCAGCAGGAGATGCTGGCTGTGGCGCGCAGTCTTGAAGCTGAGGGACGGATTGTTTTGAGGATGGAGGCGGAGAGTGAACTTGCTGTTTGAAGCACAGATAGAGAAGGCCCCGGTAACGCTGTTGGTGTTTCCGGAGATGGCTGAGGTGAAACGCAGGGCGATGGTTGCCAGTGAGGTGGCCGTGAGTCCGGTGGTGGAGAACTCGGCGACGTTGGAGAGGCTGGCGACGCTGGCGAGTGAGGCGCAGCTGGAAGAGGCACGCGAGCAGGGACGTGAAGAGGCGTTTGCGGAGTGCGTGAAGCGGTTGCGCGAGGGGTTGGAGATCGAGCGCACGGCGGTGACACATCTTTGCACAAGCTTTACGAAGGAGCGGCACAGGTACTTTGCGGAGGTTGAAGGTGAGGTGGTGAAGCTGTCGCTGGCGATTGCCGCGCGGATCTTGCAGCGTGAGTCTGCGATGGACCCTGCGTTGCTGGCGGGGGTGGTGCGGGTCGCACTGGCGAAGCTGGGCGATGCGAAGGGCGCGGTGCTGCGTATGAATGAGGATGATGTTGCGGCGTGGCATAAGGCGATGAAACATTCGGGGCTGGCGATTGAGGGCGATGCGTCGATGGAGGCGGGTGAGTTGCGGTTAGAGGCTCCGGGTGGCGTTGCGGAGCTTGGGGTTGCGGCGCAGTTGGTGGAGATTGAGCGCGGGTTCTTCGATCTGTTGGCGCGGCGGCCGGCGTGAGTGGGCACGGACCGGCTGCGTTGCGGGCTTACTTCGATGCGGTTGCGGTGAGCCCGGGATGGCGTTGGCAGGGGCGGGTTGTCGAGGCCAATGGGCAGACGATTGAGAGCGATGGGCCGCCGTGTTCGGTGGGGGAGTGTTGCGAGATTATCGCCAGCGATGGCGAGCGGCATAGCGCGGAGGTGATCGGGTTTCGCGGGCGGCAGGTGATTGCGATGCCGCTGGTGGCGACGCGCGGATTGCGCTACGGCGATGCGCTGTATGCGTCGGGGCGGGGCGCGGAGATTGCGATTGGCGAAGCGATGCAGGGGCGGGTGCTGGATGCGATGGCGATGCCGATCGACGGCAAGGGGCCGTTACTGGGAACGGAGATGTGGCCGCTGGATGCCGCGGTTGCGGCGGCGATGGAGCGGGTGCCGATTCGTGAGGCTTTGACGACCGGGGTGCGGGCCATCGATGGGATGTTGACGGTGGGACGCGGGCAGAGGGTGGGGATCTTTGGCGGGTCGGGTGTGGGTAAGAGCACGCTGATCGGGATGATGACGCGCAATACGGAGGCTGACATTACGGTGGTGGGATTGATTGGCGAGCGTGGGCGCGAGGTGAGGGAGTTTCTCGACGATGCGTTGGGTGAGGAGGGTCGGAAGCGGTCGGTGGTGTTTGTGTCGACGTCGGACCAGTCGCCACTGTTGAGGATGCGGGCGGCGATGGCGGCGACGGCGGCGGCGGAGTTTTATGCGCGGCAGGGGAAGAATGTGCTGCTGGTGCTGGACTCGTTGACGCGGTATGCGATGGCGGCGCGCGAGGTGGGGTTGGCGGCGGGTGAACCGCCGGCGAGCAAGGGCTATACGCCCTCGGTGTTTGCGCATTTGGCGAAGCTGGTGGAGCGGGCGGGACGGTTTGAGACGGGCAGCATTACGGCGTTCTATACGGTGTTGATGGAGGGCGACGATCAGCAGGACCCGATTGTGGATGCGGTGCGGTCGCTGCTGGATGGGCATGTGGTGTTGTCGCGGACGCTGGCTGCGGAGGGTTGGTATCCGCCAATTAATATATTGGATTCGTTGAGTAGGTTGATGCCGGCGGTGACGACGGAGGAGCATCGCGAGCGAGCGCGGTTGCTGCGGCGATTGATGGCGGCCCATGCGCGGTCGGAAGATTTGGTGCGGATGGGCGCGTATACGGCGGGTGCGGATAAAGAGCTGGACCGTGCGATGACTGCGATGCCTGGGGCGCGGGAGTATCTGCAGCAGGATGCGGATGAGTGCTACACGATGGCTGAGAGCGTTGCGGACTTGCAGGGGTTGATGCTGTGAGCGAGCAGATGCGGCAGCTTGCGCGGTTGAAGAAGTTGAGGGCGGCGAGAGAGCGGTTGAGTGAAGCGTCGGTTGCGGTGGAGGCGGGGAAGTTGCGGCTGGCGGAGGAGCGGTTGCTTGCGGCGAAGGACGCTGAAGCGGCTGGGGCGCGTGAGTCGCAACGGGCAGTGGAGGCGGGCGAGAGGACGGCGTGGATGCTGTCGCTGGCATTGCGGGAGGCGGAGGCGATGCGGCGTCCGCGGCTGGAGGCTGCGTGTCGCGAGCGGGAGATTGCGCTGGTTGCGGCGCAGAGGATTCTGAATGTGTGCCGGGTGGAGACGGAGCAGGCGAGCGGGTCGGAGCGTGATTTGCGCGAGGCGTTGGACGTGGAGCAGGAGCGTCGCGCGCAGGCGGAGAGCGATGACCGTTTTTTGGCTAGAGTTCGCTGGTGTGCTGGGCTGAGAAAATCATTCTTGCCGAATGAACAAAAGGCCCAGGGCTAAAGAGGCCGCAGAAAAAGTCGACGCTGGGCCGAAAGAATCCCTCCGTGGCTAAAGCCACCCTGAAATAGTAGGACTTATGACGGGGCTGAAGCTCCGTCCCTACAAAGCAAGGACTTTTCAGCAATCTCTTAAGGTAGACGGTGTGAAGTTACTAACGGAGATGGGTTGAATTAGAGCTCGCAATGGCACGCTACTTGCATTATGAAGCGGCGAGGACCTGAGAGTGATCGCGAGCGGCGACGATTGGATGAGCGGTGCGGGAACGTTGCAGGCTGCGGTTGTCGCAGCGCCTGCGGTTCCGGTGCAGCCTGTCGATGGCGGGCAGGGGAGCTTTGCGGATGCGATGCAGGCGACGTTGCCGCCGGTGAGTGTTGAGGCTGCTGTAACTCCGCGTCCGGTCGGTACGCCAGTGCAATCGGAGTCACAGGTTGCCGGCGCAGGCGATTCGTCGAATGATCCAACGCAGAGTACAACGAAGGACAGTTGTGGTGAGGATGCTGTGGTTTCTGGACAGACGATTGAGGAGGGGCCAACTGTTGAGACCGCGCAGAAGGCTAACGTTGCAAAGTTGGCACATCATGCGATTGCTATAAAGATGCCGGGCGATGCGCAGACGAAGATTAAGGCAGCAGTTGCAAAGCCGACGAAGCATGTCGAGACGAAGGCTACGCAGGCTGTTGCGGCGGATGCGGCTGTCGAAGTGAAGAGCAGTGGCGGAGGTGTTGAGACGGCGCAGCTTGCGGCGCCGATTGCTGTGACAACACAGAACGCAACAAGTGCTTTGGCCGACAAGGGTGCGGATGCAGGTAATGCAGGCGCAGAGCCAGTGGTTGCGGGAGATGCAGTGGCTACGAGTACGAGTGCGGTTGCAGCGAGTGCGCTGGCGGATGCGGCGACGAGTGTTGCCGTGGCGCAGGCCGCGGATGCGGTGGTTGCAAAAGTTGCGGTGCAGGGGAGCATCGCGGAGACGAGTCCGAGTGTTTTGGGTGCGGGTATGCAGGTTGCCGCGACGCCGGTGCAGGGGTTGTTGCCCGTCAATGCAGCGAACAATTCGACGCATAGTGGGGCGGCTGGCTTGATGAACGCCAGCCATGCAGGGCATAGCGGCGAAACAAGTGAGTTGACGCTGCATACCTACGATGCTTCGACGCCGAACCAGTTGGAGGTGGGACTGCATGGTGGGGCGTTTGGGTGGTTGAAGGTGCGTGCGGAGATGGGGCAGGATGGCGAGGTGAATGCTTATCTGCGCGGGTCGTCGGTGAACTCGACGGAGTTGTTGCAGGCGCAGGCGCCGGGGATTGCGGCTTACCTGGGAGCGCAGGAGGTTGCGGTGCGGAGTGTGCAGGTTGAGGTTGCGTCGACTGCTTATTCCGCGAGTGGGGCGGGTGTTGCGAGTGATGGAAGCTCTGGCGGAGCGGGGCCGCAGCAGGAGCAGCGCGGCGGCAAGGACAGCGGCTATAACGGAGCGCTAGAGGTTGATCCAGCTAACGATGAGTGGATGGGTGGCGGCGTGTTGCCGCCGCAGATGTATGCAGGCCAGTCGAACGGGACCCTTACGGGGACCGGCGGTTGGGTGAATATTCAAGCTTGACGGAAGAAGAGAGGAATTCGATATGACAGCAATTCAGAAGCACCAGGCAATGGCAGCGACAAGTATCTCGGCAGTACAGGCGCCACGGGCATCGCAGGTTTTAGGCAAGACGGCGGCGGCAGGAACAACGGGCGCGAGTATGAGCTCGAAGGCGGCGGGACTTGCGGCGGCGATGGGCGGAAGCTCGACTGCGGCAACGAGTACGACGCCGTCGACGACAGCTTCGGACGATATTACTTCGAACGATTTTTTGACGTTGCTGGTGAGCGAGTTGAAGAACCAGGACCCGACGCAGCCAACGGACCCGAATGCGTATATCACGCAGATGGTAGGCGTAAACAGCTTGCAGCAGCTGATCTCGATCAACCAGGAGATTGGGTAGCGGCTACGAAGGAAAGCTTGCCTCGGCGGCTAAAGAATCCAGGGCTAAAGCCCCGTGATTTCATTGGCCTTATTCGTGGGGCCAAAGCCCCACGCTAATCCGGTAAAGCAGGACGAGACTTTTCAGCAGCCTTTTTAGCCGTCTGTCATAAGAGATGGCTACATCGACAACAGAAGTTCAAACATAAGCAGCAAGAAAGAGAGATAAAGAAGATGGGATCCTTTTCAATTGCGCTGACCGGGCTGAATGCCGATACGACGGCGCTCAACACTATTGGCAACAACCTTGCGAACCTGAATACGACGGCGTTCAAAGACCAGACGGCGACGTTCTCGGACATGTTCTATCAGAACATTGGGAGTTCGGGGTCGGGCGATGCGTTGCAGCAGGGTATGGGTACGAAGATATCGTCGACGGAGTCTGACTTTAGCCAGGGTGCGTTGACGACCACGACCAATGCGACGGATATGGCGATCCAGGGCAATGGGTTCTTCGTGACCAATGACAATGGCGTGCAGCAGTTGACGCGGGCGGGGAACTTTCAGCTCGACAACCAGGGCAACCTGACGACCACCGATGGCGCGAGTGTGATGGGCTATGCGGCGGTGAATGGCGTGGTGAGCTCGGGGAGTGCGCTGAGTCCGCTGCGGTTGCCGATCGGCGAGATGCAGGCGGCGAATGCGACGACGCAGTTTGGGCTGACCGGAAACCTTAGCGCGGGCGCCGCGGTGGGAGACCAGTTCTCGAGTGCGGTGACGGTGTATGACTCGCTGGGGACAAGCCATGTGGCGACGATCAGCTATACGAATACGGGCACGAACCAGTGGAGCTACTCGATTGCGCTGCCTCCGGGCGATGAGACGGGAACGCCGGTCAACAATACGGGGACGCTGACGTTCAACAGCAGCGGCAACCTGGTTGCGCCGAGCTCGAATGTTAGCGGAATCTCATTTCCGGGGATGACGGATGGGTCCGCGGACATGAGCATGAAGTGGAACCTGTTCGATGCGGCGGGCAATGGAACGCTGTCGCAGACGGCTGGGGCTTCGGCTTCGACCGCGACGACGCAGGATGGGTATGCGAGCGGGACGTATGCGGGCTTCACGGTGGACGGCAGCGGCAACATTGCGGCGCAGTTCAGCAACGGGCAGACGCAGACGGTAGGGCAGGTTGCGCTGGCGAATGTGACCAACGTCGAGGGCCTGACGCGGGCCGGTGACAATGCTTATGTGACGACGATGGCATCGGGCACGGCTACGGTTGGCGCGGCGAATACGGGCGGTTTGGGCAGCATCAACGACGATTCTCTGGAAGGCTCGAATGTGAATATCTCGACGGAGTTCGCGAATTTGATCGTGGCGCAGCGGGCGTTCGAGGCGAACTCGAAGACGGTGACCACGTTCGATACGCTGACGCAGGAGACGATCGATCTGATTCGGTAGTGCGTAAGCTGCCTTACTCTCGCCCCTCGGATTAGACGATCCGAGGGGCGAATCTTTAGGGGACGCTTATGGAGGGTGGTTGGGGTTTGGCAGGCGGGTTGCATTAGAAGGGGTATGGCCACGCCGACAGATTTTCCCGCTCCTACTTCCGGTGCCGCAGTTCCCGCGGCGAAAGTTCCTCTCATGATGATGTTGCTGTGCTGTGTTCTGACGGTGGTGTTTGCCGTTGGCGGCGCGGCCGGGACGATGATGTATTTGGCACGCAGTGGGAAGCTGTCGGCCAGTGCGTCGACGCCTGCTGTGGCTGCACCTGCGAAGAAAGACGCGCCGGTGACGACGCATCCCAAGGCGCTGGAGCCGCTGTTAATCAACCTGGCCGACGAGGGTGGGCACGCTTATTTGCGGTTGAGCGTGGTGCTGGCGGAAGAGGATGAGCCGGGCGCGAAGGCCAAGGCTGAAGAGAAGCCGGTGGCGGGGGCGGACGCTTCGGTGCGAGACACGATCTTCGATGTGCTGGGACGAGAGGACTCAGCAGCGTTGCTGGCTCCGGATGGTAAGGAGCGGCTGAAGGGCGAGCTGAAGGCGGCGATCGATGCGCGCAATCCTGAGCTGAAGGTGAAGACGATCTACTTTACGGATTTTTTGGTGCAGCGATGAAAGCGGGGGAGTTGGGCTTGTCTCTTGTGGGAGGCGCGAAGTGGCCGCTGCTGCAGCAGGCGCCGGTGGCGATGACGGTGAAGATTCCGTTGCCGGGTCTGTCGCTGCGCGCGATTGCTGCGTTGAGCGTGGGCACGATGATTGCGAGTGCGTGGCCGGCGAGCGAAGAGGTGCAGCTCTATGCGCAGAATGTGGCGCTGGGCTGGTGCGAGTTTGAAGTGGTTGACGGCACGATTGCGGTGCGACTTACGAGGTTGGGATAAGAGATGAAACTGATTGCGAAGGGCGTTAGAGACGAGTCGTCACGGCCGGTTATTGGCGGTGTCGCAGGATGGTTGCTGGGTTTGTGGCGTGGACGTGTTGGGTTACGCGCGGCGCGTGGAGAGCGCCAGTTGAAGCTGGTGGAGACGTTGTCTCTGGGCGGCCGAAAGCAGTTGATGCTGGTGAGTTGTGGCGGGCGGATGTTTCTGGTGGGTGGCGGTGCGGACAGCGTGCAGACGATCGTTGCGGTGAAGACGGATGAGGTGTCGCTATGAAGTTTGTTTTGGTGGTTACGGCGATGTTGTTGATAGTGTCTGGAGTGAAGGCGCAGTCGATCGATAGTGGTGGGGCGTTCTGGGTGAGTCATGCTTCAACTCATGCCAACAAGGTTGCGCCTGTTACGGGAAAGACGGGCGGTGCGGCGCACGCCGCGGCGAAGGCTGCCGATGCGAAGCCTGGGGCAGGCAAGCCGGAAGATTTTCTGCTGGATGCCGTGGGTAAGAGCACGCAGGGCGGTGCGGGTGGAGGGTCGCCATGGGCGATTGTGCTGGGCTTGACGCTGCTTACGCTGCTGCCGGCGATTTTGCTGGCGATGACCCCGATGGTGCGGCTGCTGGTGGTGTTTCACTTTCTGCGGCAGGCGCTGGGGACGCAGACTGCGCCTTCGAACCAGGTGTTGATGGGGCTGGCGCTGATGATGACTTGGTTCCTGATGCAGCCGGTGCTGGTGCAGGTGGAGCAGGTTGCGGTGACGCCTTATCGGCAAGGGACGATCGATGCAATGGAGGCGTTGGAGCGGGGGGCTGTACCCGTCAAGGCTTACATGCTGAAGTATGCGCGGGAGAAAGACCTGGCGGTGTTTGCGAGCGCGGCGATGACCAAGCAGCCGGCGACGCGGGCCGATCTGCCGATGCCGGTTGTGGTTCCGGCTTACATGCTGAGCGAGTTGAAGGCGGGGTTCCAGATTGGGGCCGTGTTGTTCCTGCCGTTTCTGCTGATCGATTTTCTGGTGGCAAGTATTACGACATCGATTGGGATGTTGCAGTTGTCGCCGGTGGTGATATCGACGCCGGTGAAGATACTGCTGTTCGTGATGGTGGATGGGTGGAGCTTGCTGGCTGGGCAATTGTTGAAGAGCTTTTAGCGCGGGGGTGAATGAGCTCAGAGCTAGTTCTTTGTAGAGGAGTGAGGAAGACAGGTTTGAGGTTTGAGGGAAGGAGGTTGTGATGGGACCGGATATGGCTGTGTTGTTAGGACGGCATCTGTTGATTGAAGCGCTGTTGTTGTGTGCGCCGATGCTGGTGGCTGCTTGCGTGGTGAGCCTTGTGATGTCGCTGATGCAGACGCTTACGGGCGTGCAGGAGCAGACCCTGACGGCGGTGCCTCGGCTGGTGGTGGTGTTTGCGATGGTGGTGGTGCTGATGCCGTGGCTGGCGCACCGGACGGTGGCTTACACGATTGGGTTGTGGACGGACCTGCACCGGTACCTGGGATGACGAACGCGGAGTGGCAAGCCATGGTGTGCAGCGGCGTGCTGGTGATGGTGCGGTTGAGCAGCCTGCTGGTGTTCTCGCCGATATTTTCTTCGCCTGCGATTGCTCCGCGGATCAAGGCGGGGTTTGTGTTTGCGATGACGTTGTTGCTGGCCCCGCTGGTGGGCTCGGCGAAGGGCGCGGTGAGTGAGCTGACGATGCGCGGCGTGCTGGGAGAGCTGGCGGTGGGGTTGGTGTTTGGGCTTTCGCTGATGCTGCTGTCGGAGATGGTGTTGTTTGCGGGAGCGCTGCTGAGCATGGAGTTCAGCTTCTCGCTGGCGAACTTGATGGACCCGAACTCGAAGGTGGAGACGCCGGTGCTGGGACAACTGCTGGGTTGGGTGAACACGCTGGTGCTGCTGGGCGCGGGGTTGCATAGGACGCTGCTGACGGCGGTGATGCGGAGCTTCAACGTGGTTCCGGTGGGGACGTTTGTGTTGAGCGCGAGGACTGGCGCGCAGATGGCGCACATGGCCGGAGGGATCTTTCTGGCGGGTGTGCAGTTGGCTTCGCCGGTGATTGCGGCGGCGTTGACGGTGGAGATCACGATTGGGTTGATTGGGAGGCTTTCGCCGCAGTTGCATTCGACGGTGTTGAGCGTGCCGTTCAAGACGATCGTTTCGTATGTGGTGTTGATTGGGTCGCTGGCGGTGTGGCCGCGGTTTCTGGAGAGCCACTTCAACTCGCTGCTGGATGCTGCCGAAAGGATGTTGACGGCGTGAGTGAGCAGAAGTCAGAGAAAGCAACGCCGCAACGGCAGAAGAAAGCTCGGGAGAGCGGCGACTGGGTGCGTAGCCGCGAGTTGCTTTCGGGTACGGCGATGCTGGCTGGGTTGATGACGCTGGGGATGGCGGGTGGGAGCTTTGTTTCGAGCTGGAGGCAGTGCTACTCGCGGTGCGTGTCGATGGCTGTTGCGGGGTTGGGGAGGGACTGGGGGATTCGGGAGTTTACGACGGCGACGCGCGTGGCGCTGCTGCCGGCGGTGGTGCCTACTGCGATGGTGATGGGGGCTTGCTTTTGCGCCATCGTCGCGGTGGGGATTGGGCAGGGTGGGGGCGTGAACTTCAGCGTGGAGGCGTTGCAGCCGAAGCTTAGCCGGGTGAATCCGGGAAGCCATATTAAGAACCTGTTTTCGATGCGGTCGCTAGTGCGGACGGCGAAGTCGGTGATACCCGCGGCGATTGTGGGAGTGATGGGGTGGAAGGCGTTGCATAGCCTGATGGGGCCGATGCCGGTGATGAGCCTGGCGCGGTTGCCAGCGACGTTCGGCGCGTCGTATGGGCTGGGGATCAAAGCGGCGTGGGTGATGGTGGTGTGGTCGGCGATCGACTATGCGGTGGAGTATGCGAGCTGGACGAAGCGACTGAAGATGTCCAAGCAAGAGATGAAGGAAGAGATGAAGCAGGCGATGGGCAACCCGCAGACCAAGGGGCGGGTGCGGCAGGCGCAGCGGGCGATGAGGAAGCGGCGGGTGAAGGCGGACATGTCGCGGGCGAGCGTGGTGATTACCAATCCGACGCACTATGCGGTGGTGTTGGAGTTCAGCTTCGAGACCATGCAGGCGCCGACGGTGCTGGCGAAGGGGCGCGATTTCCATGCGCTGGATATTCGGGAAGAGGCGCGGTGGGCGGGTGTGCCGATCATCGAAAACCCGCCGCTGGCGCGGAGTTTGTATCGCAGCGTGGAGCCGGGACAGCCGATTCCTTATGAGCTGTATGCGGCGGTGGCGGGGATTCTGGCTTATCTGTTTCGGGAGCACCAGGAAGAGGCGGCGCGGGAGGCGAAGAGGAAGGCGGAGAACAAGAAGAGTGCGAAGGCGGTGGCGACGAGGCCGGCGATGAAGGGGTTTGAGGGCGGCATGTAGCGGAGCGACGAGCAACAGCAACAGCAACAGCGGTTCAGGCGATCAGATTCCAGATTCCAGTTAAGAGCAAGCGACAGCGAGAGATCAAGAGGGTGTGATGGAAAAGGCGAAGGGTAGTTGGAGTGGACTGATGTTGCCGCTGGGCGCGATCAGCATCGTGTTTGTGATGCTGGTGCCGATTCCGGCGGTGGTGCTGGACTTGCTGCTGGCGGTATCGATCAGTGCGAGCGTACTGGTGTTTTTGACGGCGACGCAGATACGGAAGGCAGTGGATATGTCCGTATTTCCGACACTGCTGCTGTTGCTGACGCTGTTCAGGCTGGCGTTGAATTTGGCTTCGAGCCGGAGGATTTTGCTGCATGGGCA
>Ga0302314_10012209_pt1 | contig 14895 bp, 17 predicted proteins | sample III_Palsa_N2_3_FD_200533 | JGI IMG/M metagenome (GOLD analysis project Ga0302314, IMG submission 200533) | Peat permafrost microbial communities from Stordalen Mire near Abisko, Sweden - III_Palsa_N2_3 | ecosystem: Environmental > Terrestrial > Soil > Palsa > Peat permafrost | place: Sweden... | reverse complement strand
ACGCACAGATCCGTAAAGCCGACAAGATCGATCCGGATGTGCGACCAACCCGCGCCACGGACGGGGACACGGACGCTGCGGCCGACGTCGACCGACCGGTCGATCCCGCGACCGGGGCCTGACTAGCTTCGGGTGAGGTCCACGCGAGCACCGTTGAGCTCGGCAGCCGGTCCATCCAGCACACCCACGATTCGCGCGGCGATCGTCTCCACGGGCGTCCCCTCCGTGCCGATCGACTGTACGAGCAGCTCCACGGCGGCTCCCGTTCCTGCCTTGCGCCATCCGGATGCCACGGCAGAGACCCAGGCGCTCGCGGCGAGCTTCAGGGTCGCGTAGTTAGCGCCACCCCACGTGGGTTTCGCCTCGGAGGTCGATCCGATCGTCACGAGACGGCCGGCGGAGGATGCGGTGAGGTCGTCCATGAGCGCGAGCGTCGTCAGCCTGAGCGTGGTGAGGATGCGCGGCTCCAGCCAGCTCCAGTCGTCGTCGCCGTTACCGGCTCGCCACCCGCCGACGAGGTGCACGAGTGCGTCAGCAGGCCCGGCCTGGTCGCGCACGTGCGCCGCGAGCCCTCGCGTCGCTGCCGGGTCGGTGAGGTCGCAGGCCAGCCGCACCGACGCGGCCACCTCCATCAGGCGCCCCTCGTTCGAGCCGACTGCGACGACCGTGTGCCCCGCTTCGAGAAGGGCCGCGCACACCGCGCGGCCCGCGTCACCGGCAGCCCCGGTGACGACGACACTCACAGCGCGGAGACGGCGGTGATTCCGGCGGTCGACTCGATGACGCCGGTCATCTTCTTCGACAGCGCTTCGTAGAACATCGACAGCGGGAACTCATCATCCATCACCGCATCGGTGAGCAGCTTCGCGGGCCCCTCGAGAGGCAGGTCGCGCGCGGCCCACTTGGACGCGGGGTTCGGGGTGAGAGTCTGCGCGACCATGTCGTATGCGGCGAGCCAGTGCGCCATCTTCGGCCGGTCGATGCTGTGCCAGTACAGGTCGTTGATCTGGTCGGACAGCGCGATGACCACGTCGGGAACGTCGGTCCAGTCGATGGTGAGCTGCGTATCCGTCCAGTGCAGGACGTGGTGTTGGTGCATCCACGCGAACAGCAACTGGCCGCCCAGTCCGTCGTAGTTGCGCACGCGCGATCCCGTCAGCGGGAAGCGGAAGATGCGGTCGAAGATGATGGCGTACTGCACCATCTCGGCGTGGTCGCGGAGGTCTGCGTCGGCGTCCTGGTCGCGGAAGATCTTCGTCGCCTCACGGAAGGCGGTGAGGTCGCACCGCAACTCTTCCAGCGAGTACAGGAAGAAAGGCATCCGCTGCTTAATCATGAATGGATCGAACGGCAGGTCGCCGCGCATGTGGGTGCGATCATGGATGAGATCCCACATCACGAAGGTCTCCTCGGCCAGGTGCTGGTCGTCGAGGAGGCGTGCGGCGCTGTCGGGTAGATCGAGCTTCGTGATCTCAGACGCCGCACGCACGACTCGACGAAAGCGTGCTGCCTCCCTATCCGCGAAGATGGCCCCCCAGGTAAACGTGGGGATTTCGCGCATAGCCACTGTTTCTGGAAACAGCACCGCCGAGTTGGTGTCGTAGCCGTCCGTGAAGTCGAGAAAACGGATGGGTACGAAGAGTTTGTTGGAGTAGTCGCCTGCTTCGAGGTCGGCAACGAAGTCCGGCCAGCGAACCTCGATGAGCACGGCCTCCACCAGACGGTCGGTAGAGCCGTTCTGCGTGTACATCGGGAAAACCACGAGGTGCTTCAGGCCGTCGATCCGCCTTGACTGTGGCTGGAAGGCCGTCAGCGAGTCCAGGAAGTCGGGGATGCCGAAGCCTGTCGTAGCCCAGCGTCGGAAGTCGTTGGCGCAGGCCTCGAGATAACCCGCGTCGTGCGGGAGGATGCGCACAAAGGCTTCGAGCTCGTCAGCGATCGTCGCGACGAGTTCGCGGGCGCGCGAATGATCCTTCTTCTCGGGAAGGCTGCCATCTTTCACCTGCATGGGACGCAACTCGGCGACCGCGCTCTTGAGGGCGAGCCAGGACTCGGTGTCTTCGAGGAACTCACCGTCTTCGACGACCTCGGGTTCTCCGACAATGACATTGCTCGGTGTCAGTTGTGACATGGCTACCCTCCGATCGATTCGTCCCAAAGGCGCATTCGTGCGCTGATCCAAGGATATTCGAACGTATCCAAGTGTTTGGTTGCGCATCACGCTCAGAAGTTGCGTACCGGGGCAAATCGGCGCTGCATCGCTGCGCGTCGGGTTCCTTCGGCGATTGACGCGGGTCACGCCGCTCGCTAATGTACAACCAAATGGTTGTATCGACTTTATCCACGGAGCAGACCGATCGAGTGTTCCATGCGCTCGCCGATGCGACGCGGCGAGACATCGTGGTGCGCACGATGCGTCGCGAGCAGTCGGTCTCGGCACTCGCCCAGCACTACGAGATGAGTTTCGCCGCGGTTCAGAAGCACGTCGCGGTGCTCGAGCGCGCATCGCTTGTCACCAAGCGGCGCGCCGGGCGCGAGCAGATCGTTCGGGGAAATGCGACGACGATCAGCACCGCCGCGAGACTGCTCGACGCTTACGAAGCCATCTGGCTCGAGCGTTTCGCTGCCATCGACAACATCCTCGCCGAGGACGACAGGAAGGAACCACGGGAATGACCGTCATCAGTTCGACCAGAAACCTGGACGCGCTCACGCTCGTCTTCGTCACCGAATTCGACGCGACTCCGGAACGCGTCTGGCAGGTGTGGGAAGACCCGCGCCAGCTCGAACGCTGGTGGGGGCCACCCGACTGGCCGGCCACCTTCGTACGACATGACTTCACCGTCGAAGGGCAGTCCCGCTACTTCATGAGCGGCCCCGACGGCGAGAAATCCAACGGTTACTGGCGTATCGTCGCGCTCGATGAGCCGCACAGCCTCGAGTTCGACAACGGACTCGCGGCTGACGACGGTGAGCCGGTCCCCGACCTTCTGCCGGGGCGCGGGATCGTCACCATCGAGCCGTTCGGCGCGAAGACGCGGATGACCGTGGTCAACCGGTTCGTCGACACCGCACAGATGGAGATGATGCTCGGAATGGGCATGGCGGAGGGGATGGGCCAGGCCCTCGGGCAGTTGGACGACATCCTGGGCTGACGCCTTGCGCCGCACCCGCCGGGGGTGCGGCGTGAGCGGTGACCCCTGGCTCACGGCAGACTGGTCCCGTGCTGGGAGTGCTGATCGGGTTCGCCATCATCGGCTCGGTCATCGCCGCCGGCTACCTGATCGCGCGCCTCGGAATCCTCGGGCCGAACCAGGCGCAGGTGCAGTTCGTTCTCTCGCGGCTCGCCTTTTTCGTCCTGTCGCCGGCTCTTCTCTTCACTGTCATCGCGAAGGCGAACGTCCACGAGCTGTTTTCCCGCGTGCTGGCCGTCTCTGCGATCTCCGCGTTCGCGGCGATCATCGTCTTCTTCCTCATCGCCAGGTTCGCTTGGAAGCGCGCGCTACCGGAGGCCGTGGTCGGGTCGGCGGCATCCGGATACCTGAACGCCAACAACATCGGGCTCCCTGTGGCGGTCTACGTGCTCGGCAACGCTGCGCTTTCGGCGCCGGTGATCCTGCTTCAGCTGGTGGTTCTGGCTCCGATCATCCTGACGATGCTCGACATCTCGACGAGCGGGAAGGTCTCGATCAGTCGCATCCTGCTGCAGCCCGTTCGAAATCCCCTCATCATCGGTGTCGTGCTCGGGGTGATCGTCGCCCTGCTCCACCTGCACCTGCCGACGCCCGTGCTCGCCCCCTTCGTCCTCGTCGGCGGAGCGGCGGTGCCGGTCGTGCTGCTCAGCTTCGGCATGTCGATCAACGGCGCGAAGGTGATGGAAGCGGGTTCGAATCGTCGTGATGTGGTGCTGGCGTCCGTTCTCAAGCTCGTCCTGATGCCTGTCGTCGCGTGGGCTGTTGGCCATTTCGTGTTCGGTCTCACCGGCACAGGGCTGTTCGGGGTCGTGCTGCTCGCCGCGCTTCCGACGGCGCAGAACGTCTTCAACTACGCGCAGCGGTACGACCGCGGCGTCACGATGGCGCGGGATACCGTTCTGATCACGACCATCGGCGCGGTGCCGATCCTGGTCGTGGCGGCGGCGCTGCTCGAGCGGTAGAGGTCTTCCCCTTCACATCGGGCGTCGCCCGCTGGCTTTGCAGGGCCTGCCATCCGGCGTCAGGGGTGGCCGAGAGGCTCTGGCCATGACAAATAGACCACTATTCGATCCGTCCGTTTCCGCGCTCTTCGACGACTTCTTCTCCACCTTCCAGTCAACCGCCGATTCGGAAGTGAAGCGTCGAATCGGCCTGGTGCGACGTGACCTGATGGACCACATGGACGAGGAGGGTTGGCGTGTGCTCGACCCGGCACAGACCGTGCTCCTGAAGACGGAGCAACAGTTCCGATCGAAGGGAGCGTTTGCCCGATCGGCCCATGCATCAGACCTGTTCTGCATCCTCGAGCACTACCTCGACCCGGTGCACGCCCAGGTGGGCATCGAGCAGCGAGCAACCCAGCTGGACGTCGTACAGGCGCTCTGCGACAGGCTGTGGAGCGATCGGCTCATCTCGACAGCGATGGTGCGGCGGCAATGCCGGATCGAGTTCGAGACCGCGATGCGGCGAGGGCGTAGCCAGGTGGCCGAAGCGCGTCACCGCGAAGCACGGCTGTCGGTGAAGCCCGCCGAGGGCTAGAAGATCATCGGCCGATCGTCGTCGTCCTCATCCACGGGCAGGTCGAGCTCGACGACGAGCGGCACGTGATCGCTCGGAGCATCGCCCTTGCGTTCGTTTCGCTCGATCGTTGCCGCGGTGACCAGATCAGAGAACGACCGTGATCCGAGCACGAAGTCGATTCGCATGCCCTCGTTGCGAGGGAAACGCAGCTGCTGGTAGTCCCAGTAGGTGTAGCCCTCGACGCCGCGGGTTCGGAGAACATCGATCAGACCGGCCGTCTGGAACGCGGCGAAAGCGTCGCGCTCGGGCTGGCTCACGTGGGTCTTGCCCTCGAAAGCCGCGATATCCCAGACGTCGGTGTCGAGCGGCGCGATGTTGAAGTCGCCCATGAGGGCCAGCTTCAGGCCGGGCTCCGCGGACAGCCAGTCGTGGGTCGAAGCAGCGAGCGCCGCCAGCCACTCCAGCTTGTAGGGATAGTGCGGGTTGTCGAGGTCGCGACCGTTCGGCACATAGAGACTCCAGAGCCGAACGCCATCGACGGTGACGCCAAGGGCGCGCGCTTCCATCGGCAGGTCACCCGCATCATCCACCTTGCCGAAGCCGGGAACGCCAGGAAACCCGACCGTGACATCCGACATCGGCAGTCGGGATGCGAACGCCACACCGTTCCACTGGTTGAGGCCGTGGAGTTCGATCTCGTAGCCGGCCTCGGCAAAAGGCTCGTACGGGAACTGGTCGGGCTTGCACTTGATCTCCTGCATCGCGAGCACATCGATGTCTTCGCGCACCAGCCAGTCGACGACGCGGCCGACCCTGCTCCGAATCGAGTTGACGTTCCAGGTCGCTACACGCATGAGCACCACGCTATCCCGAGCCCGCGAGAACAAAAGCCCCGCGCAGCAGAGAGTCTCAACCACCGCTTAACCCCTCCTATGGGGCAGTGGCCACGGCTCGAGTGCCGCCCATAGTGTTTGTCCTGTATGAAACCCGACGACTTCGACGACCCCGGAACCGAAGCCGCAGACCGCAAAGACAATCGCACCGCGATCATCGTCGCCGTCTGCGCTGCCATCGTTGTCGGCGTCGCGAGCGGCATCCTCATGGTGACGGCGGAGCATCCGGCACAGCAGCCGACACCGTCTCCCACGCACAGTTCGGTGCAGGTGCTCGGCCATCCGGCGCCGGATCTCGTGTTCTAGCCCTGTTCGCAGCGCTGGTCGGCCACGCTATTCTGGGGTTGTGTCGACCCCCCGCGAACAACTCATCGAGTACATTTCCGGCGAGGCCGTATTCCACGGAGACTTCACCCTCACCAGCGGCAAGCAGGCGACCTACTACATCGATCTGCGCAAGGTGAGCCTCGACCACCGGGTTGCCCCGCTCATCGGACAGGTCATGGTCGAACTGATTGCGGGGATTCCGGATGTGTTCGCCGTGGGCGGCCTGACCATGGGCGCGGACCCGATTGCTGCAGCGGTGCTGCACCAGGGTGTTGCGCTCGGCACTCCCTACAACGCCTTCGTCGTTCGCAAGGAGCCGAAAGACCACGGGCGCGGCAAGCAGGTCGAGGGCCCGGATCTCGAAGGCAAACGGGTGATTGTTCTCGAGGACACGTCGACGACCGGCGGGTCACCTCTCAAGGCAGCTGAAGCGCTCGAGCGCGTCGGAGCCGAGATCGCAGCCGTGGCGGTCGTCGTCGACCGCGACACCGGCGCCAAGCAGGTCATCGAGGCAGCCGGATACCCGTACCTCTACGCGATCGGACTCGCCGATCTCGGACTCGCTCCGTGAGCGACGACCAGGACGAGGTCACGCCACCGCCGAGTGCATCGGCTCCGGTCGCCCCGACACCCAACGCAGCGGGTGGATTCAACTGGGGTCTGCGACCCGGGGCGGCGCAGAGCGCTCCCGTGGCACCTGCGGTGGCTGCTGATTCCGGCGAGCCGGTTGCGGAGAAGCCTGCACTTCCGCCCACCCCCTCGTTCGTTCCGGCATCCGTTCCCGCGCCGCCGCCGCTCATTGCCGCGGTCGCTCCGGCTCCTGCTCCCGATTCTGCTCCTGCTCCTGAGTCGCAGCCGGACTCCGGAGAACCCACTCGCCCGTTATCGTGGGACGAGTTCGCGGCAACGCAGGCAACGTCAGCGGCGCCAGCACCGGCCGCCCAAACCCCCGCTCCCCCGACCGTGGTCCCGCCGGCCGCAACGACCCCGATCTGGCCGACATCGTCCGCCGGTCTCGACCAGCCGACCGAGGCATACACGGTGCAACCGACCGAGGCGCTCGCAATGCCGCCGTGGCAGATGGCTCCGGATGCCCAGCCGACTCGGATCACGACCGAGGCCTCGTCAGATCCGACCTCGGCCATCGACTCGCTTTTCGCGGAGCACCAGTTCCAGCCCTACCAGGAGGTCGGCGTCCTCGATGCCGCGAAGAGCTCGACCCCGCTGACCGATAGCCCCGCGGTGGTGGATGACCGCCCACCGCGCGAACCCCTATCGACCCCCCAGAAGGTCCTGATGGGAGTCGCCGGCGGTCTCATCGCGGTGCTCGTCCTGCTCGGGATGTTCTTCCTCGGACAGCACCTCGGCACAGCTCGCGCGGCCACCCCGACGAAGACGTCGACCAAGGCATCCACCTCCGTTCCCACCTCAGCAGCCACCGGCGGTCCCGCCGCTCCAGGAGTCCAGCAGTGGAGTGCCTTGCAGGGTGGCGAGTGTATCCAGCCGTTCAGCTCGCCCTGGACGCAGACCTTCACGGTCGTGAGCTGCACCGCCGATCACAACGGCGAAATGGTGTTCAAGGGAATGCTCCCCGACTCGGCGCAGACCGCGTACCCGACAACGAGCCAGTTCGAGTCCGAGATCACCCCGCTGTGCAGCGCCCCCACCGCGATCAACTATGCCGCGGCGTCCGCGGTGACAGACCTGCAGATCAGTTTCAGCTATCCCGGGTCGGAAAAGCAGTGGATCGCGGGGGATCGCACCTACTACTGCTTCGTCGATCGCCAGTCGGGCGGCAATCTCACCGGCGATCTCGCGGTGGCGAAGGCCACCAACTAACTGTCCGACTCGGTCGGTTCGGCATCCACGAGATCCGCGACACTCTCGAGCACCTCGTCGGGCCGGAACGGATATCGCTCGATCTCGGCGCGGTCGCTGATGCCGGTGAGCACGAGAACGGTGTGAAGGCCAGCCTCGATCCCGGCGACGATGTCGGTGTCCATGCGGTCGCCGATCATGCCGGTGTTCTCGGAGTGCGCGCCGATCTTGTTCATCGCCGACCGGAACATCATCGGGTTCGGCTTGCCGACGACGTACGGCTCCTTGCCGGTCGCCTTGCTGATGAGCGCGGCGACGGCACCCGTGGCGGGCATCGGCCCATCGGCGCTCGGACCCGTCGCATCCGGGTTGGTCACAATGAACCGGGAACCTGCGCCGATCAATCGGATGGCCTTCGTGATCGCCTCGAACGAGTAGTTGCGGGTCTCGCCGACGACCACATAGTCGGGGTCATTCTCGGTCATCACGAAGCCGGCCTCGTAGAGCGCTGTCGTCAGCCCGGATTCCCCGATCACAAAGGCCGAACCGCCCGGCATCTGCGCGGCCAGGAAGTCGGCGGTCGCCAGGGCTGACGTCCAGATGCGGTCTTCCGGCACGACGAGACCCGATGCCTTGAGGCGGGCGCTGAGGTCTCTCGGCGTGAAAATCGAGTTATTGGTGAGCACGAGGTAGGGCTTGTCCTGGTCGCGCCACTGCTGGAGCAGTTCTGCAGCCCCCGGAACCGGATGGTTCTCGTGCACCAGCACGCCGTCCATGTCGGTGAGCCAGCACTCGACTTCGGCGCGGTTACTATTCATGCGCCCATGGTACCTACGGCAGGTAGCGCGCCTGCGACCCGAGTCGCGTGCGCATGATCGCCACGGCATCCGGATTCTGGTCGACCACGACGAAGCGTCTGCCCAGTTTCGAGGCGACGGATGCGGTGGTTCCGCTTCCCGCGAAAAGGTCGAGTACCCAGTCGCCCTCGGCGCTCGACGCCTGGACGATTCGGCGCAGGACGCCCTCGGGCTTCTGCGTCGCGTAGCCGGTGCGCTCCTTGCCGCTTGTCGCCACGATGGTGTGCCACCACACGTCGGTCGGCAGCTTGCCCCTCGCGACCTTCTCGGCGCTGACCAGTCCGGGCGCCATGTACGGCTCGCGGTCGACGGTGGCGTTATCGAAAAAATAGGCTTTCGGATTCTTCACGTAGACGAGGATCGTGTCGTGTTTCGCCGGCCACCGACCGGTCGCCTTCGCGCCGTAGTCGTACGCCCAGACGATCTCGTTCAGGAAGCAGTCGCGGCCGAACAGCGCATCAAGCGCGACTTTGGCATAGTGCACCTCGCGATAGTCGAGGTGCAGGTAGAGCGTGCCCCGATCATCCAGCAGCCGCCACGCTTCTTCGAGACGTGGCTCGAGGAACTCCCAGTAGTCCGCGAAGTCGTCGTTGTACGAGTAGAGCGTGCCTTTGACGGTGTTGTAGCTCTGGCCCTTGAACCCCACGCGCGAACCGTTTTCGGCGCGCGTGGTCGTGATGGTCTGGCGCGACTGGGTCTTGCCGGTGTTGAAGGGCGGGTCGAGATAAATGAGCCGGAAGGATGCGTCCGGCAGCGAACGTGCGACTGCCAGGTTCTCGCCGAGCACCACGAGATTCTCGCCGGTCGGAGTCCACAGGGGCGTCGGGAGCGGCATGCTCGCAACATTAACAGCCTGCTCGTGGGTCCGCTGCCACCCCCGGTGGCGGGAGAAAACGCGCGACGGCTGCCCGATGGCGTACGAAACCGTGCTGGGTCTCTGCATGGTGGCGGGAGAAACCGTGCCGCGGCGGGAGACGTAACCCCCGCCGCGCTACCGTTTCTCCCGCCACCAGGTGCGGTATCTCCCGCCAACAGGGACAGATGGGGGTACCGGGCAGCGATTACGCTCGGACAGTGACCGAAGCGACGGCGAATCCGAGCAACGAGCTCACGACCAACGGCGTTGGGCCGTGGAAGGGCGAGTGGCCGGCCGGCGAGCAGTATGACCGCGAACTGCTCGAGCACGGGGACTCCCGCAATGTCGTGGACAAGTACCGCTACTGGTCGATCGACGCGATCGTCGCCGACCTCGATCGGCACCGGCACCCATTCGCCGTCGCGATCGAGAACTGGCAGCACGACATGAACATCGGTTCGATCGTGCGCACGGCGAACGCGTTCGCGGCCGAGACCGTGCACATCATCGGTCGGAAGCGCTGGAATAAGCGCGGCGCGATGGTCACCGACCGCTACCAGCACGTACTCCACCACGAAACCGTCGACGAATTCGTTCAATGGGCCAGGGTCAAGGAGCTGCCGATCATCGCCATCGACAACGTCCCGGGTTCGGTACCCATCGAGCGGTTCGCGCTGCCGGCCGCGTGCATCCTGCTCTTCGGGCAGGAGGGTCCCGGGCTCAGTGCGGCGGCGGTGCGGTCCGCGGATGCCGTGGTCGAGATCACGCAGTTCGGATCGACCCGGAGCATCAACGCCTCGGCGGCCGCAGCGATCGCCATGCACGCCTGGGTCGTGCAGCACGCCGGGCCTTCGGCGGCATTCCATGCGACGGGGTGAGCTTCGACGGGATCCCCTGCGACGAAATCCTCCTTCGACAGGCTCAGGGGCCCGTCGGCGACTACCCTCCGATCGCTCCGGGCCGCAGCTGCACGAGAGTGCGGAATCGTGCCTGCCGTGTCGCACCGAGCAGCGCGACGAGCAGCGATCCGACGAGCCAGTACAGCAGGAACGTGACGGGCCCCCAGATCGTGCTGGTGTCGCCGCCGTACATGAGCGCTCGAATGCCGTCGACGGCGTGCGCCATGGGCAGCGCCTGGTGGATGACCGCGAGCGGCCCCGGCAGCGTCTGCCACGGGAACGTGCCGCCGGCGGTAACCAGCTGCACGATCATCAGGATCAGCGCAAGGAACTGGCCGACGCTCCCGAACAACACATTGAGCGCGAGGATCATCGCAGCAAAAGTGATCGCCGTCAGTGCCATGAAGGCCAGCATGCCGGCGCCATCCGCCACCTGCAGGTGAAGCGCCAAGGTGACGACCGCGAAGAGCGCAACCATTTGAACGACTCCGAGGACGGCGGGGGTCAGCCATCCCGCGATGGTGGTGCGGATGGGGCGTCGGACCGCGGTGAGGGCGCGGCGCGAGAGCGGTCGCACAAGCAGGAAGAGGGCGTAGAGCCCGATCCATGCCGAGAGACTGATGAAGAAGGGTGCGAGGCCTGCGCCGTAGTCCTGCGCGGTGGTCACCGCGTGCTGGGTGACGGTCGCCGGGTTCGCGAGCTGGGCCGCCTTCGCCGCCCGTTCGGCCGCGGTCGTTGCGGGCACCTTCGCGACGCCGGATGTCAGCGACCCGCTCAGCTGAGAGGCGCCGGTATTGAGGGCCGCCACACCGGAGCTCAGGGAAGAAGCGCCCGCAGCGACGTGGGATGCACCCGAGGAGAGCTGGTCCGCGTTAGCCGGGAGGGCGGCGAGCGCCGAAGCAAGCTCAGCCGACTTCGTCTTCGAGAGGCTCGCGCCAGCGGCGAGCTGGTCGAGACCGGCAAGAAGCTGCTGCTGGTTGGCTGCCGGAAGTCCGCTGGCGGCGAGAGCTTGCGCTAGAGCCGATCGATACTGCGGAAAACCCGCACTCAGGGTGCTCAAACCGGCGGAAAGCTGCGCCGAACCGCTGGCCGCCGCGGGAACGCCCGCCGCGAGAGACGCGGCGCCGTCGGCGACCTTGGCCGCTCCGCTACTGACGGTCGCGGCTCCGGATGCCGCTGATGCGGCGCCCGATGCAAGCTGGGACGCGCCATCCTGGGCGCTCACCAGCCCCGATCGAACGGATGAGACCGCATCGAGGAGCTCGCGCGAACCGGCCTTGCCGACCTTCTCGGCGATGGCGACCCGCACCGACTCCGTGGCCTGTTTGGCGATGGTCGTCGAGAGGTAGCTGTTCGTGTCATCGGTGCGCAGTCCGATCGTCGCCTTCGTGGGACTGGGACCACCGGCCGAGGCCAGGTCGCGCGAGAACGCGGTCGGGAATGTGACCGCGAAATCGTAGGTGCCCTTCCTGACGCCCGCGGCAGCCGCGCTCGCACTGACGCGCTTCCAGTCGAACGCGTGATCCTCCAGCAGCTGGGCGCCCGCATCCTTCCCGTAGTTGACCGGCTTGCCGCCCACGGTGGTGCCCGCGTCGGCCACGACCAGTGCGGCCGGCACGTTCTTCAGGTTGCCATAGGGATCCTTGTTGCCCCAGAGGTAGAGACCGCCATAGACGATGGGCACGATCATGATCGCGATGAGCGAGGCGATGCCGAGCCTGCTGGCGGTCAGCCGAGCGAACTCGGAACGGACGAGCGGGATGATCTTCATGACCGGGTGACTTTCGATGTGGTGGGTTCGTCGGACTCGAGTGCGCTGTTGGCGGGCGCCTGCGCGTTCTGCGCGCCGAGGCCGAGCAGGGTTTCGCCGGTGAGAACGTCGGTGAGGATGACTACGGCGATGCCGCGATCCGAGATCGACGAGAGAACGCTGTACCACTCGCTCGGCGCCGCGCCGTGCCTCTCCGGTGATGTGACGACGAGACAGCGGATGCCCTTGCGCAGCAGCGCGAGTTCGCAGAACAGGCGGATGCGCATCGTCGGTGGAAGCGAACGCACCGGTACTTTCGCGTATTCGGCGAGACCATGGGCGGCCAGGAAGTCGGAGATCGCGCGACGCGAGTTCGAGCGGTCGGAGAACGACAGTTCTTCCCGAACCACGGTCGCAAGCGAGATGCCCGCGGGCGGTTCGGACACGAATGGGGTGTCGACGATCGCGATCGCGGCGCGCAGGGTGTCGTAGTTCTCGCGCCCATCGATCGTGATGACTCCGGAGTCGGCGCGCAGCCGACCCCCGATGAGCATCGCGATGAGCATCGGACGCTCATCCGTTTCGACGGCGATCACGCTTGGGGCGCCATCCGTGATGGTGGCGGTGAGCGGGGGTACATCGGCGGCGAGGCCGGTTCCTTTGGCCACATCGGTCAGCTGGATGATCATGATGCGTCCTTCTGCGAGGCATTCTTCTGCGAGGGGTCTTGCACTAACCGGTCCCGGGGCGGCAGCTCGGGCGTCTGCTCGACCAGCGCAGCGGCTTCGCGCCAGCCGAATCCGAGCGCGGCGAGAACATTCAGCATCACGAGTCGACGGCCTTCGGATGCGGACAGCTCCGAGCGCGTCGATTCCTCGAGCACGGCGAGCGCTGCCGCCTCGACGAGTCGCGCGAGCCGCTCGGGCGGGATGTCGGAGCGCGCCCGGCCGGCTTCCGTGGCCTCCCGCACAGAGTCGAGCACCCTCCGGCGCAGCGGAGCAAGCCCGGCAGCGGTGTGCTGCGCGAGCGGACCTCGCACCGCGAACAGTGTCATGACGCGCATATCGGCGACCTCCGCCCAGAGGCCGGCTCCGATGAGCGCCAGCCGGACCACGGGATCGGGATGAGTGACGGAGTCCAGTGCCAGTGTCACCCGCTCGGCACCCTCGGTCACCAGTTCGCGCTGGAGCTCGTCGCGGCTGGCGAAGTGTCCGTAGACCGACCGACGGCTGAGTCCGGCTTCGGCGGCGACGGCATCGAGGGATGCGTCGGGATCGTTCGCGAAGACCGCGCGGGCCGCGGCCAGCAGCGCGGCGCGGTTGTCGAGTGCATCACGCCGGGGCACCCGAGCGGTGGTCGTTGTCATGCCTCCACCATACTAACTTGCACACAGCCGTGCAAGTTATGCGGTGAGCTAGAATGGGGTGTAATCCCACCCAATCGTTAGGGAGATAGGCATGCCAGCAGTTGTCATCATCGGCGCCCAGTGGGGCGACGAGGGCAAGGGTAAAGCCACAGACCTTCTCGGGTCGCGCATCGATTACGTCGTCAAGTTCAACGGCGGCAACAATGCGGGCCACACCGTCGTCGTCGGCGACGAGAAGTACGCGCTGCACCTGCTGCCGAGCGGCATCCTGACTCCGGGCGTCGTTCCGGTGATCGCGAACGGTGTCGTGATCGACATCGAGGTTCTCTTCGAAGAACTCGATGGGCTGATCGAGCGCGGCGTGGATGTCTCGAAGCTCGTCGTCAGCGCGAACGCCCACGTCATCACCCAGTACCACCGCACGCTCGACAAGGTGACGGAGCGGTTCCTCGGCAAGCGCCAGATCGGAACCACCGGCCGCGGCATCGGGCCCTCGTACGCGGACAAGATCAACCGGGTCGGTATCCGCATCCAGGACCTGTTCGACGAGAACATCCTCCGCCAGAAGGTCGAGGGTGCACTGCACCAGAAGAACCAGCTGCTCGTCAAGCTCTACAACCGTCGTGCCATCACGGTCGACGAGATCGTCGCCGACCTGCTGTCGTATGCCGAGCGGCTGCGTCCGATGGTCGCCGATACCGGCCTGCTCATCAACCGTGCACTCGACGCCGGCGCGACGGTCCTGTTCGAGGGTGGCCAGGCGACCATGCTGGATGTCGACCACGGCACGTACCCCTTCGTCACGTCATCCAACTCGACCGCGGGCGGCGCATCCACGGGCTCGGGCATCGGACCCGGGCGAATCGAGCGGGTCATCGGCATCGTCAAGGCCTACACGACCCGCGTCGGGGCGGGTCCGTTCCCGACCGAACTCGAGGACGAGTCCGGCGAATGGCTGCGCGCTCGCGGATTCGAGTTCGGCACCACCACCGGTCGTCCGCGGCGAACCGGCTGGTACGACGCGCCCGTCGCTCGCTACGCCTCACGGATCAACGGCATCACCGACTTCGTGATGACCAAGCTGGATGTCCTGACCGGTCTCGAGCAGATCCCGGTCTGCGTCGCGTATGAGGTCGACGGGGTTCGTGTCGATGAGGTTCCCGTCTCGCAGAGCGACTTCCACCACGCCGTACCTATCTACGAGACGTTCCCCGGCTGGACAGAAGACATCTCCAGCGCGCGAACCTTCGACGACCTGCCGAAGAATGCCCGCGACTACGTTCTTGCGATCGAGGCGATCAGCGGTTCACGCATCTCGGCCATCGGGGTCGGTGCCGATCGGGACGCGATCGTCGTGCGTCACGACCTCCTCGACTAACCAAATGCGTGGTTTGTTGCCAGCACGGCTGCCGAA
>Ga0302314_10012208_pt1 | contig 14895 bp, 9 predicted proteins | sample III_Palsa_N2_3_FD_200533 | JGI IMG/M metagenome (GOLD analysis project Ga0302314, IMG submission 200533) | Peat permafrost microbial communities from Stordalen Mire near Abisko, Sweden - III_Palsa_N2_3 | ecosystem: Environmental > Terrestrial > Soil > Palsa > Peat permafrost | place: Sweden... | reverse complement strand
GCGGCCTATTCCGGCGCCGAACACGCGATGTGGGATCGCCTTTTCGCCCGCCAATCGGAACAGCTCGTGGGCCGGGCTGTCCCGGCGTTCCTCAACGGCCTCGACGTGCTCCACCTCTCAAAGCCCGGCATTCCCGATTTCGGCGAACTCTCCGAGAAACTGACCTCACTGACCGGCTGGAGCGTCGTCGCCGTACCGGGGCTGGTGCCGGACGAGGTGTTCTTCGAGCATCTGGCGCATCGGCGGTTCGTCGCCGGCCGGTTCATCCGGCGCCCGGAGCAGATCGACTACCTGGAGGAGCCGGACGTGTTCCACGATGTGTTCGGACATGTGCCGCTGCTGAGCGATCCGGTGTTCGCCGGTTACATGCAGGCTTACGGCGAAGGCGGCCTGCGCGCCGTGCGGCTGGGCGCCATCGAGCGCCTCGCGCGACTTTATTGGCACACCGTGGAATTCGGCCTGATCCGCGGGCCGGAAGGCCTGCGCATCTACGGCGCCGGCATCGTCTCCAGCTATGGGGAGAGCCTCTATGCGCTGGACAGCCCCACACCGCCGCGCATCGAACTCGACATGAAACGGGTCATGCGCACGCGCTATAACATCGACGACTACCAGCCGGCCTATTTTGTCATCGAGAAGTTCGAAGACCTGCTGCGCCAGACGCTCGAAACCGACTTCGCGCCGCTCTACCACGAACTCGAAGGCTCCCCAGATATTGCTCCAGGCGAACTGATTTCCGCCGACCGCCTCATCTCGATCGAAAGCCCGACGCCATGACCCGCGACCTGTTCGATAATCCTCTGGGCACCGACGGCTTCGAGTTCGTCGAGTTCACCTCGCCGGAGCCGGCGCGGCTGCGGCAGCTGTTCGAGCTGATGGGCTTCGTCGCGGTGAGCAAGCACAGATCGAAGAACGTGCTCCGCTTCGCCCAGGGCGACATCAACTTCCTGCTCAACATGGAGCCGGCGGGCCAGCCGGCGGACTTCCGCGCAGCGCACGGCCCCTCTGCCAACGCCATGGCTTTCCGGGTCAAGGACGCCGGCCGGGCGCTGAAGCTGGCGATCGAACGCGGCGCCAAGCCTGTGACCGGCCCGGTCGGACCAATGGAGCTCAACATCCCCGCCATCGAGGGTATCGGCGGCTCCAACCTTTATCTGGTCGACCGCTACGGCGCCGAAGCGATCTACGATGTCGACTTCCGCCCATTGCCCGGCGCCATCCCAAAGCCCGCCGGTCTTGGCCTCACCGCCATCGACCACCTGACTCACAACCTTCACCGTGGACGGATGGATCACTGGGCCGAGTTCTACGAGCGCATCTTCAACTTCCGCGAAATCCGGACGTTCGACATCGAGGGCCAGCAGACTGGCCTGCTGTCGCGCGCCATGACCAGCCCTGACGGCAAGATCCGTATCCCGCTCAACGAAAGCCGCGACGCCCATTCGCAGATCGAGGAATTCCTCAAGGAATACGGCGGTGAGGGCATCCAGCACATCGCGCTCTATACGGACGATATCTTCGAAACCGTCGAGACCATGCGCGAGCGCGGCGTGAAGTTCCAGGACACGCCGGAGTCCTACTACGAAGGCGTCGACGCGCGGGTGCCGGGCCACGGCGAGAGCCTGCAGCGGCTCCGAGCCGACCGCATTTTGGTCGACGGAAGCCCGCAAGACGGGCAGGGGCTGCTGCTGCAGATTTTCACCGAGAACATGGTCGGCCCGATCTTCTTCGAGATCATCCAGCGCAAGGGCAACGAGGGCTTCGGCGAGGGCAACTTCAAGGCCCTGTTCGAGTCGATCGAGCTCGACCAGGTGCGCCGCGGCGTACTGCCGGCGAAGGCCTGAGGCGATGAGCGAGCACAACTGGATCCCCGTCCGCGCCGCCGAGGGCCGCCACTCGCGCCAGGCGCACGCCGACATGCCGGAAGGCACCTATGAGCGGGAGATGTCGAAGGAGGGGTTCTTCGGCCCCGCCGCCTTCTTCCATCACCGCCAGCCGCCCACCGGCTGGACCAATTTCGAAGGTCCGTTGCGCCCGCGCGCCTTCGACCTTGCCGCGCTCAACGCCGTGCCGGCCTCGCCGTGGGACGCGGCCAAGGTGTTGGCCAACGCGGCGATGGAGCTGCGGTTCTGGAAGCTGGCGTCGCCGATGCCGGCGCTGGCCCGCAACGCCGATGGCGACACCCTGCTCTTCGTCCACCAGGGCGCAGGCGATCTCTTCTGCGATTTCGGCCACATCGCCTTCACGGCTGGGGACTATCTCTATCTGCCGCGTGGAACCATGTGGCGTCTCGCGCCGGACGGCCCTGCCGCTTTCTTGGTGATCGAAGCGACCGGAAGCCACTTCACCCTGCCGCAGCGCGGTCTGCTCGGCCATCACGCGATCTTCGATCCGGCAATGCTCGATACGCCGGCGATCGACGAGGTGTTCCGGGCGCATCAGGACCAGCCGGGCGAAGTCGTCGTCGAGGTGAAGAAACGCGGACAGGTGTCGCGCGTGACCTACCCTTATAATCCCCTAGACGCGGTCGGCTGGCACGGCGACCTCGCGCCGGTGCGGCTCAACGTGCGCGACATCCGGCCGGTCTCAAGCCACCGCTATCACATCCCGCCCTCGGTCCACGCCACCTTCGCCTCGGACCGGTTCGTGGTCTGCACCTTCGCCCCGCGCCCGTTCGAGACCGATCCCGGCGCGCTGAAGGTGCCGTTCTTCCATAACAACGACGACTACGACGAGGTGCTGTTCTATCACGCCGGCGACTTCTTCAGCCGCGATAACATCGACGCCGGCATGCTGACCTTCCACCCGTCTGGCTTCACCCATGGCCCGCATCCGAAGGCGCTGAGGTCGATGCTGGTGCAGTCCAAGCCGGCCACCGACGAATACGCGGTGATGATCGACGCGCGCGATCCGCTCGATGTCTGCGCCGACGTCGAGGCGGTGGAGAACACGCGCTACGTGGAGAGCTGGAAGGGCGGCTAGGCCGGAGCCTAACCCCCTCGTACGATCCGCCGCCGCAGCACCCGGTCGCGCCAGGCGTCGGCGTCCTCGACCACCAGGACCGCGGCGCGGCGGATGATCGACTGGATGTGGTGATAGCTCGCCTTGTCGACCGGACCCAGCCGTGCGCGCATGTCCTCGAATTCGACTTCCAAGCGTTCGCTGTGCAGCGCGAGTTCGCCAAAGCCATTGGTCGCCTCCAGCGCCAGGCAGCCGGCGCCGACCGCCGGCGAGACCGCGCTGACCAGGGTCACGAACCCGCCCACCCAGTGCGGCAGTGGCGGCCAGCCGATCCAGTACATGAGCAGATAGGTCAGCAACGTCAGCATCAGCACCGCGAAGGCCGCGCTCTCGATGCGGCGCACGAAGCGCTCGATGTTCTCGGCGATACGGTGCTGGCGCGCGTGATAGTCGATCTGGCCGCCGATAAGTTGGCGCGCTAGCCAGGTCGCGTCGGCGTCGAGCCGGGGGCGATCGATCCAGCCGAGCGGCAGGCCGGCGGCCCGGACGACGGCCCGCGCCCGCCACTCGGTCCAGCTCGGCGGCGGCTGGGCGTGGGCGTCGGCGATGTCCATGCCGAGCGGCCAGGTCGCGGTCGCGGCTCGCAAACGCTCTGCCAGTCGCCGCGCGTCGCTCCAGCGCCGGTGCCGGTGGTGGCGCGCGGCGGCGGCGGCGAGGAAGAAGGCGCCGACGCCGAGCGCGAACTCGACCTCGGCCGCGAGCGCATGCGACGACCCCAGCGCCTTGCCCCCATCGACCAGGGCCGGAAGCGCGCCGACGAACACCGCGGCGATCGCGATCACGATCAGCAGCAACTGCTCGGACCGATGGACGCTGCTGAGGTGATTGGCTCGCGCGATGGCCTCGTCGGTGGCGGCCTGCAGCCGTCGGAACCCAGACTGGCTCGCGAGGAGAGCTGGGGGAGGGGCGTCCGGGTCGGTCGGCGGCTGCATCCCGCCGGCGATCAGCTGGAACGATCTGAAGAAGCGCCAGAGCGTCCGGTCGAGCACGGCCTGCAAGGCGCCGATCGGTTGCGGCATGCGCTTCAGCGGATCGACCGTCGCATAGTCGGTCCGCGCGGAGGATTCGGAGTGCGGCGAACCGCCGTCGCTGGTGGCCGGAGGGACCAGCACGCCCGCCAGCAGGTCGGCCAGGCGATCAGCCGACAGCGGCTCGGCGATCGTCTCCAGCTGGACCATCGCCTCGGCCGCGTCGGCGTGCTGGCGCAGGCGCGCCGGATCGACCAAATGCGGGCGCGTCTCGCCAGGCTTCAGCCAGATCACCGGCAGGCCGCGCTCAAGCGCCCGTCGAAGGGTGTCGCCGGCGCCGCCGGGTCCAGGCGGGGGCTGGCCGTTCCACCAGCAGAGCAGCAGGTCGGCGTGTCGCACGATCAGCCGGCCGACCTCGGCGTGGCCTTGATTGCGCTCCAAGCCCAGGCTGACGCTGTCGAGCCCGGTCCAGCCGCCGCTTTGGGCGACCGGCTCGACCCGGGTGTCTTCGCCGCCGAGCCCCGGTAGGTCGGTGTAGGCCGCGCCGGTCACGGCGTCGCGGAACGGGAAGATCGGGTGCACCGGGCCCAGCTCGGCCGCGCGCCAGGCAGCGGCGATGATGCGGTCCGTGCCTGGCGCGGCGCCGACGATCAGCTGCATGCGCGGCGCGCCGTCGAACGCCGCCATGTGCGACGTGCGGATGAGTTTGGCGAACGCCTCGCCGACGACCACGAGCGCTTCGCCGATCGCGCGCTCGGCGGCGGCCATGTCCTCGACCGCGCGGTGGCCGGTGAAGCCCACGGTCATCACCAGCGGCAGCCGGTCTTCCGGAGCTGTCGCCGCCGCGCTGATCAGGTTCGGATCCATATGGCGACGATTGTACGGGAGCCGGCGGCGTGCGTTAAGATCGTTCCGGATGACGCGGGGGTGGGAAAGCGTCTTGGGGACCGCGGGGCGGATTGCGTTGTTGGCGGCGCTGATCCTGGGCGTTTTCGTCGCCCGGGCGAACGCCGCCGCCGCTATGGTCGATCCGCATGCGGAGGTCGCCGCCGCCCTGTTCGCCGCTTCCGCCACCCAGGCCGCTGAGCAGCGCGTCGCCGACGCCGCGATGCGGGCGCAGCGGCTGCAGATCGACAAGCTCTCAGCTCAGGTGCGCGCCGGCGCGGCGCAGCGCGCGGCGCTGACCGTGGCGCAGGATCGCTACGTGGCGGATCTCGCGGCCAAGGATCAGGCCTATTCGGTCGAGATCTCCGCCTTTCGCGGCGCGGTCACCGACATCGCCTCGACCCCGGACGGCGCGGCGGCGCTGGCGAAATTCAATGATGGCGACGAGGTCGGCGCACTCTCGATCCTCGACCGGCTGCGCGCCGCCCGCGATGCCGCCCGGCAGAAGGCGGAGGACATCCAGAGCGCCGCCGAAGGCCGCCGGATCGCCGAACTGGCGATGGAGGCGCGCGACCGGGGCAAGATCGACACCGCCGCCGTGATCGGCCGCTACGAGGAGGTCACCAAGCTCGATCCCGGTGACAACTGGGACTGGGTCGAGCTGACCCGGCTCTACGGCGACGCCGGCCGGCAATCCGACGCGGCCAAGGCGGCGCATCAGGCGATCGCGACCGCCACCAATGATCGCGACAAGGCGGTCGGGCTGGAGGAAGAGGGCGATATCCTGATGAACCAGGGCGACCTCGCCGGCGCTCGCAAGGACTATGAGGCCAGCCTCGCGCTCGACACCAAGACCGCCGCCGCCGATCCTGCATCCGCGCTGGCGCAGGACGATCTGGAGACCGACTTCAACCGGCTCGGCAATGTGCTCACCGAACAAGGGGACCTGCCCGGCGCGCGCAAGGACTTCGAGACTGCCCTCGTCACCGCGCGCCGGTTCGTTGCGGCGGACCCGACCTCGATCGAGCGGCAGCGCAGTGTCAGCGTCTGCCTGATCAAGCTGGCCGACGTACAGAAGGCGCAAGGCGACCTTGCCGCCGCGCACGACAATCTCGAGGAAGACGTCGCCATAGTGCGCAAGATCGCCGCGGCCGATCCGCAGTCGGCCCAGGCCCAGCGCGACCTGATGGTGAGCCTGAACAAGCTCGGTCTGGTGCTCTCGCATCAGTCGCAGATCGGCGAAGCGCGCAGGGATCACGACGCGGCGCTGGCGATCGCGCAGGGGATCGCGGCGGCCGATCCGAAATCCGTGGTCGCGCAAATGGATGTCGCCACCACCCTGCAATACCTCGCCATGACCAAGGTCTCGCAAGGCGACTTGCCCGGCGCGCGAAAGAGCCTGGAAGACTCCGCCGCAGCTTATCGGCAGGCGGCAGCCGTCGATCCCACCTACGTCGAAGCGCAGTTCGACCTGTTGCTGGGGCTGGAGCGGCTGGGCCAGGTGCAATTCCAGCAAGGCGACCTGACCGCCGCGCGCACCAGCTTCGAGACGGGGCTCGACGGCCTGATCAAGCTTGCCGTGGCCGACCCAAGCTCGGTCGCCGTGCAGCGGAACATCAGCGCCGCGCGCCAACAGTTGGCCGACGTGTCGCTGCAAGAGGGCGATCTGGCTGGCGCGCGCAAGCTGTACGAAGCCAGCCTGGCCGCCTCGCGCAGCGCGCTGGCCGTCGAGCCGAGTTCGACCCAGGCGCAGCGAGACGTCTCGATCGACCTCAACCGCGTGGGCGGGCTGGCGCGTCAGCAAGGCGACCTGCCCGGCGCGAAAGCCGCCTTTGACGAAAGTCTCGCGCTTTCGCGGCGGATGTCTCAGGCCGACCCCGCCTCGGCCCTGGCCCGCAGCGATCTGACCTACGCCCTGATCGGACACGGCGACGTCGCGCAAGCGACGCATGACCTGGACACCGCACAGAAGGATATTGCCGAAGCTTTGGCGATCAGGCGCGGCCTCGCCGCGGCCGACGCCAGTTCGGCAGAGGCTCAACGCGCGTTGGCCGCTGCGCTGGCGACGACCGGGGCGCTCGCGATCGCCCGGAGCGACCCCGTCGGCGCGCGGGCGGCGTACCAGGAGGCGCTGGGCATCGACCAGCGGTCGGCGGCGGCGGACGCCAGCTCCCTCGACGCTCAGCGGGACGTTGCGGTGGCCGAGACCACGGTCGCGCAGCTGCAGTTCGCCCAGACCGATTACACCGCTGCCGCCGCGAGCTTCCGCGCTGCGCTGACGATCCAGCGCCGGCTGGCCGCGGGCGCGCCGGCTGGTCAGCACGACGTGGCGGTGCTGCTGAACGACCTCGGCGGGGCGCTTGTGGCGGTGAAGGACGTGAGCGGGGCGCTGGCAGCGTACCAGGAAGCGCTTGGGAGGGTGCGGCAAGCCGCCACCGCGCAGCCCGGATCGGTCGACGCGGTGCGCGCCGTGGCGATCCAGATGGCGCGGCTCGCCGCGGTTCCGGGCGGCGGTATCGGCTGGGCCGATGTGGCCGCCTATCTCGAAGCCGCCAAGGCCAGGGTCACCTTGACCGCCGACGATCTGAAGTGGCTCGACATCTACAAGAGCCGGGCGGCGCAGGGCGCCCAGGGGAGCGCCAAGTGAGCGACGTCTTCATCTCCTACAAGCGCGAGGACGAAGTCCGCGTCGGCCGTCTGGCCAAGGCGTTGGAGAAGGCCGGCCTTTCGGTCTGGTGGGATCGCGGCCTGCCGGGCGGCGAGAGCTGGCGCACCAACATCACCAACGCCCTAGCCGAGGCGCGCTGCGTCGTCGTGGTGTGGTCGCACGGCAGCGTTGGCGTCGAGGGCGCGTTCGTCCGCGACGAAGCGGCGCGCGCGATGGGGCGCGGCATTCTCGTGCCGGTGATGATCGACGCCGTGCCGCCGCCGCTTGGGTTCGGGGAGCTGCAGGCAATCGACCTGACGCACTGGCGCGGCGGGCAGGGCGACCCGTTCTTTCAGGATCTGGTCGGCGTCATCCGCGCCAAGCTGGAGAACGCGCCGACGCCGAAGCCCAAGGGGCCGACCGCGCGGGTGGCGCGGCGGCTGGTCTACGGCGCCTCGTCGAGCGCGGGCCTCGCCGCGGTTGCCGCGTTCGCCTTCAACACCTTCGGCGTCGCCACCAATGTCTGCACCATTCCGGGCGTGCAGCCCGGCCTCTCCGACACTTGCGGCGCCGCCGGGCTCGGTGGCCGGCCGAACAAGCAGGAGCGGCTGGCCTGGGCCGCCATCCCCGCCGGCAGTTGCCAGGCGCTGCGTGACCACGTCGCCCGCTTCCCGGAGGGCGCTTATCGCCGCGAGGCCGCCGACCTGCTTACCGCTCGCCGGATCACTACCGAAGAGACCTGGACGCCCAGCATGCGCTCGCTCGCGCTGTTCCAGCCGGCATCCGTGCAAGGCTCGCCCGATGAGGCCTCGGCGCACACCAAGGCGCTGACGGAAAGCCAGACCCAGGCGGACAACCTCTGCCGCGGCTTCGCGGCCGCCACATCGTTCCGGTTTCGCGTGGCCACGCCGCAGCCGGCGTCCTGGTCGTGCGAAAAGGGCGGCGGCGGGACGGTCTGCGGCTTCCAGGGCATGGTCGCCTGCCAGCTCGACGAGAAGGCGAGCATCGAGCGCGAATCCTGCGGCCCGGAAAAAGCGCCCGGCCGCTAACCGATCGGCGGCGGGTCAAATTTCGCGGGGAAGTGCTCGGGCTTGACCAGCACATCGCCCACCCGCAGCCCCAGATCGTAGAGCGCCGGCACCTGAGTGTCGTCGTCGAGGCGGCCCATGCGCGGGAGCAGCGCCGCGGCGGGCGGGTCGTTCAGGTGCTGCGCCAGCCAGTGCGCCTCCAGCGGCGCGTCATAGCGGACAAAGGTCCACAGCGGCTCGCCCGGCGTCGCGTGCTCGAAGCCGCCGACCTCGCTGTTGATCTGCCACGGCTGCGGCGAAGTTCCCAGCCACTGCAGCATCGAGATGGCGAGCTGGCTGGTGTCGTAGCTCAGGCAGGTGAGGGCGTGGATCGCCTTCCAGATCGCCAGCCTCGCTGGGTGTTTGGCCCATTCCGGTCGCATCGGCCGCGGCGCGCCGGTGCCGACCGAGACGATCATCAGATTGTCGGCGCCCGCCTGCCAGCCGAAGCCGTAGGCCGGCGCCAGGGCGATCATCGCTAGCTGCAGCGACGGGTTGCCGTGCGGCGTCATCGCTCCGTCGAAGAAGGCCCCGGACTCCCCCTTGTTCACCTGCAGCCGCACCATGTCGAAGTAGAACGGCGCCGCGGCGCTGGCCTGCACGACGGTGGCGAGCGGGTAGTCGCGATTGGGCGTGGTCAGCCGCAGCGCCGGATCGGGCTGGGCCGCGTTCTCAACCGGATCGCCCTCCCAATACTTGGCCCGCGGGCAGTTGGTCAGCACCCAGCTGGAGCCGGTGTCGACCCGCTTGGCGATGGCGGCGAATCCGGTCTTCCAGGCCGCGCTTCCCAGCGTCACGTCGCCGAGTTCCTCGCGGATCACCTTCTCCAGCCGTTTGGGGTCCCACCTTGCCTGCACCAACGGCACGCGAAAGCCGCCGCCGCCGAACACGCGCGGGCCGAGGCGCCGGTAGAGGTCGGCGAGGTCGTCGGCGCTGCGGCCCAGGGCGAGGCCGGCGGCGATGATCGCACCGGTGGAGGTGCCGCCGATCAGGTCAAAGTAGTCGGAAAGGACCAAGTTGGGCTTGCCGAGCCGCTCGCGCAGCGTCGCTTCGATCTTGGTGATCAGGCCGACGGCGAGCGCGCCGCGCACGCCGCCACCGTCGACAGCCAGAATTCGCCGCGGTCGCTTCTCGGTCTCGAAACTGCGCACAGCCCAACCCCCGCTGCCCGGCGTTTAGGGCGCCCGGCCGGGGGCGTCCATCGCGGCGCGGCGCCCTTGACTAAATCTTTGTTGCGACGACAGTCTTCGGCGAATTCGGGTTGGGGGACCTGGTCTTGATCAGAGTCATGAGGCGCGTCTCGGTGGTCGCGATCGCGCTTGGTCTGAGCGGCTGCATCTCCGTGGGCGCGATCGACCGCCGCGCGATCACGGTCAACGACCAGGTCGGCATGAGCCAAAACCAGTTCGTGCTGCTGAACCTCGCCCGCGCCAGCCGCGAAGAGCCGGTCTATTTCCTTGCCTTCGACCAACTCGGCGCCAGCGGCACGACCGATTTCCGGGTCGGGATTCCGCAGGTGGTGCTCGGGCCCAGCGTGCCGGTGTTCAACGATGTCGCCACCGTCAACCCGAGCGGTTCGACCTACCTCGATAACCAGACCAATTCGAACTTCCAGATGTCGCTGCTGAATTCGCGGGACTTCTACAGCGGCCTGCTGGCCCCGCTCGACCTGCGCGACGTCAATCTGCTGCTGCACCAGGGCTATTCGCGCGAGCTGATCTTCTATCTGGTCATCGCCAACATGAAGGTCACGGTTGCGCCCAAGGACGGCTCAGCCGCGGTTCCGCCCCGCGTGATCTACAACGATCCCTCTGACCCCGACAATTTCGGGCAATTCCAGTACTTCATCAAAGAGGCGATGGAGCACGGCCTGACCACGGAAAGCTTCCTGTCGCCCGACGATACGGGCTCGGCCACGGACGATGCGGCGTCCGCCGGCAAGCCACATAAGCCCCGCCTCGCCGACCAGGCCGACCTTTGCTACGACAAGGCGCTGGCGATCCCGAACGATGCCGGGGACATCGCCGCCGGCAGTTTTTGCGGCGATAAGCCGGACGTGCGCCCAAGCGCCGAGGATACCGGCGGTCCGCTCTACGTGACCTTGCACGACACGAACTTCACGCTGCACGACCAGCGGCTCAAGATCGACGTCACCACCCGCTCGATCTACGAGATCTACTACTACCTCGGCCGCATCATCGGTTCAGGTCGGCCCGTCAGCCTGCAGGCGTTCAACCTGCCGGCGGAGAAGATCGAGGCCCAGCCGCTGGTCGAGGTGGCTATCGATCGCCGGATCACCGGCCATCCGGGCGGCGACTGCTTCAGCTCGGTGCGCTACGAAAACGTCAACTACTGCGTCCCCACCGAAGGCGCCGAAAACACCAAGCGCATCTTCGGCATCCTCAACGCCCTGATCGCGCTCAAGCAGTCGACCGGCGACATCCCAGTGACGACGACGGTGCACATCGCGCAGTAGCTAAAGGACGCCCTCGCTCATCGCGGCGCCAGCAATGCTGCGTCACGCGCCTCAAGCTCCGTACGGATTTCCGCGTGCCGCTTCGCGTCGAGCTTCCAGCCGACGCAGCAGATTCCGCCCAGGGCGACGAAGAAAATCGGACCGAGCAGAAAGCACAGCTGCAGGCCGTTGATGGCGGACGAGGTATTGTGCACCCCGAGTGACGGGACGAAACCGAGCACCGCGAGCAGCGGGTAGGAGATCATCACCGCACCGGCGTTGGCCGCCTTCGTCGCCAGGCTGAGCACGGCGTAGAGCAGGCCCATGCGCTCCTTGCCCTGGTCCAGGCGCACGTGGTCGCCGACGTCGGCCATCATGGCGCTGGTCATCAAGTCGAAGCCGGTGCCCCAGTAGCCGCACCAGATCATCACGGGCACCGTGAGGAGGAAGTCCGCCTTCGGCACGATCAGCACCGTGCAGAGCCCCAGCGAGTAGAAGATGGTGGCCGCGATCAGAGTGCGGTGCTTGCTGAACTTCGCGGCGGTCAGGCCCACCAGCGGCGCCCCCAGCGCGCCGGCTAGGACGTAGAAGATCAGCAGCAGCGAGGCTTGTCCGGTGGTGAAGCCGCGGGCGAGGGTGAAGAAGAAGATGTATAAGTTGGCCATCCAGCCTGGCCCCAGCGTGGTGCCGAACGTCATCACGAACAGCCGGATCAACTCGGGCCGCTTGATGAGGTCGATGTAGTCGCTGAGCGGCGCGCGGAGGCTATGCGTATCGGGATTGATCTGTTCCGGCGCCAACGACGCGGCCAAGATGACAGTGATTGGGGTCAGGGCGATGACGGTCCAGCCCATCAAGTGCACGTCCCCCGCCATGCTGTGGTGAGGAAAGCTGGCTGAGATCACCGGCACCGCCAGCACGATGATGTTGCCGACCACGGCGACCGCACCCATGATCCCATAGAACAGCGATCGCTGGCTGTAACGGGTCACCAGGGTGGCGCTCCAGGCGAAGCGGGCGATGACCAGGGCCGAACCACCGAGGTTCATCACCAACAGCCAGACGATCAGGAAGCCGGGTCCGATCCCCCGGCTGGCCATGAACAGCTCATAGACGCCGATCATCATGATCGGCGCGCCCGCGAGCAGCCAGTTGCGATAGCGGCCGATCCGGGTGCGCGTGCGGTCCATGGCCAGCGCCAGCAGTATGTCGACGAACAGGTCGATCAGCCGCACCACGCCGAACGCCGCGCCGAGCGCCACCAGACCGACGCCCAGATCCTGAGCGAAATAGGGCTGCACATAGATCGGCATCGCGATGCCGAGCGCGCCGATGGGCATGCCGGTCGTCGCGAACACAAGCATTGTGGCGATCGAGGCGCGGGGTGGCGTCACGGTCGTCTGACTCAAATCAACTCCTCCGGAGGCGACCTCTGAAGCGGGCGCTCGTCACTCGTTGAAAACGAATATCCCGGAAGAAGGCAATGAAAATGACGCCAGCGTCACGTTACTTCGGCGCCATGCTTTAGTTGGCTACGCCGGGCTCAAATCTTCCGGCTGTCGTAGGCCCAATGCAGCAGCGCCTGGCGCTGGCGCGGCCGGCAGGCGCCGTTGCCGGGATCACAGTTCATCTGGATCTGGCGGATGTGGCGCGTCATCGCCTTCCAGCGCTTGATCTGGCGGTCGTCTTCGAACGGCAGGCGGCGACCGAGGTAGTAGCGGCAATACCACTGGAACCAGCCGCGCGGATCGTCCTCGCCGATCCAGCCCTTGCGCCGCCACTCGGCCAGTGGCTGGCTGGCGGAGACGCCGAAGTAGTTGAGCTTGGGGTCGGCGCGCCGCGGTGAGAGCTTGGCGTGCTCGAACCAGCTTTTGGGGAACTCGTCCTGGCAGTCGGTCATGTAGCGCCCGCCGAAGACACCGAGCGCCAGCATCTCTTTCGGCGTGAGCTCAGGCTTGAACGCGAGGTCAAAGTCGCGCCCGACCGGCGCTTCGATGCGATAGCGGTAGTCCTGTTGCATCCGGTCATTGACGAGGATCTCGTCGCCGATCTTCGGGGCATGCGTCACGGATCGGACCTCCTCTTGACCTCCGCCAGGAACGCGGGCGCACCAATGGCGTCGCCGTGGCCGCTCGGCTAGCAGTCAAGCGCGATAGAGAGGAACCCATGGCCGGACCTAAGGATGCATCGACGGCGACGCGCGCGGCGAACGAGGCGCTGCGCGTTACTCTTCCGGCCGACGATGGCGCGGACTTCGAGCGCGCCGCGCGTGGCTTTATCGACACCCTGCCGAACGCCCGGATCGAGACGCCCAGCGGCGGCGTCGCGTGGGACCTGACGCCATTCGCTTTCGAACAGGCCGAAGACTGCCCGGATACCGTCAACCCAAGCCTCTGGCGCCAGGCGCGGCTGAACCTGAACCACGGCCTCTTCAAGGTGACCGATGGCGTCTACCAGGTGCGCGGTTTCGACATCTCCAACATCACCTTCATCGAAGGCGAGACTGGTTACGTGGTGATCGACCCGCTCACCACCGCCGAGCCGGCGGCCGCGGCGCTGGCGTTGATGCGCAAGCATCGCGGCGACAAGCCGGTGACGGCGGTGATCTACACCCACAGCCACGTCGACCACTACGGCGGGGTGATGGGCGTGCTTTCGGACGCCGACATCGCCGCCGGCGCGCGGATCATCGCGCCGGAGGGCTTCCTGATCGAGGCGGTCAGCGAGAACGTGCTCTTGGGCAACGTGATGAACCGGCGGGCGACCTACATGTACGGCGCGCTGTTGCCCCGCGGGCCCCGCGGCCACGTCGACGCCGGGCTGGGCAAGGCGGTCTCGCTCGGCCAGCCCAGCCTGGTCGCGCCGACCGAGAGCATCGCCCGCACCGGGACGCGACTCGACATCGACGGCGTCGAGGTGGTGTTCCAGGTCACACCCGGGACCGAGGCGCCGGCGGAGATGAACTTCTTCTTCCCCAAGCTCGGCGCGCTCTGCATGGCGGAGAACTGCACCTGCCACCTGCACAACCTCTACACCCCGCGCGGCGCCCAGGTGCGCGACGCCAGGGCCTGGAGCTTCTACATCGACGAGGCGATCGACCTCTTCGCCGGCGACACCCAAGCGCTGTTCGCCAGCCACCACTGGCCGCGCTGGGGCGCCGACGATGCGCGCGAGTTCCTGATCGTGCAGCGCGATCTCTACAAATACGTCCGCGACCAGACGCTGCGGATGGCCAACCACGGCCTGACGCCGAAGGAGATCGCCGAGGAACTGGCGCTGCCGCCGACACTGGCCGCCGAGTGGCACACCCGCGGCTACTACGGCACGCTCAATCACAACGCCAAAGCCGTCTACCAGCGCTACCTCGGCTGGTTCGACGGCAATCCGGCGAACCTGCACCCGCTGCCGCCGACCGACGCCGGGCGGCGCTACGTCGATCTGGCCGGCGGCCCTGAGGCGCTGATCGCCAAGGCGCGCACCGCGTTCGACGCCGGCGACTACCGTTGGGTGGCGGAGGTGGTGAACCACCTGGTGTTCGCCGATCCGGCCAACACGGAAGCGCGCGAACTGCAGGCCGATGCGCTGGAGCAGATGGGCTATCAGGCCGAGGCCGGCCCGTGGCGCGCGTTCTACCTCACCGGCGCGCAAGAGCTACGCAATCCAGCGCCGGCTTCGCCGACCCCACGCCAGGCGGCGCTGGCGCAGCTGCCGCGCCTGCCGGGGACATACCTGCTCGATGCACTGAGCGTGCGGCTGAACGGACCCAAAGTCGGTTCGGCCGCGCTCAGCTTCGGCGTCCACTTCAGCGATACCGACGAGCGGTTCCTGGTCGAGGTGGACAACGCGGTGATG
>Ga0302314_10012204_pt1 | contig 14899 bp, 8 predicted proteins | sample III_Palsa_N2_3_FD_200533 | JGI IMG/M metagenome (GOLD analysis project Ga0302314, IMG submission 200533) | Peat permafrost microbial communities from Stordalen Mire near Abisko, Sweden - III_Palsa_N2_3 | ecosystem: Environmental > Terrestrial > Soil > Palsa > Peat permafrost | place: Sweden... | reverse complement strand
CGCTGAGGTTCCCGCAAGGCGGCCTCGCGGTCCCTGCGCCGAGACTGAGACGTTCTGAGAGCGGCTCGGCGGACTTCAGAGGTTCTCAGCGGTCCTCAGCAATACGCCAAGGATTTCCAGCGGGCGCCGGCATACCCCGAAGCATCTTCGACCACCTAGCAGCGAAGCCATGAAACAGTCCCACGCGACCGGCGCACCCGTCACCGACAATGTGAACATCCAGACGGCGGGCCCGCGCGGGCCCGCGTTGCTGCAGGACATCTGGCTGATCGAGAAGCTGGCCCACTTCGATCGGGAGGTCATTCCGGAGCGGCGCATGCACGCCAAGGGCGCCGGCGCGTTCGGCACGTTCACCGTGACGCACGACATCACCCGGTACACCAAGGCGAAGATCTTCTCCGAGATCGGTAAGGCGACGCCGATGTTCGCGCGGTTCTCGACCGTGGCCGGGGAACGCGGCGCCGCCGACGCCGAGCGCGACATCCGCGGCTTCGCCCTGAAGTTCTACACCGAGGAAGGCAACTGGGACATCGTCGGCAACAACACGCCGGTGTTCTTCTTTCGCGATCCGCTGCGTTTTTCGGATCTCAACCACGCCATCAAGCGCGATCCGCGCACCGGTTTGCGCAGCGTCGACAACAACTGGGACTTCTGGTCGCTGCTGCCCGAAGCGCTGCATCAGGTCACGATCGTGATGAGCGACCGCGGCATCCCGCGCGGCTTCCGCCACATGCACGGCTTCGGCAGCCACACCTTCAGCCTGATCAACCGCGAGAATGAACGCACCTGGGTCAAGTTCACCTTCAAGACCCAGCAGGGGATCGAGAACCTGACCGACGCTGAAGCCGAGGCGCTGGTGGGCAAGGACCGGGAATCGAGCCAGCGCGACTTGTTCGACAGCATCGAAGCCGGAAACTTCCCGCGCTGGACCCTGTTCATCCAGACAATGACCGAGGCCCAGGCTCGCGGGCACAAACACAACCCGTTCGACCTCACCAAGGTATGGCCGCATGCGGACTATCCGCTGACGGAAGTCGGCGTCGTGGAGTTGAACCGCAATCCGGAGAACTTCTTCGCCGACGTCGAGCAGGCGGCGTTCTCGCCAGCCAACGTCGTGCCGGGCATCGGCTTCTCACCAGACAAGATGCTGCAGGGGCGGCTGTTCTCCTATGGCGACACCCAGCGCTATCGGCTGGGCGTCAACTTCAACCACATTCCGGTCAACGCGCCGAAGTGCCCGGTCCACGTCTACCACCGCGACGGCAAGATGCGCGCGGACGGCAACCTCGGACGTACGACCAGCTACTTCCCGAACAGCGTCGGGGAGTGGGACGACCAGCCCGGGCTCAACGAGCCGCCGTTGCCCCTGGACGGTGCAGCCGCGCATTGGGATCACCGGGTCGACGAGGACTACTACGAGCAACCGGGCATCCTCTTCCAGATGATGAGCGCTTCGCAACGGCAGGCGCTGTTCGAGAACACCGCGCGGGCGATCGGCGCCGCCCAACCGCACATCCGCCAGCGCCATATCGACAACTGCGCCAAGGCCGACCCTGCCTACGGCGCGGGAGTCGCCGAGGCGATCGATCGGCTGCTGAAGACGACTGGCTGAAACAGCCCTCGGTCAGCGACCAGGGTCACGCAAGGATCGGCAAAATGGCGAAGGTGGTAGCCGGCGTCCGCGTCCCAGACAGCAAACTGGCTCGCGAGATCGAGGATCTGGTGCGCGATACGGAGTCGGAGTTGCTGTTTCACCACTCCAACCGCGTGTTTCTGTTCGGCGCTCTGACAGGTCAGCGCAAGGACCTGCGGGTCGACCTGGAACTGCTCTACGCCGGGGCCATGTTCCACGACATGGGCCTGCAACGACCCTATGCGAGCGCCCACGAGCGCTTCGAGGTTGACGGCGCCAATGCCGCCGCCGCGTTCCTGCGCACCCACCGCATCGACGAACGCGATGTCGACGACGTGTGGGACGCGATTGCCCTGCACACCACGCCCGGAATCCCCAAACACAAGCGACCCGTTGTGGCCCTGGTGACGGCTGGCGTTGAAATGGACGTGCTCGGGATCGAGTTCAGCGCTTTCACGCCGCAGGAGCGCGACGAGGTCTGCGCCTGCCACCCTCGTGGCCCCGACTTCAAGAACGGCATCATCGACGCCTTCGCGTGCGGCACGATCAACAAGCCCGAGACCACCTTCGGCAACGTCAAGGCGGACGTCCTGGCGCTTCGGGATCCGACGTACAAGCGGGCCAGCTTCACCGACATGATCCTCAACTCGGATTGGCCCGCCTAGCCCAACGTTCAGGGCGCTCCAGGCGCGTTTTTCAGCTTCTCCGCCATCAGCACCAGATCGACCAGCGATGCGGCCCGCATCTTCCGAATGATGGCGCCACGGTGAATCTTGACCGTGTTTTCGCTGACTCCGATCGCGGCGGCGATCTGCTTGTTGAGGCGACCGGCCACCGCCAGCGCCATCACCTCGCGCTCGCGCGGCGTCAAGGTGTTGAAGCGGGCTTGAATCGCGGCGGTCGCAACTTCCCGTTCGCGCTGAGCGCGGTCGCGCTCAAGCCCCGATCGGATAGCGTCGAGCAGGTCCTGGTCGCGAAACGGCTTGGTCAGGAATTCGACGGCGCCGCCCTTCATCGCCTGAACCGACATGGCGATATCGCCGTGGCCGGTGATGAATACGACGGGCATTTGCAGGCTCGCGCTCGAGAGTTCGCGCTGGAAATCCAGCCCGCTCTGCCCGGGCAGCCGGACATCGAGCACCAGGCAGGTCGGGCCATCGGGTCGTCCGGCGGTCAGGAATTCGGCGACCGAGCCGTACAGTCGCGACTGCAGGCTCACCGACCGGAGGAGCCGCGCCAAGGACTCCCGCACGAGCGGGTCATCATCGATGACGATGACTGTGTCCTGCGCTTCAGACATGGCCCGCGCGCGCCGATATCGGCCGCCGATCGATGGCCGAGCGTCCAAAGGTCCGCGGACCGGAGCGATAGTGCTCCTGGCGTTCGCACGGGCTCCTGCTTCCCATCCAGCCTCCCCATACCCGGCAGCTCGACCCGTCGCTGGTCGAGACCCAAGTCATCCCAAGACATGATGGCGGGGATTTCACCGCTTTGCACGAGGCGCGGGGTTTCGGTGAGATGACAATTTCGCTGCGTTCGATCCCATCATGGCGCCATATTGGGCGGCTTCGAGACGCCGGCGAGCGGAGGATGCCTGGGTGAGACCACGGCGCGCTCTTTTGCGGACCCTGCGCCCATGAGCGTCATGGGTGACCTGTCCGGCTACGCCCTGTCGCCGCTACGCGGCGGCGATCTGCCGTTGCACAGGGGCGTCCGCGACGGCGAGAACCCGATCCTGGTGGTCGCTCCGCAGGATCGTGACGCGTCGATCGATTTGGCCGCGCGGCTGGAACACGAGTTCGAGCTCCGGTCCGCACTTGACGCCGCATGGGCCGCGCGACCGTCGGCTCTGACGCGTCACGGCGGCCGCATGGCCCTGGTGTTGGAAGACCCTGGGGGGGAACCGCTCGATCGGCTGCTGGGTCGGCCCTGGGGCGTCGCCGAATTCCTGCAGGTCGCGATCTCGCTCGCCGGCGCGCTGCGCCAGGTCCATGCCGGGGGCTTAGTGCACAGGGACATCCAGCCGGCGAACATCCTGGTGGACCTCGCAAGCCGTGGCGCCTGGCTCACCGGGTTCGGTGTCGCCTCCCGCGCGCCGCGAGACCATCAAGGCGCCGATCCGCCGGAGTTGATCGGCGGCGCGCTCGCCTACATGGCGCCGGAACAGACAGGCCGGATGAACCGGCCGACCGATTGCCGAAGCGACCTCTATGGCCTGGGGGTCATCCTCTACGAGATGCTCACCGGCGCGCCGCCGTTCACCGGGTCGGATCCGGTCGAGTTGATACACTCACACATCGCTCGGCAGCCGGCTTCGCCGTCCGAACGGATCGCCGAGATACCGGCGCAGATCTCGGCGATCGTCCTGAAGCTGCTCGCGAAGACGGCGGAGCAACGCTACCAGACCGGCGCCGGCCTTGAGGCCGATCTGAGGCGCTGCTCGGCGCTTTATGAAGCCCACGGCAGCATCGATCCCTTCCCGCCGGGCGCCGAAGATATCCCGGACCGTCTGGTCGTCCCCGAGACGCTGTACGGGCGGCGGGCCGAGATCGAGATGCTGCTGGCGGCCTTCGAGCGAGTCGCCGCTCTGGGCGAGACCGGCGTGGTGCTGGTGTCCGGCGAGTCCGGCGTCGGCAAGTCGTCGCTGGTGCACGCGTTGCGGCAGGCGGTGGTCGCGCGGCGCGGCCTGTTCGCGTCCGGCAAGTTCGACCAGTACCGGCGCGAGGTTCCGTACGCGACCCTGGCCCAGGCCTTCCAGGGGCTTGTCCGGAGCTTGCTGGGCCAGAGCGAGGCGGAGCTCCGGCGCTGGCGGCGCGCGCTGAACGAAGCGCTGGGCGCCAACGGCCAACTGATGGTGAACCTGGTCCCCGAGCTGGAGCTCGTCATCGGCAAGCAGCCGCCGGTCACCGATCTACCGCAGCAGGACGCGCATCGCCGTTTCCAGATGGTGTTCCGGCGTTTCCTCGGCGCGTTCGCCAGCACGGCGCATCCCCTGGTGCTGTTCGTCGACGACCTGCAGTGGCTGGACGCCGCGACGCTGGAGCTGCTCGAACACCTGGCCACGCACCCTGACGTCAAGGGCCTGCTGCTCGTCGGCGCCTACCGACTGGGCAAGGCCGGCCCATCGGACCTTGAGCGGCAGGCGATCGAAGCGATCCGCGCGTCGAAGGCCGAGCTGCGCGAGATCGGATTGTCCCCCTTGGCGATCGATGACCTGAACCAACTGGTTGCCGACACGCTGCATTGCGATCCGCAACGGGCGCGGCCTCTCGCCCGGCTGCTGCTGGAGCGAACCAGCGGCAATCCGTTCTTCGCCACTCAGTTCCTGGCCTCGCTGGCCGAAGAGGGGTCGCTGATCTTCGATTCTAGCGACCTTGCCTGGCGCTGGGACATCGATCGCATCCGCGCCAAGAGCTACAGCGACAACGTCGTGGGGCTGGTGACCGAGAAGCTCGGCCGGCTCACCGAGGCGGCCCAGGATGCGCTGAAAGACCTCGCCTGCCTCGGCAAAACCGATGTCGCGACACTCGCGCTGGTCCATGGGCAAACGGAAGAGGAAGAGCACGCGACGCTGGCGGAGGCTGTCGACGCGGGGATCATCTCCCGCCAGGCCGACGCCTACGCTTTCCTGCACGACCGCATCCGGCAGGCAGCTTACTCACTCATTCCGGAAGGCGGCCGCGCCGAGGTCCACCTGCGCGTTGGTCGCGCGCTGCTGGACGGTTTGTCCCCTGAGGCGCTGAAAGAGCGTGTTTTTGACGTCGCTAACCAGTTCAATCGGGGCGCCTCGGCGCTGACCGACCGGGACGAAGTGTCCAACGTCGCGCTGCTGGATCTGCGGGCTGGACGCAAGGCCAAGGCCTCGGCCGCCTATGCCTCCGCCTCGGCGCACCTGGCGGCCGGGGCGGCGCTACTGGGTCCGGATGGGTGGGAGCGCCACCACGAGCTCCGGTTTCAGCTGCAGCTCGAGCACGCGGAATGCGAGTTCCTGCGCAGCAATTCCGATGCGGCCGAGCGCCTGATCGACGAATTGATCGACCACGCCGGGACGAAACCCGATCTGGCGTCCGCCTATTTGCTCAAGGTCCAGCTGTACGTGGTGAAATCGGAACCCTCACGGGCCGCCGCTTGCGCCCTGACCGGCTTGGAGGCGTTCGGAATCACGATCTCGGCCCATCCGACCCGGGATCAAATGCTCGCGGAATTCGACGACATGTGGCGCGCTGCGGGTGGGCGCCCGATCGAATGCTTGCTCGAATTACCTCTGATGACCGACCCTGATCTGCTCGCCGCGATGCATCTGCTTGCGAATACGATCGACGCTTCGGGCTTTTCGGAATTCAATCTGGCGCTTGTGCTGCGTTGCAGGATGGTGACCCTCAGCCTGCGGCACGGCGTCAGTGGCGCGTCCGCTGTCGGCTGTGCATTCCTCGCGCATCAGCTTGGTACGGTTTTCGGCCGCTACAACGACGGCTATCGCTTTGCCAAAGTCGCGTGCGACCTCGTCGCAAAGTATGGCTTCGCCAAGTACGCAGCGGGTGTGCACTTGTCCATGGGGATCGTGGCCACGTGGACCGAGCCGATCGGCGTCGCGCTCGATTTCGCTCGGTTGGCCGGCCGGGACACAACTGAAGCGGAGGAAGTCACCAAGGTCTGTTTCAGCCACACGCAGATCGTTGGGATCCGGTTGTTCCGGGGCGATCCTCTTGACGCGGTCTGGCGCGAGTCGGAGATCGGCCTGGATTTCGTTCGGGAGGCTGGATTCCAGGACGCCGCGGACCTCATTGTCGGCCAGCAACGCTTCATTGCGAATATGCAAGGCCGCACCGCGAGCTTCTCCACGTTCGACGAACCCCTGTTCGACCAGGACGCGTTCGAGGCAGCGATCATCGGGCGTCAAGTGCCAAGCCGGTATTGGGTCTTGAAACTCAAAGCCCGGTTCGTGTCAGGGGACTATGCAAAGGCATTTTCCGCGGCCGAAATGGCGAAGCAGCAGTGTGGGTCCGCTCTCGGCACGCCGTTGATGCGGGTCGATTATCACTACTACGCGGCCCTGACCGTGGCCGCGCTCTTCGACGACGCCGGGGACGATGCACGAGGCGAATGGCGTGAGCGCCTGGGCGCGCACCAGGCCGTGCTTCACGAGTTGGCGCAGATCAACCCGCCGACCTTCGGCGACAAGCACGCCCTGGTCGCCGCCGAAATCGCTCGCATCGAAGGGCGCGACGCGGAGGCCATGCAATTCTACGAACAGGCGATCCAATCGGCTCGCGAGCATGGGTTCGTGCAGCACGAGGCGCTGGCGTATGAGGTGGCGGCCCGATTCTATGCCGCGCGGGGGCTCGAGACCATCGCCCAGGCCTATCTGCGCGCGGCGCGGCGCGGCTACCTGCACTGGGGCGCCGAGGGCAAGGTAAGGCAGCTCGAGCGACTGCATCGGCACCTGCATGAGGCGCCGATGCCGCTCTCCCCGGCGCTCACCGGCGGCGAGGCGATCGCGCGGTTGGACGCCGAGGCGGTCATGCGGGCCTCGCAGGCGCTCTCGAGCGAAATCCGGCTCGGGGAACTGATTCAGAAGCTGATGCGGATTGCGTTGGAGCACGCGGGCGCCGAGCGGGGGCTGCTCATCCTTGACCGGGACGGAGAGCTGAAGCTCGAGGCGGAGGCCGTCACCGACCATGAGACGCTTGAGGTGAACGTTCGAGAGGTTGCCGCCACGGTCTCCGACCTGCCCCTCTCCATACTCAACTACGTGGTCCGGACGCATGACGAGGTGGTGCTTGACGACGCATCGATGCCGAGTCGGTATCGGGATGACATCTACCTTCAGCGGACCGGCGTCAGGTCCATCCTCTGCTTGCCCATCGGCAGCCCGGCGAACCTCGTCGGCGCGCTCTATCTCGAGAACAGCCTGACGCCCCACGCCTTCACCGCCGAGCGCGTGACCGTGCTCAGGATGCTGGCTTCGCAGGCGGCGATCTCGCTGCAGAACGCGCGGCTGTATTCCGACCTGCAGCGAAGCGAAGCCCATTTGCACGAGGCCCAACGACTGGGGCGAATGGGCAGCTTCGTGTTGAATCCCGCCTCTGGGAGCATGCCGGCCTCGCCCGAGCTGCTCCGAATCCTGGGCCGAGAGCTCGATGCCGAACTTCCGACCTTGGATCTGCTTCGCGAACATATCCATCCGGAGGACCGACGGATGGTCGGCGACCTGGCTCTCAAGGCCATCCGAGACAAGCAGGGTTGGGCGCTCGAATATAGAATAGTCCGCCAGGACGGGTCCATCGGCGTTGTGGAGACTAGCGCCAGTCCGTCTTTCGACGAGGCGGGCAATCTTACAGAATATATAGGACACGTCGTAGATATTACCGACCGGAAGATATCGGAGCGGCAACTGAGGATGAGCGAGACGCTGCTTTCTGAGGCCCAAAAACTGAGCCACACGGGCAGCTATATTCTCGACGGAGCCTTTGGCCACTCGGTTTGGACGGACGAGATGTTTCGTGTTTTTGAATATGACCTGAGCGAAACGCCCACGGTGGACAAGGCGATACAGCGTATCCACCCCGACGACCGGGACCGGATGCGACAGGTGGCGGCTACAGTACCCGACGACCGGCCCATGGGCGATCGCGGCAATGAACCGCCGGTCGAGTATCGGTTGTTGATGCCAGACGGCAGGATCAAGTTCGTCGTCAGCTTGAGGGCCCCGGCTGGTCCGGAATTCAGCGGCGTCGGCACCATAATCGGCGCCACGATGGACATTACCGATCGCAAGCAGGCCGAGGAGGCGCTTCTCCAGGCGCAAGCGGATCTGGCTCACGCGAGCCGCGTCAACACGATGGGGGAGTTGACCGCCGCTCTCGCGCACGAAGTCAACCAACCGATCGCCGCCGCCGTCAACAACGCCAACGCAGCCCTGCGCTTCCTCTCCGGCGACCGCCCGGATCTGGGCGAGGCCCGCGAGGCGATCGAGGCGATCGTGCACGCCGGCGCGCGCGCCGGAGAGATCATCAGCCGGACGCGGGCGTTCTTCAGGAAGGGCGTGCCGCAAACGTCGCTGGTGGATCTGGACGACCTCGTGCGCGGCACGCTGGTTCTGCTGGAAAGCGAGGCGCGGCGGCACTCGGTGGCGATGCGCACTTGGCTTGCGGCGGGCGTTCCCGCGGTTCTCGGCGATCGCGTGCAGCTGCAACAGGTGATCGTCAACCTTGTCATGAACAGCATAGATGCGATGAAAGGCGCCGAGGGCGTTCGTGAGCTCGCCGTCAAGACGGCGAGGGCGAGCGAGGAGGAGATCGTGGTTTCCTTCGCTGACACCGGTCTCGGACTGCCTTCGCCGGACGCCGAGAAGATCTTCGACACCTTCTTCACGACCAAGCCGGACGGTACTGGAATGGGCCTGTCGATCAGCCGCTCGATCGTGGAAGCCCATGGAGGCAGGTTGTGGGCGACGCCCAATGAGCCCCGCGGGACGGTTCTGCGGTTCACGCTGCCGGTCGCGAGCCAAGCTATCGACGGACAGTCGGACGCTCGCTGAATTCTATGGCACAGCTTATCGTTCGGACTGGCGGAGACTCTGGTGGCCCCTCGACCTCTGATTGCGATTGTCGACGACGACGAGGAAGTGCGGGTCGCGACAGCGGGCCTGATCCGCGCCCTGGGATATGAGGCGCGATCCTATGCTTCGGCGGAGGCGTTTCTTGGCTCTGCGGACGCCAACCAGTCCGATTGCCTGATCCTCGACGTGCAGATGCCCGGAATGAGCGGGCCCGAGCTCCAACAGCAGATTCTGCGCAGCCCCAAGCCCGCGCCCATCGTCTTCATGACCGCCTATCCGGACGCCAAGGTGCGCGCAGGCGTGCTCGCCGCCGGCGCCGTCACCATGCTGGCTAAGCCTTGCGACGGGAAGGCGCTGGTCGAGTCGATTGAAGTCGCCTTGGCGTCCAGGCCTGACTGAGCGGATACCTGAGTGTGAAGACGCCTAAGGCGACGGTTCGGGCAGCGCTTCAGCGTCAAGCCCGAGGATGGGCGCGGCCGGCAGAGTAAAGGCGAACCGGGCGCCACCCTCTGCGCGATTGCTGGCGCTGATGGCGCCGTTGTGGGATTCGATGATCGACCGGCAGATCGCCAGTCCCATGCCCATCCCGTCCTCCTTCGTGGTGTAGAAGCTATCGAACAGGCGGCCGAGGTGGTCGCGGTCGATGCCGGGCCCGGCGTCATCGAGCGTGACCGTCACGGCGGTGGGCTCGCCGGAACTGCGCACGATGAGCTGGCGCTTCGCGGGATCGGTCCGCGACATCGCCTGGATGCTGTTCATCGCCAGATTGACCACCACCTGCTGCAACTGGATGACGTCGGCGAGCACGGGGGGCAAGACCGGCGCGAGGTCGAGGGTCAGGGTCACGTCGTTGGCCCGCAGTTCGTGGCGCAGGAACGCCGCGGCGTCCTCGATGACGCCATTGATCGGGACCAGGGTCACTTGGGGCGCCCGCCGCGCCGCCATGCCGCGTACACGCGCGATGACTTGACCGGCCCGGGCGGCGGCCGCGACGATATGTGCGGTGTGGGCGCGAGCTTCACCGACGTTGGGCTCCGCGCGGTCGAGCCAAAGCAGGGTGGCGGAGGCGTCCGTGCTGATCGCCATCAGCGGCTGACTGATCTCATGCGCGATCGAAGCCGTCATTTCGCCCAACACGGACACCCGGGCCGCGTGGGCGAAGTCGGCTTGCACACGCTGGAGGGTCTCCTGCGCCCGGACACGCGCCGTGACGTCCATCAGGGCGCCTGCGAATTGATCTCGTTCTTCCGGGACGGGATGCGCAACGACGTGGACGTGCCTGATCTCGCCATCAGGCATCAGTAGCCGGTGCTCGACGTCGAGGTCATGGCGATGGTTCGTCACGCCCTCAATCGCACGCTGCGCCCGCGCCGCATCCTCCGGATGGGTGCGTTGCATCACCAACTCCAGGTTTGGCCGGATGGTTGGATCCAAGCCGAAGATCCGGTAGCTTTCGGGGGACCAGAAGATATCTCCGGTCGCCACGTTCCAGCCGAAGCTGCCCGTCGCGCTCAATCTCTGCGCCTCGGCTAGATAGGCTGCCTGCGTTCGCTTGAGGGCGTCCTCGGCCTGTCTGCGTTCGGTGATATCGGTGTTGGACTCCAGCGTTCGGAGGTGTCGTCCGCGCTCGTCCTTTTCGAGCGACCACCGACTGGCCACCGTCACTTTCGACCCGTCTTTCCTGGTGTGGACGAGTTCGCCCTCCCAGCGGCCGACGGCGGCGTGCTCACGCAGGATCTGTTCGAGCGGCGCTGGAGAGATCGTCCGCAGAAGATCGTGGGTGACTCTGCCGAGCGCCTCTTCCTTCTCCCAGCCGTAGAGTTCCTCCGCGCCGCGGTTCCAGTAGGTGATCACGTCGTTTGAATCGCGAACGATGATCGTGTCGTGCGTCAGGTCCAGCAGACTCGCTTGCTGATGCTGCGTTTCGGCGGTCCGGCGCAGGCGTCTCATCAGGGTGGTGATGAGAATTGAAGCCCCGACGAACGTCGCCAACGCCCAGTAGTCCTCCGCTGAGTAGACGAACGGCGTGAAGAGCGGCGCGACAAAGAAATAATCGAGACAAACGACGGCGATGAGAGAGAAAATCAGGGACGAGATCAGGCTGTCCAGCAACGAAAGCAGCACGATCACGATCAGCAGCGCGAGCGATGCGGCCTCGAATCCGAGGTGGAACTTGTAACACGCCCATGTCGTGGCGCTGAGCGCGACGAGGCCGAAGAGCCAGAGGGCTCCCAGATGCCTGAATCGAGCGGTGAGGGCCGCGGCCATGCGTAGTGGTGAACCTCAGGCGGCGAACGCCTAGAATCCGCAAAGCTGCAGATCGACAGAATAGATCACTACTGGCGCCATCGGCGCAAGTGGGCGAGGAACGTCGGCCACCTGACACAGGTAACGCTGACTATTATCGCCCTCCAGCTGCTCTCACCGCACGTGATCGTTGAATGCTCCTCCTGGCTTAGCGCCTGTGTCGGTGATTCACGGCTAGCCTTCTACTACCTTGGTACTAGTTGGCGGGCCGCCGCTACGAGCCAGCGCACCTCAGGTCCAATAGCCCGCGACCCAACGCGGCCGTAACTTCCTTAAGCGGAGGCCCGGCGAGCGTGAGTAAATTGACGGGCGGCTTTCGAATTTCGATCGTCGACGATGACGACCTGGTTCGGGTGGCTTTGGGGCGTCTGATGAAGGCACATGGCTATCTCGTTGAGACGTTCGAATCTGGCGCGGGCCTCCTGAATTCGGGTCAGCTCGCCCACACCGACTGTCTGATCACCGACATACAGATGCCAGGCATGTCGGGGCTTGAGCTGCACAGTCGGCTGACCGCCGCGGGCCTGACGGTACCAACCATTCTGATCACCGCACACCCGGACGAAGACGTGCGCACGCGTGCGCTGCGGGCGGGGGTGCTCTGCTATCTGACGAAGCCGATCGACGGAGCAGACCTGCTTGCGAGTGTTCGGTCCGCCCTCGAGGACGGCGAAGGCAATGGAATTCGAGGATGACCGTCGCGAGCACCATCCCACGGGAAGACCGGATCGCCAGCTGGATGTCGCCTGGCGAAACGCGGGCGCGCCGCCGTGAGCCATGGCCGGGTGGCGCAGACCCGTTCAACCGCTATGCGCTTGTGTTCGGCCGGTTTCGTTTCGTGCTGCACAGCCGCGAGCTCACCGCGGATGGCGTTCCGGCGCCGGTTGGGAACCGGGCCCTGGAGGTGCTCAGCGTCCTGATCGAGGCGGGCGGCGAGCTCGTGAGCAAGGGCGAGCTTCTGAGCCGCGTGTGGCCGACGACGACGGTCGAGGAGAATAACCTGCAGTTCCAGATTTCTTCCCTGCGGAAGGCGCTGGGGGAGGATCGGGACGCCATCAAGACCGTATCCGGCCGCGGCTATCGCTTCGTCGCGGAGACGACGTTCGAATATCGCGGCGCGGCCCCCAAGCCCCACGGGCGTGGTCCGGAGGTCCACGCTTCACCGGTGATCCGCCTGCGCGAGGCGCCGCACCCGAACAATCTCCCCGCGCCGACATCCGACATCGTCGGACGGGAAGCCCACCTATCGACTGTCGCGACCCTGGTCGAGGCGAACCGGCTGGTCACGCTGGTCGGCGCCGGTGGGATCGGGAAAACGCGTCTCGCGATCGAAGTCGCGCGTCGTCTGTCCTCGACCTTCGAGGACGGCGTGTGGATCGCCGAGTTGGCGCCCTTGTCGGATTCCGCCCTGGTGCTCTCCGCGGTTGCTTCGGCGCTCGGGCTTGGCGACGCCTCCGCCGAGCGCCTCGCCGGGGCGCTCGGCTCGAAGCGGCTGCTGCTGGTGCTCGACAACTGCGAACACGTTATCGAAGCCGCGGCCGCCCTGGCCGAAGCCCTGCTGCACGCGGACGCCCGCTTGCACGTGATTGCGACGAGCCGGGAGCCACTCAGGGCCGAGGGCGAGTGGGTCTATCGGGTGCCGCCGCTCGACCTGCCGCCGGAGGGACCGATCGGTCTGGATGAGGCGCCGCAATATGGCGCCACGAAGCTGTTCATCGAGCGCATTCGCGCGGCCGACCCTGCTTATCGATTCGATGCACGGGCGGCGGCCGCGGCGGCGGTAATCTGCCGGCGGCTCGACGGCATTCCGTTGGCGATCGAGCTCGCGGCATCGCGCGCGACGTCGCTCGGCGTCGAGATCCTCGCCGCCCGGATCGACGACCGACTGAGCCTGCTCACCGAGGGGCGGCGGACCGCACCCGCACGGCACCAGACTTTGCGGGCGACGCTGGACTGGAGCTACGAGTTGCTGACCGAACCAGAGCGCACGCTCATGCGCCGCCTGGCCGTCTTCATCGGCGACTTCACGCTCGATGCGGCGGCCCGTGTCATGGCGGCCGACGAGATCGCGGCCCAGGAGGTTGTCAAAACCCTGGCGAGTCTGGTCGCCAAGTCGCTCGTGGCCGCGGACCTCGGCGGTCCGGTTTCGCGCTATCGCCTGCTCGAGACCATGCGCGCCTACTCCCTGGACCGACTCATCGACAGCGGAGAGTTCGAAGCCGTCGCCGGTCGGCACGCTGGACTGCGCGCAGATGGCCTCGGTTGAGCCGCGATACGGCTCGGCGAAGAGCGGAAACGGCGGGGCGAATGCAGTGGAACATCCGCTGAGCGAGAGTGCGGTTGCCGATTCCGCACGGCCGCCCGATCGCCTCAAGCCAGGGTCAAACTGGGGCATCTTCGCCCTGGCGGTCGGCGCCTTCGGCATCGGTGCGACCGAATTCTCGCCGATGGGCCTCTTGCCCACGATCGCCACGGGGCTGGGCGTCTCGGTCCCGACCGCTGGCCTGCTGGTCAGCGCCTACGCCCTCGGCGTGATGCTGGGCGCGCCTGTGATGACCCTGGTCTTCGGGCGCTTGGCAAGAAAGCCCGCCCTCATCCTGCTGATGCTCATCTTCACGGTCGGCAATCTCTTCGCCGCGGTGTCGGCGAACTACGCCACGCTGCTGGCCGCTCGCGTCTTCACCAGCCTGGCGCACGGCGCCTTCTTCGGCATTGGATCGGTCGTCGCCACCGCTCTGGTCCCGCGCGAGAAAGCCGCCAGCGCGGTTGCAAGCATGTTCATGGGACTGACGGTCGCCAACATCGGCGGCGTGCCGGCGGCGACCTGGATCGGTCAGCAGGTCGGTTGGCGAGCGGCTTTCGCCGCGATCGCCGTTCTGGGCGTGGCGGCCATCGGCTTGCTCGCGGTCGCGCTTCGGAGGGTTTCGACCGGCGCTCATCCGAACCTTCGCCGCGAGCTGCGCGCCCTTTCCCAGCCTGCCGTGTTGCTCGCCCTGGCGACGACTGTTCTGGGCGCCGGGGCGATGTTCACGCTGTTCACCTACATCGCCCCGGTGCTCGGTCAGGTGACCGGGACGCCGCCCTCTTTCACCACCGCGATGCTCGTGCTGATCGGGATCGGGTTCACTGCGGGCAACGCCGCGGGCGGTCGACTTGCGGACCGTACGCTCAACGGCAGCCTGATTGTATTCCTCTCGGTGCTCACCATCGTCATGGTGGCGTTCCCCGTCACGGCCACCACCCGGATCGGCGCGGGGCTGACACTCTTTGCGTGGGCAGCCGCGGCCTTCGCGATCGTGCCGCCGCTGCAGATGCGGGTCCTGCGGGCCGCCGCGGACGCGCCCGGCCTGGCGTCGGCGGTCAATATCGGCGCCTTCAACCTCGGCAACGCGATTGGC
>Ga0302314_10012199_pt1 | contig 14902 bp, 12 predicted proteins | sample III_Palsa_N2_3_FD_200533 | JGI IMG/M metagenome (GOLD analysis project Ga0302314, IMG submission 200533) | Peat permafrost microbial communities from Stordalen Mire near Abisko, Sweden - III_Palsa_N2_3 | ecosystem: Environmental > Terrestrial > Soil > Palsa > Peat permafrost | place: Sweden... | reverse complement strand
CGCGGCGCTCGGCACCGGGCTGGTCTTCTTCGCCGCGATGTCCGGACTGATGCTGGCGCTGACCTTGATGATGCAGCTCGGCTGCGGCTGGACCGCGCTGCACGCGGGCGCGACGATGATCCCGTTCTCGGTGGGCATCGTCCCCGGCGCGATCCTCGGCGCCGGCGTGCTCGGACCCCGCTACGGCCGCCGAGTGCTCCAGGGCGGCATGCTGCTCGCCGCCCTCGGCAGCCTCGGACTGTGGGCCACCTTCGCCCACGGGGGGCTGGGGACCAGCAGCTGGGAGCTGATCCCCGGAATGCTGGTGACCGGCTTCGGCATGGGGCTGCTGATGGCGCCGTTCTTCGACATCGCGCTGGCCGGGGTCACCGACGAGCAGAACGGCTCGGCCTCCGGCGTCCTCAACGCCGTTCAACAGCTGGGCGGTTCGATCGGCGTGGCCGCCCTCGGCACCGGATTCTTCAGCTGGGCCGCGAGCAGCGGCTATGTCCACGCCGTCGGCTGGACCCTCGGCGCGACCGCCGCCGCGCTGCTCGGCTCGGCCGCGATCGCCTTCGCCCTGCCCAAGCGCGCCCGCCCGCACTCCGACTGACCGCACACCGTCTGACCGCACACCGACTGACCGGTCAGCGGCCCACCGGGTCATTGGGGACGTAGCCGAGATCGACGGGCCGCTCCGGCGGTCCGTCGCTGCGCAGTGCCGCCAGCAGCTGGACCAGCTGCGGCGGCCACAGCAGCTCGCGGCACTCGGCCAGCTCCTCCGGCGTCCACCAGCGGCAGGTCATGATCCCGTCCGCCGCGAACGAGTCCGCCAGGTCCCCGACCGGGTCCCGCCGGGGCCCCTCGCCCAGGAAGATCACCTCCCGTTGCCGGGTGGGCACCCCCCGCCGGGTGTAGTCGTGCTCCCACACCCACAGCGCCGGGCCGGTCCGGACATCGGTCCAGCCGGTCTCCTCCGCCACCTCCCGCACCGCGCCGGCGAGTTCGTCCTCCCCCTGGTCCAAGCCGCCGCCGGGCAGCACCCAGTGCAGCCCGATCTCCACATCGTCGTGCAGCTGGAGGAACACCGCCCCCTCCGGATCCAGCACCAGCACCCGCGCCGCCCGCCGCAACACCCGCTCCATGGTCATGCCCCGAGCCTAGGGGGCGGGCGGACCTGACGAATTCACGTCAGACGCATTGACGCACCCAAGTGGGCCCCCTATCGTGACGCGCGTTCACAGATGAATTACTCGTTCTTGTATGTGAACTCCGGTAGGTGAACTCCGGTGACGGCAGGAGGACTTCGTCATGCACGAATCTCAGGGGTCGGGCCACGTACCCCGGCACGGTCGGCGGCTCCGGCGCGCGGCCTGCGCCGCGGCGCTGGCGGGGGCACTGGCGCTGACCGGGGCCGGCGCGGCCACGGCGACCGCGGCGGCAGCGGCGCCGCAGGTGGTCACCATCGCCCAGACCACCACCGGCACCTCGCTCAACGCCGACTCCGCCGGACTCTCGTTCGAGGCGTCGGACCTGGCGCTGCCCGGGTTCGCCTCCGGCAACCTGGCCGCCTACCTGCGGACGCTGGGCTCCTCGGTGCTGCGGATCGGCGGCAACACCGTGGACGAGACCTACTGGACCTCCAGCGGGGAGACCCCGCCGTCCTGGTCCACCGCCACCATCACCCCGGCTGACCTGGTCGCGCTCGGCAACCTCGCCAGGGCCAGCGGCTGGAAGGTGATCCTGGGCGTCAACCTGGACCACTACGACCCGGCCCGGGCCGCCGACGAGGCCTCGTACGCCGAAGCCGACCTCGGCTCCTCGCTCCAGGCCATCGAGATCGGCAACGAACCCAACCTCTACTCGCAGTACAGCAGCAACACCGCGCAGTACCTCACCGACTTCCAGGCGTATGTGACCGCCATCGACAAGGCCGTGCCCGGCGTGCCCATCGAGGGTTCGGACGCCAGTTCGGCCACCAGTTCACTGCAGAGCGCCCTGGTCGGCTACGAGGCCGGGCTCGGGACCCCCAACATCACCGAACTGACCAGCCACTACTACCCGTTGACCTCCAGCACCTGCGGCGGCAGCCCGACCGTCGCGGACCTGCTCGGCACCACCACCCGCGACAACGAGCTGTCCATGGCCGACGACGCGGTCGCCCAGGGCACGCAGCTGGGCATCCCGGCCGTGCTGGACGAGGGCAACTCGGTGGTCTGCGAGGGCCAACAGGGCGTGAGCGACGTCTTCGCCTCGGCGCTGTGGGAGATCGACGACCAGCTGGTGACCGCCCGTGAGGGAGTGGCCGGCGACTACGAGCACGGCACCGTGCTCCAGTGCGACAGCGCCAAGCCGCTGTTCATGTACTACACCCCGCTCTGCGCCCCGACCGCCGCCGACGCCACCAGCGGGACACTGGCCGCGCAGCCGGAGTACTACGGGCTGGTCGCCGTGCACGCGATCGGCACCGGCAGCTTCCTGAACGTCACCAACCCGGACTGGGCCGACGTCCGGGCCTACGCCGTCCGGCACGCGGACGGCACCATGACCGTGGTCCTGGACAACGTCCAGGACCCGGCCGGCAACGGGGCCACCACCCTGGAGCTCGACCTGGGCGCGTCCTTCTCCTCCGGCCAGCGGGTGGACCTCACCGCCGGCGGGCTGACCGCGACCTCGGGCATCACCCTCGGCGGCCAGAGCGTGCAGGCCAACGGCGCCCTGGCCGCTCCCACCGGGACCAGCCTCACCGTCAACGGCACCACACTGGACGTCACCGTCCCGGCCGGGAGCGCGTCGCTGATCACGCTCACTCCGAGCACCGGGACGTCGGCCACCACCCTCGTCGGCGGCCTGTCGGGCAAGTGCCTGAGCGTGACCGGCTCGTCCACCGCCAACGGCGCCACCGGCGAGATCTACACCTGCAACGGCAGCCCCAGCGAGAACTGGACGACCGGGGCCGAGGGCACCATCGTCGGCGGCCTGTCCGGCAAGTGCCTGGAGGTCACCGGTAGTTCGACGGCCAACTACGCGGGGGTGGACATCTCCGCCTGCGACGGCGCGGCCAACCAGCAGTGGACGGTGAACCCCGGCGGCACGATCGTCGGCGCCCAGTCCGGCAAATGCCTGAGCGTCACCGGCTCGTCCACCGCCAACGGCGCCACCGCCGAGATCTACACCTGCAACGGCAGCCCCAGCGAGAACTGGACCGAAGGTTAAGGCCGAGGGTTAGGACGACCTGACCGCGCGGTGCCGGAGAGACGTTTCGGCGGATTCCCACCCGCTTCGCCCAGCCGGAGCAGCGGAATCCGTTCGGGCCGGACGAGTAAATCCGAAGGATCACTCCCATGGGTGATATCCATCGCCGGAGAAATCTGCTCCGGCTTACCAAGACTCCGGCACCTGCGCTGGTCACAGGCCGCTCCACGGCGGACTGGCAGATTATTCGGACTGGCCGAAAATTCACCTGGAACGAGTATTCGAATAGCCCGGTAATACTCCGTTCGGGGCATCAAAACCCTCAAGTGACAAGAATCACAGAATCGCGTCCCAGCATGAAGAGCGCCTAAAAACGTGCCAATACTGTCGCCCGAGCAGACAAGTCCTCGCCACCGTGGCGGGGCGGTCCGACCGGACGCCGAATCCCGTCACCGGTCGGATGCCGGGTGCTCACACACCTGACAGACGGGAGCGGGAGACCCAGGCAGGCCGGGACGGTCCTCCAGACCGCCCCTTGGGGTGAAGCCACAGCCGTGGCAGGGCAGCTTTCGGAGCCCAAACCCGACAGGGAGAACTTCCGCAGGCGGTTCCGGAAGGGCCCGCATGACTGCGTCCGTGCACACTCCTGCCCAGACCTCGACCCAGGCCCAGAACCAGCAGGACCAGAACCCGCACGAGCGGCACCGCCCAGAGCGAACAGAGCGACCAGGACAGCCGCAGACCCGGCGCAGACCGCGCGGGCGGTGGCGGGCCGGCGCGACCGCCGCGCTGACGCTGGCGGCGGTGGCCGGGAGCACGCTGCTGGCGGCCGCCCCCGCCAGCGCCGCCACCATCGAGGGCAGGGCGCTGACCATCGCCGAGTCCAAACACGGCGACCCGTACATCTGGGGCGCGGCCGGGCCGGACGCGTTCGACTGCTCCGGGCTGACGTACTACTCGTTCCGGCACGCCGGGCGCAGCCTGCCGCGTACCGCCCAGGCCCAGTACGACAGTGTGGAGCACATCTCCCGGAGCCAGCTGCGCCCCGGTGACCTGGTGTTCTTCCACTCCGGCCGCTACGTCTACCACGTCGGGATCTACGCCGGGCACAACGAGATCTGGCACTCGCCGCACCCGGGGGCCCGGGTGCGGCGAGAACGGATCTGGACCAGCGAGGTCTGGTACGGACGGATCCGCTAGCCCTGGCGTTCGCCCGGGTAGCTGACGCCGATCTGCGCCCGGACGGCGTCCAGGGTGTCCATCACCTCCAGGGTGCTGCTCCACGGCACCAGCGGGCTCTCCAGCAGCCCGGCCCGCAGGCAGCGCATGGCCTCCTGGGCCTCATGGGCGTAGCCGAGCCCGAGGTACGGGGCGGCGACGGTCTCCGGCTCGTCGTCGTCGCCCCGGTACAGCAGCAGCTCGGCCGGGCGGAAGAACGGCGCGGGCAGCTCGATCCGGCCCAGCGTGCCGGAGATCGCCGCCCGGACCGGGGTGCCGGCCACGATGCCGCAGCTCAGCGTGGCGACCGCGCCGGAGCCGTAGCCGAGCAGCAGCGCGGTGGAGGCGTCCACGCCCTCGGGGGTGAGGCTGGCCCAGGCCTGGACGCTGTCCGGCACGCCGAGCAGCAGGTGGGTCAGGGCGATCGGGTAGACGCCCAGGTCCAGCAGCGCGCCACCGCCCAGCTCGGGGTTGCGCAGCCGGTGGGTCGGGTCGTCGAACGGACCAGCCAGGCCGAAGTCCGCGCTCAGGTTGCCGACCGTGCCGATCACCCCGTCCGCGATCAGCTCGGCCGCCTTGAGCACGGCCGGGTTGCAGCGCATCCACATGGCCTCCATCAGGAAGCGTTCCTGCTTGGCGGCCAGCGCGATCAGCTCGCGGGACTCGGTGGCGTTGAGGGTGAACGGCTTCTCGCACAGCACCGCCCGCCCGGCCTCCAGGCAGAGCCGGGTGGCTTCGTAGTGGGCGTGGTGCGGGGTGGCCACATAGACGATGTCCACCTGCTCGTCCGCCGCGAGCTCGGCCCAGCTGCCGTGGGCGCGGGGGATGCCGAAGCGGTCGGCGAAGGCCCGCGCGGACTCCTCGCTGCGCGAGCCGACCGCGACCACCTCGGCGTCCGGCAGCAGCTGAAGGTCGTGGGTGAACTGCTCGGCGATGCTCCCGGTGGCGAGGATGCCCCAGCGGATGGTTTTGTTCATGCGCTAATCAAACTCCCCGGCACCCCTCCCCGTCGAGGGCGGCAGCCGGCGGTCTCAGCTGGTGGGAGCGGTTCGGGTGATCACCTCGACCGCGAAGCCGATCTGTTCCTCGGTCAGATCCGCCCGGGCGGTGAGCCGTAGCCGGGACCAGCGGTCCGGGACCGAGGGCGGCCGGAAGCAGCCGACCGCGAGTCCCTTGTCCCGGCAGGCCGCCGCCCAGGCCAGCGCCTGGACCGGGCTGTCCACCCGGACCGAGACCACGGCCGCCTGCGGGCTGCTGACCGGTAGTCCGGCCGCGCCCAGCCGCCGCGCCAGGGTCCGGGCGACGTATCCGGCCCGCTCGGCGCGCTCCGGCTGCTCGCGCAGCAGCCGCAGCGCGCCCAGCGCCGCCCCGGCCGCCGCCGGGGCGAGCCCGGTGTCGAAGATGAAGGTCCGCGCGGCCTGGGCCAGGTGCTCGATCACCCGCTTCGGGCCGACCACCGCGCCGCCCTGGGAGCCCAGCGACTTGGACAGGGTGACCGTGGCCAGTACGTCCGGCGCGCCGGCCAGACCCGACGCGGCCAGCGCTCCCGACCCGCCGGGGCCGAGCACGCCCAGACCGTGCGCGTCGTCGGTCAGCAGCGCCGCGCCGTGCTCGCGGCAGACGGCGGCGAGTTCCGACAGCGGCGCGGCGTCGCCGTCCACCGAGAACACCGAGTCGCTGACGACCAGCGCCCGGCGCTCGGTCCGGGCGGCGACGGCGGCCCGGACCGACTCCGGGTCGCGGTGCCCGGAGCGGAACACCCGGGCCCGGGACAGGCGGCAGCCGTCGATCAGCGACGCGTGGTTGAGCGCGTCGGAGACGATCAGGGTGTCGGCGTCGGTGAGCGCGGTCAGCGCGGCCAGGTTGGCGGTGTAGCCGCTGGAGAACACCAGCGCGGCCTCGGTACCGCAGAAGGCGGCGAGTTCGGCCTCCAGTTCGCCGTGCAGTTCGGTGCTGCCGGTGACCAGCCGGGAGCCGGTCGCGCCGCCGCCCCAGCGCAGGGCCGCGTCGGCGGCGGCCCGGGTCACCCGGGGGTGCCGGACCAGGCCGAGGTAGTCGTTGCCGGCCAGGTCCAGCAGGTCCTGGTCCGGGGCGCGGTAGCGCAGCGTGCGCACCAGCCCGGCTTCGCGCCGGGCGGCCGCGGCGGCGTCCAGCCAGTCGAAGGGGTCGACGGCCGACACGGGCCGCGATCGGGGTAGGGAGGGCTGGGGCCCGGAGGGGGCACTCGTCGGCGCGCTCATCCGGAGCACGCCCCGCGCTGCGCCTGCTGCCACGCACAGCGCGGACACAGCGGCGAACCGGGAGCGTCGGCCGGGTGCTCGGTCGGCTCGGCGCACAGCACGCAGTCGGCGAACGGTCCGTCCGCCGGGTCCGGGGCGACCGCCGACAGCGGCGGCGGGCTGGTCTCGCAGTAGGTGTCGGGCTGCACAAGCCGATCCTAACGGCTGCCCCGACCCGCTCCGACCTGCCGTGATCCGACCCGGCGCCGACAGACCCGGCGCCGGCGGGCGTCGCAACCGGGCTCCGGCTACAGCCAGGCCAGCTTGGCGCCCACCGTGTACGCCAGGTACCAGGTCGGGGTGTCCAGTTCGCCGTCCGTCGGCTGGCCGTCCGCCGCCGCCGACTCGACCACGTCCACGGTGCTGCCCACCGCCTGGACCCTGGTCTGGATGCCGGAGCCGGTGGCGGTGCCGCCGAGCGGCGCTCCCTCGCCCGGGCTGCCGGGCGGCGGGCTGCTCACCGTGCCGGACGGCAGGTTGGCGGCCGGCAGTCCGGAGGCCGGCTGCTGGAAGGCCACCGGACCCGCGCCGGCGGCCGAGTTCAGCGCCTTGGCCACCTTGGCCGCCGCGGCCGGGTCGCTGTAGAGGAACACCGTGACGCTGGTGTAGACGCTGCGGTTCTGCTCGACGTAGTCGGCGGTCAGGTAGCCGCTGCAGTCGACCGAGGCGCCGGCCGGGGCGGTGGAGGTGAGCGCCTCGGTGCAGTCGTCGCTGCTGCTGCCGCCGTAGCGGGTGGCCTGGTAGCCGTTGGCGCTGGTCGGGGTGGGCAGCTCGGCGACGGTCGACGGGAGCACGTCGTTCAGGTGCAGCGCGGCGATGTCGTCGATCGCCCCGTCGCTGCTCACGCCGTCCGACTGCACGTTGTCCTGCGAGACCGCGGCACCACTGCCACTGGACGGGCTGACCTGCCCGGCCCGGGCGTAGTGCACCTCACCCCAGGTCGCGCCAACGGCGGCGACGGCAAGTGCCAGGAGCAGCACGGCGGTCCGGGGCGTGCGGATACGGGCTCCCGGTTCGGCGCGATGCTCACCCCTGGTGTTCATTCCGCAGAGTCTAGGGGTCGATCTTGTGAGGATGGCAGGGGGTACGGACCTGCTTTCGGAACAGACACAGCTGTGCGATGGCTGTGGCCTCCGCGCCCAGGCCGCACGACCGGGCGTTTGGGGACTTCTTTCACATCCCGGCCAAGCCACGGGGTGATCTTCTGGCAGGTTCGGCACTGGCGGCGAACGGTCGCCGGACGGCAGGATTCACCCCATGGACCTGCTCGAATCCCTCACCGCCAAGGGCCTGCGCCGCGAACTCCCCTCCCGAGAGGAGGCACTGGCCGTCCTGGCGACCTCGGACGACGAGGTGCTGGACGTGGTCGCCGCCGCCGGCCGGGTGCGCCGCCAGTGGTTCGGCCGCCGCGTGAAGCTGAACTACCTGGTGAACCTGAAGAGCGGGCTGTGCCCGGAGGACTGCTCCTACTGTTCGCAGCGGCTCGGTTCGAAGGCGGAGATCCTCAAGTACACCTGGCTGAAGCCGGACGAGGCCGCCGCTGCCGCGAAGGCCGGGGTGGCCGGGGGCGCGAAGCGGGTGTGCCTGGTGGCCAGCGGGCGCGGCCCGACCGACCGGGACGTGGAGCGGGTCGCCGAGACAGTGGACGCGATCCGGGCCGGGAACGAGGGCGTGGAGGTCTGCGCCTGCCTCGGCCTGCTGTCCGACGGCCAGGCGACCCGGCTGCGTGAGGCCGGGGTGCACGCCTACAACCACAACCTGAACACCTCCGAGGACACCTACGGGGACATCTGCACCACCCACACCTACGAGGACCGGAAGGACACGGTCAGGCAGGCCCAGGGCGCCGGCCTGTCGGCCTGCTCGGGGCTGATCGCGGGCATGGGCGAGAGCGACGCCGACCTGGTCGACGTGGTGTTCGCGCTGCGCGAGCTGAACCCGGACTCGGTTCCGGTCAACTTCCTGATCCCGTTCGAGGGCACGCCGCTGGCGAAGGAGTGGAACCTCACCCCGCAGCGCTGCCTGCGGATCCTGGCGATGGTTCGCTTCGTCTGCCCGGACGTGGAGGTGCGGTTGGCCGGTGGGCGCGAGGTCCATCTGCGCACGCTCCAGCCGCTGGCGCTGCACCTGGTCAACTCGATCTTCCTGGGCGACTATCTGACCAGCGAGGGCCAGGCCGGCCAGGCCGACCTGGACATGATCGCCGACGCGGGCTTCACCGTCGAGGGCGCGGACGAGGCCACGCTGCCGGCCGAGCGCGAGGCCGCCGTCACCGTGCGCCGCCGGGGCGCGGGCACCGACCTGCCGCCGAACGCGTGACCGTCCGAACCGAGGCGCTCACCCTGAACGCGGACCGGCTGACCTCTGACCGGCTGACCCCGGACCGGCTGCTGGAGCTGGACCGGGCGCATGTGTGGCACCCGTACGGCGCGATGCCGGGCGGGGTCGCGCCCTACCCGGTGGAGTCGGCCGAGGGCGTACGGCTGCGGCTGGCCCAGCCGGTCGAGGGCCGGGACGAGCTGATCGACGGGATGTCGTCCTGGTGGTCGGCGATCCACGGCTACCGGCACCCGGTGCTGGACGAGGCGGTGCGCGACCAGCTGGGTCGGATGAGCCATGTGATGTTCGGCGGGCTGACCCATGAGCCCGCGGTCCGGCTGGCCGCCCGGCTGGTGGAGCTGACCCCGGAGCCGCTGGAGCACGTGTTCCTGGCCGACTCCGGTTCGGTGGCGGTCGAGGTCGCGATCAAGATGTGCCTCCAGTACTGGCGTTCGCTGGGCCGCCCGGAGAAGCGGCTGCTGCTGACCTGGCGCGGCGGCTACCACGGCGACACCTTCCACCCCATGTCGGTGTGCGACCCCGAGGGCGGGATGCACCAGCTGTGGACCGGCGTGCTGCCCCGGCAGGTCTTCGCGGACGCGCCGACCGACGGCTTCGACACCCCGCTGGACCCGGCCTATGTGGCGGAGCTGGACCGGTTGCTCGGCCGCCACGCCGCCGAGACCGCGGCGGTGATCGTGGAGCCGGTGGTGCAGGGCGCGGGCGGGATGCGGTTCCACTCCCCCGAGCTGCTGCGGGTGCTGCGGGAGCTGTGCGACCAGCACGGGGTGCTACTGGTCTTCGACGAGATCGCCACCGGCTTCGGCCGCACCGGCGAACTGTTCGCGGCCGACCACGCCGGGGTGTCGCCCGACGTGATGTGCGTCGGCAAGGCACTGACCGGCGGCTACCTGACGCTGGCGGCGGCGCTGTGCACGTCACGGGTGGCACAGGGGATCAGCCGGGGCGAGGTACCGGTGCTGGCGCACGGGCCGACCTTCATGGGCAACCCGCTGGCCTGCGCGGTCGCCAACGCCTCGGTCGAGCTGCTGCTCGGCCAGGACTGGCGCGGCACGGTCCGGCGGATCGGGGACGGGCTGCGCGCCGGCCTGGCCCCGGCGGCCGGACTGCCCGGGGTGCGCGAGGTCCGGGTGCTGGGCGCGATCGGCGTGGTCCAGCTGGACCACGAGGTGGACCTGCCGGCCGCGACCGCCGCCGCCGCGCGGGCCGGGGTCTGGCTGCGGCCGTTCCGCGACCTCGTCTACACCATGCCCCCGTATGTCACCGACGACCAGGACCTCGCGGCGCTGTGCGCCGGGGTGGTCGCCGCCGCCCGGCAGGGCTGAGCGGCACACCGCACGAAGGATGAGCACCATGAGTACGACCGGAATCACACTCCCCACCGGCCGGATCCTGCTGGTCAGCGGCACCGGCACGGAGATCGGCAAGACCGTGGTCACCGCCGCGGTGGCCGCGCTGGCACTGGGCCAGGGCCTCAAGGTCGCGGTGCTGAAGCCCGCGCAGACCGGGGTCGCCGCCGACGAGCCGGGCGACGCGGACGAGGTCCGGCGGCTCGCCGGGGACGAGCTGACCTGCGCCGAGCTGGGCCGGTACCCCGAGCCGCTGGCCCCGGCGACCGCCGCCGCCCGTAGCGGGCTGCCGCCGGTGACGCCCCGGCAGACCGCGCTGGCGGCGGCCGAGCTCGCCCGGACCCATGACCTGGTCCTGGTCGAGGGCGCCGGCGGGCTACTCGTCCGGTTCGCCGCCGATGGCGGCACGCTGGCCGAAGTACCGGGCGCGCTGCGGGAGTTCGACCAGGACGCGGCGGTGCTGCTGGTCACCACCGCCGGTCTGGGCACGCTCAACAGCACCGCGCTGACCGCCGAGGCGCTGCGCGCCCGGGGGGTGCGGCTGCTGGGCCTGGTGATCGGCTCCTGGCCGGCCGAGCCGGACCTGGCCGCCCGCTGCAACCTGGTGGATCTGCCGCTGGTCGCCGACGCTCCGCTGCTGGGCGCGATCCCCGAGGGAGCGGTGCCCGACAGCGGCGGCGGCAGCACTACCGGGAGCGGTGACCGGGCCGCTTTCCTTGCCACGGCCCGGTCCGCGCTCGACGGTCAGATCTTGGTGAAGATCTTCGAGTAGGCGTAGCCGTCGCCCTTGTCGTAGCCGTCGACCTCCCAGAACGACAGCTCCTGGACGCCGTTGCTCTTGGCGAAGGTCTCCAGGGTGGTGGCGTTGGCCTGGGTGAAGTCCTCGTTGTCGTCGTTCTCCCCGGCGATGGGGGTGAGCCCCAGCCGCGCCCAGTTCTGCGCGGCGGTGCCGCCGTAGATGCCGGCGAGCTGCTTCTCGGTGGCGGTGGCGGCCGACTCGGCGTCCTTGAGCGCGTTCTGGCCGTCGCCGAAGTCCATGGTCATGATGTTGACCAGGTTGACGCTGACGCCCTTGCTCTTGGCGTCCTTGAGCAGCGCCGTGGCGTCCGACTCCAGACCGGTGGGGTCGACCGGCAGGGTGTAGTCGATCTGCACCGACGGGTCGGCCTTCTGCAGCGCCGCGAGCGCCTGGTCGCGGCGTGCGTTGGCGGTGGTGTTGTCCAGGTAGCTGCCCTCGATGTCGAAGTCGAGGCGGGTGACGCCGTAGGTGCTGACGACGTTCTGGTAGGCGGCGGTCAGGCTGGTCACCGAGGTGCAGGTCTGCGCGATCTCGCCGCCGGACTCGCCGCCGAAGGAGATGATGACGTTGCCGCCGGCCGACTTGAACGAGTTGATCTGCGAGGTGAAGGCGCTGACCGAGTCGCCGCCGTCCTCCCACTCGGGGGTGCAGCCGGACTTCGGGGTGAGGAACGCCAGCGTGTAGAACTTGTCGCCGCTGGCCTTCATGTCGGCCGACAGGTCGCCGGTGTCGCCGCTGTCGATCTGGAGGTACGGCGCGGAGTACTGGCTCGGGAAAGCCGTGGCACCGGAGGCCTGGGCCTGGGAGACGCCGGCGGTGAGTACCAGGGCCGGGACCGCGGCGGTGGCGAAGGCGGTTGCCAGCAGGGCAGTGGTGCGGCGGGCTGAGGCGTGGGGGAGCCTGGTCATTGACGACCTCTCAGTTCCGTTGCGGTTTCCAGTTAGGAAGGTTTCCTAACGTGTTGGCGAGGATCGTTGCGCGTTGCCGTGGCGCTGTCAAGAGACCCGGACGGATCGGCAGTTCGGCCCGCGCGGGCCGCCGCTCGGTACCATGAACGGCGGGAGGTGCCAGGTGGTCGACGCACCGCTGCTCAGCGACCTGATGCCGTGGTCCGTCCGCGGACTGCGGCTCGGCCGGGGGTGGGTGCGCTCCGCGCATCCGGAGGTGCTGGCCGCCCGCTGGCAACGCCTCGCCGAGGCCCCCGCCGCCCTGCGCGCCGAGCTGTTCGGCGGCAGCCGCTCGCGCACCGTGCACAGCAGCGTCGCCCAACTGCCCGGCCAGTCCGCCCGCACCGGCCGACTGGCGCACGACCCCGGCCCCTGCCCGGAGCCGGTGCGGATCCGGCACCGGGCCTTCGACCGGCTCTGGCTGCTGCCCGACCAGCGGGTGCTGGACGCCGCCCGGCCCGAGCTGTGGCGGGTCGCCGACGAGCACCAGTTGTTCGCCTGCGTGCAGCCGGACGCGCCCGGACCGGCCGTGGCCTTCTCCGCCGAACTGCCGGACGGCGACCGGACCCGGGGCCTGGGCCGGATCCACCCGCTCTACCGCCGGCCCGGCGGCCGGGAGCCCAACCTCGCCCCCGGACTGGCCGAGCACCTGGCCGAGGCCCTGGGCACCGCCGTCACCCCGGCCGACCTGCTGGCCTGGATCGCCGCGACCAGCGGACTCGACGCCACCGCGCTCGACGTCGGCACCGGCGCCACGGCGGGCACCCGTGCCGAAGATCGTGCCGGGGATCGTGCCGGGGATCCGGTCCCGGTGCCGCTGACCGGCTCGGCCGAGGTCTGGGCGGAGGGGGTCGCGCTCGGCCGCCAGGTGCTCTGGCTGCACACCTTCGGCCTGCGCGGCGGCACCGGCCGTCCCCGGCTGCCCGGCGGCCGGAGGCCCTTCGTACGCGAGCGGGTGAGCGGCCTGCCGGACGCCATCGGTCACGACCCCGAAAGCGAGTCGCTGCTGCTCGGCTCCGGCCGGATCGCCCCGGTACCGCGCTCCGCCTGGGAGTTCCAGGCCGCCGGGCAGCCGGTGCTGGCCGAGTGGTTCGCCCGGCGCGGCCCGGCAGCGGACGCCCGCCCGGGCAGCCTGGAGGCGCTGGGCCTGTCCGCCTGGCCCCAGCAGGCCAGCGCCGAACTGGTCGAACTGGTCACCGTGCTGGCGCTGCTGGCCGAGCTCCGCCCGGCCCGGGCGGCGCTGCTGCGGCCGGAGCGCGGCCCCTGGCTCGGCCCCGACCGGCTGACCGCCGCCGGGGTGCTCCCGCCCCCGCCCTGGACCCGCCGCCCGGCCTCGGTGCTGGTCCACCAGGAGGAGGGCCCGGGCGGCCAGTACGCACTGCTGTGAGGTGACCGGCTCACGACCGGTTCACGACCGTCTCGTGGCCGGTTCATGGCCGGTTCATGGCCGCAACGATAACCGGAGCCCGGCGTCGCACTGTGTTGCCGTTTGATACCGAAGCCGTTGATGAGCTGCACAGACACTCGCGGCGCTGGTCCGTGCCCCGATACCATCCGGATACTCCCGGTAGCGTGGCCGGGGCCCGATCGACAGCCATGGGCGAGACGAGCACCGGCGAAGGGGAAGGCGGGAGAGTTGGCACAGCTCACCGGTGGGGACTCCTCACTGCTGCGGCGGATCAACTCCGCGGTCACCCTCCACGCCCTTCGCGGCGGCGACACCCTCACCCTCACCCAACTCGTCGGCGACACCGGTCTGTCCCGCCCCACCGTCGAGGGCGTGATCGAGGGCCTGATGGAGTCCGGCCTGGTGGTCGAGGTACTGCCGGAGGACGATCCGCTGCGCGGTGACAGCGCCCGCCAACGCGGCCGCCCCGCGCGGCACTTCCGGTTCCGGGCCGAGGCCGGGCACCTGCTCGGCATCGAGATCGGCACCCACGGCGCGCGCGCCGCGCTGTCCGACCTCACCGGCCGGATCCTCGGCTCGTACGCCCGCTCCATCGACGAGGCCACCGGCGCGACCGAGCGGCTCGCCATGGTCCGCGGGACGGTGGCCGAACTGCTGCGCCGCTCCGGGGTCTCCCGGGACACGCTGTGGGCGGTGGGCGTCGGCACGCCCGGGGTGGTCGACGCGGACGGCGTGGTCCGGCTCGGCACCGCGCTGCCCGGCTGGACCGGACTGGAGCTGGGCGCGCGGCTGCGCCGCTCGTTCCGATGCCCGGTGCTGGTCGAGAACGACGCCAACCTGGCCGCGATCGGCGAGCACTGGAAGGGCGCGGCGGTCGGCATGGGCGACGTCGTGTTCGTCCTGGCCGGGCTGAGCCCGGGGGCCGGGTCGCTGATCAACGGACGCCTGCACCGCGGCTTCGGCGGCGCGGCCGGCGAGATCGGCTCACTGCACCTGCTGGGCCGCGAGTCCAACCCCGCACAACTGCTGTCCGCGCCGAGCAAGCCGATCGACCCGCTGGACGAGGCGGCGGTGGCCCGGGTGCTGCGGCTGGCGGAGGAGGGCGACCAGGTCGCCCTCGACGTCCGCGACCGGTTCCTGAGCCGGCTGGTCCGCGACGTGGCGGCGCTGGTGCTCGCGATCGACCCGCAGATCGTGGTGCTCGGCGGATGGGCGGCCGGTCTGGACGGGATGCTGGAGCCGCTGCGGGCGCAACTGGTCAGGTTCTGCCTGCGCCCGCCGGAGGTACGGCTGTCGGCGCTCGGTGACGACGTGATCGCCACCGGCGCCCTGCGGCTGGCCCTCGAACACGCCGAGGAGCAGCTCTTCTCGGTGGATCAGGAGGCGGC
>Ga0302314_10012197_pt1 | contig 14903 bp, 6 predicted proteins | sample III_Palsa_N2_3_FD_200533 | JGI IMG/M metagenome (GOLD analysis project Ga0302314, IMG submission 200533) | Peat permafrost microbial communities from Stordalen Mire near Abisko, Sweden - III_Palsa_N2_3 | ecosystem: Environmental > Terrestrial > Soil > Palsa > Peat permafrost | place: Sweden... | reverse complement strand
ATGTCCGCCGCCTGGGGGCTGTTGGCGGTGCCGTCGCGCACCCGGCCGACGATGCCCTGCACGATGCCGGCCAGGCGGAAGAGGTTGTAGGCGAAGTACCAGTTGAGGTCGGTGAGGCCCGAGCGGCCGGTCATGGCGCAATAGGCCTCGACATATTCCTCCATGGTCGGGATGCCCCAGGCCTTCTTGTCCTCGATGGCGGCGACGGAGCCATTGACCCACTGCATGAGCAGATTGGTGAAGTCTGCCAGGGGATTGCCCAGCGTCGCCAACTCCCAATCGAGCACGGCGACGACCCGAGCCTCGGTGGGATGCATAATCTCGTTGTCGAGCCGATAGTCGGCGTGGACGATGGTCGTTTGATCGTCCACGGGGACCGTGGCCGGCAGCCACTCGATCAGGCGCTCGATGGTGTCGAGGTGCTCGGTCTCGCTGGCCTTGTACTGTTTGGTCCAGCGCGAGATCTGGCGGAGCATGTAGTTGCCGGGCCGGCCGAACTCGGCAAGGCCGATCGCGGCATAGTCGGTGTTGTGCAGATCGGCGAGGGTCTTCAGCGCCGCCATGTGCAGGGCGTGACGCTCGGCCGGGGCGTAGGCCGGCAGGGTCTGGTCCCACAGCACGCGGCCCTCCACCTTGTCCATGATGTAGAACATGGTGCCGACGACGGCGTCGTCCTCGCACAAGGCGTAGGGCTTGGGCACGGGAAAGCCGGTCGGGTAGAGCGCCGAAATGACGCGGAACTCGCGGTCGACCGCGTGGGCCGAGGGCAACAGGTGGCCGGGTGGCTTGCGGCGCATGACGTATTTGCGCGCCGGCGTGGTCAGCTCATAGGTCGGATTGGACTGACCGCCCTTGAACTGCCGCACGGTGAGCGGGCCCTCGAACCCCGTGACGTGGTCCTTCATCCACGCCGACAGGCTGGCCTCGTCGAAGCGATGGCTCTCGGCCACCTCCTTGACGCCCGTGTTGAGCGCCTCGCGCATCTGCTCCTCGGTGGGAGCGGCGTCGGTCATGGCGTCCTCGCGTTCTTGGTTATGGCCGCAAACTAGCCAGCCGGCGGCGGGCTTGCCAAGTCGAGCCCGCCCGGCAGGGCGCGCCAGCCGATATCGCGCCGGCAGAAGCCGCCCGGCAGCTCGATCCGATCGAGCGCGGCGTAGGCGAGGTCGCGCGCCGCCGCCAGGCTGGGCGCGCGAGCGCAAATATTGAGGACGCGTCCGCCCGCGGCGACGAGGGCGCCGTCGGCGCGGCGTGACGTGCCGGCGTGGAACACCACCACATCCGGCCCGAAGTCGGCTTCCGCGCCCATGATCTCGCCGCCGGCGACGGGCGTTTCGGGATAGCCCTCGGCGGCCAGGACGACGCAGATCGCCGCCTCGTCGCGCCACTTGGGCGCCGGCAGATCGGCCAGCGCGCCGGTCGCGGCGGCGGTGAGGTATGGCACGATGTCGCTGTCCAGCCGCAGCATCAGCACCTGGCATTCGGGATCGCCGAAGCGGACGTTGAACTCCACCAGCCTGGGCCCGTCGGCGGTGACCATCATCTCGCAGAACAGCACGCCCCGATACGGCGCCCCCTCGGCGGCCACGCCCGCGAACGCCGGCGCGATCAGCCGCGCCCGCGCCACCTCGACGGTCGCCGGCGTCAGGATCGGCGCCGGGGAATAGGTCCCCATGCCGCCGGTGTTGGGGCCCTTCTCGCCGTCGAAGGCCCGCTTGTGGTCCTGGGCGCCGCCGAAGAGCAGGCTGGTCTTGCCGTCGCAGAGGGCGAACAGAGAAGCGATCTCGCCCTCCAGGAACTCCTCGATGACCAGGCGCGCGCCGGCCTCGCCGAAGCGACCGCCCAGGGCGTCGTCGATCGCCGCTTCCGCCTCCGCCAGATCCGGTGCGATGACCACGCCCTTGCCGGCGGCTAGGCCGTCGGCCTTGATGACGTACGGCGGACTGAAGTCGCGCAGGGCGACCTTGGCCGGCTCCGCGGCCTCGTAGACGCCGAACCGGCCGGTGGGCAGGCCGTGACGCTCGGCGAAGGTCTTGGCGAAAGCCTTGGACGACTCGAGCTGTCCGGCGGCGGCGGACGGGCCGAAGCAGGGGATCCCCGCTTCCGCCAGGCGGTCGGCGAGGCCGGCGGCGACAGCGGTCTCTGGCCCCACGATCACCAGGTCCGCGTTGATCTCGCGGGCGAGGGCGACTTGACCGGCCACGTCGGTAGCGGCCACGGCGCGGATCTCGGCCACCTGGGCCATGCCGGGGTTGCCCGGCGCGCAGACGAGACGGGTGACCCGCGGCGAGGCCGCGATCTTCCAGGCCAGGGCGTGTTCGCGCCCGCCCGATCCGACGACGAGGATGTTCATGCGCCGCCGCTTTGCGTCGCCCCGCGCCGGGGCGTCAAGCGGCTGAGAGGACCTCGGCCTCGCCGCGGGGCATGGGGATGTAGACGGAGAACGTCGCGCCCTTGCCCTCGATGCTCTCGACGGTGAGGCCGCCGCGGTGGCGGTTGACGATGTGCTTGACGATGGCAAGTCCCAGACCCGTACCGGCGTGTTCGCCGCTCTTCTGACCCTCGACGCGATAGAACCGCTCGGTCAGCCTCGGCAGGTTGGCGCGGGCGATGCCGGGGCCCTGATCCTGAACGCGCAGAACGGCGTAGCGCCGGTCGGGCGCATGATCGGGCGTCAGCAGCGACAGGTGAACCGTCCCACTCGAGCGGGCGGCGGCGCAGGCGGCCGCGTCGAGGCCGATCTCCAGGGTGACCGACACGACGCCGTCGGCCGGAGTGTATTTGGCCGCGTTCTCGGCCAGGTTCTGGATCACCTGCAGGACCTGGTCGCGATCGGCCGTCACCGTGGCCTGGCCGAGCGCCGGCAGATTCTGCTCAAAGGCGACGCCGCGCTCCTGGGCGATCGGGCCCAGCGCGTCCAGCACGTCGATGACCGCGAGCGCGAGGTCGACCCGGCCCGAGGGCGCGATGTGTTCGCCGAGCTCGATGCGCGACAGGCTCATCAGGTCGTCGATTAGGCGGCGCATGCGCTCGGCCTGCACCTGCATGATGGCCAGGAAGCGGTCGCGGGCCGCGGCGTCGTCGCGGGCGTGCCCGCGCAAGGTCTCGATGAAGCCCGACAGCGAGGCCAGCGGCGTGCGCAGCTCGTGGCTGGCGTTGGCCAGAAAATCGGCGCGCGTGCGCTCGCTGCGGCGCAGCTCGGTCTCGTCACGCAGCGAGACCAAGGCCAGGCGCAGGTCGCCGTCGCGCTCCAGCGGCTCGGCGCGCACCCACCAGACCCGGTCCTGTACGCCTCCGGCTTGGTAGAGCGCGTGGCTGGCCACATGCTCGAACAGGGCCTCGTCCACGGCCGCCAGCACTTCCGGAGCGCGGATGGCGGTGGTGAGCGGCCCTTCGGCGCGCTGGATGCGCAGGAGCTCGCGCGCGGCGGCGTTGGCGAACAGGAAGCGGCGGGCGTTGAGGTCGGACCGCTCGCCGCCGGCGACCACCAGCATGGGGTCCGTAGCCCGCTCGACGATCAGCCCGAAAGGCAGGCCGCGCGCGTCCGTGCGGCCGATGGCGGCGGACGCGGCCGGCGCGACGGTCAAGGCCGTCACGCGACGAATCAGGATGAGGCCGCCGGCCAGGGCCGCCAGGGCGGCGCCGACGAGGAACACGCGGCCGGTCGCCCAGTCCGGATGCACCAGGCCGACAAGAATCGCGACGCACACGCCGAGCGCGACGGCGACCCATCCCGCCCGTCCGGGGCGGATGGCGAACTGGCGAGTGTCAGTCATGAATGGGCGCGGTGTCTCGTCTCACTAGAGCGCCTTATAGACCCTAAGCGCGTGTCCGTGGCGTGACAGCGCGCGGTCTGTCCCCTTTGCCTTGAATAGTTCCCAATTTCCCCCGTAAAAGCCCTTTCGATCCCAGAGTCCCGCAGCGAGCCCCGAGTCCTGTTCATGAAGCGACACCTCCTGGCCGCCGCGGTCGCATCCGCGCCGCTCCTGGCCGCCGCGGCCCCGGCGCTCGCCCAGGTCACCATATCGAACTCCACCAGCACGCCGGTGACGACGGCCACGGCCAACAACGGCCAGCCCTCCGACGTCATCGTTTCCGGCTCCATCGGCCTGACCGCGCCCGGCACGGCCCTGACCCTCAACAGCAACAACAACGTCAACATCACTGGCTCGCTCGGCGCCACCGACCAGGACAACACCTTCGGCCTCGTCGTCCTCGGCGGCTTCACGGGCTCGGCGGTCAATCAGGGCACGATCAACATCACCGAGTCCTACACCGCGCCCGTCGATCCCAATAACGACGGCCTCTACACCGGCGCCTTCGCCCAGGGCACGAACCGCATCGGCCTGGAGGTCACCAACTCGGCGACCTTCCCCGGCAATGGTTCGGGTGTCTTCACCGGCAACAACGAAACGGTGGCTACCGTCAACGGCAACATCACCGTCAACGGCGTCACCAACGTCGGCACCATCACGGTCAACGGCAACAGCTCCTACGGCGTGCTGATCGCCGCGCCGGTCGTCGGGAACTACATGTCCCTGACGTTGATCCCGGCCACGTCATCGACCACCGCACCGATCACCGCCATCGGCACCATCGCCGTGGTGGGCCAGGACTCGGTCGGGCTGGAGATCGCACCGACGGGCTCGATCAACTGCGCCGCGAGCGGCTGCAGCAAGGGCGACGGCGTCGGGGGCGCCGGGTCCACCGGCAATATGCGCATCGGCGTCACCTCGGCCACGGGGCCGGGGGCGCAGGGGGTGGTGCTGGACGGCAATGTCGGGGGCTCTGTCAACGTCGAAGGCTCGGTGAGCGCCACCGGTTACCGCACCACCACACGCCAGACCAACCCGTTCATCTCGATCATCTACAGCCAGATGGAGATGCAGCAGGGCGGCTCGGCCATGACCGTCGGCGGCAACATCGGCGGCGGCCTCATCGTCAGCGCGATGCCGATAGGCGCCGGCACGTCCAGCGCCTATTCCAGCAACACCTACGCCGATCTCGACAACGACGGCGTGCCCGACGTGCTTCAGGGCACCGGCGCGGTCATCGCCTATGGCTCTTCGCCGGCGCTGCAGGTCGGTTCGGCCACCGGCAATGCCATCACCCTCGGCCTCTATTCGGGCAGCAACTACGTCAGCCTGTACAACGGCGCCACCGGCCCCACTAGTTTGGCGCCGACCGGGCAGTTTGGCTTGGTGATCCAGGGCTCGATTCTGGGCGAAGGTCTGTTCGATCAGTTGACCTCGCCCTACCTGCTCAATCCGGCCTCGGCCACCGCCCTGCAGATCGGCGGCCCGATCCTGGTCACGCCGGAAATCTACACCTACAACTCCAACTACCAGCCCACTTCGACCACGCCGACGGCGGCGATCTACGGAGCGAGCGGCGCGGTCGACATCAAAGGCGGGGTTTACAATAGCGGCACGATCGCCGCCTACGCCTACCAGGCCGACGCCACGGCGATCCACGTCGGCTACAACGCCACCGTGCCGACGATCTACAACGACGGCACGATCTACGCCTCCTCGACCCAGGTAAACTCGGCCCTGACCCCGACGCCGAACTCGGGGGGGTATCCCACCACGCCGGCCCCGGTCGCCGTGAACGTGGTGGCCATCCAGATCGGTGATCCGGTTGGGACCCAGATCCCGACCGGCGCTGCGCAGGCCTCAGTCACCACCATCACCAACAACAGCGGCATCTTTGCCGAACTCACCGGCACTGGCGGCGTCGGCGGCACCACCAAGGCGATCGTCGACTACACCGGCAGCCTGACGACCATAAACAACAGCGGCTCCATCGAGGCCCTGCTCAATCAGACGTCTGTCTCCCAGTTGATGCCGACCAATATTGAGCCGCTGACCGCCACGGCCGTCGCCATCGACATGCACTACGGGACGACGGCTCAGACCATCACCCAGACCGCCGTGACACTGCCGGCCAACATAGCGGCGACGGTGACGGCCTATGTCGCCACCTCGAGCTACACGACGCTCAACACGGTCGTGACCTACGAGGGCAATCTTTACAGGAGCGTAGCGTCGGCCAGTCCCGGATACGATCCGATCGACTATCCGCAATACTGGCAGGAAATCGGCGCCGTCTCGCCGTCCATCACCGGCGACATCTACATGGGATCGGCCAACGACACCCTGAACATCTCGGCCGGCACAGTCTCGGCCGCCAACATCACCATGGGCGCCGAGACCAATACGATCAACGTGTTGGGAACGGGCGTCACGAACGCGCTTGGCGACACCGGATTTGTCAACGTCACCGGCGCGATCAGCGAACAAGCGGGCGGCACGTTCGTCATCAACGTCAACCACGGCCAGCTCAACGACCTCAATCCGCAGCTCGGCCAGGCGGCCAAGGGCATCACTATCGGCAGCACTGGCGTTCTGGAGGTTACGGCCGACCCGCTTCACAGCCAGAACACCCAGTTCCACATCACCGGCAGCACGCCCAACAGCGCGAACATCGCCAGCGGCGGCCAGATCGGCCTCATCATGGCCAGCCTGCAGACCGCGGCGACGCAGAACTACACCATCATGTACGGTTTGCCCGGCACGATCAGCGCCCCGTCCCTCAGCCAGACAGCGCTCGGGTTCACGCCCTACCTCTATACGGCCACGGCCAGCTACGTCGCCTCGGCCTCGGCGTCGACCGCGCCCGGAGCGGCGCCGGTGGGCGACAATGAGATCACGCTCGCGGTCGATCGCAAGACGGCCGCACAGCTCGGCTTCAACGCCGCCGAGGCCTCGGCCTACGATCCGATCCTGAACTCCCTCCAACAGTCCACGTCCGCCAACCAGGGCATCCAACAGGCGCTGCTGGCCCAGACCAGCCAGGCTGGGTTGAAGTCGGTCTACGATCAGCTCCTTCCCAACCAGGGCCAGGGCATCTTCGAGGCCCTCGACGCGGCGGTGGAGAAGGTGTCGGCCCTGACGGCGACGCCGCCGGACAACGCAACCCACGTCGGCGGCGCCAGCATGTGGCTACAGGAGGTGAACGAACGCGTCGATCGAACCGGCATCGACACCCTTGGGTCCGACGCCCAGGTGCTGGGTTTGGTCGGCGGCTATGAGCGCATGGGCGCGGCCGGCGGCGCAGTCGGGGTCACGCTCGCCTATTTCAACGCCCAGGAAAGCGACACCGCCGCCCAGCTTGGCGCCCACGACCTCGCCTCCCTGGTCGAGGCTGGCGTCTATTACCGCCGCTCGATCGGCGGGCTGACGCTCTCGGCGCGCGCGGGCGGCGGCTACGGCTGGTTCTCCGGCGAGCGCGTGTTCGCCTATGGCACGATACTCGAGCAGGCTCAGGCCAATTGGACCGGCGCCTTCATCGACGGTCACCTCGGCGCTAGCTATGAGTTCAAGCTGTTCGGGCCCTATTACGCGCGTCCGGAAGTCTCGATCGACTATCTGCGCCTGGCTCAGAGCGGCTATCAGGAGAACGGCGCGGACTCGGCGTTCAACCTCGCCGTGGCCTCTCAGACCGACACCCAGTTCACCGGCCAGGCCATCATGACGCTGGGCCGGCAGTGGGGCCGCGCCGCCTGGTTCCGCACCGAAGTCCGCTTCGGCTACCGCGCGGTCATCGACGGATCCGTGGGCGACACGACGGCCAACTTCCTGAACGGCACGCCCTTCACCCTTGTCGGTGACCCGGACAAGGGTGGTTGGGCGACGGTTGGCTTCTCGCTGAAGACCGGCTCGGAGTTCTCCTACCTCGCCCTGGAAGGCGACGCCGACCTGCGCCGCGGCGAACAGCGCTACGACCTGAGGGTCGCCGGCCGGAGCGTGTTCTAGGCGGGCAGCGCCGCCCGCCCAGGCGGTAGCAGACGGCCGGCCAAGCCGGAGATCCATGCCCCGATCCCGGCGTTGGCAGGCGTCGCCGGCAGGCAAGCTTCCAGGCAGGCGAGCACCGCCTCGGGCGGTCCGTCATTCAAAAAGTGACCGGCGCCCGCGACCGTTTGGAGTCGGACCGGTGCGCTCAGGCGGCTTTCCTTGGCTAGCCGCTGGGCGAGTTCGATCGGCGCGAAGTCGTCGTTGTCGCCGTGGACGAGATGGACGGGGCAGCTCAGGGCAGCCAGGGCTTCGCGCATCAGGGGCATCTGAGCCGGCTGGCCACTGACCTCCGTTACCGCCGTGCGCAGGTCGCGCGGAATCAGGCCCTTCAGGCGTCGTCCAGCGTCCACCAGCCAGCGGGCGGTGGGGCCGCTTTCGCCCAGATAGCTCGACAGCAGGACCAGGGAGGCGACGTCGCGCGGGCGTCGCGCGGCCATCACGGCGGCGATGGCCGCGCCATAGGACTGGCCGACCAGAAGGATCCTCTGGCCCGGTTGCGGCGCCAGCAGCGGCTCCAGGGCCTGGGCCTGAAGGCGAATGTCGCTGACGCATTCGGCGGGCTCGCTGAGGCCATAGCCTGGCCGGTCGACGACTATCATCTCTCGGTCGGGTGGCAGGAGCGCCATCGCTGGCGCCCAATACTCCGCCCAAGACGGCGCGCCGGTAACGACGACAATCTTCCAGGGGGCGATCCGGCGACGTGGCGTGGTCAAGGCGGAGATGCGCCAGCCGAGCCCGCCGCCGGCGGCGAAACTTACACGGCGCACCACGTGCTCGGGATAGATCTCGTGCGTGGGCCGATGTTCGGCCCGGCCGGCCATCGCCGATTCGAGGCACGCCCAGCCGAGGGCGAGCACGCCGCGGGGCCTGGGTCTCCGCGGGGCTCCCGCCTGAACGATACCAATCGACGCCATTGGCCTTGCCTGTTCCTACGCCGCCGAAGGACCGAACGCCCGAAGCTTGAGCGGGTTCAGTCCAGGGTGACGATGGCCAATATGGGGGTGGAGGTTGAACATCCGCTGAACGCTGGCGTTGGAGTCTTGTTGCGCCGCGACCTTGTGTGACATTCAGGCCACACCTACATGCGCCTGCGATCATTCCGCTTCAGGGCCAATCATGAACATCGACCTCTATTCCGACCGCGCCAAGCAGGCGATCCAGTCGGCCCAATCTCTCGCGCTGGGCAGGCGCCACCAGCAATTCGCGCCCGAGCACCTGCTCAAGGTGCTGCTGGAGGAAAAGGACGGCCTCGGCCGCGCGCTGATCAAGAGCGCCGGCGGCCGGCCTGACGCGGCCGAACAGGCGGTCGAGGCTCTGCTGGCCAAGACGCCCAAGGTCGAGGGCGGTAACAGCGGGCTGTACATGAAGCCGGAGATGGCGAGCGTGTTTCAGGCCGCCGAGGAAGGCGCCAAGGCCGCTGGCGACGCGTTCGTCACCACCGAGCGTCTGCTGATCGCCATCGCCAAGGAAGGCGGCGAGGCCGCCAAGGCGCTCGCGTCCGCCGGGGTCAAGGCGTCGGCGCTGGAAGACGCCGCCAAGGCCCTGCGCAAGGGCCGCACGGCCGACAGCGCCTCGGCCGAGGAGGGCTATGACGCGCTGAAGCGCTACGCTCGCGACCTCACCCAGGCGGCGCGCGACGGCCGGCTGGATCCCGTGATCGGCCGCGACGAAGAGATCCGGCGCAGCATCCAGGTCCTCGCCCGCCGCACTAAGAACAATCCGGTCCTCATCGGGGAGCCGGGGGTCGGCAAGACCGCCATCGTCGAAGGCCTGGCCCAGCGGATCGTCAACGGCGACGTGCCCGAGTCCCTCAAGGACAAGCGGTTGCTGGCGCTCGACATGGGCTCGCTCATCGCCGGGGCGAAGTATCGCGGCGAGTTCGAAGAGCGTCTGAAGGCGGTGCTGAACGAAGTCACCGCCGCCGAGGGCGGGGTCATCCTGTTCATCGACGAGATGCACACCCTGGTCGGCGCGGGCAAGACCGAGGGGGCCATGGACGCCTCCAACTTGCTGAAGCCGGCCCTGGCGCGCGGCGAGCTGCATTGCGTGGGGGCCACCACGCTCGATGAATACCGCAAGCATGTGGAAAAGGACGCCGCGCTCGCCCGCCGCTTCCAGCCGGTGTTCGTCTCCGAGCCCAACGTCGAGGACACGATCTCTATCCTGCGCGGCCTAAAGGAAAAGTACGAGACGCACCACGGAGTGCGCATCGCCGACGCGGCCATCGTCGCCGCGGCCACGCTGTCCAACCGCTACATCACCGACCGCTTCCTGCCCGACAAGGCGATCGACCTGATCGACGAGGCGGCCAGCCGCGTGCGTATGGCCGTCGACTCCAAGCCCGAGGAGCTGGACGAGATCGATCGCCGGGTGGTCCAGCTCAAGATCGAGCGCGAGGCCTTGGCCAAGGAAAACGACGCGGCCTCGCGCCAGCGTCTGGAGAAGCTGCAGGAAGAGCTCGACGACCTCGAGGGGCGCTCGGCGGAGATGACCGCCCGCTGGAAGGCCGAGAAGGACAAGATCGGCCAGGCGGCCCAGGCGCGCGAGGCCCTGGACCGGCTGCGCGCCGAACTGGCAGCGGCCCAGCGCTCGGGCGATCTGCAGCGCGCCTCCGAGATCGCCTATGGCGAGATCCCGCCGCTCGAAAAGCGCCTGACGGAGGAGGAGCAGGCTTCGGACGCGGACGCCCTTACGCCCGAGGTGGTCGACGCCGAACAGATCGCCCAGGTGGTGTCGCGCTGGACCGGCGTGCCGGTCGAAAAGATGTTGGAAGGCGAGCGCGAGAAATTGCTCGGCATGGAGGACGCGCTGCGCAAGCGGGTCGTCGGCCAGGAGGAGGCGCTGGAGGCGGTGTCGGACGCTGTCCGCCGCGCGCGCGCCGGTCTCCAGGACGCCGGACGGCCGATCGGCTCATTCCTGTTCCTGGGGCCCACGGGCGTTGGCAAGACCGAGCTCACCAAGGCTCTGGCCGAGTTCCTGTTCGACGACGAGTCGGCGATCACGCGCCTGGACATGAGCGAATACATGGAGAAGCATTCGGTCAGCCGGATGATCGGCGCCCCGCCAGGCTATGTCGGCTATGACGAGGGCGGTGCGCTGACAGAGGCGATCCGCCGACGACCCTATCAGGTCATCCTGTTCGACGAGGTCGAGAAGGCCCACCCCGATGTCTTCAACGTGCTGCTGCAGGTGCTGGACGACGGCAGGCTCACCGACGGCCAGGGCCGGACGGTCGATTTCCGCAACACCCTGATCATCATGACCTCGAACCTCGGCTCGGAGTTCCTGGCCGCGCAGGGCGAAGGCGAGGATGTCGAGGCCGTGCGGCCGCTGGTCATGGATGTCGTGCGCCGGCACTTCCGGCCCGAGTTCCTGAACCGTATCGACGAGATCATCCTCTTCAAGCGACTCGGCCGCGAGCAGATGGACTCCATCGTCGATATCCAGCTGCAGCGGGTGGAGAAGCTTCTGGAGACGCGGCGGATGTCGATCGCGCTCGATCCGGCCGCCATCCACTGGCTGGCCGAGAAGGGCTACGATCCGGTCTACGGCGCGCGGCCGCTTCGCCGCGTGATCCAGAAGGACCTGATCGATCCGATTGCCCGCAAGCTGCTGGCCGGCGAGTTCGTCGACGGCTCGGTGATCCAGGTCGGCGTCGGCCATGATGGCCTGGAGATCGGCAAGGCGACGGTCAACTGACCTAGGGCCTGTCCGCCTGAACGGGATTTGCTCCAGGCAAACAAAAGCCCCGCGCCCGGAGATTGGGCGCGGGGCTCTGACTGGTCTAGCCGCTGGCCTTAGTAGCCGGTGTAGCCGCAGTAGGGGCTGGCCACATAGCCGCCGTAGTAGGGGTTCCAGACGGTGCAGGGATAGGCGCCGCCCCAATAGGCGATGCCCGGTCCCCACCAGCCCCAGCCGTAGCCGGTGCGCCAGCCGTAGCCGCCGCCGCTGCGCCAGCCATAGCCGCCGCCGCGATAGCCACCACGGTAGCCGCCGTAGCCGCCGGCGAAGCGTGCGCCACCGCCGGAGAAGCGGCCGCCACCGCCCGAGAAATGGGCGCCGCCACCGGAGAAATGGCCACCGCCGCCGCCGTGAGGGGCGGCGACCGCCGGGGCGCTCGCCAGGGCCATGGCGCCGGCCGCGGCCAGGGCGACGACGCCGGTTTTCACGATCCTGTTTATTGGGCTCATCATTGGAACCTCCTGTGTTCCCAAAATCCAATCCACGCCGAGACAGCTCAGCTCGCCTCTCGTCGAGGGTCGGTGATTGGTTAACGCGGCGCGGCTGAACCCGGCGTGAACGGAGCGTGTCAGCTTCCGTTCATGGAAGGATGGAGCGCTAGCCGGACATCCGCCGACCGCGCCGCTCGGCGACAGCGGCGCCTCGCCTACAGCGGCCGAGCCCCTTGGTTGGAGTGGGCGAGGACCGCTGCGTCGGCGAAGGGGTCGTGATGGCCGGCGATGGGATTGAGGCCGCCCGATGCGCTCGGTCCGGTTTCGCCGAGGCTGGCCATGGCCTGGACGAAGGCGTGGCGGCCGGCCAGCGGGCTCAGCGGCGGATCGGTGATGAAGGTGCCGCTATGGCCGTCGGTCGAGAGGGTGAAGTTGCTGGTCACGTAATCGCCCAACAGGGTCAGGTGGGCGACCTGGGCCCCGTCGGTGACCGTCAGGGTCCCGCTGGTGAGACTGCCCGCCTCGGTCCACGACACCGTCTCGCTGGTGGCGTAGGTGAAGCCGGTCAGGTCGATCTTCTGGCTCGGCAGGCTGAGGCCAGAGATCTCGCCGGCGAAGGCGGAGGGGTCGGCCAGGCCCAGGATCCCGCCGGCGCCGGAGAAGGCGATGGTCGCTCCGGCGACGACCGTCCCGGAGATGGTCGCCCTTCCCCCAGCCAGGGTCGTCGTCCCGCTGAGCGTCCCGCCCGCGGAGACCGTCAGTGTCCCGCCGCTGGAGACCGTCGCCCCATTGGCGCCGCCGCCGGAGGACAGCACCTCACGTCCGCCGCTCTGGACCATCGTCCCGCTGGCGCTCCCCCCGGAATAGACCAGCTCCAGTCCGCCGCTGACGACCGTCGCCCCGCTGGCCGAGCCGCCGGCGGAGACCGCCAGCTGTCCGCCGCTGGAGACCGTCGCGCCGTCGATCCGCCCGCCGGAGGAGGCGACGTCGCGGCCGCCGGTGCGGATGATCGCCGCGCTGTCGATCCCGGTGGCGTAGACGGTCTCCAGGCCGCCGTTCAGGATCGTCGTCGCGCTGGCCGAGCCGCCGCTGGAGACCGCCGCCTGACCGCCGCTGGAGATCGTCGCCCCATCGATCCGACCGCCGGAGGAGGCCACTTCGCGGCCGCCGTTCAGTACCGTCGCTCCGCTGGCGACGCCGCCGGAGGAGGCCACCTCGCGGCCATGGACGATGGCCCCGCTGTCGGTCCCGGTGGCGTAGATGGTTACGAGCCCGCCGCTGAGGATCGTCGCCCCGCTGGCCGAGCCGCCGCTGGAGACGGCCAGCTGACCGCCGTTGGAGATGGTCGCCCCGCTGGCCCGCCCGCCCGAGGACACCGCCTCGCGGCCGAGGATCGTCGCTCCGCTGTCGGTCCCGCCGGCGTAGACGGTCTCAAGTCCACCGTTCGAAATCGTCGTCCCGCTCGCCGCCGCGCCGCTGGAGACCGCCAACTGCCCGCCGCTGGAAACCGTCGCCGCGTCGGCGATCCCGCCGGAGGAGACCACTTCGCGGCCGCCCTTGAGGATGGTCGCGCCGCTGTCGATCCCGGTGGCGTAAATCGTCTCCAATCCGCCGCTGACGATCGTCGTCCCGCTCGCCGACCCGCCGCTCGACACCGCCAGCTGACCGCCGCTGGACACCGTCGCCTCGCTGGCGCTCCCGCCCGAGGCCACAATCTCGCGGCCGCCGGTCAGGATGGTTGTTCCCGCGTCCCTCCCGCCGGAAGAGACACGCTCGACACCGCCGCTCGAAATCATCGTCGCGCTGGCAAGCGCGCCGCTGGAGACCGTCAGCGTTCCGCCGTTCAGCACCGTCTCGTCCAGGAAGTCCAGGATCGCGCCGGACGAAAGCGTCGCCCCGTTGACCGTCGTGGTTGTCGGGATCACGCGCGCCGCGGAGGTGGCGCCGCTGGAGACCACGCCGCTGACAACGGTGAAAGTCCCGCCGCTGGCGACCGTCGTGCTGCCGCCGCCGTCGGTTATCGTCCCCGACATGGCGCCGCCGCTATAGACATAGGCCGAGCCGCCGCTGGAGATCGTCGCGCCGCGCATCACCCCGCCGGAGTAGACGTCCGCATCGCCGCCGGAGCTGAGGGTCGCGCCGCTGTCCACGCCATAGACATAGTCGGTGGCGTAGCCGGAGCTCCCGCGCACCACCGTGCCGGTCGCCGTGCCCCCGGCGTAGGTGTACAGATAGCCGTCCTCGACCGTCACTCCGCTGGCCGAGCCGCCGGACGAGATCTGCAGATAGCCGGCGTAATCCTTGGCCACGTCGCCGGCCGACAGGCCGCTCACTTGGCCGTAGTCGTAGGCGTAACCCGCCAGCTCGCCGGCGCCGTCCGCCTTGCCGCCCGACGACACCGTCAGGCTGCTGGCCACCGACCCCGAGGACAGCGTCAGCGTCCCGCCGCTCAACACCACCGAACCGCTGATCGACAGGAACCCGCCGCTGGAGGCCGTCACCCCGTCCACCGTCGTCGTGGCCGACACCCCGCCGGAGGCGCCCACGCCCGAGCCCACGACCACGGTCTGGCCGCTGCTCACCGCCAACTCATAGGTGACCGAGCCGCCGCTATCGACCGTATCCCCGGCGGCCAGGCCGCCCACGGCGATCGTCGCGCTGCCGCCGTTGCTGACCGTCGTCCCTGAGACGCCGCCGCCGCTATAGACATAGGCCGAGCCGCCGCTGGAGACCGTCGCGCCGCTCATCACGCCGCCGGAGTAGACGTCCGCATCGCCGCCGGAGCTGAGGGTCGCGCCGCTGTCCACGCCATAGACATAGTCGGTGGCGTAGCCGGAGCTCCCGCGCACCACCGTGCCGGTCGCCGTGCCCCCGGCGT
>Ga0302314_10012196_pt1 | contig 14903 bp, 10 predicted proteins | sample III_Palsa_N2_3_FD_200533 | JGI IMG/M metagenome (GOLD analysis project Ga0302314, IMG submission 200533) | Peat permafrost microbial communities from Stordalen Mire near Abisko, Sweden - III_Palsa_N2_3 | ecosystem: Environmental > Terrestrial > Soil > Palsa > Peat permafrost | place: Sweden... | reverse complement strand
CACCGACGACGACGAGGACCGCGAGCGGGAGGCGGTGATGTCCATGTGCCGCCGCCGGATGGACGGGATCATCATCGAGCCGATCGCCGAGGACCACGGCTACCTGCAACCGGAGATCGATTCCGGGCTGGCCGTGGTGGCCTTCGACCGGCCCGCGGCCGGGATCTCGGTGGACACCGTGCTCACCGACAACCGCGGCGGCATCGCCTCGGCCTTCGAGCACCTGGTTCGGCGGGGGCACCGGCGGATCGGCTACATCGGCGACGACGAGCGGATCCACACCGGCCGCGAGCGCGCCGAGGCCTTCCGCGACTGCGTACGCGGCCTCGGCGGCCCGCTGGACGGGGTGGTCCACCCCGGGCCGATCGAGCCGCCCCGGATCGCCGCCGCGCTGGCCGCGCTGCGCGCGGTCGGCGCCACCGCCGTGGTCACCGGGAACGCGCTGATCACCATCGAGGTGGTCCGCCAGTTCGGCCCGGACTTCGGCAGCACGGCGCTGGTCGGCTTCGACGACTTCGCCCTGTCCGACCTGCTGCGACCCGGGCTGACCGTGGTCGCGCAGGGCGACCAGGAGATCGGCCGGACCGCCATCGAGCTGTTCCGCAGCCGCCTGGCCGACCATGACCGACCGGTGCGCACGGTCACCGTGCCGACCACGCTGATCGCCCGCGGCTCGGGGGAGGTCGAGCCCTGACCCCTGGGCCCCGGCAGCGGCGGCGACCCGGTCGCCGCCCTTTACAAGTCCGTTGGGTCGCGTCTATAAACAACCCCAGACATCCGATGTCAATTGCCGGATTCGTCTGCGGACGTGCAGGACCGTTCACGCCCGCGCTGGTTCCACCACCCACTAAGCAGCTGCTACCGCCGTGCCGTCAGGCGCACTGGCGGAGGCGGGGCGCAGGCATGCCCGGCGCCAGAGGTCCGATGTCACCGGAGCGATCCGGACACTCGGCGGAGCAGCCGCTGCCAGTGCGAAGAGAGGCAGTACGCCCATGAGACTCAGGCAGTTCCTGAGGCGGATCGGCAGTGCGACCACGGCGGCAGCCCTGGTCGGCGCCGCGCTGACGGCCGGCGTGACCATGGCCCAACCGGCCATGGCCGACACGGTCACCGCGACGCAGGCGACCCGCATCGTCTCGCAGTACACCGGAGTGTGGACGTCCCCGCCCACCCAGATCAGCAACGGCGAGACCACCGACGCCCCGCTGATGGGCAACGGCAACGTCGGGGTCGCGGTCGGCGGCTCGATCAACGACCAGACCTTCTACATTGGCAAGAACGACTTCTTCTCCACCGCCAGCAACGCGATCGAGCCGCTGGGCCGGATCGTGGTGGCCGCGCCGAGCATGGCCGGATCCAGCTACCACGTGGTCCAGAACATCGCCCAGGCGCAGGTACTGGGGACGTACACGCTGGGCAGCACCACACTGGCCACCACCAGCTGGGTGTCGGCCACCCAGAACACCTTCGTCACCCAGTTCTCGCTGACCGGCGGCAGCGCCCAGAGCATCACCATCAGCCTGCAGAACGGCGCGGGCGGCACGCCCACCGTCTCCACCACCGGCAACGACCTCGACGCCGACGTGGTGGCCGACACCAGCGGAACCAACGACCCGAAGGCCCGGATCGCCGCCCGGACCATCGGCCAGAGCCAGTCGATCTCCGGCAACACGATCACGCTGACGATCCAGCCGGGCACGACCTCCACCCTGGTCGCCGCGATCGAGAGCAACAACGACTCGTCGACCTACCAGGCCACGGCCGACTCAATGGTCGGCAGCATGGCCCAGACCGATGTGAACAACCTGCTGACCTCGCACGAGGCCTGGTGGACCAGCTACTGGTCGCAGTCCTATGTGGAGATTCCGGACAAGTCGGTCGAGAAGAGCTGGTACGGCTCGCTCTACCTGCTCGGCAGCGTCTCCCGGTCGGGTGACTACGCGCCCGGGCTGTGGGGCAACTGGGTCACCGGGCCGATGAACTGGAACGGCGACTACCACACCAACTACAACTACGAGACCCCGTTCTACGCGGCGCTGTCCACCAACCACATCGCGCAGATGGGGGACTACGCCCAGCCGGTGCTCCAGTACATGTCCGCGGGTGAGGCGCTGGCCAGCGCCAACGGGTTCCAGGGCGTGCTCTACCCGGTCGGCATCTCGCCGAACGGCACCAGCGCGGACACCAGCCTGCACAACCAGAAGTCCAACGCGGTCTACCTGGCCAGCGACATGGTCATGGAGTACGAGTACACGCACGACGCGAGCTACGCCGCCACCGTGTACCCCTACCTCAAGGAGGTCGGGCTGTTCTGGCAGAACTACCTGACCCTGGACTCCAGCGGCACCTACAACATCGACAACGACGCGCCGCAGGAGGACGACGCCTACCCGCAGGTCAACAGCTCGGTGTCGCTGGCGCTGGTGCACCTGCTCTTCCAGGGCCTGGTCGACATGAGCACCGCCCTGAACGAGGACTCGACCACGCGCACCACCTGGGAGAACATCAACTCCCACCTGGCCGCGCAGCCCACGATGACCTCCAACGGCCAGACCGTCTTCAGTGAGACCTCGCAGGGCGCGGGCTTCGTCAACGACGGCAACGACGTCGACATCCAGTCCGTCTACCCGGGCAGCCAGGTCGGCCTGGACAGCTCGTCCACGCTGATCACCGAGGCCCAGAACACCATCAGCCAGCTGACCGACGCCTGGAACGGCGGCAACGCCCCGGGCACCTTCTACGCGGCGGCGGCGCGGGTCGGGTACAACCCGTCCACGATCCTCTCCAACCTGGACGACGAGGCGACCAACGAGAGCTACAACAACATGGCGGTGCACCACAGCGGTGGTGGCCTGGAGAACATCAACGTGGTGACCTCCGGCCTGGACGAGATGCTGCTGCAATCGTTCCAGAACGACGTCAAGGTCTTCGCCGACTGGCCCACCAACACCAACGCCCGGTTCGGCAACCTGCTGGCCTACGGCGACTTCGAGATCTCCAGCAGCCGGGTGAGCAACGCCGTCCAGTACATCCAGGCCGACAGCCAGGCCGGCGGCAACTTCGTCTTCACCAACCCCTGGCCGGGCCAGAGCGTCGAGGTCTACCGCAACGGCACCGACACCGGCACCGTCTCCGGCACCGAGATCACCATCGCCACCTCGGCCGGCGACACCCTGGACCTGGCGCCCGCCGGGACCGCGCTGGCGACCATCACCACCGAGCTCGGCCAGACCCTGGCCTCTGACACCACCACCAGCACCAGCTTCAGCACCGGCTTCGAGTCCGGGCAGCCCGCCCCGACCTGGACCGACACCGTCGACACCACCGGCGGCGGCGACAACAACGTCACCGCGCTGTGCTGCGGCGTGAGCGGCCCGGAGGCGGGTGTCCGCACCGGCGAGACCTCGCACACCGGCAGCAGTTCGCTGATGTACTCCGGCTCCGCCGACGGCAGCGATCCGCACGCCTACATGCAGGTCTTCGACCTCAGCGGCAGTCCACTCGCCATCGGCAGCGGCAAGACCCTGAGTTACTGGATCTATCCACAGAGCAGCGCCACCACACCGTACGTCCCGGCCGGATCGGACGACAGCAGCTGCGTCGCCATCGACATGATCTTCACCGACAACAGCACGCTGCGGGACTCCGGGGCGGTCGACGAGAACGGCAACGGGATTCACCCGGCCGACCAGTGCGGCCACCTGACCCTGGACACCTGGAACCACGTCACGGTCAACCTGGGCACCAACAACGCCAACAAGGAGATCAAAACGATCATGGTCGGCTACGACCAGCCCAGCGGCTCCGGCGGGTACCGGGGATATATCGACGACATCTCGATCAGCTGAGCACTGCCTGACTGAGCCGGGTGGGGGTGCGGTGGGCCAAGGCCTGCCGCAGCTCCCACCCGGCTGTTTTCAGCCATTGTGGGCCTTCTAAAGACATCCGATGAATATTCGCCCCGGCCTTGATGGTCTGGTCGCACTCCGTCTAAAGTCCACCGTGTAAGCTGTATTCATCGGAGGAATCGTGCGACTTCTACGTGTCGGCCCGTTTGGCGCCGAACGCCCGGCCGTCCTGGACGAGCAAGACCGGCTGTGGGACCTCTCGGCCCTCACCGCAGACATCGACGGGGCCTTCCTGGCCTCGGCGGAGACCCGCGACCGGGTCCGGGCCTCGCTCGCCGGGGGCGAGCTGCCGGAGCTCGAACCGGAAGACCTGCGGATCGGCGCCCCGCTGGCGCGGCCCGGCAAGGTGGTCTGCATCGGCCTCAACTACCGCGACCACGCCGAGGAGACCGGCGCGGCGATCCCGCCCCGCCCGGTGGTCTTCATGAAGGACCCGGGCACGGTGATCGGTCCGCACGACTCGGTGCCGATCCCGCGCGGCTCCCAGAAGACCGACTGGGAGGTGGAGTTGGCCGTCGTCATCGGCGCCCGGGCCCGCTACCTCGACTCGCCGCAGGACGCCCACCGGTTCATCGCCGGATACGCGGTCAGCAACGACGTCTCCGAGCGCGAGTTCCAGCTGGAGTACTCCGGGCAGTGGGACCTCGGCAAGTCCTGCGAGGGCTTCAACCCGCTCGGCCCCTGGCTGGTCACCGCCGACGAGGTCGGCGATCCGCAGCAGCTGGGGCTGTGGCTGTCCGTCAACGGCCGGGAGCGGCAGCGCGGCAGCACCAAGGACATGATCTTCGACGTCGCGCACATCGTCTGGTACCTGAGCCAGTACATGGTGCTCGAACCCGGCGACGTGATCAACACCGGTACCCCCGCGGGCGTCGCCCTCGGCCTGCCCGACCACCCCTACCTGCGCGTCGGCGACAGCGTCGACCTGGGCATCGACGGCCTCGGCAGCCAGCGCCAGACCTTCATCGAGCCCCGCACCACTGATCCCCTCACTGAGCAGGACCTGCACTGAGCATGAGAGCCGAGGCCCCCGTGACCGCGCGCATTACCGCCGTCGACAGCTATGACATCCGCTTTCCCACCTCGCGTGAGCTCGACGGCTCGGACGCGATGAACCCCGACCCCGACTACTCCGCCGCCTACCTGGTGCTGCGCACCGACGCCGGTGACGACCTGGAGGGCCACGGCTTCACCTTCACCATCGGCCGAGGCAACGAAGTCCAGGTCGCCGCCCTCGACGCGCTGCGCCCGCAGCTGCTCGGACGCTCCGTCGCCGAGCTGTGCGCGGACCCCGGCTCGCTCAGCCGCGACCTGATCGGCGACAGCCAGCTGCGCTGGCTCGGACCGGAGAAGGGAGTGATGCACATGGCCATCGGGGCGGCCGTCAACGCGGTCTGGGACCTGGCCGCCAAGCGCGCCCGCAAGCCGCTGTGGAAGCTGCTGGCCGACGCCGAGCCCGAGTGGCTGGTCTCCCAGGTCGACTTCCGCTACATCGCCGACGCGCTCACCCCGGACCAGGCTCTGGAGCTGCTGCGCAAGGGCCGGTCCGGGCGCGCCGGGCGCGAGCAGGACCTGCTGCTGCGCGGCTACCCCGCGTACACCACCTCGCCCGGCTGGCTCGGCTACTCCGACGAGAAGCTCACCCGGCTCGCCCGCCAGGCCCTCGCCGACGGCTTCACCCAGATCAAACTGAAGGTCGGCGCCGACCTGGCCGACGACATCCGCCGCTGCCGCGCCGCCCGGGCCGCGGTCGGACCCGCCGCGCGCATCGCCATCGACGCCAACCAGCGCTGGAACGTGACCGAGGCCATCGTCTGGACCAAGGCCCTGGCCGAGTTCAACCCGTACTGGATCGAGGAGCCCACCAGCCCCGACGACGTGCTCGGGCACGCCGCCGTCCGCGCCGCCGTCGCCCCGGTCCGGGTGGCCACCGGCGAGCACGTGCAGAACAGGGTCGTCTTCAAGCAACTGCTCCAGGCGGGCGCGATCGACATCCTGCAGATCGACGCGGCCCGGGTCGGCGGGGTCAACGAGAACCTGGCGATCCTGCTGCTGGCGGCGAAGTTCGGCGTCCCGGTCTGCCCGCACGCCGGCGGCGTCGGGCTGTGCGAACTGGTCCAGCACCTGTCCATGTTCGACTACCTGGCCCTGTCCGGGACCACCGAGGACCGGGTCATCGAGTACGTGGACCACCTGCACGACCACTTCCTCGACCCGGTGCGGATCGACCGGGGGCACTACCGCGCACCGCGGACCCCCGGCTTCTCCGCCCAGATGCACGCCGGGTCGATCGCCCGGTACAGCTACCCCGACGGCGAGTTCTGGGCGGCCGACTCGGCCGCCGCCGCCGCGACTGCTTTGGAGGCAGCGGTATGAACGACTTCACCGGACTGCGTGCCCTGGTCACCGGCGGCGCTTCGGGCATCGGCCTGGCCACCGCCCGGCTGCTGGCCTCGCTGGGCGCCGAGGTCGCCGTGCTCGACCTGGACCCCGCCGGGGCCGAGCCGCCACTGCTCGGGCTGCGGGCCGACGTCGGCGACGACGCCTCGGTCCGGTCCGCCGTGGCCCGGGCCGCCGAGGCGCTCGGCGGGCTGGACATCCTGATCAACAACGCCGGGATCGGCGCCGCCGGAACGGTCGAGGACAACCCGGACGAGCAGTGGCACCGGGTGCTGGACATCAACGTGCTGGGCATGGTGCGGACCACCCGCGCCGCGCTGCCGCACCTGCGGGCCTCCCAGCACGCCGCGATCGTCAACACCTGCTCGATCGCCGCCACCGCCGGGCTGCCGCAGCGCGCGCTGTACTCGGCCAGCAAGGGCGCGGTGCTGGCGCTGACCCTGGCCATGGCCGCCGACCACGTCCGCGAGGGCATCCGGGTCAACTGCGTCAACCCCGGCACCGCGGACACTCCCTGGGTCGGCCGGCTGCTGGACGCCGCCACCGACCCGGAGGCCGAGCGGGCCGCGCTCAACGCCCGCCAGCCGATGGGCCGCCTGGTCAGCGCGGACGAGGTGGCCGCGGCCATCGCCTACCTGGCAGGTCCGGCCTCCGCCTCCGTCACCGGCACCTCGCTGGCCGTCGACGGTGGTATGCAGGGGCTGCGGCTGCGCCCGGCCGAGAGCTGAGTTGAGCGAGAGCTGAGTCGAGCGAGAGTTGAGTTGAGCGAGAGTTGAGAGGGTCTGTGATGAGGACACGCACACTGGGGCGCGGCCCCGTCGAGGTCAGCGAGCTGGCCTTCGGGGCAGCGGCACTCGGCAACCTGTTCACGCCGGTCGGCGACGACGAGGCGGCAGCCGCACTGGAGGCCGCCTGGGATGCCGGTATCCGCTACTTCGACACCGCCCCGCACTACGGCCTCGGCCTGTCCGAGCGGCGGGTCGGCGCCGCGCTGCGGCAGCGGCCCCGCGACTCGTACACCTTGTCGACAAAGGTCGGACGGCTGCTGGAGCCGGTGTCCGGCCCGGTCACCGGCGACGACCTGGCCAACGGCTTCATGGTGCCGGCCACCCACCGCCGGGTCTGGGACTTCAGCGCGGACGGTGTGCGCCGCAGCATCGAGGCCAGCCTGGGACGGCTCGGGCTCGACCGGATCGACGTGGTCTACCTGCACGACCCGGACCACCACGCCGAGCAGGCCCTCGATCAGGCGTACCCGGAGCTGGAGCGGCTGCGCTCCGAGGGCGTGGTCGGCGCGATCGGCGCCGGCATGAACCAGTCGGCGCTGCTGACCAGGTTCATCCGGGAGACGGACACCGACGTGGTGCTGCTGGCCGGTCGGTACACCCTGCTCGACCAGGAGGGGCTGGCCGAACTGCTGCCCGAGGCGGCCCGGCGGGGCACCTCGGTGGTGGCCGGCGGGGTGTTCAACTCCGGCCTGCTGGCCAACCCCCGCCCCGGCGCGACCTTCGACTACGTTCCCGCGCCCGGTGAGCTGCTGGAGCGGGCGCTGCGGATCGAGGCGGTCTGCGAGCGGCACAGCGTGCCGCTGCGCGCCGCCGCGCTCCAGTTCCCGATGGGGCACCCGGCGGTCGCCGGGGTGCTGGTCGGGATGCGGTCGGCGGCCGAGGTGCGCGACGCGGTCGCGATGCTCGGTCACACCGTCCCCGGGGAGCTGTGGGCGGAGCTGCGGGCCGAGGGCCTGCTGCCGGAGGAGGCCCCGGTATGCGGGTAGCGCTGTTCATCACCTGCTTCAACGACACGCTCTACCCGGACACCGGCAAGGCGGTGGTCCAGCTGCTCGAACGGCTGGGCCACACCGTGGAGTTCCCGCTGGACCAGACCTGCTGCGGGCAGATGCACTTCAACACCGGCTACCGCCCGGAGGCGGTTCCGCTGGCGCGCCGCTTCGCCGAGGTCTTCGCCGGATACGACGCCGTGGTCACCCCGTCGGCCTCCTGCGCCGGCATGGTCCGCGACGGGCATCCGATCCTGCTCGAAGACAAACTGACCGACCGTCAACCCGTGCCGATGTACGAGCTGGTGGAGTTCCTGGTGGACGTGCTCGGGCTGACCGACGTGGGGGCGTCCTTCCCGCACCGGGTGGCCTACCACCCGACCTGCCACTCACTGCGCGGACTCGGCCTGGGCGAGAAGCCGCTCGCGCTGCTGCGCGCGGTGCGCGGCCTGGAGCTGGTCGAGCTCCCGGCGGCGGACTCCTGCTGCGGTTTCGGCGGCACCTTCGCGCTGAAGAACGCCGACACCTCCACCGCGATGCTGACCGACAAGCTGCGCGGGGTGCTCGACTCCGGCGCCGAGGTGCTCTGCGCGGCCGACAACTCCTGCCTGATGCACATCGGCGGCGGACTGTCCCGGCAGCGCTCCGGTGTGCGCACGCTGCACCTGGCCGAAATTCTGGCCGCGACCGAGGGAGAGCCGGAGTGAGCGGTCCTGACAACGTGGTGTGGCTGGGCGCGCTGTCCTTCCCCAAGGCCGCCCGGGCCGCCCTGGCCGACGGCACCCTGCGCGCCAACCTCAAGCACGCCACCGGCACCATCCGCGACAAGCGGCTCGCGATGACCGCCGAACTCGACGACTGGGAGCAGCTGCGCGACGCCGGGGCCGCTCTGAAGAAGCGGACGCTCCGTCACCTGGACACCTATCTCCGTCAGTTGGAGGAGTCGGTGACCCGGGCCGGGGGAGTGGTGCACTGGGCGGCGGACGCCGCCGACGCGAACCGGATCGTCACCGAGCTGGTGCTGGCCACCGGTGAGCGCGAGGTGGTCAAGGTCAAGTCGATGGCCACCCAGGAGATCGGGCTGAACGAGGCCCTGGCCGAGGCCGGGATCTCCGCGTACGAGACCGACCTGGCCGAGCTCATCGTGCAGTTGGGGCACGACCGGCCCTCGCACATCCTGGTGCCCGCGATCCACCGTAACCGCGCCGAGATCCGGGACATCTTCCAACGGGAGATGGGGGATTGGGGGCGGGCCGCGCCGACCGGGCTGACCGACGAGCCGGCCGCGCTGGCCGAGGCGGCCCGGCTGCACCTGCGGGAGAAGTTCCTGCGGGCCAAGGTCGCGGTGTCCGGGGCGAACTTCGCCATCGCCGAGAGCGGCACGGTCGGCGTGGTCGAGTCGGAGGGCAACGGCCGGATGTGCCTGACCCTGCCGCAGACGCTGATCACCGTGATGGGCATCGAGAAGGTGCTGCCCTCCTGGTCCGATCTGGAGGTGTTCCTGCAACTGCTGCCGCGCTCCTCGACCGGGGAGCGGATGAACCCCTACACCTCGACCTGGCGCGGGGTCACCCCCGGAGACGGCCCGCAGGTGTTCCACCTGGTGCTGTTGGACAACGGGCGCACGGACACCCTGGCCGACACCGTCGGACGCCAGGCGCTGGCCTGCATCCGTTGCTCGGCCTGCCTGAACGTCTGTCCGGTCTACGAGCGTACCGGCGGGCACGCCTACGGCTCGGTCTACCCGGGACCGATCGGCGCCGTGCTCACCCCGCAACTGGTGGGGGTCGAACACGCGGCCTCGCTGCCGTTCGCCTCGACGCTGTGCGGGGCCTGCTACGAAGCCTGCCCGGTGAAGATCGACATTCCGGAGGTGCTGGTCCACCTGCGGGCGCGGGTGGTCGAGTCCAAGCGCGCGCGATTGCGTCCGCCCACCGCCGAGGCGCTGGCGATGAAGGCGGCCCGGATGGTGCTCGCCAAGCCGGGACGGCTGCGGGCGGCGCAGCGGGCGGCCCGGCTGGGTGGCCGGCTGCTGGCCCGGGACGGGCGGATCGGCGAGCTGCCGCTGCCGTCCGCGCTGAACGGCTGGTCGGCGTCGCGGGATCTGCCGGTCCCGCCCGCGGAGACCTTCCGCGGCTGGTGGCTGCGCACTCACAGTTCATCGGCAACTAGCGTGAAGGAGGCCAGAAGTGACGACGCGTGAGTTGGTCCTCGCCCGGATCAGGGCGGCGCTCGCGGACGTCCCGGAGCAGGAGCTCCCGGAGCGGGTCGCGGTTCCACGCGACTACCGGCGCAGCCATGCGGACGGCGATGTGCTGGAGTTGTTCGCGGAGCGGGTGGCGGACTACCGGGCCCGGGTCCGGCGGGTCGGCCCGGAGCGGGTCCGCGAGCTGCTGGCCGAGTTGTTGGCCGAGCGCGGGGTGCGCACCCTGGTCGTGCCGCCCGGATTCCCGGAGCAGCTGCTGCCGCCGGGGCCCTGGCAACTGCTCAGCGACACACCGCCGTTGGGCGTGGCCGAGTTGGACGCGGCCGACGCGGTGCTGACCACCGCCGCCCTGGGCATCGCGGTGACCGGCACCCTGGTCCTGGACGCCGGTCCGGGCCAGGGACGCCGGGCGCTGACCCTGCTGCCCGACTACCACCTCTGCGTGGTCCGCGCCGAGCAGGTCCTCGGCGACGTACCGGCGGCGATCGCCGAGCTCGATCCGGCCCGGCCGCTGACATTCGTCTCCGGTCCCTCGGCCACCAGCGACATTGAGCTCCAGCGAGTCGAGGGCGTGCACGGCCCGCGCACCCTGGACGTCGTGATCATCGACAGCGGAGAGGCGTGATGAGGGTAGTCCTGCACACCCGGGTCCGCGCGGACCGGATCGACGCCTACGAGCAGGCCCACCGCGAGGTCCCGGCCGAGCTGGCCGAGGCGATCCGGGCGGCCGGTTGCCAGTCCTGGACCATCTGGCGCAGCGGCACGGACCTGTTCCACCTGATCGACTGCGAGGACTACCCGCGGCTGATCGCCCAGTTGGACGCGCTGGAGGTGAACCGGGTCTGGCAGCAGCGGATGGGCGAGCTGCTGGAGGTGGTGCACGACTACGGGACCAGCGGCGCGGACGCCGCCCTGCCGGTGGTGTGGCAGCTGTGACCGGACCCGAGACGGCCCCGGCCGGCGCGCCGCTGGTGGACGCTCACCACCACCTGTGGGACCTGTCGGTGCGCGACCAGGACTGGATCACCGGGCCGGAACTCGCGCCGCTGCGGCGGAGTTTCCTGCTGGACGAGTTCGAGCGGACCGCGCGCGCGGCCGGGGTCGCCGCCTCGGTCGTGGTGCAGACCGTCACCGTGGCCGAGGAGACCCCGGAGTTGCTGGCGCTGGCGTCCGGCAGTGGGCTGGTCGGGGGGGTGGTCGGCTGGACCGACCTGACCGCCCCGGCGGTCGCCGACACCCTGGCCGAGCTGCGCGAACTGCCGGGCGGGGCGGCGCTGGTGGGGATCCGGCACCAGGTGCAGGGCGAGCCGGACCCGGACTGGCTGGTCCTGCCCGAGGTGCTCCGCGGCCTGCGCGCGGTCGCCGCGGCCGGCCTGGTCTACGACCTGGTGGTGCTGCCGAAGCAGCTGCCGGCCGCGGTCAGGGCCGCCGAGGCCGTGCCCGAGCTGGTCTTCGTGCTGGACCACGCCGGCAAGCCGCCGATCGCCTCGGGCGAGCTGCGGCCCTGGGCCGGCGAGGTGGCCGCGCTGGCCGCCCGGCCGAACACCGTCTGCAAGCTGTCCGGCCTGGTCACCGAGGCCGACTGGGGCGGCTGGAGCAGCGCGGACCTGCGGCCCTACGCGGACACCGTGTTGCGGGCCTTCGGTCCTGACCGGCTGATGTTCGGTTCGGACTGGCCGGTCTGCACCCTCGCCGCGGGCTACCCGGAGGTGCTGGCCGCGGCCCGCGAGCTGATCTCCGGCCTGGCTCCGGACGAGCGGACGGCGGTCCTCGGCGCGACCGCCGCCCGGACCTACCGGCTCCCCGGCGGGCGGGATTGGTCCAGACCCTTGACGGGGTCATGAGGCGCGAGTTCAATCAGGCCTTGAACAAAGTGGCGAACGAAGAGCTGTCGCTGCGTCAATCCTTGAACGCAGCAGCCCAGTCGAACCCGGACCGGCACCGCGATGACGTGCGGACCGGGACGGGTGCGGGCACTGCCACCCGACAGGCCCGCTCACCGCGCAGCCCGCCGCCCGGGCGCCTCCGGGCGTACCGGCGCGGCGGACGTCTGGAGGCACTGTGCACATCTTCCGCACTCCGTCGAGACCGCGAACCACGCGGGTACTCGGCCTGGCCATGGCCACAGCCCTGTCCGGCCTGGTGGCCGGGGTCGGTACGGGGGTCGGGGCCGCGCCCGCTGCGGCGGCCACCACCTCAGCCTGTCCCTGGGTCGACTCGACCGCACCGGTCGCCCAGCGGGTCAGCCAACTGCTGTCCAAGATGACCCTGGCCCAGGAGATCTCCATGGTCACCGGCACCGGGGGTTCAAGTTATGTCGGATTCACCCCCGCCATAGGCTCGTTGTGCATCCCGGCGATGAACCTGGAGGACGGGCCGGCCGGGGTCGGCGACGGCATGAGCAACGTCACCCAACTGCCGGCCCCGGTGGACGTCGCGGCCAGCTGGGACACCTCGGCCGAGCAGACCTACGGCCAGGTGATCGGCGCGGAGCAGGCCGCCAAGGGCACCACCGTCGACCTGGGTCCGACCATCAACATCGTCCGCGACCCCCGCTGGGGGCGGGCCTTCGAGTCGATCGGCGAGGACCCCTACCTGAACGGCACGCTCGGCGCGGCCGACATCCAGGGCGTCCAGTCGACCGGGGTGATGGCCCAGGTCAAGCACCTGGCGGTGTACAACCAGGAGACCAACCGCAACACCACCGCCGACAACGCGATCGTGAGCACCCAGGCCGAGCAGGAGATCTACCTGCCGGCCTTCCAGGACGCGGTCCAGCAGGGCGCGGCCTCGTCGGTGATGTGCTCCTACAGCACCATCAACGGCACCGCCGCCTGCCAGAACCCCTACCTGCTGAACACCGTGCTGCGCCAGCAGGACGGCTTCACCGGCTTCGTCACCTCGGACTGGGGCGCGACCCACTCCACCGTCGCCTCGGCCAACGCCGGTCTCGACCAGGACATGCCCGGCAGTGACGGCTACTACGGCAGCGCGTTGCAGAGCGCGGTCTCCTCCGGCCAGGTCAGCAAGGCGACCCTGGACACGGCGGTCTCGGAGATCCTCACCGAGATGTTCGGCTTCGGCCAGTTCGACAAGGCCCCGACCGGCTCGCCCGCGCAGACCGCCACCAACTCCACGGACACCGCCGACGCGCTGAAGCTGGCCGAGGAGGGCACGGTCCTGCTGAAGAACAGCGGCAGCGTGCTGCCGATCAGCTCCGCCACCAAGTCGATCGCGGTGATCGGCGCGGACGCCTCGACCAGCCCGCTGACGGCCGGCGGCGGCAGCGCCGGAGTGAACTCCAGCGGCACGGTCACCCCGTTGCAGGGGATCACCGCCGCCGCGCCCAGCGGCACCACGGTGAGCTACGACCCGGGCACCTCGAACAGCTCGGCCGCCTCGCTGGCCGCGTCCTCCGGGGTCGCCGTGGTCTTCGTCGGCAACGACGAGTCCGAGGGCAGCGACCTCAGCAGCATCGACCTGTCCAGCGCGGAGAACTCGCTGATCTCGGCGGTGGCGGCGGCCAACCCGAACACCGTGGTGGTGCTCAACACCGGTTCGGCGGTCACCATGCCCTGGCTCTCCTCGGTCAAGGGCGTGCTCGAAGCCTGGTACCCGGGGCAGGAGGACGGCTCGGCCATCGCCGCCCTGCTGTACGGCAGCGCCAACCCGTCCGGCCACCTGACGGTGACCTTCCCCACCTCGCTGTCCCAGGTCCCGGCCAGCACCACCGCCCAGTGGCCCGGCACCAACGGGACCGTGCAGTACTCCGAGGGCATCGACGTCGGCTACCGCTGGTACGACACCAAGGGCCTGACGCCGCTGTTCCCCTTCGGCTACGGCCTGTCGTACACCACCTTCGGCTACAGCAACCTGCACGTCGGCGCGCTGAGCGCGGGCGGACAGGCCACGGTGACCGCGACCGTCACCAACACCGGGACCCGGGCCGGGGCCGACGTGGCCCAGCTCTACGTCTCCGACCCGGCCGCCTCGGGGCAGCCGCCGAAGCAGCTTGAGGGCTTCCAGCGGGTGAACCTGCAGCCGGGGGCCAGCCAGACGGTGACCTTCCAGCTGACCCAGTCCAACCTCCGCTACTGGAACACCAGCAGCAACGCCTGGGCCACCAGCACCGGAAGCTACGGCATCTCGGTGGGCGACTCGGACGCCAGCCTGCCGCTGACCGGGACGCTGTCGGTCAGCTCCACCCAGCTCGGCCAGCCGGTCGCGGTCACCAACCCGGGCCCGCAGGAGGGCGTGACCGGGGCCTCGGTCTCGGTGCCGGTCACCGCCACCGACTCGACCAGCGGGCAGACCCCGGTGTTCACCGCCACCGGTCTTCCGGCCGGTACCTCGATCTCCAGCTCCGGCACGGTCACCGGCACTCCGACCACGGCCGGCACCAGCACCGTCCAGGTCACCGCCAAGGACGCGAACGGGGCACAGGCCAGCGCCTCGTTCGTGTGGACCGTCGCACCGGCGACCGCCGCCCTCCCGGCCGCGCCGCTGGACGGCTACGAGGGGCTCTGCCTGGACGTCTCCAGTGACAGCAACACCCCGGGCACCGCGGTGGACGTCTACACCTGCAACGGCACCAACGGCCAGCAGTGGACCG
>Ga0302314_10012195_pt1 | contig 14903 bp, 15 predicted proteins | sample III_Palsa_N2_3_FD_200533 | JGI IMG/M metagenome (GOLD analysis project Ga0302314, IMG submission 200533) | Peat permafrost microbial communities from Stordalen Mire near Abisko, Sweden - III_Palsa_N2_3 | ecosystem: Environmental > Terrestrial > Soil > Palsa > Peat permafrost | place: Sweden... | reverse complement strand
GCTCCCCCTCTGGGGGAGCTGTCAGCGAAGCTGACTGAGGGGGCCAGTGAAGCCCACCACCGTCTCAAGCGCGGCGAGGCCCCCTCCACCGCTTCGCGGTCCCCCTCCCCCAACGGGGGAGGAATTAGGCCATGACCGTCCCCGACCTGCGCCATGTCGACGTCTGGCTGTTCGACCTCGACAACACCCTCTACCCGGTCGAGTCGTCCTTCATGGGCCTGATCGAGAAGAAGATGACCGCCTATGTGGCGCGCGAGGTCGGGCTGACGCACGACGACGCCTTCGCCCTGCAGAAGCGCTACCTGCGCGAACACGGCGCCACCCTGGCCGGCCTGATGGCCAACCACGGCATCGACCCCGCCGCCTATCTGGACGAGGTGCACGATGTCTCGCTGGACAGCCTCACCCCCGACCCGTCCCTGCGCGAGGCGCTGGCCCGCCTGCCTGGCCGGCTTCTGGTGTTCACCAACGGCGATGCGCCCCACGCCGCGCGGGTGCTGGAGAAGCTGAATCTGGCCGACCGGTTCGAGGCGATCTTCCACATCGCCTCCGCCGACTATCTGCCCAAGCCCAACCCCAAGACCTTCGACAAGATCATCGCCGACCACGGCCTGGATCCAAACGCCGCCGCCTTCTTCGAGGACTCGGAGAAGAACCTCGCCCCTGCGGCCGCGCTGGGCATGACCACCGTGCTGGTCGGCCCGCATGCGGCGGTTTCTGCGGCGCCCTTCGTCCATTACCGCACAGACAAGCTCGCGCCGTTCCTGGACGCCGCGCGGGTCAAGGAGACCGTCTGATGACCGCCATCGCCGTCGCCGACCTGGAGACCGAGATCGAGGCCGGCTGGGCCGCGATCGCCTCCCTGTCGCCCGATACAAAGGGCCCGATCCGCACCGCCGTGCAGGAGACCCTGTCGCTGCTGGATAGCGGCAAGGCGCGCGTGGCCGAAAAGGTCGATGGCGAGTGGATCGTGCATCAGTGGCTGAAGAAGGCGGTGCTGCTGTCCTTCCGCCTGAACCCCAACCGCATCATGCGCGCCGGCGAGCTGGGCGGCGGCGTGGGTCCGTGGTGGGACAAGGTGGACAACAAGTTCGACGGCTGGGAGGCCGCGAACTATGGCGAAGCCTGCTTCCGCGCCGTGCCCGGCGCCATCGTCCGCCGCGGCGCCTATGTGGCCAGGAACGCGGTCCTGATGCCCTCCTTCGTCAACATCGGCGCTTACGTTGACGAGGGGACCATGGTCGACACCTGGACCACCGTCGGCTCCTGCGCCCAGATCGGCAAGAACTGTCACCTCTCAGGCGGCGTCGGCATCGGCGGCGTGCTGGAGCCGCTGCAGGCCAATCCGACCATCATCGAGGACAACTGCTTCATCGGCGCCCGCTCCGAGGTCGCCGAGGGCGTCATCGTCGGCGAGGGCGCGGTGCTGTCCATGGGCGTTTTCCTGTCCGGCTCGACCAAGATCATCGACCGCAAGACCGGCGAGGTTCACCGCGGCCGCGTACCGCCCTATTCGGTGGTGGTGCCCGGGGCGTTGCCCGATCCTTATGGCAATGGCCCGAGCACTGCGTGCGCGGTGATCGTCAAGATCGTCGACGCGCAGACGCGCTCAAAGACCTCGCCGAATGAGTTGCTCAGAGACTAAATTATTCCGCTCATCCCGGCGAATGCCGGGACCCAGATCATATGGCTCTGACCGATCGAGAATGACCTGAGCACCAGCCGGCAAAGGCCTGCGCCTTGTCATCTGGGTCCCGGCATTCGCCGGGATGAGCGGATTTTGAAGTGCGCATCGAGGGGAAATGCAGCATGGCCAAGTCATCAGAAACCCTGATCAGCTTCACCCTCAAATATGACGGCGCCGGCCCGGTCTATTGGATCAATGATCCTGCCTATTTCGGCATCCAGGACAAGGATGCCGTCCTGCACCAGGGCCGGACCGACGAGGACGGCGTGGTCGCCTTCGACTTTTCCCTCGAGTTGAAGCCAGGCGGGGCCGCGCCGGTCTTCACCGGCGCGTTCGCCCACGGCTCGCCGGCCGAACGCTTCCTCTATCTCGGCTGGCGCAATGCCCAGATGGCCTTTGCCCAGCGGCTCAAGATTCCGCTCGGCTCGATCGGTTGGGACGAGGTCCGCAGGGCGCAAGAAACCGGCAGGTCGCTGGTCGCCACCCTGGTGGACAAGAACCCCAAGGCGACCTCAACCGGCGCTAATATCGGCGGAACGCGGAAGGTGACCTGGACGGTGGGCTGATCCGGCCTACCGCTTCTCCGCCGCCAGCTGGTCATGCGCGATCTGCTGCAGCGCCGTGGCCTGCGCCGGTGAAATCCCCAGTTCCTGCGCCGCCGTCTCGCGCGGGCCCAGCGACAGCGGGTCCTTGCCGGTGATGGCGCCGAACTCGACCAGCGCCTCAAGGTAATAGCCGTAGGCGCTGGCGTGATAGTTGTCATAGGCCCACAGGTCGATCTGTCCCGGGCCTTCGCCCTTGTAGGGGTTGGGCGTCGCCAAACCGGTCTCGATGGCGCGGTTGAAGGCCTGGCCCACGGGCATGACGCCCCTGACATAGGGCGATCCGGCGGCCTTGTCGTAGCCGGATCGCAGCTGCTTCTCCATGGCGTCGATCGGCTTGCCGTACCAATGCCCGGCCGGCTGCCAGGTCAGATCAGCCCGCGACCAGGTGGAGTCCAGCCGGATGTCGACCCTGGGGTTCTTGTCATGAAACATCTTCGCCAGGATTGCGGTGGTCCTCACCAGACCGGCGGGGTCCCCCGGCGCCTTGGCGTCCAGGGTCGAATAGCTCTGCAGCACCACATGGTCCCAGGCGCGGTCGAGCAGCGGCGTCTTGTTATCGATATGCCACTGCAGGTCCTTGCCCGGCGAGGTCTCCAGGCTGACGTCGTAGGTCAGGCCGGACTCTGTGGTGAACAGTTTGAACAGCGCGGGCACGCCGCCGACGCCCTCCTTGTTGAGGTCGGTGACCGAGTTCGCGCGATAATGCCAGACCGGCGACAGCGCGCCGTAGGTGAAGCTGTTGCCGATGAACAGGATGGTCTCGGCCCGCGCCGCGGCGACGGCGACAAGGGGCGCCAGCAGCACGAACGCGGCGCCAAGCGCGCGCCGCTTCAATTGCGACCTCGACATGCAGCCTCCCCCACTCGGACTCGATCACCGAGCATGGCAGTTTGCGGCGCGACTGGCGACGGGTTTCCCACGCCGAGCACGCGCGGAGGCAGCAACATCGGCCGCGCTGCGCGATCTGCTTGTGAACTCCAACAACCTATCCGACATATCGTTGTATTCAACACATCATAGGATATGATATTCATGACATTAACTCTGAATCGGCCAGTTGTTATTTTGACTTATTAAGGTTTAATTCCATTTACCGTTCAATTTAAGCACAAAGAAAGACGTTATACCCCACCTTGCGCCGGAAGATCGCGGCGACACCCTGCCCGGTCGTCGCCAGCTCGGGGGAGTTATGAGGCTCGGAGTCATCGTCAGCCTGGGCGCCTCGACGGTCCTTGGACTGGGCGCCCTCCTGGTCGCCAAGGTCTGGATGCCGGCCCACGCCGCTCATGCGGCGGCGGCGCCGGTGATCACGTCCGGCGTCCCCGTCGTCACCGCCGCCCAGCCGATCCCTTACGGCGCCAAGCTGGACGCACACTATCTGAAGGTGATCCGCATGCCCGCGGGCGCCGCGCCGGTCGGGGCCTTCACCTCCGTGAGCCAGATCCTCGGCGGCCCCAACGGCCCGCCGACAGCGCTCGCGCCGATGACCGTGCTCGAGCCCATCCTGCCCGCCGACATCAGCGGCCCGGGCGAGCGGCTGACCCTGGCGGCCCTGATCGCCGACGGCCACCGCGCCTACACCATCGCCGTCACCGAGGTCACCGGCGACGGCGGCCACGTCCTGCCCGGCGACCGGGTCGACGTGGTGCTGACCCGCGAGCTGCCGCAGGTCGCCGGACCCACCGGCCGCCGCTTCGTCTCCGGCATCATCATCCAGAACCTGAAGGTCCTGGGCATGGACCAGAACGCCAATCCCAGCTCGACCCAGCCGTCGGTGTCGCACACCGCGACGCTGGAGGTCGGCGTCGTCGACGCCCTGAAGCTGGCGACGGCCTCGCAGGCGGGCACCCTCTCGCTGGCCCTGCGCAAGCCGGGGGCGACCGAGATCGTCGACGTCAAGGCGTTGATCACGGCCGAACTGGGCCTTGAAGGCCCGGCCTCCGCTCGCGCCGCGCCGCGCCCAGGCCCGCGGATCGTCGCCGCCCACACTGCCGCGCCCACCGGCCCATCCGTCATCATCGTCCAGGGCGACACCAAGACCAGCGTGCCGGTCTCAAATGAAAGCGCCGCCCTGTGATCAAGTTGCTCAAGTCCCGCCCGCTGGCCCGCGCCAGCGCCGCGCTTGCCATCGCCCTGCTGTTCGTCGCCCAGGCGGGCGCCCAGGAGCCGGACATGGCCACGCGCACCATCACCGTCGCCAAGGACAAGTCCGCGGCCTTCCACCTCGACCAGCCGGTGGGCGAAATCGTCGTCGCCCAGCCGGACATGGTCCAGCTGGTGGCCACCACCGACCACGGCTTCTACATCCGCGGCAAGGCGGTCGGCACGACCAACCTCCTCATCTACGACCGCGGGCATCACCTGACTCAGGTGGTGGACGTGCAGGTGGGCCGCGACCTCAGCTCGCTGCAGTCCGACCTCGCCGCCGCCCTGCCGCGCGAACACATCGTCGCGGCCAACTTCGCCGGCGGCGTGCTGCTCTCCGGCGAGGTCTCCACCAGCGCCGCGGCGGCCCGCGCCGAAGAGATCGCCGAACACTACGCGCCCAAGGATGTCACCTCCCAGATCACCCTGAAGGCCGCCCAGCAGATCATGGTCGAGGTGCGCGTGCTGGAGATCAACCGCACGGCCCTGAAGGACATGGGCTTCAACCTCACCGCCTCGAACAGCTCGGGCCTGAACATCGCCACCGGCACGGGCCTGATCAGCGGCCAAAACCCGGCGGGAACCTTCACCATCGGCGGCAAGCTGGGCACGACCTCGGTCGACCTGACGCTGCAGGCGCTGGAGACCAAGGGGCTGCTGCGCACCCTGGCGCGGCCGAACCTGACCGCCATGTCCGGGGAAGAGGCCAGCTTCCTCGCCGGCGGCGAATTCCCCTATCCCGTGCCCGCCGGCCTCGGCCAGGTGACCATCGAGTTCCGCCAATACGGGGTCAAGTTGAAGGTCACCCCGACCATCCAGGCCTCGGGCGAAATCAAGCTGAAGGTCGCGCCAGAAGTCAGCCAGCTCGATCAGGCGCACTCGATCCAGATCGACGGCTTCCTGCTGCCCAGCATCGATGTCAGCAACGCAGCGACCACCGTGGAGCTGAAGGACGGCCAGAGCTTCGCCATCGCCGGCCTGTTCCAAGCCAGCTACAACAACGCCGTCAACCAGGTCCCTGGCCTGGGCAATCTGCCGGTGCTGGGGAGCCTGTTCCGCTCGGCCAGCTATCAGCGGCAGGAGACCGAGCTGGCGATCATCGTCACGCCGCACCTGATGACGCCCACGGACCATATCGAGACCCTGCCCAACCCGCTGGCCGACGCGCGCGAGCCCAGCGCCATCGACCTGATCCTGGCCGGCATGACCGAGAAGCCCGGTCCCGGCGCCGCCCATCCGCAGACGCCCTAGAGGCCCGAAGCATGAGTTCGCTGATCTTGAACGGCCGACGGGTTCTGGTGGTGGGCGCCGGGCTGATGGCCTGCGCCGAGCAGGGTCTGCCGGACGCGGTGATCGAACCGGCGACCTTTGAGTCCCTGGACACCGCGAAGGGCCGGCCCCGGTCGGCGGATCTGGTGCTGATCGACGCCGATGACGGCGACAGCGCGCGCCTCGCGGCCGCCATCCGCCTGCTGTCCCAGGCCGCCGATCAACCGGCTGTCGTCGTCTTCGCCGCCCGGCTTTCGCCCGGCCTGGCGCGCGACCTGTTTCGCCTGAAGCACTCGGACGTGCTCGAGCCGCCCTATTCGCCCGGGGAACTGGCGCGCATCGCCGCCCATCTGCTGACGCCCGCGACGGGCCCCGACGCCTCCGCCCATCGCTCGCGGGTCTGGAGCGTGGTCGGCGCGGTCGGCGGCGCCGGCGGCACCACCCTGACTATCGAACTGGCCGCGACCCTGGCCGCCCGCACCCTGGGCGAGCGCGTGGCGTTGATCGATCTGAACCTGGCCGACGGCGCCGCCTGCGCCTACCTGGGCGCGATGGCCGGCATGTCGCTGGCGGAGGCGGCCGAGGCGCCCGAACGGATCGACGCCAACCTGCTGGACGCCTTCTCGGTGCGCGCCGCCGGCGGCTTCGACCTGTTCGCCAGCCCCCGCGATCCCGCCGCCTTCGCCAAGGTCACCCCGGCGGTGATCTGCCGGCTGCTGGACGTGACCTGCCAGGTCTACGACTGGGTGCTGGTCGACCTTCCGCGCGGCCGCCAGACCTGGAGCCTGGACGTGCTCTGTGGGTCCGATGAAGTGCTGGTCGTGTCCGAACTCACGGTCCCGGCCCTGCTCGCCGCGCGCGCCCTGGTGGGCGAGATCGAGGCGGAGCTGCCGGACGGCAAGCAGCCGCGCCTGATCCTCAACCGCCTGGCCAGCCGGGTGTTCGGTCCCGCGCCGTCGCGCGCGGAGGCGGAGCGGGCGCTGGGACGCAAGGTCGACGGCGCCATCACCTCCGATTGGGAAGCCGCCGCCTGTTCGGTCAACCTCGGCGGCCCGATCAGCCAGCACCGGCCGAAATCGAAGATCGTCAAGGATGTCGCCGGTCTGGCCGAAAGCCTGATCGCCTCACAGACGCCGGCCATGGTCGCCCCGCTTCGCGCCAAGGTCGCCTGATGCTCAGAGTCAGCCCCATTCCCTTCCCGTCATCGCCGGGCCCCGCCCCGGCCACCCATGGTCGATCCGGGTGCGAACCATTGGTGCGGGAATCCGAGACGTTCGGCCTGGCTGAGCAATGGGTCGCCGGGACAAGCCCGGCGATGACGGTTGATATTGAGGTGCCCACATGAGCCGGTTCAGCGCGCTTCGCTTCAAGCCAGCCGATCCGGCTGCGCCAGCGCCGGCGGCGAACGCGGTCGAGCCGCCGCCCAAGCCCGCGGCGGAGCCGAGGGCGGTCACCTACAGCGACCCTCTGCTCGACATGCGGCTTCGCCTGCATGCGCGGATGATTGATGAGCTGGACCTATCCAAGCTGGACACCCTGGATGAGGCCCAGATGCGCAAACAGGTGCGCAAGCTGGTGGGCGATTTCGTCCGCGAGGAGCGGATGGCGCTGAACGGCGCCGAGATCGACCAGCTGGGCGACCAGGTCTACGACGAGATGGTGGGCCTGGGTCCGATCGAGCCGCTGCTCAAGGACGACACCATAGCCGACATCCTGATCAACGGGCCGTTCCAGGTCTATATCGAGCGCTTCGGCGAGCTGTCGCTCAGCCCCGTCCGCTTCCGCGACAACGACCATTTGCTGCGCATCATCGGCCGGATCGTCGCGACGGTGGGACGCCGGATTGACGAGTCCTCGCCGATGGTCGACGCCCGCCTGCCCGACGGCAGCCGTGTCAACGCCGCCATCGCCCCCATCACCCTCGACGGCGCCGTCGTCTCGATCCGGAAGTTCTCCAAGAAGCCCTATGACCTGGACCGGCTGGTGGAGATCGGCGCCATGCCGGCCTGCGTCGCCGAGTTCCTGTTTGGCGCGGTGCGCTCGCGGGTGACGACGGTGATCTCCGGAGGCACCGGCTCAGGCAAGACCACCCTGCTCAACGCCCTCTCCGGCGGCATCGGCCACAAGGAGCGGCTGATCACCATCGAGGACGCCGCCGAGCTGCAGCTGCAGCAGCCGCACGTGGTGCGCATGGAGACCCGGCCGCCGAACATCGAGGGCAAGGGCGAGATCCGCCAGCGCGAGCTGGTCAAGAACGCCCTGCGCATGCGGCCCGACCGGGTGATCCTGGGCGAGGTCCGCGGCGAGGAGGCCTTCGACATGCTGCAGGCCATGAACACCGGCCACGAAGGCTCCATGGCCACCATCCACGCCAACAATCCCCGCGACGCCGTCACCCGCCTGGAGCAGATGGTGGCCATGTCGGGGATGAAGCTGTCGGCGGAATCGGTCCGCGGCCAGATCGCCTCGGCCGTGAACCTGATCGTCCAGGTGATGCGTCTGTCCGACGGCAAGAGACGTTTGATGAGCGTCTCGGAGATCACCGGCATGGAGGGCCATGTGATCCAGATGCAGGAGATTTTCGTCTTCCAGCGCACCCACACCGACGCCGACGGGACCGTGCATGGCGAATTCCGCGCCACCGGCATCCGCCCCAAATGCATGGAAGACATGACCCGCCGCGGCGTCGCCTACGACAGCGCCAACTTCGATCCGAACCGGGTGCTGGGGTGAGGCGGCATACGGATTTCCTTCTCCCCTTGCGGGAGAAGGTGTCGGCGAGGCCGACGGATGAGGGGTCGCGCCGGCCTCTCCGGCTTCCTGCAAACAGACTATCGGAAAGGCCAATGCGACCCCTCATCCGACCTCCTTCGGAGGCCACCTTCTCCCGCAAGGGGAGAAGGAAATCATGACCCTCGACGACCCCAAGCTCGTCTTCGAAATCCTCGTCTTCGCCGCGGTGTTCTCGGCCGTGCAGGCGGTGTGGGGGCTGGTGCGGGTCGGGCGGGCGAAGCGGACGGTGAACCGGCGGCTGGTGCTGACCGAACAGGGCATGGCCCTGGGCGAGATGGTGATCGAACTGCGCAAGCAACGGGGCCTCACCGCCTCGGGCGAACGGATGCTGAAGTGGGACTGGTTCGCCGACCTGGTGGTCCGCTCAGGCGTGGTGTTCCGCCCCAGGACCTGGGCCCTGGCCGCGCTGGTCATAGCCGCGATCGCGGGGCTCGGCGCGATGACCGCGACACACATGCCGCTGATCGCGCTGGCCGCGGCCATCGGCGCCGGCGTCATCGGGCCGCTGACGTATCTGAATTTCAAGGCCGGAGGCCGCGCCAAGGCGCTCAGCCGCCAGTTGCCGGACGCCCTGGACGTCATCGTCCGCAGCCTGGAGGCCGGCCACCCGGTGCCCACGGCGGTCGCCCTGGTCGGCCGCGAGATGGGCGATCCCATAGGCTCCGAATTCGGCATGGCCGCCGACGAGATCGCCTATGGCGCACCGCTCGAGCAGGCGGTGGGCTCAATGGCCGCCCGCTGCCGCCACCCGGACATCGACCTGTTCGCCGCCACGGTGCGGCTGCAGGACCGTTCCGGCGGCAACCTCACCGGCCTGCTCAGAATGAACGCCCACACGGTGCGCGAACGGCACAAGCTGCGGCTGAAGATCCGGTCCGCCTCCTCGGAGGGCCGCGCCTCGGCGATGATCCTCACCGCCGCGCCGCTCTGCGTGCTGGGCATCCTGCAGCTGGTCACCCCGCACTTCTACGGCGACGTCATCCATGAACCGGCGACCCAGATCGGCCTCGTGGTGATGGGCGTGTGGATGCTGCTCGGCAACCTGGTCATGCGGCGCATGATCGACATGCGGATCTGAGCGGATGGACGGCGGCGACACCCTGATCGTCTATGCGGCCATCGCCCTGCTTGGCGTGGGACTGCTGGGTTTCGCCGTCATCGGCGGGCGGGAGGCGTTGACCATTCTGCGGCGGCGGGCGCGGCTGTCGGCGGGCGGCGCCCAGACCGCGCACTCGACCTTGGCCGCGGGCGCCATGGCGCGGGTCGCCCAGGGGGTGCGGGAGCTGGGCGGACGCATGGATGACAAGGACCCCGACGCGCAATCGCTGCTGCGTCTGAAGCTGGCCCAGGCGGGCTTCAGCGGCCGGGACGCGGTGACCCTCTACCTTGGCGCCCGGGCGCTGGCGCTGGGCGGCGCGATCGCCGCCACCCTGGTGCTGTTGCCCTGGGCCACGGCCGGCGGCGGACCGCTGGCGATCGTCATTGCGGCCAGCTTCGCGGTGGCAGGCATCCTCGGCCCCGACCAGGTGCTCAAGGCCCGCAAGACCGCGCGCGAGCGGGAATACCGCGATGGCTTTCCGGACATGCTGGACCTGATGGTGGCCTCGGTGGAGGCGGGCCTCAGCCTCGACGCCGCCATCGGTCGGATCATGGGCGAGCTGGTCTCGCGCTATCCCAACCTGGCCGACCATATGAAGATCATGACCCTGGAGCTGCGCGCCGGCCGCTCGCGCAAGGAGGCCTGGAGCCGGTTCGCCGACCGGCTGGGCCTCGACGAAGCCAGGTCCTTCGCCACCATGCTGCGCCAGGCCGAGGACATGGGCGTGAGCCTGGGCGAGACGCTCTCAGTCTTCTCCGACGACATGCGCAACAAACGCATGATGCGCGCCGAGGAAAAGGCCATGGCCCTGCCGGCCAAGCTGATGCTGCCGCTGATCCTATTCATCTTCCCCTGCCTGCTCGGCGCCCTGATCCTCCCCGCCGCCGTCCACGTCGCCCAGGTGCTGAGCAAACACTAGGCGCGGGGAGATAAGGGGACATGATACTTATCCCAAACCACGGTCGATGGCCGCGCCCGACAAGGTTGGGGGATAAGTATCATGTCCCCTTATCTCCCTGACGCCACGGCCTCGTTGACATCCGCGGGGCCGCTCACCTTTAGTGCGGCGCAACGAAAAGCCCGCCCGAGGACACCCCCATGGCCATCGCCTATCCCGAAATCCTCAGCCTCAAGAACGAGGGCCAGACCTTCTCCTGGACCTCCAAGGACACCCTGATCTACGCCCTCGGCGTCGGCATGGGCGCCGATCCGATGAACCTGGACGAGCTGAACTTCGTTTACGAGAAGGACCTCAAGGCCGTGCCGACCCAGGCGGGCGTGGTGGCCTGGGGCGCCGGCGCCGGACCCATGGGCATCAACTTCCTGATGGTCGTCGACGGCGAGCGCAAGATCGAATTCCACAAGCCGATGGCGGTGCAAGGCGACGTGGTCGCCTCCACCCGCGTCGTCGGCGCCTGGGACAAGGGCGCCGGCAAGGGCGCGGTGATCACCACCGAGACCCAGCTGAAGGACGCCGCCTCCGGCGATCTTCTGCTGACCATCACCGGTTCGACCTTCGCTCGTGGCGATGGCGGCTTCGGCGGCCCCTCGACCGGCCAGCCCGACCCGCACCCGACGCCCACCCGTGCGCCGGACATGTCGGTGGACATCCCCACCAGCCCCGACCAGGCGCTGATCTATCGCCTCTCCGGCGACCGCAACCCGCTGCATTGCGACCCGGAGGTGGCCAAGATGGCCGGCTTCCCCAGGCCCATCCTGCACGGCATGTGCACCTATGGCCTGACCTGCCGGGCGGTGCTGCAGACCTACGCCGGCTATGATCCCGCCAAGTTCAAGAGCCACGAGGCCCGCTTCTCCGCCCCGGTGTTTCCGGGCGAGACCATCACCGTGGATCTCTGGAAAGACGGAAATGTCGTCTCCTTCGAAGCGCGGATCAAGGAGCGCGGCGTGACGGTGATCAAGAACGGCAAGACCGTGCTGGCGGACTAACAAGCGGGGCGCTTGTCTGAAACAGTCAGGCCGCGCTGTAGCCATTTTTGCGTCGTATCCGCCCCTCGCGACGACTAGAGTGCGGGCGCCGCGGGGATATCCTCGCGGTTCAGGGAGTCTTGCATGAGCCTTTCACGGCGCACCTTCGGCTGGAGCCTCGCAGGTCTCGTCGCCGCCTGCGCCATCCCGGCGGCGGCGCGTGATCCCGACGACTGGCCGAACGTCTTCATCGCGCCCATGGGCAAGCCGTTCCGCGCCAAGCTTGGCGCCCCCTACCCGGTCGTGGATTGGTTCAAGGAGGCGGACAAGGACGGCGACGGCAAGCTGGACCACGCCGAATTCATCGCCGACGCCGGCGCCTTTTTCGACGTGCTCGACCTCAACCACGACGGCGCCCTGAGCAGCTACGAGGTCGCGGTCTATGAACACAACGTCGCGCCGGAAATCCTCGGCTACAATGTGGCCGTGAGCGACCTGCGCGGCGCGCCCAGCCTTCCCGGCCTGAGCTTGCCTGGTCATGACGGCGCCCGCCTTTGGCTCGCCCAGATTTCCCAGCCTCAGGTCGGGCTCGAGCAGCCCAATGAAGCCACGGCGCAAACGGAAGTTATTCCCGAAGGCGCCGCGCCGTTCGGCCTTTTGGAAACACCGGAACCGCTCACCGCCGCGGATGTGGATTTCAGCGGCGTCATTCTCAAGGCCAACTTCCTCAAACTGGCCGACCGGCGCTTCAACACCCTGGACCACAATCAGGATGGCTACCTGACTCTGGCCAAGCTGCCGAAGACCTTTGTGCAGAAAAAGCTGGAACGCGCGGGCCGCAAGGGGTTCCACTTTTAGCTATGGCCTGGAGTCGCCGGTCACGGCGAGGCCGGGCGCGTTTTGGCCCGACTGGACCGCGGACGGCGCGGCGTAATGTTCGCCGTTCAAGGAGATGAGTATGAGCCATTCACGGCGCACCTTCGGCCTAAGTCTCGCGGGCCTCGCGGCGGCGAGCGCAACGCCATCGATGGCCCGCGACCCCAATGACTGGCCGAACGTCTTCATTGCGCCGATGGGCAAGCCGTTCCGGGCGCCGATGACCGCGCCCTACCCGGTCGTGAAGTGGTTCGCCGAGGCGGACAAAAACGCTGACGGCAAGATCGACCATGCCGAGTTCATCGCCGACGCCGGGGCCTTCTTCGACTATCTGGACCTCAACCACGATGGCGCCGTGAGCAGCTACGAGCTCAACGTCTATGAGCGCATCGTCGCGCCCGAAATTCTCGGCCTCAACGTCGCGGTGAGCGACCTGCGCGGCGCGCGGACCCTTTCAGGTCATGACGGCGCCAGGCTCTGGCTGGCGCAGAGTATCGGCGGCCCCGGCGGTCTGGGTTCGGATGTTCCGGTCTATTCGGGCAAGACCCCCGAGAGCCAGGACACGTCCGTTCCCGACGTCATCCCCGAGGGCGCGGCGCCGTTCAGTTTTCTTGACGTGCCCGAGCCCCTCGCCGCGGCGGACGTGGACTTCAGCGGCGTGATCACCAAACCCAATTTCCTCAAGGTGGCCGACCGGCGCTTCAATGCCCTGGACCACGACCAGGTCGGCTATCTGACCCTGGCCAAACTGCCGAAAACCTACGTCCAGAAGGCCCTGGAGCGCGCCAACCGCAAGGGCTTCCACTTCTAGAGCACGTGGAATTTCGGTCGATCCACCCATCCCTGTCATCCCGGCCTCTTGAGCCGGGATCGGGCGAAGCGCTTGCGGCGATCCCGGCTCAAGAGGCAGGGATGACAACTGCGGATAAGGCTAAACCCAACGCACTCTAGGCCGAGCGACCCGCGGGATGCGGCCTATCCCCGGCGCGGCCGCGGCGCCGGCGCGGCCGCCGGCTTCTTCGGCGCGGGCCGGGCGCGCAGCTTGTCCAGATTCGGCGGCTTGGCGCGGAAATCCTCCGCCTTGCCCAGTCGCGCGTTGCAGGCGGTGCAGCGGACATCGCCGGTCGCGTTGTAGGCCACCTCGACTGTCGTGCCGCAGGGCTTGCACTTCCACAAGGAGGGCGGCGGCGTGGGAAAGTCCGGCAGGCTGGTGCGCGCGCCGGGCTTCAAGGACAGGATGGGCCGTTTGGGACGATCGTCTGACATGCGGGCGGTTCGAAATGCGGCGGCGGGGCGAGCCGGCTCCTAGCATCGAACGGCCTCGATGACCACTCGCCGCAGGCCTTCGAAGGCCTCGATCGTCGTTAGTGAATCCTGAACGTCGGATTCTCCCGAAATCGTGCCTTGCGAGTTGAAATATCAGCGCTATCTAATCGGGCGACGGTTGCCCGCAAACTCGGCGTCGCGGCGCATCCCGCCTTGCCAGAGCCCCAACAAAAACCAGGGCCAAGAGGAAACAATCGCCGAGCCAGACGGTTGAGGCCATGGGGCCTGACCTCAGGAGACGGACCATGGAGCCCGACATCCTAGCCTTCGGCCAAGACCTGATCGCCGCGCGCCCAAGGCTGCGCCAGGCCGCCCAGAGCCTGGCCGGCGACGACGCCAGCCGGCTGGTGATCCGGATCATGGACGACGCCTGGCGCGCGCGCGGGCGGTTCCGGGCCGAACAGGACCTGGACGCCTGGCTGCAGGGCATGCTGCGCCGTGTGGCCAACGAGCCGCGCTCGTTCGCCGAAGACTGAGACCTATTGGGTTTAGCCCTCGCTACAGGTGTCGTCCCGGCCTCTTGAGCCGGGATCGCCACAAGCGCTTAGCCCGATCCCGGCTCAAGAGGCCGGGATGACTGGAACGGGTGGCTCGATCAAGACCTGCCCTCGACTGCCTACTCCGCGGCGACCAGCACGTCCTTCGCCCGGTCCTTGAAATTGATCGCCTGCAGATAGCGGATGCCGTCCTCGGCGATGTCGTCGCCGATCATCCGGTCGCCCTCGCCGCTCAACTCGTCCATGTCGACATAGGCCGCATAGAATTTGCGGGTCCGGTCGGTGATCAGGCCGGCGTTGTTCAGCGTCTTGATCAGCACGCGGAAGACGTTGGTGTCGCTACGGATCTTGCGGTCGGGATCGCGGCTGGCGCGCTTGGCGACGATGTCGGCGATCACCCGTTCCGGGTCCAGGCCGAATTCGCCATAGATCACCTTCTGCTGCTCGGGCGAGCCCTGGTTGAACAGCAGCGACTGGCAGCAATGCGCCGCCCAGTCCTCGACCGTGTTGCGCTCGGCCTCGGTCAGCATCGGCACGGTGCGGTCGGCCCAGATCTTCCCGAACTTGTGGTGGAAGGCCTCGTCGGTCATCACCAGCTGGAACAGCTTGCGCGCCAGCGGGTCGCGGTTGTGCTTGTAGCCGTTGGCGAAGGCGCCCATGGCCAGGCCTTCCACCAG